>UOFH01000211.1_pt1 | contig 19376 bp, 15 predicted proteins | sample 1988451 | NCBI WGS metagenome assembly UOFH01 (sample SAMEA4712194, study PRJEB27164) | hydrothermal vent metagenome | biome: marine basaltic hydrothermal vent biome; feature: marine hydrothermal vent; material: mineral | place: Pacific Ocean | collected 2011-06-14/2011-07-23 | depth 1689 m | reverse complement strand
TTAGAGATATAAAAACCACATTGGGGATGGATGTACTCAAAAGTAAAACACCCGAGATGGTCGAAAAAGAGATCCTTATGTATATTGTCGTTTTTAATGTGATGCGACAGATTATTTATGACGTATCAGATCAATATAAACCGAGCCAATTCAGCTTTAAATCCAGCATTCAAACCTTGCTTAGTTATCATCATCAGTATGGTTCAAAAGAGGGTCGATCTACCCATCAATTTAAGAAAAGTTTGTTATCTGAAATAGCGTATTGTTTGTTATATCAAAGAGAAGGTCGAGTGGAACCCAGACAGATTAAAAGACGAAAAAAACCGTTTAAATGGTTAACAAAACCTCGGCGAGAAATCATTGATGATTTATGCCTGAAGTGTGCTTAACTTAGTGCCATTCGGGTAAGCCAGCTTGATTACGGCTGCTAGAATGGCTGCCCCCTTCATTCGGCTTTGTTCGAATAAATTCGAACCTACATTATCAGCGCTTCTTTTAACTTACTGACATTGGGGGAAGATTCGGTTGCAATAGAAATAATGGCTGCCTACTTTTTCTTAAAAATTCACAGCCAATAATTAATAAATCAACGCTTTAAATCATTCATAAAAAAACGTCATCTTAACCGCCGCCACTTCCAACACATCATTATCGTTTAATGGGTGCGCAGTTGAGCCAATTTCTTCGCCGTTTACTTTTGGGCGTTTGCCGTTGTCGCCGCCGTCAATATGAATTAAAAAATAACCGGTGGGTCGGCGAGTGATTGCGGCGACTTGCACGCCGGGTTTGCCTAATGTGGTGAGTACTTTTGTGAGGGCAAGTTCTTTGCCGCTGTTGGCACCGCTGGTTAAACGTATTTTTGCGTTTTGTTGATTGCTTTTTCCGCCATCGGAAGAGGCAATTTCGGCAACGATTTCACCTACCGATTGGTCAATTTCTTCGCTGCCTTCAGTTTCCGGCATACCGTCAGAATCAGGATTAATAACCATGGTTTTTTCAAAATCACCGCGGGTGCTGGCGAGATCGTTAATGTATTTTATTTCGTGTTTGCCCACTTTTATAATGTCGCCATTTGAAAGCGGGTTCTTTTTAACTAAGGTGCCATTTAGAAAAGTGCCGTTGGTGCTGTTTAGATCTTCAATAAACGAGTCATTGAGAATGGTGAGTATTTTGGCATGGTGGCTACTGACCGCCAGATTATCGAGATGAATATCATTATCATCTTTACGACCAATGCTCATGGTTTCTTTATTTAGCGGTCGCTCACTTTGAATTTCGCCATTGAAACTGATTTGTATAGTTGCCATTTTACACCTTGTTTTTATTCATACTTAAGAGAATATATCAAAAATTTTAGAAAACCAGCTTGAGTTCGCTGGAAATTCTTTTAACACTTGTGCCAGCATCGCCGACACATTGTCTTTTCCGCCGTGATCTTTTGCCTGCTTTATTAATTCTTTGTTCATTTGGATTAAATTGTTTTTATGATTGAGTTCGATGTCTTCAATTAAGCCGTCGGTAATCATATCGCTTAAACCATCGGAACACAGCAGGTAAGTGTCGCCCACTAAGGCAACGTCTTCGAGCAAGTCAACATCAATCGATGTGCTCACACCTGCCGCGCGTGTAATGAGATTTTTATTCAGCGATTCGCGGGCTTCTTTTTTGGAGTAAAAGCCGCGATCGACTAATTCCTGTAACAATGTGTGGTCGCGGGTCATTTGTTCTAATGTGCCATCTCTCATGCGATACAGCCGTGAGTCACCCACGTGGGCAATGGTGATGCGATTATCGTAAAAAAGTAATACGACAACGGTGGTGCCCATGCCCTCATATTTTGAATTGTTTTGTGCAGCAGTAAAAATTTTGAGGTTAGCCTCTTTAATGGCTTTTTCAATCAGCATGGTTTCTATGCTGTAGCCGGTGCTGTCATCGGTTTTACCCGGAAGAACGTCGGGTAGTGCTTTGTTTAAATTCTGTAAAATAGAATCGACCGCAATCGCGCTCGCCACTTCGCCGCCTTTGTGGCCGCCCATGCCATCGGCCAGCACCAGTAAACCCAGCTCGTCATTGTGCCCAATGCTATCTTCATTGTGGTCGCGCACCAGGCCAGTGTCGGTGATGCCAGTGATCTGTATTTTATCTTTCAGGCTCATTTAACTCGGTTTCTTCTGTGTAATAATTTGTAAACACTTGCGTAAATCGGCGGCCATTTGTGCGCCGCTCTGGTATCTTTTTGCTGGGTCTTTGGTTAATGCGCGATTAATCACAACCGAAACGCAGCGCGGTAATTCGGCGCGAATGCTCTCGGGTTTCGGGTGCGGTGTATTGGCAATTTTATACATGAGCGAGGCCATCGAATCACCCTGAAAGGGCAGGCGGCCGGTCATAAACTGAAACATCATTACACCCAGTGAAAACAGGTCAGATTTACCATCGACCTTTTTACCGGCCAATTGCTCCGGCGACATATAAGAGGGCGTGCCCAGCACCATGCCGGTTTTGGTTTTGCTTGAATCGGTGATGCGGGCAATGCCGAAGTCGGTGATTTTAAGGGTGTCTGTTTTTAACTCGTACATAATGTTTGCGGGTTTAATATCGCGATGCACCACATTGGCTTTGTGCGCGTAATCGAGTGCCTCGGCGCAGCGTCGAATAATATCTAGCACGCGGGTTATCGGCAGTAACTTATCGGCTTTGCCGTATTGCGCCATATCGCTGCCTTTGAGAAATTCCATCGCAATATAGGCCAGATCGTGTTCTTCGCCTGCATCATAAATAGTGACAATGCTGGGGTGGCTTAAACGCCCTGCGGTTTCGGCTTCGCGGAAGAATCGAGCTTTAACATCCTGTAATTCGTCTTCTTCAAACTCCTGAGATAGCGCCATGGTTTTAATGGCCACAATGCGTGATATTTTGGGGTCTTTACCTAAATACACCGAACCCATTGCACCCTTGCCCAATTCTTTGTCGACTTCATAACGACCCAGCATGGGTTTTTCAACGCCGTTGCCTCCGAGCAACAATGAGCTATTGGATGAGCTGCTGCCGCCGAGAATCACCGTTTCTTCCATGGCACTGGCGCGGTTAATGCGTTGTTTAATATCGCGGAATTTGGGATTAATGTCTTTCATGACCTGATACACCGAACCGGCTTTATTGAACTGGCGCTTGCGTTCAAAATCGAGCGCAAGGTTGTACAGCAGCTCAAGTGCTTCGGCAGATTTAGGTAATCGACGGAATTTATCGAAGGCCGCATCGAGTTGGCCTTGCCCCTGTAGCGATAGCCCCAACATGCGATTGGATTCTGCGGATTCCGCATCCAGTGCCAGCTTGCCTTTTTCGGTGGAAAGAAAGCGTTTGGTGGTGAGCAGCAAGTGGCCGACAACGAGTAAAATGGAAGGCCCAACCAATTGCAGCCACAGACCGTAATCGGTCATTAAAATATAGTGGGTTACGAATAAAGCGATAAATAATAAAACGGTGATGCTGGCGGCAACCCCGGCTTTCAGGCGTGGCAGCAGAAAAATAATGTACAGCGAGATAAACAGCATAATGCCGGCAATGGCGGGTAGATTCCATTCGGGTTCAATAAAAAAATCTTCGTTAAGAATGCTGGAAACCGAGTGAGCCAGAGTCAGCACGGGTGCCATATTGGCGTTAATCGGGGTGACCATGGTATCGCCAACCCCCACTGCAGTGGAGCCAATGAGTACGATTTTACCCTTGTATTTAGAGGCGGGAATTTTGCCTTGCAACACATCGTAAAAAGAGTCGACGCTAAAGGCGTTAACGCCGCTGGTGTCGCTGTAAAAAAAGGTGTTCATTAATAAATTGGGGCTGGTTTTTATTTGTAAGCGCCCCAGTTCAACATTGTTGCCCAAATTAATGGTGACGTCTTTGGCGGATAAATTTAAACTGCGCAGCGCCAGTTGCAGTGCGAGTGATGGGTATATTTCGTCGTAGTAATCTACCACCAATGGTTCTGAGCGAATACTGCCATCGGTGTCGGGGTAGGCGGCCAATGCACCGATGCTGTCTGCCTGTGAGCCGAGTAACTCAATAGGGTAAAACACATTAGAGGCGGTGAGCGGAGCGTTATTATTTGGGTTGATAGCGGGGTTGTTTTTAACCCGAGAGAGTTTGTTGCGAGTAACGTATTTGGGGAGTTTTGAATCGGGTCTGCCACGCGCAGAGCCTATGCCCATGTGCATGGCTAGCACCACATTGCCTGCTTCAGCGAGGCTGTCGGCTAATTTCTGGTCGGTGTTTAAATCAAGTTCGGCGGTTAATAACTTTTCGCCTAATGTTTCAATATCGGTATTTAATTTAGGGTTGGCTTTGATATTTATTTTTTGCAGTTGGCTGTTGCCGTAAAACTGCAATATATCTTGAATGTAGCGCATGCCAGGGTCAATTTGCGGCTCAATAAAAAAAGACGTTTGGCCGATTATTTTTGCACCGCCGCGTTTTAAAATGCGGTGCATCTGCGCATGAATATCGCGCGGCCACGGCCAGCGGCCAATATTGGCGATACTCTCGTCATCAATGGCAATAATCGCGACTTTGCTGCTGGGGATGCGTTCCGATGAGCGTACGCCAAAATCATAGGCGTTGCGCTCTAAACGATCGAACCAGCCCATGTTGCTGAGTGAGACGAGCACGATGCAGATAATAAGACCAGCGAACCAGTCCTTTCTCCAGAATGCCTGTTTCACCTGATGCCCCAGCTAAATTTGGGTAACTCGAACGTTGCCATTATCTATTTGTGTACCCATCGTTATTATTATCATTATCAGCTAATCTCAAGCTTGAGATTAGCTGCCATAAGTAACAATAGATCATAAACGTAAGTCTTGCTGGCTACCAGTGGAAATGTCCCACTTTTTTAATAAAATCACAGTGTTGGGGCAATATATTCAGGTGACGCTTGAGAATATGCCGCAGATAAATACAAATTAATATCGTTTTTTTTAAGGGTTCGATTTGTCCTTTTTGTTGCCGCTAATCATCGCCTTCAGCAGATTTTCTTTATGCACAAAGCTGGAGACGAAAACCCCTGCGATATGAATAAATATGAGCAATAAAGTGAAATTAGCAGCGGCTTCGTGAATTTCTTCCCAGAATTCTTCCCAAAAATCCTCGTCATCATCACCCGCTTTGCTGTGGTCGTCGGCATAAGCACTGCTGATGAGTTGTACCTGCGGCGCGCTGTCAGCGAAGGGGCCTAAGCCTTCTTCTACTGCGTAGAGTTTTAGCCCGCTCAATGTAGTGACAAATAAGCTAATTAACAAGGCAATCACCATCCAGCCACCAGCGGGGTTGTGGCCTTTGTAGTGTTCGGGATGATCGGTTAACAGGCTTTTTAGGTATTGGTTGACGCGATTCGTGCCGTGTACAAAATTGCTGAATCGAGCATATCGCGAGCCAATAAACCCCCAGAGAATACGAAAACTAATTAGCCCCAATACGGCGTATCCCGAGTAAATATGCAGCATCGATTCTTCTTCGCCGCTGAGGTAGGCTACGCTAAAGGCAATCACCAGCCCCCAGTGAAAAAGTCGAACGAAAATATCCCAAACGCGTGTTTCTGCTTTCATGGTTGAATCCGCCATTGTTGGTTATGTTAAGTGTATTTTCTAATGAAATACGCAGATGCGCATCGGACTTATGTCTATAAGCGTGTATCCTTACGACAAGTGTCTAATGAATAAAGGCCTGGAGATTGAAATTGACTAGAGTGGAAAATAAAGATAAGTATTTATTGCTGGTGTTTGCGCTGATGATTGTGGGCAGCGGCATGGATATTTATACGGATCTGGGCCACAGCATTTCGTTTAGGCATGTAATAGAAGAAGCGCTTTTGTTTGGCTTGTCACTGGTTGCGCTGCTTTGGTTGTTGAAAGATATTAAACATCAGCAAAAAGAAATTGATAATTTAACGCAAGCTTTAGAGGATGCCAAACAGCAGGTGCGCAACCGCCCGCCGGAGCCATATGTGTTGGCGGCACGCAAGCGATTGGCCGATGTGATTAGTCAGCAATTTACACAGTGGGCTTTGTCGCCCAGCGAAAAAGAAGTGGGCATAATGTTGATTAAAGGCCTGAGCTTAAAAGAAATAGCAGCGCTGAGAAATACGCTTGAAAAAACCGTTCGCCAGCAGGCATCGTCTATTTATAAGAAGGCTGATATTAATGGGCGACACGCATTTTCGGCCTGGTTTATTGAAGATATTTTATAGTGACTGAACGCGTTAAAACAGGTGAAACCTATTTTAACGCGCTGCTTTTAACGTGCTGTGTTTTCCAATTTAACGCAGTTGCAGTGTTAACTCTTTTTCAAGTAATAAAGCGCTCATTTGTGCGCCAATTTTTTTAGAGAAGCGTTCTAAAAAATCGGGTTGCACGCTGAAATTAACAATGTTGTCTTCGCCAATCACTTCACGCGCCACATAACTGGAGTTGCCTAATTCATCAATCAAACCAATTTCAACGCTTTGGTCGCCGGTCCAGATGAGCCCTTCAAACATGCCGTCCACTTCTTTTAAACGATCACCGCGCCCCTGTTTAACCGCATTAATAAATTGGTTGTGCACGCTTTTGAGCAGGCCTTTCATGTGCGTGATGACTTTTTCATTTTGCGGCGCAAAGGGGTCGAGCAGGGCTTTGCTTTTGCCGGCGGTTAAGGTTCTGCGCTCGACGCCTAATTTTTTCATGGCTTCGACAAAACCAAAGTTGTCCATGCGCACGCCAATCGAGCCGACAATGCTGGCCTGATCAGCGTAAATTTTTTCGGCGGCCGCGGCCACATAATATCCACCGGATGCACAAATATCGCTGACCACCGCATACATAGGGGTGTCCGGATATTTTTCGCGCAGGCGTAAAATTTCATCGTAAATATAACCCGATTGAACCGGGCTGCCGCCAGGGCTGTTGATGCGTAAAATCACGCCGGCGGTATCTTCGTCTTCAAATGCATTGCGCAAGCCCGTAATAACATTATCTGCGCTAGCTTCTGCGCCAGCTGCAATTACGCCTTTGAGTTCTATTAATGCGGTGTGTTTTTCACCTTTTTTGCCTGCTTCGTGCAACGAAGGGCTGAGCATAGTCAGCAACGCAAATAAATAAGCAAAGGTGAGCAGTTTAAAAAAAATGCCCCAGCGTCGTGTGCGTTTTTGTTCTTTTAAGCCTTCGGTGGCGATAGATGTGAGAACATCTTTTTCCCAATTATTGTCTTCGCTCATTTTAAATCCTGAATTATATTTTGCAAAATAGGGTAGGTGAGTGCTTAAGTTTATGCATTGTTGGGCAACATGTGAAGTGTCAAATCATTTTTTTGTTGATGGTTTATAAAGCGCCGAGTAAATCATGGGTTTATTGGCGACTTATAAAAAACTTTTTACCTGCTGGTGAAATTGCTGTGGATTAATGGGTTTATCAATAATGCCATCGCAGCCCGCGATATTCATTTCATCTTTGTCTTCCAGCATTAAACGAGCCGTTAGCGCCACAATGGTAATGTTTGGTTTAAATTTTTTGATGATTTTGGTTGCCTCTAAACCATCCATTTCAGGCATTTGAATATCCATTAAAATAAGCGAGATGGAATGTGTTTTAACCAGTTGAATCGCATCGCCAGCATTGCTGGCCTCTAAAATGGTATAGCCTTCTCGTTCAAGTAAAAAACGAAATAAGTAAATATTGTCGGGCATGTCATCAACAATAAGAATTTTTATATCGTTTTTGTTTTCATTATTCATGATTATTAACTTGGGCGTCATTGGTTCGAGGTAAATAAAAAGTAAAGCGACTGCCTTTGCGGAACTCGCTTTGCACTTCAATTTTACCAGATAACATATCGATAAATTGTTTGCATATCGCAAGCCCCAAACCGGTGCCTTCATATTCTCGGGCGACGGCAGAATCTTCTTGATAGAAGGGGTTAAAAATAAGATCTAAATGTTCTTTTTTAATGCCTGACCCCGTATCTTTTATTTGAAAAACAATGCGCTGATCTTCGCCCCAGCTATTGATGCTGATATTACCGGCTTGTGTAAATTTAATCGCATTATCGATAAGAATAATAAGTATTTGTTTTATTTTGCTTCGGTCACTTAATAACAGGCCGCAGTTGTTGCATTCAACTTCAAGGCGCAGTGATTTTTTTTCGCATTGTGGTTTTAACATATCAACCACTTCAGTAACTAATTCACTTACATTAAATTCGCTGATATTTAAATCGACCTCGTCCGATTCAATTTTTGAAATATTCAGTAACTCATCAATAAGTGAAAGCAAGTGAATGGCGTTTGTGTAAGCTTTGTTAAGTTGTTTTTGTTGCTCTTTGTTAACGTCACCTGCCATGCCTTCTTTTACAATTGAGGTGAAACCAATAATTGAATTTAAAGGTGTGCGTAATTCGTGACTCATGTTTGCAATAAACGTGGTTTTTGCTTTGGTTGCACTGTGTGCCTGTTCAACGGTTTCTTTTAGAATGTTTTGTTGCGTTGCAATTTGATCCATCATTCGATTAAAAAAATCGGCCAGCTGACCAAACTCATCCTGTCGAGCGGTGTCGAGTCGCAAATCCATATTGCCTTCAGATATTTTTTTTGTTGCGACAAGTAGTGCATTAAATGGGTTCGTTAAAATCCGTTGAATTATTGAATTAAGTAAAACGCCAAAAATTAAACAAATGGCAACGGTGGTGAGTAACAATCTTTTTTGTTCTAATGTTTGCAAACGATCGAAAGATAAATGATATAAAGATAATGTGGCAACCTGAGGTTTGCCGTCTGAATAATAATACAGTTTGCGAATGATTTTATGTTTAGAATTTGTTTCGCCACTTTGATATGAATTTATATAATCAAATTTAATTTTAATGCCGGTAAATCCAAGAGATTGTGCGTTTGACATCAGACTATCCCAATTTTTATTTTCAGTTCCAGATAGTGACTGAAATAAATCGTTGCTTGCTTGCAAAGCAATAGTGTCAGCATAATGATTAAAGTTTGCACGTATTTCTGTTTCGTTATCCCAAAGCAAAATCACCGCAATGCAGGCGCCGATAATGGCAATCCCCCATAAAACAATGGAAGTGATTTTAACTGATAAAGAACCGTACCAGTTGGTGGTCCAATCAGATGTCAGACTTTTATCAAGCATTATAAAGTAATTCCATAATTATTTAGTCTGTTGATTTAAACCCTAACCATTGCAAAAAAAGCATCATAGGACAAACGCCAGTAACGCCCGACATGGTGAGCATAATGCCAACAAACCAGGGAACAAACCAAAGCGTTTGCGGAAACAAAAGCAGAGGAACCAGAACCATTAAAGAAAAGCTTAAGCGAAATATGCGATGCGCATCGAAAGGGATTATCTTTCTATTTTCAGGTGTGATGGCTAAGGTGTCCTGCAACATTAACGGATTGTTTTTATTCAAAAAACTTATTTTGGAGAGTAAAACAGGCAAACGTAAATTTGTGATGCCTTCGAATATGGCGACGCCAACTACTACATATATAGCGTTATACCATTCCAGTGTCAAAAAAAGCAAGCACAAAGAACCGAATATGAGTCGCCAAATTCTTTCTGTCATTATCCTGTTCCTAATAAAATAAATTTATGGTCGCGTACAATGTTGGTGTTTTGTTGCGTTTGCGAGACATATGTTTCCGAGCTTGGTTTATAGTATAGACCATCACCGAGATGCTGAAAAAAATCTTGCTTCATTTCGTTATGTTAAGGTTGCTTAATTGGAATAGTTAATGTGAATCTGGCACCTTTGTTTAAGCCGTCACTTTCGAGTATAAGCTCACCACCTAATTCTTTGGCAACGAGTGCGCTATGGTGTAAACCGTAGCCATGCCCTTCGGGACGTTTCTTAAAACCAAATTCAAACACGCGTTCAATGTCATCAGCACTAATGCCAATGCCATTGTCTTCAACATAAAATATAATGTAGCCGTTATTTTTTTGAATGCCGAAAGTTATTTCTTTATTAGCCTTGCCGCCGTTCACTACAGCATGTTTTGCGTTGCTAATAAGGTTGACCAAGATTTGTATTAATTTATGTTTGTCGACGGATATTTCTATATCTACATTGTATAATTTATTTAAACTTATATTGCTGTTGTTAATGCTGGATATATTTATATTGATAGCATCGTTTGCAACTTCGCTCGATTTAACTTTTTCTATAACACCTATGTTTCCGGTGTAAGCCTGTTGCATTGAAATGATATTTTTGATGTGGTCGATATTGTGAATTAAACAATCTATTTCAGTGATTTGGTTGTCATGTTCGGATGTTAGTTTTTTCGCAAGTTCTTCAATATAAGGAATAATGAGTTTTCCAGATTCATCGTTTTCAAGATATTCGTATAAGTTGTTTTCATGCTCGTTTAGCATGTCCACTATTTTTTCTAAGTTTTTAAGCTTGGACTCTGTTGCTCTGGTTTTTAATACAGAGGCGGAAACGTTGACGCTATTTAAAACATTCCCCACATTATGCAAAACACCGCTGGCAACTTCGGACATGCCGGCGCTTCTGGCTAGCCCAAGCATTTTGGTGTTGGTGTTTTTTAACTCTTCGGTTCTTTCCCTTATCTTTTTTTCTAAGTTTTCATTTGCGTCACGTAAAGCTTGTTGTGCCTCCTCTCTTTCGGTTATATCTCGTATTATCATTTGTATGTAATTGACTTCATCAAGCTCTATATTTTGCAATTCTATTTCTGTTGGAAATATGTTGCCCGATGAGTTTCTAAATTTCCATTCGTATTTTTTTTTGCTGTTTATTAATGCATAATTAATGGCGCTAAAAATATTTTCTCGTTTTTCTTTTTTGTTGGCAGATGAAAATTGAGAAAAATAGTCAAGCCCTTTTTTATTTAACTCATCTAATGTTTTTATATCAAATAAATTAAGCGCACTTAGATTGCAATTAATGACGTGGCTTTTGTCTAAAACTAAAATTCCATCAATGCTGCCATCAATTAACGCTTTGTATTTTATGCCTTCATTTTTTATTTCTCTGGCTTGGTTGTATAATTGTTTTATCAAATAACTAGAAATAAAATAGATTAAAGAAAAAATAAATGCACTTAAAATTACGATAGTTTTCTTGGTGTTTTTTTGCGATTTAAAAATATTTTCTATATGAATTCTGTTCTTTGCTTTTTGTAAATCGAGAAGTTCATCTAATACGCTAAATACCTTTATTTGAAATGATATTTCTTTGTGTAATGTTTTTATGGCTTTGTCTCTATCACCCAACAGACGATATTCATTAACCTGATATTGCAATCTAACGGCGTGCTCTGAAAGTTTCTGTTGTTTATTTATAAGCGCTAATTCATCAGGCTTTGGATTTTGCTGCTTAAATTTTTCGCGAGCAATTAAAAATATAGAACTTTGCTCTTTTGCTTTTGCCCATTCGGTGTCGCTAAAAAAAGGGTCGGTTGCTAATAAAGATAATGCAATATGTAGATTGCGCTCTCGTGCCGCGATTCGCATGTCATATAAAAGGTTGGTTTTTACGGCGGTTTCGTTTGCCAGCGTTTTAACCTGTTGGTTAATGTTTTGTAAACTTAACCAAGTGGTGATGCCGATTGCAGCAACTAGTAGGCAAGCGGCAAGTGCACTAATCAGCAGAGTGTTTTTTATTCTATTTGCAAAATCCAGATGGTGGGTGTTGGTAAATGGCATGTATGGTTATTTAGCTGCGGTGTTTTAACATAGCTAAGTATAGAGCAAGTTTTCGTTTGTTTGGCGCACCAAGTGATGCTGTAAAAGGAATTTTAATAGCGAAAAATTAATTCTTTAGCTGCTGTAAAAATCCGCTTAAATCTTCAATGTTACTGATGCAGCCAATAGGGTTGTGCAACATTAATCGTTCGCTGGGGTGCACACCATAATCTACGCCCAACCTGTCCATGTTGGCATTTTTTGCCATTTCCATATCGTATTCAGTGTCGCCAATCATCAATGCTTCGTTGGCATTTAAACCCAATTGCTGAAGTATTTCTTCGAGCATTAATGGGTGCGGTTTAGAAAAGGTTTCTGATGCACAACGGGTAATGTGAAAGCGTGGCCCCAATCCCGTGAGTTCGAGTACTTGATCTAAACCTTGTCGACCTTTGCCGGTGGCTACGGCAAGCCAGTAACCTTGTTCTTCTAATTGGCCTAACAGATTTTCAACGCCGTTAAATAAAACCGAAGAGGTGGTGTTTACTTCCATATATTGATAGCGATATGCATCCGACATTTCGCTGATTTGTTTTTCGTTAACGCTGGGGTGCAATTGCATAATGGCTTCACGTAAACCTAAACCTATTACATCTTTTAGTTCATCATCAGCGCGTTTTTCTTCGCCTAAAACCTGTTCAGCTGATTTGCGTAAACAATCAACAATGCGTGCGACGGAATCCATTAAGGTGCCGTCCCAATCGAAAATTAAAACTTTGTAGGGGAGTGTATTGTGCATAATGTAGTGGCTTTTAATTTATTGATTTTTGTCGATTAGCTTTTGCCATTCGGCATCTAACGGTGCGCAAATATCATAATTTTGTGAGTGGCCCGATTTGTGTTTGAGAGAGAAACGTAACTTGTAAGCGTGCAAATACATGCGCTTAAAACCCTGTTTTTTAAGCTCGCTGTTAAATGCCGCATCGCCGTATTTTGGATCGCCAGCGATGGGGTGCTCAATCGCCTGTGCGTGAACGCGAATTTGGTGGGTGCGGCCGGTAAACAGTTTTATCTCCATTAAACTTAATGTGTCTTTATATTCTAATGGTATAAATAAACTGCGTGCGGCTTTGCCCTCGGGGTTGACTTCAACCATGCGTTCACCGCCGCGCAGGGTGTTTTTGAGCAGTGGTAAATCAACCATTTTTTCGCCCTCTTGCCAGCGCCCCATCACAATCGCCTGATAAATTTTTTCCAGACCGCCGCTGGCATCGCGAAAATGCTGGTGTAATTGGTTTAGCGTTTCGCGTGTTTTTGCAATCACCAAACAGCCCGAGGTTTCTCGGTCGAGGCGATGCACGAGTTCGAGCATGGTATCTTGCGGGCGTGCCTGGCGCAGCATTTCAATCACCCCAAATTTTAAATGGCTGCCACTGTGCACAGCAATTCTCGCGGGCTTGTTCAGCACCAACAATTGCTCGTCTTCAAAAATAACCGATTGGCTGACCCGATCAACCAAATGCGGCGGGGCTTTTGTGTCATCAATTTCTGCCATGCGCACCGGCGGGATGCGCACTATGTCGCCGAGTTGCAGGCGGTAATCTGCTTTTTTTCGACCTTTGTTAACGCGCACCTGACCACTACGCAGCAGCTTGTAAACGCGACTTTTGGGCACGCCTTTGAGTTTGCTGAGCAGGTAATTGTCGAGTCGTTGGGTTTCGTTTCGAGGGCTTATTTCCAGTAACTGGACGCCGTGGTGAGGTAAATCAGACATGCCGGCAATGATATCAGATAATGCACAAGTGGATACAGGGGGACGTATGGCGGATTGCATTAATAATCAGCCGCTTTTTTATGAATTGCGCGCAGGTGGGATAAAATTAAGCATTATAAAGTCTTGACCTGTTTGCTACAATTTGTAAAACTCTACCACTTCCGCGAAGTGTGTATTTGGTACTGACATTAAAAATCAACAACTTAGATTTGATTTTTAAGTGAAAGCAGACTAAATACTTAAGGGAATACGCATCTTGAAGTTGATGCAATACTAAAGAATCTGGGTTTATGGCGTAGCAATAAACCCACCCCGGTTCGATAGAGCCTTATGAAATCTATCACCAACTAATTTATAAATTAATGAATTTCACTCTGATAAACAAGTTAAAAGAAAAGCTGAATTACAACCCAGAAGCCCGCGATGTTACGTTGGCGCTAATGGATGAATGGCTAGCGGCCGTTTATGCGTTTTTCATGTGCGGTACTAATACGGCACAAAAACAACAGCCCGCCTATATTGTTTCAGCTTTCCCCCCATCAGAGTGTCAAACTAACTCAGGTTTACATTCCAATGAAACGAATTTTAATCAACGCTCTCCAAAAAGAGGAGACGCGCGTTGCGATGGTCGATGGCCAGCAACTTTACGATCTGGATATCGAAGTATCCACCCACGAGCAAAAGAAAGCCAGTATTTACAAGGGTACCATTACCCGCGTTGAGCCCAGTTTAGAAGCGGCTTTCGTCAATTACGGCGCTGAACGTCACGGCTTTTTGCCTTTCAAAGAAATCTCTCGCACCTATTTTACCGATGACGCGCGTAATGCCTCGGGTCGCCCCGATATTCGCTCGGCCATTAAAGAAGGCCAGCAGGTTATTGTGCAGGTTGATAAAGAAGAGCGCGGCAATAAAGGCGCGGCACTCACCACCTTTATTTCACTGGCCGGTCGTTACTTAGTTTTAATGCCCAATAATCCGCGCGCTGGTGGCGTGTCGCGGCGCATCGAAGGCGATGATCGTAAAGAAATTCGCGATGCAATGAGTGGTTTAGAAATTCCCCAGGGCATGGGTTTAATTGTGCGCACTGCTGGTGTGGGCAGAGCCACAGAAGAATTACAGTGGGACATGGATTATCAGGTGCAAGTTTGGAGCGCGATTGAAAAAGCCGCTGCCAACAAACCGGCACCGTTTCTGGTTTATCAGGAAAGCAACGTTATTATTCGCGCTCTGCGTGATTACTTTCGCGATGATATCGGCGAAATTCTAATTGATAACCCCGAAGTTTATAAAACCGCCGAAGATTTCGTTAAGCAGGTTATGCCCAATAGCCAGCGCAAATTAAAGCTCTATCAAGACGATATTCCGATGTTTAATCGCTATCAAATTGAGGGGCAAATTGAATCGGCATTTCAGCGTGAAGTCACCTTGCCCTCCGGCGGTTCTATTGTTATTGATTTAACCGAAGCGCTAATTTCTATAGATATTAACTCAGCCCGCGCAACCCGCGGCAGTGATATTGAAGACACCGCAACCAACACTAACCTTGAAGCTGCCGATGAAATTGCGCGCCAGTTACGCCTGCGTGATTTAGGCGGATTAGTGGTGATTGATTTCATCGACATGATGGCAAATAAAAATCAGCGTGCGGTGGAAAACCGTTTACGCGATGCTCTTAAAATGGATCGCGCACGGGTGCAGGTGGGACGTATTTCTCGCTTTGGTTTGCTGGAAATGTCGCGTCAACGTCTACGCCCATCATTGGGCGAAGCAACGCAGAAAGTTTGCCCACAATGCAGTGGCTACGGCACCATTCGAAATATTGAATCGTTGTCGCTTTCTTTACTGCGTATCGCCGAAGAAGAATCGCTTAAAGATCACACGGGTCGTGTCATTATTAAAGTGCCGGTGGAAGTGGCAACTTATATTTTTAATGAAAAACGCAAAGATTTAATTGAAGTTGAAACGCGCACGGGCATTGAAATATCGTTTATCGCAGATAAGGCAATGTTGTTACCGCACTATGAAGTGAGTCGTTTGCGTAATTCTGAAACCGGCAGTGTGGACGGCAAAGCGTCGTATCAAATGGTGGATGACACGGATGAGGCCTATGTGCCCGATCGCGATAAAGTGAATGCGGTTGAAGCAGAAAAGCCGGCGGTTCGGTCGGTAACACCAGCGCAACCGGCACCGCAGGTTGAGAAAAAAGTCGAAATACAACTGGGGTTTATTGCGCGAATGCTTAAAGCTTTGTTTGGTGATCAAACAGAAGATAAGCCAAAACCAGCACAGCAGAAGCCTCAGCAAAATAACCGTAACCAAAATGATCGCAATCGTAATCGCAGCCGTCGTGGTGGTCGTCGTAATGATAATCGCAATGAAGGGCGCGGTGACAATAAAGGTCGCGGGCAAAAACAAAATAAACAGCAGACTACTCGCCAGCAAGCGCGCGGCCAAAAGCCAGATAAGCGCGATGAGCAAGAGGGCGCTAATGATCATCGCCAAAACAGAAATCAGGATAATAAAAACTCAGATAATAGAAACCAGAGCAATCGAAATAAAGATAAATCAGATGTAGATAATCAGTCTGATCAATTTGATGCATCAACAAGCGATGCGTCAAAGGCAGATCTACAGGAACGTAAAGAGGGAAGTCGTCGCGGGAATCGTCGTGGCAACCGTCGCCGCCGTGGGGCGAATCGGGGTGAAGGGCGCGTTGATAATCGTCAACAAAGCGGCCAGCAAAACGAGTCGACAGATAACTCGCAAGCCAGTAATCAGCAGGATAGTGCTAATGAGCCAGCTCAGGCAGAGGTGGGCAATCGATCCATTAGTCAGTCGCAATCTGGTTCTGCCAATAATGATGCTATTGGTAATGTGGCTCCTGCGGCTAAAACAGAAAATAAAGCGCCGGCGTTTAAACCACGGGAATTAGATTTTAGTGATGATAAATCTCAGAATAAGCCTAAAGAAAATCCGTCCAGAGATTATTATTCAAAAGAAAAGAGCGCAGTTGAAAGCAGAGTTAATGAGAGTAAGCCCAGTGGGAATGAGCCCAGTGAGAATAAGCCCAGTGAAAATAAGCCCAGCGGGAATAAATCGAGCGAAAATAAATCGAGCGAAAATAAATCAGTCGAGAATAAAACCAGTGGGACGAGTCATCAGCCTCAGGCGGCAAAAGCAGACACGGCTCCAGCCATAAAATCGCCAGCGCCAAAACCAGCCGAGCCAAAACCAGCAGAGCCAAAACCCGCAACCAGCGTAAAACCGGAATCTGCACCGGCAAAAGTTGAAACACCTGCGCCAGCGCCGACTCAGCCTAAAGCGCAAACGCCGTCGCAGCCCAAGGCAGTGCAAACCCCAGCGCAAACCTCGCCACCCAAAGCGCGGCCAGTGGCAGAGAAACCGGCGTCGAATCCCGCACCTAAAAAACCGTGGGAATACAGCAAACAAGAAACGCAGGTAAAACCGGCAGCAGAAAAACCGACGGCTAAACCCGAGGCGAAGCAACCTGTGAAGCCGCAAGCGGCAAATAAGCCCGAGATTAAAACGCAAGCACCGGCGAGTAGTGGAAATAATAAACCCGCTGAAAATTCTGAGCGCAAGCCCTGGGAATTTTAACCTGGGAGTTTTAACCCAGGAATTTTAGACTGGGAGTTTTAGTTTAAATGTGAGCAATAAAGGCCGATTAATTTCGGCCTTTATTTTTTAAACACGGTATTTTTCGCGAATGTTTTTTAGCAAGCCGTTCGATGCATCTTCAATTAAATCCAACACATGTTCAAAACCCTGGTCGCCACCGTAATAGGGGTCGGGCACTTCTTTTTCTGAAAACTGTTCGGCAAATTCTAAAAACATAAACAGATTATTCGCGTCGCCATCGGCCACCATTTGCAGATCAGAAAAATTACTGTCATCCATGGCAATAACATAATCAAATTTTTCGAAATCCACCGCTTCAACTTTGCGCCCGCGCAGTGAGCTTAAGTCGATGCCGCGTTTACTGGCCGCGGCCTGTGCACGGTTATCGGGAGGCGAGCCAATGTGATAGGCATGAGTGCCGGCAGAATCGGTGTGGATTTTATCCGCCAGTCCAGACTGTTTTACAACATGCTGAAAATAACCTTCAGCGGTGGGTGATCGACAAATATTGCCCATGCAAACAAATAACACATTAACCATTTTTAAGCCCCAAAATTAATTGCAAAGCATTGTATAATAATCGGCACAAAAATTAACCGGCTAATACACAAAATAACATGTTAAAAATTTATAACACCTACACCAATCAAAAAGAACAATTCAAACCCATTGAGCCAAACAAAGTGCGCATGTATGTGTGTGGCATGACAGTTTATGACCTGTGTCATTTAGGCCACGCGCGGGTGTTGGTGGTGTTTGATATGGTGACGCGTTATTTTAAAACGCAGGGTTATGATGTTACTTACGTGCGCAATGTAACCGATATTGACGACAAAATTATTGCCCGCGCCAATGAAAATGGTGAAGATTTTAATGCGCTAACCGAACGATTTATTCAAGCCATGCATGAAGATGCGGCTGCACTGGGCGTGTTGCCGCCGGATGAAGAACCCCGCGCAACTGCATCAATGGACGACATTATAAACATGATTGTGACGTTAATTGAAAAAGGTTTTGCCTATGCGGCGAGCAACGGCGATGTTTATTATGATGTAAGCAAATTCGAAACGTATGGAAAATTATCCGGCAAAAAAACCGAAGACTTACGCGCCGGTGAACGTGTGGCCGTCGATAAAAATAAAAACGACCCGTTAGATTTTGTATTGTGGAAAGCCGCAAAACCAAACGAGCCTTTTTGGGATTCGCCGTGGGGCAAAGGTCGCCCCGGTTGGCATATTGAATGCTCGGCCATGTCTACTTGCTGTCTGGGAAATACCTTTGATATTCACGGCGGCGGGCAAGATTTACAATTTCCGCATCACGAAAATGAAATCGCACAAAGCGAAGCAGCTACCGGTGAAAAATTTGTTAACCTGTGGATGCACAATGGCTTTGTAAGAATTGACGATGAAAAAATGTCCAAGTCATTGGGTAACTTTTTTACGATTCGTGAAATTTTAGAAAAGTATCGCGCCGAAGATGTGCGCTATTTTATTTTAGCCAGCCATTATCGCAGCCCGTTAAATTATGCCGACACCATGTTAGATAGTGCGGGTGCGGCGTTAAGTCGTTTATACACCGCTTTGCGCGATACGAATGCAACTGAAATGAATGACGATTCAAAAGAATATGTGCAGCGTTTTGAAGCCGCAATGAATGAAGATTTTAATACCGCAGAAGCGGTTTCGGTTTTATTTGATTTGGCGAATAGCATTAATAAATTGAAAACAAGCGATGCAGAAAAAGCATCGGCACTGGCCGCCACCTTAAAGCATTTAGGAAATATTTTGGGTTTATTAGAAGACAATCCAGAAAATTATTTAAAAAGTGGCGGCAGTGAAAATACCTTAAGTGATGCTGAAATTGATTCGTTTATTCAACAACGCATGCAAGCCAAAGCCGATAAAAACTGGGGCGAAGCCGATCGTATTCGTGATGCATTAAAAACCCAGGGTATCGAGTTAGAAGATAAGGGTGCGAAAACCAGCTGGCGCAGAGCGTAAACTTTTAAACAATATAAAACGCCAACGATGCAGGTTCAAATTTAGTCGAACAAAGTCGCTAAGAGTCTAACCCAATGCTATTTCATTGAGGAAATATCACTGCAGCCCCGTTAAGGAAGTTTAAAATAATGTAATAAGTTTATACGTCATGTTTGTTTTAAGCGTTTAGTTGTTAACGACATGAAAATAATTATTCAACACATTTGTAGATAACTTTAAATCGTCGCAACCCTCACCCCAGCCCTCTCCCAGAGGGAGAGGGAGTAA
>UOFH01000175.1_pt1 | contig 19450 bp, 21 predicted proteins | sample 1988451 | NCBI WGS metagenome assembly UOFH01 (sample SAMEA4712194, study PRJEB27164) | hydrothermal vent metagenome | biome: marine basaltic hydrothermal vent biome; feature: marine hydrothermal vent; material: mineral | place: Pacific Ocean | collected 2011-06-14/2011-07-23 | depth 1689 m | reverse complement strand
AAATACGTTTACAAGCCAGCCAAATCGAGCCGGAAATAGTACTTTGTAGGGGCATTATTTACAAGCAATACAGTAGATAAACTCAGTCTCAAAATCAGTTGCGTTTTCTACGGCTTTTGGCTTTAATAAGCGCTAACTAATTATATTTAAAAAAGATATTAAATGAATCAATTACTCGTAATTACCGCCATGGGTGCCGACCGTCCGGGCATCGTTAATGAACTCACCGAAGCTTTGCTCGATGCCAGTTTAAATGTTGAAGATAGCCGCATGAGTGTGCTGGGGGGCGAGTTTGCTGTGATGTTGCTGGTGAGCGGCAATGCGGCTTCCATTGAGACGATCAAGCAGCAGAAAGAGGTTTTGGAAAATTCTCTGCAATTAAACATACTCATTAAAACCACGCAAAAACGCAGCACCGATAGTGAGCACATGCGTTACAACATCACCGTTGAAGGCATGGACAACCCAGGCATTGTGCATAAACTGGCACGCTACCTTTCGCAGCACAATATTAATATTGTGAATATGCAAACCGACTGCATTCACGCTGCACACACTGGCACGCCAATGTTTACGGTTAATATGCAGGTTGATATTCCCAGCGAACATAATATAGAACAGGTGGAAAATGATTTCGCTGATCTATGTGATTCTTTAAATATGGATGCAGAGTTTAAAGCGGCCTAACCTCAAACTTATTGACAAGAACAAACCAATGAGCATTAGCTTAAATAAAAAAGCTCCCGCTTTTAGTGCCGTGATACAGCTAAAGATACCGACGTAATTTAAATTATTGAGTTTCTCTACTCTACAATATTCGCTTGTATTTCTACGTCTTCAAGCATGATTTCTTTAAATTCGCAGCCCCGCCTCTCGACTCGAATTCGTCGATCTTCCAATACGGTTACATTATTTGAATCTATAAAGGGATACTCAGGCGCCTCGTTCCAACCGCGTCTATCTTCTTTTTGAACTCGAAAATTCTGCTTAACTTTTTTCATATTAAATCCTTTAATATTAAACTGATTAAATCGCCGCTATATGAGTTCGATCATACACGAATGACATAGTTCATGAAAAACGAATCACCCGAAAAGGTGACTAATACACTCAAAAAATTAATACATATCATTAATTGATACATATCATTGAATATATTGGCCTTAAGGAATTATCTTTAAAAACATCTAATATCAATAGCTTATGGCCGATTATTGATTGTTCAATACTTCTAGACACGCATCTACATGAGAATCATTTGCATTCGCATAGCCATCATGTATACTCTTCTACAGATTTTGAGACGTGAGCGCAGAACAACCAAATACCTGGCAACACAACTCAAACTTATATTATTTATGCGGAGACCTGAAGCAATGCAAAGCAGCAAATTTTTACCCAACACATTAAAAAGCGCAATCGCTAGCGCACTATTATTGGCATCAACCAGCGCTATTTCAGCTGAACCAGATAGCCTTCAACAACAGCTGGATGCATTAAAAGCCGAAAATAAATTAATTTTGGAACGCTTGGAAGCCACTGCCGATCTGCTTGAATCTGGCAATATTGGCGTCGCAACAACCCAGAAAAGCAGTGGCGAAGCAGGTGAGCACAGCCACGGCACAGCCGATACCTCTCGCAGCAGAACCTTCGGCAACCACGGTTCAAAAGGTAACACCACCATTGGTGGTTATGGTGAGTTACATTACGTTAATACCGACAGTACCAACACAATCAATCTGCACCGTTTTATTTTATTTATGGGTCATGAGTTTAATGACAAGATTCGTTTCTGGTCAGAGCTGGAAGTTGAGCATTCGCAGGTAAAAGACGGTGGCGAGGGCGAAGTTTCCATGGAACAAGCGTTTCTGGAATTTGATGTTAGCGATAATAACTCGATTCGTGCCGGCATTATACTGGTACCCGTAGGCCTTATTAACGAAACCCACGAGCCACCCACCTTTTACGGTGTAGAGCGTAATAATGTAGAAAAATACATTATTCCTACCACTTGGCGCGAAGGCGGTGTGAGTTTAACCGGCCGTTTCGGCGGCGCATTTAGCTATGATTTAGCGATGCACTCAGGCATGCAAATTACTGATAGTAGCTATGCCGTTCGAGGTGGACGAACTAATGTTAGCAAGGCACCAATGAAAGACCCAGCATACACAGCTCGTCTTAAATGGACTGGCGTAGCCGGTGTGGAACTGGGTGCCGCATTACAGTATCAGAGAGATATCACTCAAAGCACTGATGCCAATGCCGGCAGCGCAACCCTTTTAGAAACCCATGCAGTTTGGCAAACCGGTCCTTTTGCACTACGCGCACTTTATGCAAGCTGGGATCTGAGCGGTAGCGGCCCTCAAAGTGTAGGTGCAGATGAACAAAATGGTTGGTACGTTGAACCCTCTTACAAAATCACGCCTCAATGGGGCTTATACGCTCGCCAAAGCAGCTGGGATAATCAGGTAAACAGTGGTAACGACACGCAACGTGATCAAACCGATTTTGGTGTTAGTTACTGGCCACACGAAGATGTAGTGGTTAAAGCCAATTACCAGTTACTAGATAAAGCCGGCACAGATGACGACGGCTTTATGCTAGGCGTTGGTTACCAATTCTAAAATAGGTTGGAAACCTGCTGCTGCAAACTGCAACTGCAGGTTTCTCACTTTGCCAACAACTGGTATGATTCGCCCCGATGATTTTGACACGACTATTTTTTATTACGTTTTTTTGCATATCGCTACCTGCGTTCGCTGGCGGTCAATACCTTGAGCCGGATGAATTTATTCGTTTAGCCTTTCCCGAAAACCAACCTAAAGCCAAAGCCATCTGGCTTAACAAAACTCATCGTGAAAACATTAAACAAATTCTTGCCCACGACTTTAGAAAATTACGTTTACGTTACTGGAAGCAAAACCAGAAAACCGCTTGGATATTGGAGGAAATAGGTAAAGAAAAACCCATAACCATTGGTGTTGTTATTAAAGACGGAAAATTAGAAAATATAAAAGTGCTGGCATTTAGAGAAAGTCGCGGCGATGAAATACGCCATGATTTTTTCACTAAACAATTTTTGCAGGCCAGTTTAAATAAAGACTTACAACTCGATAAAAATATAGACGGCATTTCAGGTGCTACACTTTCCGTGCGAGCCATTACCAAAATTGCTCGCATCGCACTGTATCTCGATCAACAACTTAGACTAAAAAATGACCCGACATAAAAAGAAATTTCCCGCCTTTTTATGGCACCGCCGACTCGGCCTATTGCTGGTAATATTTATTATTACACTGGCAGTTACCGGTATTATGCTCAACCACACAAATGGTTTGCAACTCGGTCACACAAAAATAAATAATGCGTTAATACTTAGTTTATATGATATTAATCCAAAATCACCATTAATCAGTTACCAAACTGAACAACATATTTTCAGCCAACTCGATGAGCAAATTTATTTTGATAATAAAAAAATACTCTCTGCCAAACAACAAATAAGAGGCGTAACCAATGCCGGTGAAATAATTATTTTAGTGCTTTCGCACGATGTGATTTTACTCACCCGCGAAGCTGAAATAATTGACCGTTACGCACTCGCACAAGAAACCGAAATAGAACACATTGGTCTTTATAATAATAACGTTATTATTAAAATGATAAATCAAACTCTGTGGCAAGCAGACGAAGATATTCTTAATTGGCAGCCCATTGAATTAAAACAAATGACATGGGCACCACCGATACAACTTAGTGAAAATTTAAAACAAGATTTATTAACGCAATACAGAGGTGAAGGATTGCCACTAGAGCGCATTGTGTTAGATATTCACAGCGGCAGAATTTTTGGCACACTCGGTGTTTATATTGTCGATGCCGTTGGAATTATTATGTTGTTTTTAAGTTTTAGCGGTGCGTGGATGTGGTGGCAAAGACGTTTAAAACAGCGCAGTAAAAAACGCCGTAGAACAAAACATAAATAATATTTTTTTGCTGAGACCTTAAAGTCAACAGCTTAAAAGAAAACGCAAATGAACGCTAATTAACGCAAATAGACACAATATAATAAAACATAACTGAAATTAAAATAAACACCCAATATTTTAATGAACAACTCATAATTTTAAATAGGTATTTAAGCGTTCAGCTGATAAATAATTTAGCATTTATTTGCGTGCATTTGCTTTTTCTTTTCTTTACTTAGAGACCTTTGCACGAAGCGCTCGCTATTCAACTATTCGTGTTTCGTGCAAAGCTCTCTTGCTATTTAAAAAATTTAAAGCGCACTATTTTCAGCTGCATCTATCGGCCAGGCATTGATCACCGCCTGAATTAATGTGGCTAATGGAATTGCAAAAAACACACCCCACACACCCCACAAACCACCAAACACTAACACCGACATAATAATTGCCGCCGGATGCATGTTCACTACTTCTGAAAAAAGTAACGGCACCAATATATTACCATCTAAAAATTGCACGATTAAATAAGCCAACATAATATATAAAAATTCAGAGCCGGGACCAAATTGAAAATAGGCAATCAATGCAACCGGGATAGTTACCGCAACCGCACCCACATAGGGAATAATAACCGACAAGCCAACAAACAAACTTAATAATGCCGCATACTGAAGATCAAATATTTTTAACGGAATATAGGTTGCGATACCCACAATAACCACTTCGAGTAATTTTCCGCGAATATAACTGCCAATTTTTACATCAACATCTTTCCACACTTTTGTAGCCAAACCATCTTCTTTCGGCAAAAAACGACTCAGCCATTGCAGAATATTTTCTTTATCTTTTAAAAAGAAAAACACTAACAATGGTACAACTACCATATAAACTAACACGGTAAATAAGTTCACAACGGAAGAGACAGAGCGCGAAACAACTAGCTGACCAATAGAGGCAATTTCAGTATTGACATGCGATACAATATCCTGAATTTGTTGCTCTGAAATAAACGGATATTCTTTAGGCAAACTGATTAATAAACTTTGTCCTTTGGTTAACATGCTTGGCACTTCGAGAAAAAACTGCGACATCTGTGTTGAAATAACCGGCGTTAAACCCAGCATTAAAACCAGTAACAAAACCACAAAACCCACTACCACTAAACTCACAGATAATAAATGCGGAATTTTTAATCTGCATAATTTACGCACCACACCTTCCAGCACATACGCAATCACCACCGCTGCAATCACCGGCGTTAGCACTTGCCCCATAAAAGCAAAAAGCGCCACACCAAAAATAATCATTAAGGCAAGAATAACCGCCTGGGGGTCTGAAAAATTTCGAACATACCAAGCACGTAAAACATCAATCACTCTTTAATACCTATCACAATTTTAAATTTACTTTCAAACAATATTTCCATTTCATCAATCACATCTGTTGCGGGTTTTCCCTGCATCATGTGTTGCATCATAAATTCGGATGTTTCGTTTAGCATTTCTTTTTGTGAGACCATCGGGTAATTTTGTTTCAAACGTTTAATTGCCGCCACCACACTTTCATCATTGGGTCGCGGAATACCCAACGGCTCAGTTATTTTTGATGCGGGTTCCGGTGCGCGAGATTTTAAAAACTCGGCAAATTCGAATAAGGTATTTTGATCTTGTTCGGGAAGATCTTCAAAGATTGAAGCTAAGGATTGGGGTGAGGGTTTCAATATCGCGCTCCTGAATAAATGATGTCTTTATTGTAACAGGAAAAAACTGAAAATTTTAGATTGCTGTATTTCAACCCACCCGTCGCAACTTTTAAATTGCAACGATGAGTAAAACAATTAACCGGGATGAGACTCGCAATAATTTTTTGCAAATTCAAGCAACTCTTCCATCGCTCGCACTTTGAATTTATGTCGCTGATGCACAAACGAAAATGGACGTTCTAACACCGGCTCTAATGGTATAACGACCAATGTATTTAATTTAATTTCTTTTTGCACCGTAGATTGAGACATGATAGAAATTCCCATGCCCGCCTCTACGGCGCTTTTAATGGATTCGGGGCTACCTAATTCCAAACACACATTCGGCTCTTCTTTAACGCCCGACTCCATTAAATATTCGGCAATCACTTCACGAGTACCAGAACCTTCTTCACGGCAAATAAATGGATGCGCTATCATTTCCTGTGCGCTTAATGTTGTGGCTCCTGACAATGCGTGGTTTGGTGGCACGACTGCCACTAACTGATCCATTCGGCACACATCTACCTGTAAATTTTTATTGCTAACCGAGGCTTCAACAATGCCCAAATCAATCACATTGTTTTCCACCATCGAAACAATCCCATCGGTATTGGATACTTTTAGGCGAATATTCACTTCGGGGTTTTTGGTTTTAAAGTCGCCCAATAAAAACGGCAACATATATTCGGCGATGGTGGTGCTCGCGCCCAATGTGACAACGCCGCTGACATCACCCGTCATTTCACGAATGGAATGTTCCATTTCGTCATACAATTCGAAAATACGCCCAGAAAAACTGTACACTCGTAATCCCGCTTCGGTGAGGCTAACGCGATTATGGGTTCTATCAAACAGCCGTGTATTGAAATATTCCTCTAGTTGACGGATTTGAAATGTCACCGCAGGCTGCGTCATGTGGAGCGCATCCGCCGCTTTAGTGAAATTCAATAGCTTGGCTACTGTATGAAATACTTTTAGTCGACGATCTGCCATAACATTTACTTATACGAACTCTAGGGAGCGCTATAGTAGCAAGCTACGCTCTATATGAAAAGATTATGTTGTCATATAAAGTTTGAATAGCTGCACCCACGGTTTAGAACGTCTTAAATACAAACAACATTAGCAATCAGTAATATTGCATATACAATAAAAAAATGAAGATGTTATGCACCGCAATAACTAACCGTCATTTGTTAGCGACACATATTTACTACATGAAAAAATTATGTTGTTATGTATCAACTGATATCGTTAACTTATTGCCTTAAAACAATGCCTTCACGCAATAAAACGTCTATACCATTAATTATATAATTTTAAAAAAGCGATCTATTATGATTACAAATAAGAAAAAGCTTAACCCATACCTCAAACACATTATTCTTTTTGCCTCGCTTGCATTGATGAGCAGCATGAGTTTTGCCGGTATTTACAAATGGGTTGATGATGAAGGCAATGTGCATTACGGGCAGCAGCGCCCTAAAGATGCCAGCTCACAAAAAATGAATGTGCCGCAACACGCACCTCGTGACACTTCTTCTTATAAACGCCCTGGTCAAAAAGATGCCAACGCTAAAACCAATAATGCGCAGGCAAATGGTTCTGCAAAAAAAGAACCCGAAAAGAAAAAAGAAACCAAAGCCGAAAAGAAACGCCGTTTAGCCGCCTGCGCACAAACACGAGAAAAGCTCACCCGAATGGAATCCATTGGTCGCATTCGCGTTGTCGATAAAGACGGCAACACCACTTATATGTCTCAAAAACAAAAAGAAGAAAGAATGGCTAAAGATAGAAAATCGCTTGCAAAGCATTGTAAATAAAATTTATAAAAACTTATACCGGAGCGCTAACACCTCTGGTTTATTTACTATATTATTAAAATCCACTGAATTTCCAATACAAAAATTGGGAATGATAATTTTTTTAAACAAACAAAACTACTGCATATACGCATAACCTTCTTCATTTTGCAGACGCACAATTTCCGCATCGGCCATCGGCACCATTTTAACAAACCCGTGAATATCTTTTGGCGCATAATTTAAAACCTTTGCCGCCGCTTCGCACATGCGAAACTCAATGGTGCTGCCCACGGTTAGACTCTGCGCACGAATCATGCGTTGTTTAAATTGCGTAAATTTATCAATTGCAAAAAACGGGATTGCATCACCGTGAACAATCACCACAATTGAACTTTCAAACACATCAGAGTTGTATAGTTTAAAAAGGTAACTGACTCGATCTAAAATATTATCGAAATAATTTTCGTCGCCAGAACTTAAATCATAAAGGATTTTTTGTGGTTTGTATTTTGTGGTTGCTGGTGTTGCGTGACCCCATTTTGTTTGTTGCGTTTTTATTTCATTTAAAGGGTCGCCAATATTTTGTGCAATTGATATTGCATTACAATTAAACATAATAAATATAAAAAAATACACTTTTATTAAATACATAAACAAGCTCTTTTTGTTAAATAATCTTCAAACTTTCATTAAAACAATATACACTCACATACTCAGGATAACTATATAAGGAGATCACATTGTTATTATTAAATAGAACACCTCCCATTGCATTATTGAGTTTACTTTCATTTTCAACATACAGCTATGGCGAACAAAGCTATCAGATAGAATTAAATGGCAGGTACGAATCCGGTGACTCTGATTCATCATCCAGTGATTACCGCCGACTAGCCGCCACAATATATTTAGCCCCTGTAAACACTGAAGACAAACCCTTGCATGAAGCTGCATTTTTAAATAAAAGCAGCGCAATTAGAATCAGTTATTTTAGTTCAGAAATAAAAGATGATTTTAACTTTTTCAGCCCATTAAAGAGAAATGGCCCTACTTTTTCTGTTAATTATGTGACTGAAGACAATTCAATTATTTTAGGCGCAGCCTACTCACAATCAGACATTGATTTAAATAATTTGGCTTCAGGTGATTCAGACAGCTTTGGCGCCAATTTGGGTATTTATCTTGATGACACTTCAACCTTACGTTTTTCTTATTCCAATCGAAGCACAGACGTTGACTTTGGTTTTGCTTCATCCTCTTTCGACACAGATTTTTATACATTAAGTTATAAAACACTTGTTTCACTTGCTGATTTACAATATTTCAATTTTGAGACAAGTATCAAATCAATTCAAAGCGATGCCGGTTTATCACAGGAAGATAATTTTGAACTACGTATTTTAGGTTCATATTTTTTCAATTTCAACACCAACTTAACCACTGCAATCAAAACCAATAGTGGCGACAATACATCAAGCGAAGGAGTTACATTTTCAGCAAGTGTCTCACACTTTTTAACTCCCAACATTGCACTAGCAGCCGGCTTTACAACATTTATTGCTGATGACAACTTTACTGAAAACACAGACACTTTTTCAATTAGTGCAACTGCTCGATTTTAAATAAACGCACCCATCACAACTAACATTTTTATACCAATAGATACTACTGAGATAAGAATAAAGAATACGCTTGTTTTAGGGTTGCCATTCCATTGAGATAGCACTCTGTAAACCCATAAAATAGTTGAAAAGAAAAAGACAACGCTAAAAACGCAAATGACCGCTAAGTACGCATATAAAGCCTTAATGTTTTATAGCGGTTATTTGCGGATTTTAGCGTGCATTCGCGTTGTCTTTTTCTTTTCAAATATCAGTATCCTTTATTTCTTCCTCAATAGTATGTTAGTTGTGGTTTTTATTAAAAATAAACCAAATAACTAAACTTAAGCTCTTGCACATTAAACGCTGCATAATTTATCTTTTCATATTCAAATCGAACCGCATGATCTTTTAAAACATTAAGCTGCATGCCCATCTTTATTTTTTGAACATCGCCCTCTTCACCCGATAACTGCGGCAACCACAGATAATTTAGTTCCATTTGACCGGCTATTATTGTATTTTTAAACTGCCATAGTAACCCCGTATCTGCACCCAGGTATAAAGCGTGATTGTTTTTTAATTCCGGCGAGTATTCAAACTGCCCTCTGACTAGTGCATACAGCAACACGCTTTTTATATCCGTGGCATAACCCATCGCATAATAAGATTCAAATTCTGTTTTTCTTTTGTTCTCATTAATGTCGCGCTGCTTTATTTTAAACGATACTTTTTTTGACGCTGACGTTATCCACGGTTTAACCGGTACAATCGATTGCAATGAAAAAAAGTTTGAACTTTCAAATTTCAATATCTGTTTATCTTTATACCATCTGAATTTTGCCTCCAGTGAATTAATGGCAGCGCCTTCTGTTATTCCGGTTTGCACATCGATTAAATCGTGAAAGGCGGGGCGAAAACTAAATTCATAAAAAACATTACTTTCCGTTAAGCCATTATTATTTTCTGTTTCGTACTCACCCAACGCAATATGCCAGCGCGCTGTTTTGTGTGCGTGCTCTGGTGGTGTTGCTGTGTATTTAAATTCAATTTCTTTTTTGGTTACTGGCACCTCACTGCGTAAACTTAATATCGTTAATTGCAGTTCTTTTTCACTTTCTGATAAATTTTCATTTTGATTCAATAACTCATCAGTTAATTGTAATATTTGTGCTTGTTGAACATTTGAAAAAGGTGAAATTATTTTTTCTATTGATTGTTTATTTTGTTCAGTTGAATTTTCAACTATTGAAAAGGCAACTTGCGACGCTGCCTCGCCAACTTGCTGCGACATTTGTGCAATTCGATTATGTGCTGATGGCCGATAAATTTCGTTGGTAATTAAACCCGCATTTTTTATATCACGCACCGTATCAATTGGCTCGGCATAAAAGGGATGCGCATCAATGCTCATATTTATATCTTCACGCGCCACATCAATCATGGCTAATAATTGATATGAACAATTTTCACGAAAGAAAAAATAATCAAAATCGACACCTTTCATTTCCCATAGATGGCGAATTAACTGATCAATTTCATGTTGATTTAAATTTAATGGATACTCCCAAATATCACGCTGTTCAATTTCATTATATTTTTTTAGGGTTTCAAAAAAAGCCGGCATGAAAAATTCGCCAGGGTAGCCGCCGGTAATTCCATTCCACGAATAAGTGAGTATTGAATCGGATTCTTCATAAGACGCCGCATAACTTAATGTGTAACTTAACAGGTGGTTATGATCGGCTCGATCAAAACGAATATAGGTGTGACCAAACATCGATGCAGGATTGTCGAGATCCATTCCAGGAAATAATAACGTGACACTTTGTGCATCAAAATCTTTTCTCCATTTTTCAAACGGCGCACAGTGCATGGCCGGTAAATAATCATCCAGATTAAGTTTTTCATTTAACCAGTGGTAACGTGCGGGAAATAAACAACGCGGGTGTGCCGATGCTTTCTTACTAAAAAATCCGTGTAAAGTCGCTTCTAATTCTGCCTGCGCATCGTGAGCGCCCTGCTCGGCTAAAAAAAAATCATCGTCATCAACCTGACTTTCACGCGCACCCAATAACGTGCTTTTGAAATGCAATAAATTCAACCAGGCAAAGTTTTTAGCTAATTGCAGCTCGTTGGCGCGGGCGATGAATTCGTCAACGGGTTCCACTTTTATTTGCGCAAATGCGAATGCCGGCGATAAAAAGCCACTAATTAGCAATAAAATTCGCAGAAGCGGCAGATTCTTATTCACGCATCCCCAATAGTTTTGTAAAATCCCCTGCAATTACTTTATCCCGATTTTTAATAAGTCTGGTATTTTATCCATTTATACGGAAACCTCCATGCGCGTATCAAAATTTCCACTCTCAACATTAAAAGAAACTCCTGCCGATGCTGAAATTGTCAGCCACCAACTCATGCTGCGTGCCGGTTTAGTTCGCCGTTTGGCCTCCGGATTATATACCTGGTTGCCGCTGGGGATTCGCGTTTTACGCAAAGTCGAAAATATTGTGCGTGATGAAATGCAAAAAGTCGATGCGCTGGAAGTGTTAATGCCTGGCGTGCAACCCGCCGAACTCTGGCAGGAATCGGGCCGTTGGGACGAATACGGTCCCGAGTTACTGCGCTTACACGATCGCCACCAACGTGAGTTTTGCTTAGGCCCCACCCACGAAGAAATTATTACCGACTTAGCGCGCCGCGAATTATCCAGCTACAAACAACTGCCCCTGACCTGGTATCAAATTCAGGCAAAATTCCGCGATGAAATTCGCCCGCGTTTTGGGGTGATGCGCTCACGCGAATTTATTATGAAAGACGCCTACTCTTTTCATATTAATCAGGAATCACTGCAACAAACTTACGACGCGATGCATCAGGCATACACGAATATTTTCACCCGTTTCGGGCTGGATTTTAGACCGGTCATGGCAGACTCCGGTTCCATCGGTGGCTCGGGGTCTCACGAGTTTCATGTGCTGGCCGATTCGGGCGAAGATGCGATTGCCTTTTCTGATGGTTCCAATTACGCGGCAAACATCGAAAAAGCCAGCGCACTTGCACCGCAAGAAAAACGCGCTGATGCCAGTGCCGAAAAAAACATAATCGAAACCCCTGGCAAACACAGCATCGAAGACGTCGCAAACTTTTTAAATGTAAAAACCAAACAATGCTTAAAAACATTATTGGTGGATGGCGCAGAAGAAAATTCGGTTGTCGCATTAGTGCTGCGCGGCGATCACGAATTAAATGAAATTAAAGCCGAACAATTAGAGCAGGTTGCCAGCCCCTTAAACTTTGCCAGCGAAGAACAGGTAAAAGCCACCGCCGGTTGCGCACCGGGTTCAGTTGGCCCCGACGTAAACATTACCGTGATTGCCGATCACAGTGCCGCACACACAGCCAACTTTGTATGCGGCGCAAATGAAGACGGCAAGCATTTACAAAACGTAAACTGGGGCCGCGACCTTGCCGAACCCATTATTGCCGATTTACGCAATGTCGTTGCAGGCGATAACAGCCCCGACGGCAAAGGCACACTTTCTATTGTGCGCGGCATTGAAGTGGGGCACATTTTTCAACTCGGCAATAAATACAGCGAAAAATCAAATGCCACGGTGCTCGATGAAAACGGCGCGAAAAAAGTTATGACGATGGGTTGTTACGGAATTGGTATCACACGCGTAGTCGCCGCCGCCATTGAACAAAATCACGACGACAATGGCATTATCTGGCCACAAAACATTGCACCGTTCGATGTCGCACTCGCGCCTATTAACATGCAAAAATCTGAACGCTTAAAAGATGCAGCAGAAAAATTATATAAAGCACTAACCGATGCAGGGCTTGAAGTTTTAATGTTTGATAAAAAAGATCGGCTAGGTTCAATGTTAGCTAACATTGAACTCATTGGTATTCCGCACCGTTTGGTTTTGGGTGAACGCGGTTTAGACGATGGAAAAATAGAATATAAAGGGCGCACAGATGAAGATAAACAGGATGTCAAATTAGATAAAATTGTTGAATTTTTATTAAGTTTAAAAGCTTAAAGAAAAAGAAAACGCAAATGAACGCGAATGAACGCGAATGGTCGCGAATAAAAGCAAAAGTTTTTTTGTGTTGTATGTCGCAGGCATACAACACAAATATTTGCGGTTATTTGCGTTCATTAGCGTTGTTCGCTTTTTCTTTTAATTTTTTTAATAAAATAATTTTAATTTTAGCATTATTAAATTCCATTCAATTCCCAGCACAAGCCACAACTAATTCAATAGATCCAAAACTGCGCCAACGATTAATCGCCGCAATAAATCACTCCAGCAGTTTCGACGATCGTTTTCACGCAGAAGTCTGGTTGCTCGATATGTCGACACGTTTAAAAATTCGTGTTGAAGATACACAGACGCGTTTACGTTTACTGCGCAGCATTCACCGCGAAGCCAGCCGCGTTGAACTACCTCCCGAATTAATTATTGCATTAATTGATATTGAAAGTCGTTTCGATCACTTTGCCATTTCGCGCTCCGGTGCGCAGGGCTTGATGCAAATCATGCCTTTCTGGTTAAAAGAAATTGGTCACCCTGAAGATAATTTAATGGACATCGACACTAACCTGCGCATGGGCTGCACTATTTTAAAGTATTATATGGATATAGAAAGAGGCAATATTCGCCGTGCGTTAGCGCGTTATAACGGCAGTTTAGGTTCGTGGAAATATCCGGATAAGGTGATGAGTGTTTTGAGTAAGTATTGGTATAAAAACTAAATTAGTGCTTTAATTTTTTTTAGGCTGGTTGATCTTTATGTATCACTTAGTCATATCTTCGATGGTGTACTGGTTGTTGTCATTCTCGAATTCTTTAATCGGGATAAATTCGTTTGGAACGAATTTAAACAGGCTCTGCCTGACCCGAAGAGAGTCCCACATGAATGTGGTTTATGATCTTGTGACTTTTTTTGCAAGTTCTAATCTTTATGTGAATTTGAATTCTGTGGTTTTGCCTTGTTGGCGACTTACTTTTTTATCTACAACAACAAAAAAGTAAGCAAAAAAATGCCGCCCTTCATTCGCTTGTTTTTATTTTAAAAAGCTAAAACAAAAATCCCCGAAAACTGTTCGTGCAGCTTCTAATATTTATACATCTAACGTCGCAAACCATCGCAGCAAAAAGCAGAGCGACGAAGGAGCGGCGCTTTTGCAAATACTGGCTGTGCATTCAAGAGTGCAGTACATAGCAATAACGCTTTAATAATCTGACGTTTTTTCAATTAACTGACCATCAACAAACTTATGTAACACACTTGAGACAAGAGTTTGATACGGAATGCCCTCTCTTAGTGCTCTAGCTTGCAATGAACGTAGATCTCTTGAGGAAAGACGTATATTTATACGGGCATCTTTTTTAAACGTTGCCTCAGCAACAACCTGATGTTGCTCTATTAGTTTCTTTTTGCCTTTAGATTTTTTTAATGTGCCATTTTCAAAAGCATCAAGTATTTCTTGTTCTTCAGCGTCTAGTTTACTCATTAGGCTCACCTATATAATGCTTGGTTGCTTTACGACTTGGAATAATAGTTTTAAGGAATATTTCCTCATTGTTTTCAACAAAGGGAACCAAATAAGCATAACCTTCGACAGCTATAACGGAGATTTTCTGTTTGGGGTAGCGCTCTTGATTAGGATGGTTGTATATATCAAGCTCGTTACCTAGCTGTATATTGAGCACTATTACTTCAAACGAGATGTCTCTTTCTAGCTTTAAGAGCTCATTTTTCTCGGAACTCCATGTATATGTCTTCATTTTCTGAGAATAGCATAATGTGTGCCTTTTGTCATTATTTGACTGACGAGACTGTTGTGTGGGGAGGGTGCGAAGCACAACGTAGTAAAATTCCACACGAACGATTTGTCAGGCATGTGATCATATAACTATGAAACCATGCCTTGTGATTTAAGAAATATATATGTAACAAGCCAACCGATTGCTGTAAAAAATATAATTAGCGATGCCCATGTGACAATAGGTGGAATAGTTGATGGTATTTTTTGTTAAATAAATGGTAATGAGAAAGAATAAGGCCAGCAACCAATAAGCGGGCTGATTTGTGTATAACCATAATCCCACTAGCGCATCATTTGGTGTGTACAAGTAAAGAATAATACCAAATGTTATTAGGGACGCGCCGATACCTAGGACACCCGCCCTTAGCAAATACGCGATAAAGTTTTTGAATGCCCACTGATCCACTTTTGTATTTGCTTCTTCCATTTATATGCAACGCCTGGTTCATAGACCTAAAAGTTTCGTGATGTAACATAAAAAGTTGTTTTATCCATGCTTTATATTTGTCTAACATATTAGTTTGTATCTTCACTTTCATTTTTTCACCCAACAAACCAAATCACTGATCAACCGGCGGCGCAACTCGCAACACTTCTTCAACCGTCGTCAAACCCGCAGCTACTTTCATCGCACCACTTAATCGCAACGGGCGCATGCCTTCTGTCATCGCCAGTTTTTTAAACTTTTGCATATTAATATCTTCAACCACCATTTCTTTAATTGGGTTGCTAAAGGTAAACATTTCATACAAACCCATGCGCCCCATAAAGCCGGTGTTTCTGCACTCTAAACAGCCAACGGGTTTACAGATTTTTTTCGGCTTGGCTGGCTTCCACGGTTTCACTAATGTTTTCCATGTGGCTTCATCTATTTGCGCATCTTCTTTGCAGTGCGGGCATAACACTCGCACTAAGCGCTGCGCCATAATGCCTAAAATGGTGGATTGAATTAAATACGCTGGCACGCCCACTTCCATTAAACGGGTTACTGCGGAGGGCGCATCATTGGTGTGTAGTGTTGATACCACTAAGTGGCCGGTGAGTGCAGCTTGAATGGCGATGTCTGCGGTTTCTCTGTCGCGAATTTCTCCAATCATAATAATATCGGGATCTTGTCTTAACAGGGTGCGCACACCGGAGGAAAAATCCAAATCAATATTGTGCTGCACCTGCATCTGGTTAAAACTGCTTTCGACTAATTCGATGGGGTCTTCAACCGTGCATACATTCACTTCGGGTTTGGCTAATTGTTTTAAGCTGGTGTAAAGCGTTGTGGTTTTTCCCGAACCGGTTGGGCCGGTCACTAAAATAATGCCATTGGGTTTTGCAATCATCGATTGCCAACGTTCATCATCGGATTGACTAAAACCCAGTTCACGAAAGTTTTTAACCAGCACTTCTGGATCAAAAATTCGCATCACTAATTTTTCACCAAACGCGGTGGGCATAGTGGATAAGCGTAATTCTATTTCTACGCCATCGGGTGTGCGCGTTTTTAAACGACCGTCTTGCGGACGACGTTTTTCTGCTACATCCATTCTGCCTAATATTTTTATGCGGCTGGACACCGCCGCCATAACCGTTGAGGGCACCTGATAAACCTGATGCATTACGCCATCGATTCTAAACCGCACATTGCCTAATTCGCGGCGTGGTTCTAAATGTATGTCACTGGCGCGTTGATCGAATGCGTATTGCAATAACCAGTCAACAATATTCACCACGTGTTGATCGTTGGCATCGAGTTTACCGGCGCGACCCAACTCCATTAAACTTTCTAAATTACCTATTTCTGTCCCCGAACCGGCAGCCTCAGATTCTGCACGGTTCACCGATTTTGAAACCGTATAAAACTCTAACAGGTATCTTGAAATATCATCGGGGCTAGAAATCACCCGTTTGAATTCCTGACTGTTAATGCGTGAGAGTTCGTTTTCCCACTCTTTTACAAAGGGTTCTGCGGTGGCGATGGTGATAAATTTATCATCGACAGAAATGGGTAAAATATTAAACCGCGCCGCGTAAGCGTAAGACATAACGCCAGTGATTTTTGCGACTTCAATTTTTAATGGGTCAATTCGATGATAGGGAATGTCGACTTTTTCAGCAAGCCACACGGCTAACGAATCTAGCGTTAACAAGCTGTGTCCGTTGCGTTGGTCAATCCATTGTCGTTCGGCAATCACACAGAGTGGATTTTTTTCTTTGTATTCTTTATTCACCGCGAGGGTGCGTAACATGTGGGCATTTTCATTTGAAACCATGCCATCATCTTCAAGCCATTGAAGCACTTCGTAAATATCTAGTTTTTTTTCGCCTTGATTAATGACTGCGTTCATCAAGCATCTGCCATGTTGTTATTTTTGTGAATCATAATTGAGTGTAGCAAAATGAATGCGGCAAAGCACTTATGTCACTATTGTGTATTTTAGACGTTTTTTCACTGCTGTCCCGTTAACTTAAAAAGTGCCGTCATTCCTGCGCAGGCAGGATAAATTTGACTGGATCAAATTTAAGCATGCTCTGCATGACCCACAGGGTAAAGTGCAAGGATGCACTTTATAATCTAGTGACGTTAAAAGACCGCAGACACTGGATACCTGCCTGCGCAGGTATGACGAAGTCGATTTTTTATTTTCATGTTTAACTGAAGTATTAAGGCCTTGAAACGCGTTTGTACCAAACTAATTAAATACTTCAATAATAGTTAACGGGACAGCAGTGGCTTTTTTTATTTAATTAAACGCTTTTGTAATATGGCCTAAAATCTAAAGCCTAAAAGAAAACGCGCTGCTAAAAAAAACAGGGCTCGCAAATGCGAGCCCTGTTTTACAATCAAGCCGACAAACTATCTTGTCTCTAAATCTTATTGTGCAAGATAAGCGTCATCAGAAGCTTCAGTTGAACCGACTGACCATGCACCACGAGTTTTAGCGTGATCTACTGCTGCGTCAATATCGGCACTTGAAGCACTGCGATCAATATCAAAAACCTGACCTGGATAAATCAAATCAGCATCTTTAATTTGGCTACGATTCGCTTTATAAATTAAAGGCCATTGGTAAGGGTTAGCATAAATACTGTCTTTCCCAGAGATGCTCCATAAATTGTCGCCACCCTCTACTTCGTATGAATCAGCACCCACCATTGCGCCGCCCTGATTTGAATCGCCACTGTCTTCACTTGCCGAGGCTGAAAGTAAACCAAGATCGGTTAATCTTGCTTTTTCACTTTTAAGCTGTTCCATTGCCATTTCTGCCTGACGTTGTGCTTTGTTCGCTAGCTTAATGGTTTTTTCATAATCTTCTGCGTCCAAGGCTTTTTCGGCTTTCTTGATTATTTTGCCTGTATCGCGCCATTCAACTTTCATTTTTTTAGCTTGTGCATTCGTTGATTTTGCATCAGCGATTGCTTGTTCTGCCGCTTCTCTAGTAGCGCCTGCTTCACTATCTGGGGTTGACGCACAACCAGCAACCAGACCTAGCACTAGCATTACGATAAAAAACGGCTTGAAAAGGTGGTTAAATTTCATCTTAAACGTCTCCGGTGGACTTTATATTTTGTAGTTAGTTATGGGAAATTAGCAACGACACCGTGAAGTGTCAAGAAAAACCCCGAAATAGCTGCGCTTTCGTAAGTAGCTTGTGACTTAAATCATCCTCTATCTTTAACATTAGTCGCTACCGAAATCTTGTCAAATCAGGTATTCTTCGTCCCCCAACTAAAAAACGCGCCTCAGGTTTTTCAAAATGACTGATTCTATAAAAATATTTCACAATCCAAAATGCACCAAGTCACGCCTAACAATGGAGCTGCTAACTAACAAGGGTGTGAAACCGCAGGTGATTGAGTATTTAAAAACACCGCCCAGTAAAAAAGAGTTGAATGATATTTTAAATTGCTTACAACTCGAACCGCGTCAACTCATGCGCAGCCACGAAACAGAATATAAAGAAAACAATCTGGCAGATGTAAATCTCAGCCGCGAGCAGTTAATTGATGCGATGATTCAATTTCCAAAAATAATGCAACGCCCCATTGTAATCAACAACGGCAAAGCCGCTATTGGCCGCCCACCAGAAAATATTCTTGAGGTGTTGTAAATGATTGAAGTAATGGTTTTATATTACAGCCAAGGTGGCTCGACGGCTGAAATGGCGCGCACTATTGCACGCGGTGTAGAAGAGGTTGACGGCGTGCAGGCAAGGTTGCGCACCGTGCCCGCTATTTCGACAGTGTGCGACGCCAGCGAGCCGGTTGTGCCCGAAGCCGGCGCACCCTATGCACAACACTCTGATTTACAGGAATGCGCGGGACTCATCATGGGCAGCCCCACGCATTTTGGCAATATGGCCGCTGCGCTCAAACATTATATTGATGGCAGTGGCAACCTGTGGATGTCCGGTGCGCTCATCGACAAACCCGCCGCCGTTTTCACTTCAACCGCGAGTATTCACGGCGGGCAGGAATCCACATTATTAAGTATG
>UOFH01000376.1_pt1 | contig 19897 bp, 20 predicted proteins | sample 1988451 | NCBI WGS metagenome assembly UOFH01 (sample SAMEA4712194, study PRJEB27164) | hydrothermal vent metagenome | biome: marine basaltic hydrothermal vent biome; feature: marine hydrothermal vent; material: mineral | place: Pacific Ocean | collected 2011-06-14/2011-07-23 | depth 1689 m | reverse complement strand
GTAGGCGCAACGCGGTATAAAATACTCATTAAACGCAGCGCAGCCTTTGAGCGCCCGAGCAATGTTTGTTCGTGTTCAGGTTCAATGTTTACCGGCTGAATAGATTCGGCCATAAATTGCACATTGCCCTCGTTATCAAAAATAGGTGATGCGCTGAGTTGCACATGTTCTTCGGCGTCGCAATTGCAATGAATGTGCATGACCGATGTGGGCTTGCCCGTTTGCACTACTTCTTCAAGTGGGCAATGCTCGCCGTTTTGGCTGCAGGGGCGATTGGAACCGTGGGAAACTTCGTAACAATGTTTGCCGATAATATCGTTTTGTTTGTAATGATCTTTGTATTTTTGGTTTGACGAGACAATGCGAAACTGGCGATCAATAATAACGAATGGGTCAGGAAATAAATTAATTAAACTATCACAATCAGGTTTTTTAGGATCACGCGGCACGGCTTAAACTCCTAGTTTTCACACAATCATTTATATATCGTACAGAAAACAGTTAAAGTCAAAGTTAAGCGTAGTGAATTGGAAATGTAAAAAACGCTGTTACTGCATTTAAAAATTATTAAAAATGTTTTCGGTGTTATTGTTCAAATTTATTCTTTAATGTTTGTTTTCAATTTTTTTACCGGCAATAAAGCGGCGGTTATTTCCAGTCGTCACCATAATCGTGAGTGATTTCTTCGCCAGGTTTAATGTTTTTTAACGCGACGACTTGTAAATCTTCGCAGTAACAGGCATTGGGTTTTGGGTTGTGATTAATGTATTTTAAATCGCTGTTCACTTTAATGCCAATTTCTTCATCTAGCCACAAAACATAAGGGCCATCTTTTTTTACGGGGTTATATTTAATGGTGCCGATAAGGTCACCTTTATTTATTTTATTGTGTGCAAACAGACCTTTGCCGTGAATAGCGCTTTCTTTAACTACATATAATTTTTTTGACATGTTAACTCTTTTACTTTCGCTAATAAAAATTTATTTTATATGAGACCTTCGCAAGTATAACAAAGTGATGTTACATCAAAAAATATTTAACGCATCCCATTTTTCATCAACGCGTTTTTTAATATCCTCTTGCATCACTATAGGTTTACCCCATTCGCGATCGGTTTCACCGGGTAATTTATTGGTTGCATCAAAACCCATTTTAGAACCGAGGCCAGAAACCGGCGAGGCAAAATCTAAATAATCTATGGGCGTGTTTTCAATAATGGTGGTGTCTCGTGATGGGTCCATGCGTGTTGTCATTGCCCAGATGACATCATTCCAATCGCGCGTGTTAATGTCATCGTCAACCACAATCACAAATTTAGTGTACATAAACTGACGCAAAAAAGACCACACGCCCATCATCACACGTTTGGCGTGACCGGGGTATTGTTTTTTCATGCTCACCACCGCCATGCGATACGAGCAGCCTTCGGGGGGTAAATAAAAATCAACAATTTCCGGAAATTGTTTTTTTAAAATCGGCACAAAAACTTCGTTTAAAGCCAGCCCTAAAATAGCCGGTTCATCGGGTGGTCGCCCAGTGTAAGTGGTGTGGTAAATGGGGTTTTTTCGATGCGTTATTTTTTCGATGGTAAAAACCGGAAAGGTTTCCACTTCATTATAATACCCAGTGTGATCGCCGTAAGGTCCTTCGGCTGCAACATCGTCGGGATAAATAAAACCTTCTAAAACATATTCGGCGGATGCCGGCACTTGCAACTCAGAAAGTTTACATTGCGCCACTTCGGTTTTGCTGCCGCGCAATAATCCGGCGAATGCATATTCCGATAAACTATCCGGCACCGGTGTGACCGCGCCCAAAATAGTGGCGGGGTCTGCACCCAATGCAACGGCAATCGGAAACGGTTCGCCAGGGTGTGCTTGTTGCCATTCTTTAAAATCGAGTGCGCCACCGCGATGCGATAACCACCGCATAATTACGCGATTTTTATCTAATACCTGTTGTCGATAAATGCCTAAATTTTGCCGATCTTTATTCGGCCCTTTGGTAACCACTAGCCCCCAGGTAATTAAGGGTGCGGCATCTTCCGGCCAGCAGGTTTGAATGGGAATGGTTGATAAATCGACGGCGTCTTTTTCAATAATATTTTTTTGGCAGTCAGCACGATTAATGATTTTCGGCGCCATATTTAAAACTTGTTTAAAGATGGGTAATTTTTCCCACGCATCTTTCATGCCTTTGGGCGGTTCGGGTTCTTTTAAAAAGGCTAATAGTTCACCGACATTTCGCAACGCATCAACCGACTCTTCACCCATGCCCATAGCAACGCGTTTGGGTGTGCCAAATAAATTTGCTAACACCGGCACCGATGAATTTTTTACGTTTTCAAATAACAGTGCCGGGCCGGCGGCGCGTAATGTGCGATCGCAAATTTCAGTCATTTCAAGATATGGATCGACCTCAACACTAATGCGTTTGAGTTCGCCTTTTTTTTCGAGTTGTGAAATGAAATCGCGTAGGTCTTTATATTTCATGGGTGCCGTTTTTTATTTTTGACGCAGAGCCACAGAGGCTCAGCGTCTTTAGAGGTCATTCCTGCGTAGGCAGGAATCCAGTGTCTGAGGTTGTGCTACTGCTTCAAAGTCACTGGGCTCCTGCCTTCGCAGGAGCGACGGGTTAATCTTTTAACTACTTTAAGTTTCTCTGTTTTAATCTTTCTCTGCGCCTCTGCGTCAAAACATTTCATCTTTGACGCAGAGATACAGAATTTTTATTGGTCATTCCCGATAATTTTTCTGGAAAAAAATTTAAACAGGCTTACTTATACAAACAAAGATAAGCCGTATCACACGCAATTTTTACTAAAAAAGAAACATTCGCTTCAACAATAAAAGTTTCATTAATTGCAATGTTACGCCAGTCATTTTCATTGGGTAATTTAACCGACATTTCACCGCTAATTAATGTCATGTGTTCAATGCAGTTGGTACCAAATTCGTAATCACCTGCAGCCATTACACCCACCGTGGCTTTGTCGTTGCCTGCCTGAAAAGCCAGTGATTTTACGTTGCCGTCAAAATATTCATTTACGTCAAACATACTCAACCTGTTTTAATTTTTTAAGAGACGCTATTTTAGCATGACTTATCATTGGTGTTTCATTAAACAAATTTTTTTACCATTGCGGATGTAACGGTTAAATTTATCGGCAATGGCTTGTGGTGTTGTTTCTGTTTCGCATAACTGAAAATGCGCGCGGCGATAAAAATTCACCAAATGCGTAAACGGAAAACTGTAGCATTCAATATTGTTGAGCGTGCTTTGTAAATGCTGCAATAATGCCGAACCAATTCCCTGTTGACGATGCGCGGCAGCAACGCACATGCTGCGCAGCAAGTAGCCGTGATTTACCGGGTGCAGGCGCAGTGCCGCTACAATGATGTTGTTGTGTGTGGCGATAAAAATTAAATCGCCCTTTGGGGCTTGCGCGCGCATGCCGTTTTTTTTATAAAATTGTTTAACTAACGGTAGGCTATACTGGTCGGCCTGTTTGAATGTGAGATTATTTATAGCGTGATTCAAGAGTCTGTCAATGTCCCGTGAAGTTTGTTATGTGTGTAAGCGCGCAAAAGTGGCTTGCCTGTGCGGGCGAATTAAGCCGCAGGCCAATCAGCTAAAGGTGATTGTGTTGCAGCACCCCGATGAGGCACGCCATGCAAAAGGCAGTGCCATCATAGCAGAGTTGGGCTTGCAGCAATATCAGTGCTGGGTGGGCGAGGATTTTACGCAGCACGCACAGTTAAATGCACTGATCGAAAATCAGGCCGATAAAATACGGGTGTTGTATCCCGCGGAGCAGGCGGTTGAATGGCTGCCGAGGAATCAATCGGGAAATAAATTGCCGGTGGCATATTTAATTGTCATCGACGCAACCTGGCGCAAAGCACGGCGAATATGGGAATCTAATGGGCAGCTGCACGCATTGAGCTGTGTGAAGTTATCACCCAAAAAAGCCTCAAATTACCGCATTCGAAAAGTACCGCAAGCGGGCTACTTATCCACCGTGGAATCGATTGTTGAAGGCTTGCGGCAGATTGAAGGGCAGGCGCAAGCTTATCAACCGTTGCTGGATTTATTTGATGAAATGGTGGATTTTCAAATTGAGAGTATGGGAGAGATGATTTACAGGGAAAATTATCCAAAATAATATTGGCAAATAAGTTCGGCTTAATATAGAATTCGCGCTCTTTACAAAAACAGCTTCTAAAATAGATTGTTTTAAACGATTTCTGGGTGGTTAGCTCAGCTGGTAGAGCGTCGCCCTTACAAGGCGAATGTCGGGGGTTCGACTCCCTCACCACCCACCAAATAACGGACCGGTAGTTCAGCTGGTTAGAATGCCGGCCTGTCACGCCGGAGGTCGCGGGTTCAAATCCCGTCCGGTCCGCCATATAAATAAAAAAGGCTCCCACTGTTTCGCAGTGGGAGCCTTTTTTATTTATATGGCGGCTCGGAGGGATTTGGTTTGAACCCATTTCAAAAAACCGCAGCCTTTTTATTTCCACACCAAAACATGTAAAAATACACGCATGAAATCACCCCCCATAAAATCAAACGTAAAAAAACTGTTAAAAAACCACGAAAAACTTAATCAAAGCGATATGATGAAAGTGCAATCACATGTGCAACGCGATTCGGCGCAGTGGATTATTAACACATTAATGATAGAGGGTTGTGATGTGCCGTTTAAATATAAACGTAAAAAACAATATAAAAATTTAACGGGGCAACGGGTTAATTTAACTTACTATCCAGAAACCGAAAGTGTTGCAGGAATGGAAATGGAAATGATGAAAGTGGTGCGTATCAAAATAGCTTAGTTGTTTAAAGCAAATGACAACGCAAATGCACGCGAATAACCGCAAATAATTAATTATTGTTTTCTCATCACTAGTGTCCGGTTAAAATATTAATCAAAGCTTTAAGTTGTTGATGTTAATTAGTAAACGTCATTTGAACGTGAATGTAGACTCAAAAAATGAAAAACCTTAAAGTCGTCATTCCGGTATGCTTTTGAGCCGGAATCCAGTGACTGTTGTTTGCTTAAAGTCGCTGGATCCCAGCCCAATGTATATTAACAGGGGCACGCTGGGATGACATGTTTGTTTATGCTTTATTGGGAATCGGATATTCTTGATGGTTTTATATTTTAACCGGACACTAGTGTTTTCTCATATATTAGTGGTCACTAACGACGATTGATATCGTATAAATATTTTTACCAAACAGAAATAACGCTTCACTACCCCACCTGCACAAAACAAATAAAACCTCTGTGTCCTCCGTGGCCTCTGTGGTAAATAGGTTTTTTATGAAGTGACATCAGAATGATAATTAAAAATGTAACCGCGATAAAATGCACGTCAATGTTAGCGAAAAGTCATGATAAACTTCGCCCATGAACATTAAATTCAGCAAAATGCATGGCCTCGGTAATGACTTTGTGGTGATCGATGCCATTAATCAATCTATCAACTTAACCGCAGAGCAAGTGCGATTTATGGCTAACCGTCACTTCGGGGTGGGTTGCGATCAATTGCTGCTGGTAGAAAAACCCCGTTCGCCCGAGGCGGAATTTGGTTACCGCATTTTTAATGCCGATGGTGGTGAAGTTGAGCAGTGCGGAAATGGCGCGCGTTGCTTTGCGCGATTTGTGGTAGATCAACAACTCACCAAAAACACAGAGATTACTGTCGAAACCAAAAGTGGCATTATTGTGCTGGTGCTGGAAGATAATGGCGATGTCACCGTGAATATGGGCGTGCCCAATTTTGCTCCCGACAGTTTGCCATTTAGCGCATCGGCACAGGCAACCGAATATGATTTAGACACCCGCGACGGCACCGTGAAAATTGCCGCTGTCTCCATGGGCAATCCCCACGCAGTGCTAACCGTGGCGGATGTAGGCACGGCTCATGTTGATGTGCTGGGCGCAGAAATTGAAAATCACCGGCGTTTTCCCGAACGTGTGAATGTGGGATTTATGCAAATTATCTCAAAAGACGCGATTCGATTACGGGTTTATGAGCGCGGTGCAGGCGAAACGCTGGCTTGTGGAACCGGTGCCTGTGCGGCGGTTGCAGCAGGAATTTCGCAGGGCAAGTTAGCAGAATGCGTAAAAGTCAGTTTACCCGGAGGCGAGCTTGTTATACGCTGGGGCGCAGAAAATGAAAACCTATTTATGAGCGGACCCGCAACATACGTGTTCGAAGGAAATATATCGCTGTGACAAATCAAGCCGAAAAAAATGGACAATTAGCCCTACCCGAAGAACAGCAGGTGGTTGATTATTTAATGGAAAACCCCCGCTTTTTTTTGAAACACTCATTACTCTTAAACGAACTTGAAGTGCCCCACGAAGCTGGCGGCGCCATTTCGCTAGTTGAGCGACAGGTTACTGTGCTGCGCGAACGAAATCGCCATTTCGAAGAAAAATTGCGCGATATGGTCGACGCGGTTCACGACAATCAACGACTTCATTTGAGCTTAAATCGCCTGGCTATTAATCTGTTTGATGCCAGCAGCATCGACGATATTTTAGGCGTAGTTGACGACGAGTTACGCCATAAATTAGGCACCGACTTTGTTTACTTTCGATTACACAGTGAAACCATCGAAAGCCGTGACGGGGATGGCGGGCACACCTACGTAAAAAGCGATGACGAAATCTTGCAGTCATTTTCCCTTTTAATTGAAAAAAGTCGCATTCAATGCGGGCACTTTACCGAGGAGCAAATTAGCCAGTTATTTATGAATGATGCGCCAGAAGTGGCTTCGGCGGCGGTTATTCCTATTTCCGATGTGGGCATCGAGGGCATTGTTGCATTGGGTAGTCGCGATGAAAAACGCTATCACGCCGGCATGGGCACCGACTTTCTGAGCAGTTTAGCCAATTTAATTGGCGCGGCAATTCGGGCGCATTTAAATAATAAGTGATGCATACCCGTAATGTCACTGGCACACGACTGCGCACTGAACTGAAGCATGACACCTCAGTCTCCAGCTAATTCAGCTTCGCCATTTCAAAAAGACCTCAAGCTTTTCTTTCAGTTTTTACAGTCAGAAAAGCATTTTTCCCCGCACACCCTTTCTAATTACCAGCGCGATATTAAACGCTTTATGGGTTTTCTTGATGCGCAGTCAGTCGAAAACTGGCTGTCGATTGATGAGGCGCATCTGCGCCAATTTGTGAGTCAGGTGCATCGCCAGGGGCTGGGTGGCAAAAGTATTCAGCGATTACTCAGTGCGTTGCGCCGGTTGTTTACTTATTTGATGGTCAATCAGCAGATGGCGGTCAACCCCGCAGCCGGTGTGAGAGCGCCCAAATCGAATCGAAAATTACCCGATGTGATGCACCCACAGCAAATCGAGCACTTACTGATGTACCCCGAGACGTCAGATGACGATCCATTAACCATTCGAGATTACGCCATTTTAGAGCTGCTGTACGCGGGTGGCTTGCGCTTATCTGAACTCATTGGTTTGAATGTGTCCGATATTAACTGGCAGGAAAAACAGCTAACCGTGTTGGGAAAAGGCAGCAAGGAACGGCTTTGTCACTTCGGCAAACAGGCTGATAAAATGCTAAAAAAATGGCTGATATGTCGTGAACAGTTTATAAAAGGAGATGAAAAGGCGTTGTTCGTTAGCAACCGAGGTAGCCGAATAAGCGCCTCCAGTGTGCGCAGCCGTATTCAAAAATTATGTAAAGAGAAAGGCATAGACCAGCGCGTGTACCCCCATTTAATGCGCCACTCGTTTGCATCGCACTTGCTCGAATCTTCACAGGATTTACGCGCGGTGCAGGAGCTGTTGGGCCACGCACATTTGAAAACCACACAAATTTACACCCATTTAGATTTTCAGCAGCTGGCGAAAACCTATGATGCGGCGCATCCTCGGGCGCATATCAGGGGGCAGGTTGGTTTGCAAAAGGCAAAATCAAAAGATTTACCGCAAATGAACGCGAATAAGCGCAAATAAATGCGAAAACAGGGTTTATATGTTAGCTCCCTCTCCCTTTGGGAGAGGGTTGGGGAGAGGGCAGGCTAATGAGATAAGCACACCCTCATCCTAACCTTCTCCCTCGAGGGAGAAGGGACAGTTTTTTCTTTTTCTTTAAATCTTTAACACACAAAATTATATCCCCAAAAAATACTTGAAAAAACAACATTAACCCGCATCTATAAACGCCTTAGTTTATTTTGTCTGCAATTTAACCGGAGACGCTTTTGCAAACCACACTACACGGCACCACGATACTTTCGGTGCGCAGAAACAATGAAGTTGTTATTGGCGGCGATGGGCAGGTGAGCCTGGGCAACACGGTGATGAAACCCAATGCGGTAAAAGTGCGGCGCTTATACAAAGACAAAGTGCTGGTGGGATTTGCCGGTGCAACCGCCGATGCATTTACCCTGTTCGAGCGCTTCGAAGGCCAGCTTGAAAAACACAATGGCCAGCTGGTGCGCTCGGCGGTGGAAATGGCCAAAGACTGGCGCACCGATCGCATGTTGCGCAAACTCGAAGCGATGATGATTGTGGCAAACGAAGAAGCCTCGCTGGTGATTTCCGGCACTGGCGATGTTATCGACACCAAAGATGATTTACTCGCCATCGGCTCCGGCGGCACTTACGCACAGGCCGCGGCGCGGGCTTTATTTGATAACACCGAATTATCTGCCCGCGAAGTGGTAGAAAAAAGTTTGAATATTGCCGGTGACATTTGCATTTACACCAATCACAATTTGACGTTAGAAGAAATCAAATATTAATAAATAGACACAGCACATTAGGCTTAAATTATGTCTGAAATGACACCCCGAGAAATCGTACAAGAACTAGATAAACACATCGTCGGCCAGGATGAAGCGAAACGTGCGGTGGCCATTGCCCTGCGCAATCGCTGGCGCAGAATGCAGGTGAGCGACGAGCTGCGTAATGAAATCACCCCCAAAAATATTTTAATGATTGGCCCCACGGGCGTTGGCAAAACCGAAATTGCTCGGCGACTCGCCAAACTCGCTCAAGCGCCTTTTATAAAAGTGGAAGCCACTAAGTTCACCGAAGTGGGCTATGTTGGTCGAGAAGTGGATAGCATTATCCGTGATTTGGTGGATATGTCGGTTAAAATGACCCGAGAGCAAGAGGTCGAAAAAGTGCGCTATCGAGCTGAGCAATCGGCTGAAGAGCGTATTTTAGATGCCTTATTGCCGCCCGCCAGAAATGAATTCGGTGAGCCGGAAACCGCAGAAAATAGCACTCGCAATAAATTTAGAGAAAAACTGCGCAACGGCGATTTAGACGACAAAGAAATCGAAATAGAAGTCAAAGCCGAGCAAATGGGCGTAGAAATTATGGCGCCCCCAGGCATGGAAGAAATGACCAATCAGTTGCAGGGCATGTTTCAAAACATTGGCAACGACAAAACCAAACAACGCAAAATGCGCATTGCAGATGCGCGTAAAATTCTTGTCGAAGAAGAAGCCAGCAAAATGGTGAACGAAGATGAGCTTAAATTAAACGCCGTGCAAAATGCCGAACAAAACGGCATCGTGTTTATCGACGAAATAGATAAGGTGTGCAAAAAGGGCGAAACCTCCGGTGCGGATGTGTCCCGCGAAGGTGTGCAACGCGATTTGCTGCCGCTGGTAGAAGGCTGCACCGTAAGCACAAAATACGGCATGGTGAAAACTGACCACATGTTATTTATTTCATCCGGCGCATTTCATCTGTCAAAACCCTCCGATTTAATCCCCGAACTACAGGGGCGCTTGCCGATTCGCGTTGAGCTAAAAGCCCTGACCACCGCCGATTTCAAACGCATATTAACCGAACCCGATGCCTCGCTAACCGAGCAATATAAAGCCCTGCTAGCCACGGAAGGTTACACACTGACGTTTGCCGATTCGGGCATCGAGCAAATTGCCCAGGTTGCGCACGATGTTAATGAGCGCACAGAAAACATTGGCGCGCGACGCTTGCACACAATAATGGAGCGCCTGTTGGAAGATGTCTCGTTTGAAGCTGCAGACAGTGATGGGCAATCGCTCAGTGTAGATGCTGATTTTGTTGATAAAAATCTGGGCGAACTAGTGCAAGATGAAGATTTGAGCCGTTACATATTGTAGGTGCGAATTTATTCGCACACGGGTGTCCGGAATTAAAGGCTCTGTGTCTGCGTGGCTCTGCACCAAAGGTGAAATGTTTTGACGCAGAGGCGCAAAGGCACAGAGAAAAAATTAAAACAAAGAAAGTTAAACTTGATAAAAGATTAACCCGTCGCTCCTGCGAAGGCAGGAGCCCAGTGACTTTGAAGTAAGTAGCACAACCTCAGTCACTGGATTCCTGCCTACGCAGGAATGACTAATGAAAATTCTGCGTCTGCGTGGCTCTGCACCAAAGATGAAATGTTTTGACGCAGAGGCGCAAAGGCACAGAGAAAAAATTAAAACAGGGAAAGTTAAAGCGGTTATAAATATTAGCTCGTCGCCCCTGCGAAGGCAGGAGCCCAGTGACTTTGAAGTGAGTAGCACAACATCAGCCACTGGATTCCTGCCTACGCAGGAATGACCTCTAAAGACTCCGTGCCTCTGCGACAAGAATAAAATATTTTCTTTTGTACAAGGCGCTTATTAGAGATAAAAGTCAGCCTCTTTTTCATGTAAAATACCCCCCAATTTCAGCAGAATGTAACCCCTTTCGGAGACGTAAACATGGCCGACCCCAAGCCAACGAATATCAACCTGCACCAAAAATCGCGAATTTTAGAAATCGATTTCGATGACGGCAAGCAGTTTAAATACAGCACCGAATATTTACGTGTACATTCGCCATCCGCAGAAGTGCGCGGCCACGGCCCCGGTGAAGAAACGCTGCAAGTGGGTAAATCCGATGTGAATATAACGGCAATTGAGCCGGTGGGCGTTTATGCTGTTAAACTGGTGTTTGACGATAATCATGACAGCGGGCTTTACACTTGGTCATACTTATACGAGCTGGGCGCAAACTACGAAGCCAAATGGCAAAATTATTTGCAGCGCTTAAAAGATGCGGGACACAAACACGCAGATTTAAATTAAATTATTTTAGAAAAAGAGACGCAACAACATGAGCGATGAAAAAACCCATTTCGGTTATCAACAAGTGCCCGTTGGCGAAAAAGCAAAACGGGTGGCTGAGGTGTTTCACTCCGTTGCCGATAATTACGATGTGATGAATGATGTGATGTCATTTGGTGTGCATCGTTTGTGGAAGCGTTTCACGCTGAGCCAAACTGGATTAAAAGCCGGTAAAAAAGTGCTAGATTTAGCGGGCGGCACGGGCGATTTAGCCATGAAAATGGCGGCGATGGTCGGCCCGTCTGGGCAGGTTGTTTTATCGGATATAAATGGTTCGATGCTGCGCCGCGGTCGCGAACGATTAATCGACCACGGCATCGCTGGCAATGTAGATTACGTGCAGGCTAATGCCGAATGTTTGCCCTTTGCTGATAACACATTCGATTGCGTGACCATGGCCTTCGGCCTGCGCAATGTAACCGACAAAGACAAAGCGTTGCGTTCGATACTGCGCGTGTTAAAGCCCGGTGGGCGTTTACTGGTGCTGGAATTTTCTAAACCCGTCGCGCCTGGTCTTGCGCCCATTTACGATACCTACTCATTTAAACTGCTGCCGTTAATGGGAAAATTTATTGCCAAAGATGCGGACAGTTATCAGTATCTCGCTGAATCTATTCGTATGCATCCCGACCAGGAAACGTTAAAAAATATGATGCAAGACGCGGGTTTTGAAAACGTAAAATACCATAATTTAAGCGGCGGAATTGTTGCGCTGCACAAAGGTTATAAAGTTTAAATTCAATGGATTTAAATCAGGTCATTAGCGCAAGTTTAGAATCTGCACTCAATCAATATGTGTCACTCGACTCGCAGGCAATGCCGCGCTTCGCCGCGCTCGAAGGAAAAATAATTGCCATAGAAATAACCGGCTTAAATAAAACCTTAAGTTTATTTCCATCGGCGGATGGTTTTTTAGTGTTCACCGATTTCGACGGTGAAGCAGATGCCACCATTATTGGCACGCCCATCGCACTGACAAAAATGGGATTAGCAAAAGACCCAAAAGATTTATTATTTAATGGCGAAATAAAAATACTCGGCGACACAAATATTGCCAATCAATTTAACCGATTGCTATCGCAATTAGATATCGATTGGGAAGAAATCATCGCACAAAATATAGGCGACATTGCGGCGCACAAAATGGGTAATTTATTTCGTGATGCAAACCAGTGGTTCCAGCGCAGTTTAAATTCCGTTAATTTAGATGTGGGCGAATACATTCAAGAAGAAACCCAACTAAGCCCAAGCAATGCCGAGTTAAGAAAATTTATAAATCAGGTGGATGAGTTACGCGAAGCAACCGATCGACTGGCGGCAAAAATACAAATTATAAAAAATAAACGCTTATGATAAAACCCTCGCAAATTTTACGCTTGTTATATATTAATTACGTGCTCGCTCGCCACGGGTTAGACGATATCATTTTCGCCGTACATTTATTTCGCCCGTTTCGATTTTTAATTTACATTATGCCGTGGAACTGGTTCGCCAGAAATCGTGCCCCCAGAGGGCAAAGAATACGCGAAGCATTAGAAGACTTAGGACCTATTTTTATAAAGTTTGGGCAAATGCTTTCCACGCGAAAAGATTTACTCGCCGATGATGTCGCCGAAGAATTAACCGCATTGCAAGATAGAGTGCCGCCCTTCGATGGCGAAAAAGCACAGGCCTTAATTGAAAAAGCGTACGGCGTAAAAGTAGAAGAATATTTTGACGATTTTAACACTACACCTTTAGCCTCCGCATCCATCGCGCAGGTGCATGAAGCTAAATTAAAAGACGGCAGTGACATTGTCATAAAAGTGCTGCGGCCCAATATCATGCCCACCATAAAACGTGACATTGCGCTGCTTTATATCATTGCAAAATTAGCCGAACGTTATTCAAAAGATGCGCGACGATTACGCGCCATCGAAATTGTACAGGAATATGAAAAAACCATTTTAGATGAGTTAGATTTAATGCGCGAAGCGGCCAATGCCAGTCAGCTGCGTCGCAACTTTGAAACCAGCCAGCAATTATATATTCCCGAAATTTATTGGGATTACACGCGTCGCAATGTCATGGCAATGGAGCGTGTTTACGGCGAGCCAATGGCAAACATCGAAAAAATGAAAGCGGTGGGCGTGAATATGCAGCGCTTATCTGAGTTGGGCGTAGAAATATTTTTCACGCAGGTTTTCACGCATAATTTTTTTCATGCGGATATGCACCCAGGAAATTTGTTTGTTGATATTCATAATCTCGATGAACCCAAATATATCGCAGTTGACTTCGGCATTGTTGGCACCTTAAGCCCCGAAGATCAGCGTTATTTAGCCGAAAACTTTTTAGCCTTTTTCAAGCGCGATTATAATCGCGTCGCACAGTTGCATGTTGATTCGGGCTGGGTTCCGGCGGGAACGCGAGTGGATGAATTTGAATCGGCGATTCGCAGTGTGTGTGAACCCATTTTTGAAAAGCCATTAAAAGATATTTCATTCGGCCAATTATTATTGCGTTTATTTCAAACCGCTCGACGCTTTAATATGGAAGTGCAGCCGCAACTCGTTTTGCTGCAAAAAACATTATTAAACATAGAAGGTTTAGGCCGACAAATTTATCCGGATTTAGATTTGTGGCAGACGGCAAAACCCTTTTTAGAAAAATGGATGAACGAGCAGGTTGGTGTTAAAGCATTATTAAAAGGCTTTAAAAAAAATCTACCGTACATTGCAGAAAAAATGCCCGACATGCCCGAGCTATTATTTGAAGCCGTCAAAAAAATAGCCGAGGGTGAAAGTCATCAGCAACAAAAAAATGATTTTGATAAATTAAATAAACGAATAGAAAAAAACCATAAACAACTGAGTTTTATTTTGCTCGGTATTGCGGCGTTTATTGTGGCTACAATTATATTAACGCAGCCGCCCGAAAATCATCCACAAATATTTAATGCGCCTATTTTAAGTTGGGCTTCAGCCAGCATTGGCAGTGTATTTATTTGGTTGGGGCTTAAAAAATAATAGGGAAAGAAATGAAAAAAATAATAACTATGGCATTACTATTATTTGCAACAGCCGCTAACGCAGTGGATCCGCGCCTTAATTGGAATACCATTACATCCGAACATTTTTACATTCATTACGCAGACGGCTATGAGCGTCTCGCACAAAAAACAGCTAACTCGGCCGAGCAGGCGCATGCAAAATTACAGCCCATCTTTAATTGGCAACCCAAAGATAAAACGCATTTAGTGGTGAGCGATGAAAGCGATTCTGCAAATGGGTTTGCGACGCCGCTGACATTTAATCGCAGCGTGTTATTTATGTCGCCGCCCGATTCGGCAAACACATTGGAAGATTTTGATGATTGGTTAGAAACATTAATCACACATGAATACACACATATTTTACATTTAGATAAAACGAGTGGCGGCGCAAAAGGTTTAAGAAATGTTTTTGGCCGACACTTCTTATTATTTCCAAATGCTTATCAACCCAACTGGTTTGTTGAAGGTTTATCAACTTATCACGAAACCGACAAATTAAAAGGCATTGGTCGCGGACAAAGTAGTGTGTTTAAAATGATGATGCGCAACGAAGTTGAAAATGGAATCAAACCGGTTAGCCAGATTAATTTACCACTTCGCAGTTGGCCAATCGGCGCGGCACCTTATTTATACGGTGTGCATTTTTATCAATTTATAGAAGAGACACGCGGTAAAAAAGGCATAGAAAAATTAATCAATAATTACAGTAATAATATTATTCCATTTATGATTAATACCAACACACAACAAATGTTTGGTAAAGATGTAACGCAGCTGTGGGCTGAGTTTTCTGCATGGTTGAATAAACGCTATCAGCCAATAATTGAATCGCAAAAAACAGCCGGTTTGGTTGAAGGAAGTAAAATAACAGACTTTGGGTACAGAACTAATTCAGTCGATGTTGACAGTGACGATGCGGTTTATTTTGTAGCAAACGGTGCGTTCGATCATGCGCAGTTAATGAAAAGAGTTGGCAATAAAACGTTTACGGTTTCAGAGGTGAGTAATGGCGCAATAATAAATGCGCATCCGCAATCCGGCGTGTTAATTACGCAACAGGATTTTTGTGATGAATATAATATTAACAGTGATATTTACGTTGTCGAAAAGGGCGATGATTCGATCAAACAAATTACTTATTGCGGGCGTTATCGTTCAGCAACATGGACTGCTGATGGGCAATCGATTATTGCAGTGAAATCAATAAAAGGGAAAAGCCAGCTGGTTTTATTAAATAAAGAAGGCGAGAAAATAAAAGATTTATGGCAGGGAAATAATACCGATGTGGTATCGCAAATAAAAATATCGCCAACAGGAAATGTTATTGTTGCGGCTGTTTTCAGAACCAGTAAAGGCTGGAATATAGAAGAATTTAATTTACAAACGCTAAAGTGGACAGCAATTACAAATGACCGTTACATTGATATGTATCCGTCGTACACTGATAATGGCAAAGCGATTTTATTTAGTTCGGAGCGCAGTGGGCGTTATCAAATATATCGGTATGAAAAAAACCACGATAAAATAAAACAATTAACTCGCGTTGCCGATGGTGCGTTTAATCCGGTGCAATTTAATCAACAGTCACCCTTGTATTATGTGGGATACAATAATAATGGCCGCGATATTTATGAATTAAAAAAAGCAAAATCATTAGCGCCTACGCCATTAAAAACAAATAAAAAATCAACCGTTACAGCGCCAGTTAAATTTGCACCGACGGTTGAAACGTCATTGGCTGAAAGTTATTCGGCGTTATCTACTATGCTTCCTCGTTGGTGGTTTCCGTTTATTTCTTTAAATGAAGATCGAAATGAATATGGCATTACCACATCGGGTAACGACGCATTGGGCATTCACAATTATTTTTTAACGGCGGCTGTTGATACGAGCAACAAATGGTTGGTGGGTAATATTAGTTATGCTTATGCCAATCGGTTTGCCATGGGCTATCAACGCAGCACCGATATTTTTAGAGACACCGCCGGAGAGTTTGCAGTTGCGAGAAACGTTGATGATTTATTTATGTCACTTGGATACAGTTTTCCTGGTGTTGAAAACAGTATTAGTTTTCAATTGGGTGGCATTATAAGTCAATCAACAGATGGTGATCGTGCGCCAGGTATTCCTCAGCAAGTGGACTTAAAAGATAATTTACTTGGTGGCGCAATTTTATTTAATAACACACAAAATTATATTCGTTCAATTAGCCGAAGTGACGGGCGAGATATTCGTTTATTGGCGGAAACAACGGAAGTATTTGATAGCGATTTTAGTGGCGAAGTGTATACATTAGACTGGCGTGAGTTTTTGCACTTGGGTAATCAACATGTATTAGCGGTTCGACTGGTTCAAGGCTGGGGCACAGATCAACCCAACCCGTTTCGTTTAGGTGGTGAAGATAATGACTTTTCCGTATTTAATATTATCAATCCCATTTCTGATCCGTTATTCGATAAACGTGATTATGCGTTAAGAGGTTACGCGGAAGGGTTGCCGCAATTGTCTGGGCGACGTATGCAAATGGCAACATTAGAGTGGCGCTTTCCTGGCACTTTAATTGAGCGCGGATTTATGTCGCCGCCGCTGGGAATTATTCAATGGTCGGGAAATATATTTGCGGAAACCGGCGCCGCGTATGATGGCAGTGCCGCTGATGTTTTTTACTCCAGTGTGGGCACAGAGCTGCAAGCAGATGTTAATTTATTTTATGGTTTAACGACACGTATGAGTTTAGGGTTTGCCAGTGGTTTAGATAGTAATATTGGTGAAAATAGATTTTATTTTAATTTAGGTGCCGCATTTTAAAAATTAATCTTTTTTCATAAATTCTTCGTAACGAAGCGTTTCAGTTGATTGAAAAACTTTTTCGTAATTTTTCATATTGCTTTCTAACATGCGTTGAAACTCAGCGGTAAAAAAATCTATTCCCTGTTTTTGTTTACCTTGAAAGTCTTCTATATTTCGTGCGCTGGATGCGGCAACATAAGCACAGAATCGCGAAGCGGCATACATGAAAGAGGTGTTCACAATATTTTTATCTTGGGTTTCTGATTGCTCGTTTGCGATATTAATAAAGGTGTCGGCGAGTTTGCGTAGCAGTTGGTCTTGATCTTGTTTTGACATGTTGGTGTTCCCGTAGGTGCGAATTTATTCGCACGAATTTGATGCGAATCAATCTGCATCTAAGTTAAATAATTGTAAAGCATTATTAGCGCTAATGTGCGCAATGTTTTCACTGCTGGTTTGGTGCAGCTCAGCAATGTGATGAATGACATCAATAATAAATGAAGGTTCGTTCCGATAATTTTTTGCAGATGCCACGGGTTGGTCGGGTGCATCTGTTTCAACAAGTAAAAAATCAAGCGGTAATTTTTTTACAAGGGTACGCAAGCGTGTTGATTTTTCATAAGTCACGGAGCCGCCAAAACTTAAATAAAAACCCAGGTTAATTAATTGCATCGCCTGCTCGTAACTGCCGGAATAGCTGTGAATCATGCCGCGCAAACTAGGGCGTTTTTTTATTTCTCTTATAACCGCTTCGGTGGATTTTCTGGCGTGAATAATAACCGGCAAATCAAATTCTAAAGCCATATCTAATTGGGCTGAAAAATAATATGTTTGTGTTTCAATATCTAAATTTTTAAGAAAAAAATCTAAACCGCATTCGCCAATAGCAATGGTTTTGTTTGCATCTATCCAGTTTTTCAAATTGTCTAAATGTTGAGTTTGATGCTGTTCAATAAAGTAAGGGTGTAAGCCGTAGCTGGGGGATAAAATAGTATGTTCTTCGCAGCATGACTTTATTTTATGCCACGTACTTTGTATAACGCCTGGGATAATGATTTTTTTAATGCCGACTTTTTCTGCGCGTTGTAAAACTTGAGCGCGGTCGTTGTCAAAATCGCTGAAGTCGATGTGGCAGTGGCTATCTATTATCATGTTATTTATTTTTCAGGGGTTCTGAATATTTTTTTATTTCAGTTGTGTGTTTCAAGATAGTATAAACAGGTGCGAATGAATTCGCACCTACATATGTTTTGTCAGCGTATTATTTTTTAAGTCACAAATAACGTTAGTACGCCGGTGAAGCCGTATAATAAACTTTTATGAATTTCGCCGTTGGCAAAAAATCCGGCGAGTGGAAAATCGCCCAATACAGAATGTATTAATCGCACTTCTTCTGAGTTGGCACCAAACTGTTCGCGGCCTCTGCCCATGCAGGAAATATAAATGCCGCCTTTAATGGGCGAGTTTAAACGTGATTTAAGTTGCAGCAACATGCGCCGCATATCTTCGAGTGCCGAGTTGCCATCGCGGCGGCAAAAAATAATTTCCTGATCGGGTTCAATGTAATCGGCAACGGCAATCAGTTTGTTGTCGGGGTCAACGCCAATGAGTTGGCGAATGGTGTAGTCTTCGGTGTCTGAATTTTTATTTACCAGCCCTGCAAAAATATAATCGGATGCACGTTCCCAATCGCGGGCAATCACCTCGCCTGTGTCATCGGTGAGCACATCTAATGCGGGCTTGTTGTTTAGTGTGTAAATAATATTTTTTTCGCCGTCGGTTACGCGGTGCCTTGGGCCGATGGGTGTGCAGCCTTGGCTGAGATTACTGAGCACCGGAATGTGTTGCGAAAATAAAACGCCGCTGATGCCGCCGTGTAAAACCTTGTCTGCAAATTGCAGCGTGTGGCTGCCGGATGAACTGATGCCGCCAACTAAAAACGCACCGGGGATATCTTCGCCCAGTTTGTGAATTAAGGGTTGCACATCGGGGTTTTGCGGATCGCCGTGAATCAGGCCAACATTAAAATCGTTAGCGCTGCACCAGTTGATGAGCTCGTTTGGAAGTGAGCTGGCGGCGCTGGTTATATTTGGCAGTATTTTAAAGTCGGCTTCATTAAAATCGGCAATCATCAGCACCATGGCTTTCTGGTCGTAATATTCAAGTTCGCTGGCGATGAGTGCGGCGCCCACACTGCCCACCCAGTGGTTGATGCCGGTGCGTTGTTTGAGTTGATCTAAAATGTATTCGGCTTTATCTAACAATAAATCGCTTAAATATAAAAAACCAAATGTGGCTTCGGGTGGAATGTCCCCTAATTGTTTTATGCATTCGTCGACTAACTTTTCAGACGACGCATTGGTGCTGTGGGCGAGTAAGTATTTTTTCATTTAGTAAGTGTAGTTTGCTGTGCAAATTAATTTAAAAATGTTTTAAATTAATTTGTCGATCTAAAAAAAGCCAGCATAAAGCTGGCTTTTTAACATTAAAAAAACCGCTAAAAATTAACGTGATTTTTTTGATTTCTCAATCATGTCGTGAATGATGGGCGTAAGAATAATTTCCATTGCCAAACCCATTTTTCCGCCAGGCACAACAATGGTGTTGCGACGAGACATAAATGAATCGCTAATCATATTTAACAGATAAGGGAAGTCGGTGCCGAATTTTCTGGGATCTTTAAAGCGAATAACAATAAAGCTTTCATCCGGCGTAGGAATATCGCGGGCGATAAATGGGTTAGAAGTATCAACCGTTGAAACGCGTTGAAAGTTAATATCCGTTTGCGAAAACTGTGGCGTAATGTAGTTAACGTAATCGGGCATACGGCGTTGGATGGTATCGACAATCACTTCTGCAGAATAACCGCGCTCGGCGTTATCACGGTGAATTTTTTGAATCCACTCCAGGTTAACGATGGGCACAACGCCAATG
>UOFH01000114.1_pt1 | contig 20175 bp, 20 predicted proteins | sample 1988451 | NCBI WGS metagenome assembly UOFH01 (sample SAMEA4712194, study PRJEB27164) | hydrothermal vent metagenome | biome: marine basaltic hydrothermal vent biome; feature: marine hydrothermal vent; material: mineral | place: Pacific Ocean | collected 2011-06-14/2011-07-23 | depth 1689 m | reverse complement strand
GATCATCACGGTTATATTCCGCGCGTAAAAGCCGCATTAAACGCACTGGGTTGTGACGTTAATAAACTCGATGTTTTATTAGTGCAGTTTGCGATTTTATATCGCGACGGCGAAAAAGTGCCGATGTCAACTCGCTCCGGTTCGTTTGTTACCTTGCGCGAATTGCGCGACGAAGTCGGCAAAGATGCGGCGCGTTTCTTTTATGTTTTGCGCAAGTGCGAACAGCACATGGATTTCGATTTAGATTTAGCAAAATCGCAAAGCAGCGACAACCCTGTTTATTATATTCAATATGCACACGCACGCATTTGCAGTGTGTTTCGTCAAATAAATGAAAAACAAATTTCACACGATGAAAAAATGGGTAGCGAAAATTTAAGCTTGTTAATTGAAAATCACGAAACTGCATTAGTCACATCATTAGCAAAGTACCCCGAAATTTTAGAGAAAGCCGCACTCAATGAAGAGCCGCATCAACTGGCGCATTTTTTACGCGACCTAGCCAATGAGTTGCACACGTATTACAACGCACATCAGTTTATTGTTGACGATGAAAAACTACGCAACGCTCGTCTCACATTAATTAAAGCCGCACAACATGTTTTACGTAATGCACTTGAATTATTGGGCGTTAGCGCACCGGAAAAAATGTAATGTCTGCACGCGATTTAAAAGGAAGACAAATGACCAATCAAAAACCCGTGCCCGGTTACGTGTGGATGTTTGCAGGTTTAGCGATTGGATTGTTTGCCGCATTTTTAGTGTATCTCGATAAACAACCGGCAGAAGAAGTGAGCTTTACACAAGCGGTAAAACAGGAATTAAAAAAAGCCCGCGAACAAAAAAAAGAAGAACTTGCAGAACAAGCTAAAAACACAGGCGCAACGGGTGCAAAAAAAGTTGAAAATAAAAAACCGCGGTTTGAGTTTTATACCATTTTATCTGAGTTAGAAGTGTTTGTACCCGAACCGGAAATTGAGGAAACAAAAACATCTTCTGCAAATAATAGTTCGTCACCCGTTAATCAAGTGAATGCCGCCGGTAAAAAATATTTACTGCAAGCCGGTTCATTTAAAAACCAGCAAGATGCAGAGCGGCTTAAAGCCAGTTTGGCTTTGCTGGGTGTGATGTCATCCATTCAAAGCGTTAGCCTTAATCAGGATAACTGGCATCGCGTGCGCATCGGGCCTTTTAATAATCCAACCCAACTACGTGAAACACTCAGCACTTTAAAGCAAAATAATATACATGCTATGACGATGGAGTTAAAATAACCCCGTTACTTTATTTAGTAACCAATATACGAACCATTTTATTAAACCTGCACAGATGGGTTATTAAAATTATTTTTTATTAATTTTTTATGTAACAGGAAAACTGAATTCATTCAGTTGTGTTATATTTTATGGAGCAGTAAATGCCAACATTATTTGATAATGCATGGATGGAAAGATACAAAGAAGAATGGAACAAAGACCCAAATTTAGCAAAACCACTTAATGCAATTAACTTTTCATCTGTTATCGGTTACGGATTTCCCGATGAAGAAAAACCGCGCAGTTGCATTGTAATAAAAGACGGTTATATAACTGAAGCAGGCCATTACAATAATCAACCCTTAAACTGGGATTTGCGCGCAAAAGAAGGTCACTGGCGAGAATGGCTAAAACGTGAAGTGGGTTCAACCGGTTTAGGCTTAGCGTATAGCACGGGGAAATTAAAGTTTATTGCCGGTGATTATAAATTGATGATTAAAAATCAGAGCATTGCATCGCCCTTTATAAAAAGTTTTTCTGCAATGGGACGCGTTTAATATGCTAAAGTAACGTTGAATTGATATAACTCTAAAACAGGTTGGCGTTCTGTGCATAAAAGTCTGGAAAAAAATTTACCTTTCTTAGTTGAAGAATTTTCTAGTCGCGGCGTTCCTATTGATACTCGCTGGAAATCTATTTTGCAGCGCTTCTTTTCTGACTGCTCTCTTGCACCATCAACCTACACTATTTCAGACTGCCAAATTAATACCGAGAAAAATTTGGAAGTGCCATCAGTCCTCCTAAAATTTGGCTACATTCTTACTTCCTCCGCGGAATTTACGAATGACGACGCTGAACTTGCTGATTCACTTTTAAAATTAACAAAACAATTTATTACTATTGAGGAAGCCGTAGAAATTGGCGCGACTGTTGAACGCCAACGCATTGCGCGCGACTTGCACGATGATGTGGCCGCAAGAATGCTCACCTTAATTCACGCCGCAAAAGATGAACAAACTATTGCCTTGTCTCGCAGCATTCTTAAATCGCTTAGAAATTGCATTTACACACTTGACAATAAATCAACAGCGTCGATACTAGATGCTATTACCGATGTTCGAGCAGAAATACAGGATCGATTAAATTCCATTGGCATGCAACTTATCTGGCATCAAAGTGATAACTTATCGGGTTTAAGTTTTACACCTCGGCAACATATAAATTTAAATCGCATGCTGCATGAAATAACCACGAATATTATTCGACATGCAAATGCGCAATTCATGGAAGTGATTATTAGTTTAGACAAACGAAATATGACGGTGGAATGCAGTGATAACGGTCAAGGTTTTGATTTAAAAAACTGCATTCCAGGAAAAGGTTTAAACAACATACAAACAAGAGCTCAAGAGCTTGAAGGCAATGCTACCTGGTTTAATTTAAACGATCCGGAAACCGGCGAAAATAAAGGTAGTTGCATAAGAGTTAATTTTTTAATTACCGACACAAGTGAATAATAATATGCAAAATGTACTGGTTTTAGAAGACCACCCAGAAACACGCGAATGGCTAACAAGCATTATTAAGCAAGCGTTTGTTGAAGTTAAAATATTTGAAGCCTCCAGTTTAGCGCAAGCAAGAAAAATCGTTGATGAAAACCAACTCGATTTAGCGCTCATTGATTTAAATTTACCCGATGGAAACGGTGTTGAAATTATCAGTGAAATCACTAAAAAATCGCCGAATACGTATTGCGTAGTGGCAACCATATTTGATGACGATAATTATTTATTTCCTGCACTGGAAGCCGGCGCTCAAGGGTATTTATTAAAAGAGCAAACCACCGATGAATTCATTCAAAACTTGCAAGGCATTATAAAAGGTGAGCCACCGATTTCGCCCGCCATTGCACGTAAAATGATTAATCATTTTCACAACGACATTCAACCCTCTGACAAACCCGATTTATCGAGCCGCGAAAAAGAAATACTCAGTGCAATTGCCAAAGGTTTAAGTCGAAATGAAGCAGCTGAAATTTTAGGCATTACTTCAAATACCGTAGCCAGCCATTTAAAAAGCATTTACGGAAAATTAAATGTATCTAACCGTGCGCAGGCAACATTAGAAGCGTTACGCCTGGGTTTAGTGAAAGCATAGGAGTAGCCGCATAAGGATGTGCCGAATAATTTATTCACACGATCACACATGCAAATAAATTCGCGCCTACTTTCGTAACGAAAACAAACAACACCTAGCTGTTTTTTATTGCGTTTATTTGCGGAATTTAGCGTGTATTTGCGTTGTCTTTTTCTTTGCCTATATACCTTAATTTTATTAACGATAAAAAACTAACCAAACAACTCAGGCAGAAAAAACTCACTCACCAGTAAATTTTGTTTTTTCAAAACAAAAACAGAACGCCGCCCCCAAACCGTTTTCTCACCTGTGTATTGCATCCATCTTTGAAATTTATGTTGTGCTTTAACCGATGTCACTTGCATCGGTTTGCGTTGCATTTCTTTATCTGCAAACAAAACTGCGCCTAAAGATTTATTACCCAACAACACAATGCCTCTCAATGAACCGCGCATACTGGATACTGGAATAATCGTGCGCGCATAAACCACCGGTTGATCGCCACATAACAATAAAACCTGACGAATAATTGCCTGACTTCTTGGCTTTAGATTTAATGCTTTAATTTCGTCGGGTGTTGGGGTTGCTCTACTCACAGATAAAACTTTTACTGAAAATATTTTATCGCAATGAGAAATTAATCGTGTAGTGAGGGAACTGGAATCAAACAACCATTTTTTTATTTCTGCATCTAGTGAATTAGAAATACATTGTTTTTGATTACACCAGCGTAACCGTGTGTGATAACCTGACATGTTTATTTAGCATTTTATAAAACGCTTTATTTTACACCACTGAAAAATTATAACCACTTAGCCAGCGTATTTTTAAGTGCTTGCTGATTAACCGGCTTCGAAACATAATCATCCATGCCTGCAGCCAAACATTTTTCTTTATCGCCCTCCATCGCATTCGCTGTCATTGCGATAACCGGCAAATGTTGTAACGAATTTTCTTCTTCGAATGCCCTTAAACCTTGTGTTGCCTCATAACCATCCATCACCGGCATTTGGCAATCCATTAATACTAAATTGAAATCATGATTTTGTTTCAATCGATTTAATGCATCTTCACCATTATTTTCAACGGCAAAATTTAAACCCACTTTTTCTAACATTTTCGTTGCTACAATTTGATTTACCGGATTATCTTCAACCAATAAAACATGCCCTTCTAAAACTTCGACTTCTTTTTCTTTCTTCTGCTTCACCGCAGACATCTCAGCATCCAGCGGAATTTCAAACGACACTTCAACCCAAAAACAAGCGCCTTTTCCTTCTTCGCTTTCCACACCTAAGCGTCCGCGCATCATCGTAACCAACTGCCTTACAATAGCTAAACCTAATCCCGTGCCACCATATTTTCGTGTTGTTGAACCATCGGCCTGTGTAAAAGAATTAAATAATTTTCGTTGTGTTTTTTCTGCAATACCGATTCCCGTATCGTTTACTTCTAAGCGAATGCGAACCGACTCTTTCGATTTTTCTAACAAAATAGTCTTTACTGTTACCATGCCTTTTTCTGTAAATTTAATGGCGTTGGTCATTAAATTTGTCAGTATTTGTCTGATTCGAACCGAGTCACCTTTTATGACTTCGGGGATTTCAGAATCATATTCTGTTGTTAATATAACTTCACGTTCATCTGCTCGTTGTTTAAGTAATATGGTTAAATCTTTTGTTAAAGATTTTAAATCGAACGGAATAAATTCTAACTTTAATTTTCCTGCTTCTATTTTTGAAAAATCTAAAATATCATTTAATAACGAAAGCAAAGACTCTCCAGAACTATACGCGATTCCTACATACTCTCGCTGACTTTCATTTAATTCGCTGTCTTGCAACAATTGCATTGTGCCTAAAATACCATTCATTGGCGTGCGAATTTCATGACTCATATTAGCCAGAAACTCACTCTTTGTTTTGCTTGCGGCTTCGGCAACTTCTTTAGCATTTTGTAAATCTTTTTCTACGCGTTTTCTTTGTTCGATTTCTTTAGACAATTCTTCGTTTAAATCTTCGGAATCATTTTTCGCCTGACTCATAAATTTAATTAACGATTCATTATGAAAGCGTAATTCTAATGATTTCAAAAAACTTTTGTTAACTCGCGAACCAATACTTCCCATTAAAACAATATAAAAAATAGTGGTGAGAGCCAAAGCAGTGTATTCATCATCCATTATAAAAAAACGAATGGTAATGGGAAAAATAACTAAAAAAAGATAGAGCAAATATAATTTCAAAATGGGCGCCATAACTAACACACCACCCGAGGCGATTCCCGCTAACACAAAACCTAGCATTAATTGTTGCGGCGCGCCAACAGGAAACAAAAAGTACCCCGCCAAACCCCAACCAAATGCCGTTAATATAATTGAAAACAAATAACACCGTGCAACAGCATTACTCATTATTTCATTTTTATTTACTTTTTTTTGTTTAAATCCAATAATCACCCGCACAATTGAAATAAACAGCATATATACCAGCCACGGTGTAATTAAATTTTGTGACTCATCTCGCCACAAAACCAGAGCCAGTAGAACAGCAACGACTAAACTAACAACATTACTAAGGGATGCATTTTGCTCAACGCGTTTAATTTGTGCATGCCAAACTTTATCGCCATCTTTGTTGCTAACAAGAGCTTGATCGTCATTTGTCATTCCCTGCATTTTTTATACCGGTTGCTAATTTTATATATAATTATCATTCATTAAAAATAGACGAGTAAACGACGAATAGCCAGTTTAAACTGCGGTTTTATCAACATGTTATGTAGAAAATCCAATATAATAGTTGATTACTAATATGACTTTTTATTGCTGTAAAGTATTCAGTTATACTCCGAAATAATAAAACAGATGTTAGCCTATAAAAACAATCAAATTACGTTTGATCGTGTTCGTTAATATAAATAAATGATTGAATGCCGCTGTGGTCTAAATCTGTCTCCACTTCAAACAAATTGAGTAATGTTTCAAAAAGTGAATCATGTGAATTTTCTAAATGCTTCAGTTTCAGAGTTTCTTCATAATCAACATCTGACGTGCTACCCATCCACACAATTATCGGCACTCTTGTTTGCGCTTCTGGGGCAAACACATACGGCATGCCGTGTAAATACATTCCCGACTCACCTAAAGACTCGCCGTGATCGCTCACATAAAGCATCGTCGTTTCAAACTGCGGGGTATTTTCTTTTAATAAACCAATGACTTTTGATAAAAAATAATCGGTATACAAAATGGTATTATCATACGCATTTATGAGTTCCTCTTGGCTGCATGAAGCAAGCTCCAATGTGCGACAAGCGGGTTTAAATTTTTCAAATTCTTGCGGGTAGCGCTTATAATATGCAGGGCCATGACTTCCCATTTGATGTAACACAATGAGAATATCGCCGTTCTGTTGATTAATATATTCCTGCAAACCTTCTAACATACCAACATCTCGACATTCGGGATTACAAATCGTATTCATATCATCTGATCTAAAATCTTCAAAGGTCACACGATTTGCAACGCCTTTTGAACTGGAATTATTATCTCTCCATAAAACATTCACATTTGCCTTATTTAAAATATCCAATGCATTTTCTGTATTTCTTGCCCGCTTCACATCAAAGCCATCTCGCTTTGCTCGGGCAAACATACAGGGCACTGAAATAGCGGTGGAGGTTCCACAGGAAAAAACATTACTAAAGCTTATTAATCTTTCTTCTTTTGATAAGTTAGGGTTTGTATTTCGTGGATATCCATTTAATGAAAAATGATCTGCTCGCGCCGTTTCGCCGACAACAACAATAATCAATTCTCTGTCTTCACTGCCTTCACTGCCTTCACTGATTTTGGCATATTTAACCAATGATATAAATGTTTCCTGCTGAGTAGATTTTGTCACCTCTTTAATATATTTGTACGCGGCATATACCGGTGTTGCAGGATTTATGTAATAACGTACGGGTTTATGTTCACGAAAAAAACTGGCGTAGTAATCGCTGAATGAAAACGCACTTAACAATAAAATTAATATTGCTGCGCCTAGTGTTTGCAGCGTGTACCTTAATTCCTTAAACCAACTTGCTTGTTTAAACTGCCACTTCCAAATTAAAATGGCGGGTAATAATCCCAACAATAAAATGCGCAATAAAAAACTTACATTAATTAAATCTGCAGCTTCTGAAATATTTGTTTCAAGAATATTTCGAATCATATCCTTGTCTATCACTACACCTAATTGATCAGAATAATACCCTACAATTGAAGCCATTATTAAGAACACACTTGCCACTATTCTTACTGGAAAAAACAGATTAAATAAGCTCGTTAAAATAATAAATAAGGCGCTTAAAAATATTCCCATAGAAATTATAAATGGGCCATTTTCAGTGCCCCATGGGTAGATATTCATTAATTTTTCAAAATAAGCCCAGTTAGCACTTAATAATAAAAACACCGACAACAAGAGTATTAATCGTGTTGGTGTTAGTTGTATCTTATAAACTTTATTTAAAATAGACATTACAACCTTCATTTATTTATAACACCTTGATATAAAGTGTTAATCATTTTTGAGGGCACAGCACAAACTTTAAAGTACGCGAATAAATTATCAGATACATAAATTCTCTAACAAAACTATTCTACAACATTAAATACAATATTGACTGATGAGCACCCAATTAAAATATGAGCACCTGCTAACTATAGCAGGTAGGATTTCAATCCGATTTTTGGAGGTTTCACTGGGGGTTTTAACATGAGCAAACGATAGGGTTCGTATTTTTCTTTGGTGTTTTCTAACACATTAACATAAACCAGTTTTATATTAATATTTTGATAATTAGCCATATGAGAAAGCGCACAACAAAAATCTAAACAACCATTATCATCAACACAATGAAATAGCGCACTTTTACTTTGCTCTAAATCAGGCACGGCCTCATAACTTTCAGCACTTACCATTTCAGCTGTTACTAAACAGACTAAAATAAAGTTCAATAAAATAAATATTTTAAGAAAATTAGATTTCATGTTTTACTATTATCGGCCATTTATTTTCAATTTTGTGTCTGACATATTAATATGCAGACAAGTTCAATTCTTCTTTAGAAAAGCGACTATTATTAAATTTATTTTAGCCAACATTGACAAACTGCTGCGCATGTCCAACCCATCTATCGATTAACGCACTAACCGTTTCGGGTGAATCATTAATAATTTTTTGTGCAACTATTTTCACATCATCCAGCAAATATTCATCGCGCACAATGTCGGCTATTTTAAATTGCACCAATCCGGTTTGCCGAGTGCCCAACACTTCACCTGGCCCTCTTAGTTGCAAATCTTTACGCGCTATTTCAAAACCACTATTGGTTTTACGCATAATCGCGAGTCGCTCTTTTGCTTGTGCACTTAACGGACTTTTAAACATCAACACACAGTGACTCGCTTCTTCACCTCTGCCCACTCTGCCACGCAACTGATGTAATTGCGACAAGCCCAAGCGCTCTGCATTTTCAATAATCATCAAGCTGGCATTGGGCACATCAACGCCCACTTCAATAACCGTTGTTGCAACGAGCAATTGTATTTTGCATTTTTTAAAGGCCTGCATGAGCTCATCTTTTTCTTTTGCTTTTAAACGCCCGTGAATTAAACCAACTGATATTTCTGGCAACATTTTTTTTAAAATTTCTGCCGTATCCTGTGCTGCCTGACATTGCAAAACCTCAGACTCTTCAACCAATGTGCAAACCCAATAAGCTTGCTTGCCTTCACTGCACGCTTTATATATTCGCTGCACAATTTCTTCGCGCCTTTCCTGTTGAATCACCACGGTTGTTATGGGTTTTCTGCCTGGCGGCAACTCATCAATGACTGAGTAATCGAGATCGGCATACGCGGTCATTGCTAAACTTCGAGGGATAGGTGTCGCCGTCATGATTAATTGATGCGCTAAGGAGTTCGAGTTTTTATCTCGCGATTTTTTAGCTAGTGTCATGCGTTGCTGCACGCCAAACCGATGTTGCTCATCGGTTATCGCCAAGGCTAATTTTTTATATTCGACATCATTTTGAAATAAGGCATGAGTGCCTACAATAATTTGCGCCTCACCCGAAATGATTTTTTCTAAAACCTGCGCTCTTTTTTTACCTTTTATTTGCCCTGAAAGCCAGGCCACTTTTATGCCTAACGGTGCAAACCATTGTGTAAAGTTTTTAAAATGTTGTTCGGCTAAAATTTCAGTTGGTGCCATAATCGCAGCTTGCATATTTGATTCTACCGCTTTTAAACAGGCTAGTGCTGCAACCACGGTTTTTCCCGAGCCCACATCGCCCTGCACTAAACGCATCATTGGCGTGCCAGATTCTAAATCATTTAATATTGCCTGATTTACTTTTTGTTGCGCTTGGGTTAATTCAAATGGCAGTGATTTTATAAATTGATATAACAAATGATTATTGCTTTCTAACTGACTTGCGGAATGCTTTTTATTTTTTTCGCGTAGCGCTTGCAAACTTAAATGCTGTGCCAGTAACTCTTCAAATATTAATCGTAACTGCGATGCATGCTGAGCTTCAATTAATTCATTTACATTGGCGTCTGGTGGTGGGCGATGCACATATTTTAATGCCTCGTTAAGTGAGTAATGCTGTTGCAGATTTAACTGACTTAATTGTAGATAATTTTTTTGTAAAAAATCGGGCAACACATTTTCATTTTTTAATAAATTCAAACATTGCGAAGACAAGCGCCTGAGCAGTATTTGACTCACCCCATCGGTAGTAGGATAAACCGGTGTGAGCGTTGCTTCAATCGGCGCGGCTGTATTTTCATTTATTGTTAAATATTCTGGATGCACTATTTCCAGTGATGATGCACCGTATCGAACATCACCAAAGCAACGCAGTTTTGTACCTGCAATTAAATTTTGTTGTTGCGATTTATTAAAATAAAAAAACCGTAAGAGAATACTGCCAGTGCCATCGGTTACATGCAGCAATAACATGCGACGACTTTTCCCTTTGCGAGTAAAGGCAATATTTGCGTAATCAACCGTAACTTCTATTAACGCAGATTGTCCGTGTTGCAAAGCGCCCACAGGCACAACGCGAGTTCGATCTTCGTATCGATAGGGCAAGTGAAATAATATATCTTGAAGTGTATTTAAGCCCAGCTTAGTTAATTTTTCGGCTACTTTTGGCCCCACGCCTTTAAGCTGAGTTAGTGGATTTAAATGATTTATTGTTGTCAAAGTAACGGCGCATCCGTTTTTATATTTTTATAATTCTAAAATCGCATCCATTTCTACAGGAACTGCTTTCGGCAATTCACTGACGCCAATGGCAGCACGCGCAGGATAAGGCTCTGTAAAATATTGCGCCATCACCTGATTGACCGTTGGGAAATGACTCAAGTCGGTTAAAAATATATTGAGTTTTACGACGTTATCAAAACTGCCACCTGCTTCTGTTATAATGGCTTGCAGGTTTTTAAACACTAAATGAATTTGTTCTTCAACCGAACCCTCCAGCACTTCCATTGTTTCTGGCACTAATGGAATTTGCCCCGAAATATAAACCGTATTATTGACTTTTACGGCCTGTGAATAAGTGCCGATAGCCTGCGGCGCTTTATCTGTTGATATGATTTCTTTTTTCATAATTTTTCTCTAGCAATTTTCTCTAAATTTTTAGTGGTTTTTCTAACTTTTATTTTATTATTCGTACTTCGTGCAAAAATCTCTATGTCGATTTTATTGCACTCGCACAATTCGCAAAACTGAACCAACTCGTCTTAAGCGGCGCAATATTTTTGCCAAATGATCGCGCCCACCAACCGCAATAAGAAATGTAATGTTAGTGGATAATCCATCTTTATCTTCAACTTCCACGTGTTCAATATTTGCGGATTCATCTGAAATAATAGTTGCTAACCGTGCCAACACACCGCGTTCATTTTGCACATATAAATTTAACTGACAGGGGTATTCACCCGCAGGATCTTTTGCCCATTTTACATCAATCATGTTTTCACTTTGTAAACGCTCACCGAAAATATTTTTACAATTAATTTGATGAATAACCAGGCCCCGACCTTTACTTAATTTGCCAACGATTTGATCACCGGGTATTGGGTAACAACATTTTCCATAAGACACCACCATGCCTTCTGTTCCCTGAATCGCCAACGGCGCGCGCCCTGATGTTTGGTCTTTTTCGGCTTTAGATTCCTCTTCACTTTCTGGAAACAAGCGTCGCGCCACTAAACCCGCGGGGCGATTACCCATGCCTATATCTTCGAGCAACTGATTAAAAGTGGCGAAGCCATATTCGTCGAGTAAAAACTGATAACTATCTTCTGGCACTTCTTCAAGCGTAATGTTTTTTTCTAACAACATGCGGGATAATAATCTGCGCCCCTGCGCAACCGCATCTTCGGAACGAATGCTTTTTAAATAGTTTCGAATATTACTGCGCGCTTTTGCGGTAACGACAAAATCTAACCAGCCTGGATTTGGATTTGCGCCTTCAGAGGTTATGACTTCTATTGTTTGCCCACTGTAAAGTGGCGTGTCTAACGGCGCGAAACGGTGATCGACTTTACAGGCGACACAGGTATGCCCCACATCAGTATGCACCGAATAAGCAAAATCAATTGGCGTTGAATTTTTAGGTAATTTTACAATGTCGCCGTTGGGCGTATAAATGTAAAGTTCATCTGGAAATAAATCGACTTTTACATTTTCTAAAAATTCGACTGAGTTTCCCGCGGCCTGTTGCATTTCTAAAATACCGGTTAACCACTCTCGCGTGCGCCCGCCCACATCTATTTCATTGCTCTCATTTTCTTTATACAGCCAATGCGCGGCAATACCGGTTTCTGCAAAGTTATCCATTTCTAATGTGCGTATTTGCACTTCAATGGGAATGGCGTGCGGACCAAATAATATAGTGTGCAACGACTGATAACCATTTTCTTTTGGGATCGCAATGTAGTCTTTAAATCTACCCGGAATAGGTTTAAATAAATTATGCACCGCACCTAAAACACGATAACAATCATCAACACTATCAACGACTACGCGCATACCATACACATCGAAAATATTTTTATAGGTTAAACTTTTTTCGCGCATTTTTTTATACAAACTATACGGATGTTTTTTGCGCGAGTTCACATCTGCTTCAATATTTAATTCATCTAATCGCGAAGTTAAACCATTTTGTATTTTCTGGATAATTTCTTTTCGGTTACCCGCCGCTTTAAGCATGGCGTGTTCAAGAATACGATAACGCATCGGGTACATTGCGCGAAAACCTAAATCTTCTAATTCTATGCGCAGCGTGTTAATACCTAAACGGCGCGCCAATGGCACATAAATATCGAGCGTTTCTTTTGCAATGCGACGGCGTTTTTCTGGGCGCATTACACCCAGTGTTCGCATGTTGTGTAAACGGTCTGCCAGTTTAATTAATATAACGCGAATATCGCGCGCCATTGCCATTAATACTTTTTGAATATTTATGGCTTGCTGTTCTTTTTTATTTTTGAATTTTAATTCGGTGAGTTTACTAACGCCATCGACTAACTCGGCGACATCATCGCCAAATTTTTCTGCGACTTCTTCTTTTGTTGCGGGGGTGTCTTCAATAACATCGTGCAAAATAGCGGCACAAATACTTTTTGAATCCATGTGCATTTCAGCCAAAATTCGTGCCACTGAAATGGGGTGATAAATGTAGGGTTCGCCAGTTTGTCGAAACTGACCTTCGTGGGATTGCGCACCAAACAAATAGGCTCGATACACATCGCGCACCTGATCTGCATTCATATAGTCTTCGACGATACGGCACAAATCAGAAATTAAAAATCGCGACGGGTCTTCGTATAAATCCTTTACATTAACTTCTTTTTGATCAGGACTTATTGCCATGTTTTATGCTCCCGCAATGGGCTTACATTTCCTTGCTGATTTCATCAGCCGAAATGGCGGCTGGCATCATATTTAATTCTTCTGATTTTTCATTTAAAATTTCTGGGCCAACTAAACCTGCTGAAATTTCGCGCAGTGCTAACACAGTGGGTTTATCGTTATCAATTTCAACTAACGCTTCTGCGCCCATTGCTATTTGGCGTGCGCGTTTTGCTGCAACCAAAACCAAATGAAAACGGTTATCTACATTCGGCAAACAATCTTCTACGGTTAAACGTGCCATTTTTTATTCCTCTATTTCAATAATTCTATTAATAGGTTTTCCAGTTTGCGCTCTTGTTGCATCTGGCGTAACCGGTTTGTTTTAAATATGCTGCCTAATTCATTGAGGGCGATTTTAAAATTATCGTTCACTACAATAAAATCAAACTCCGCATAATGTGACATTTCATTCACCGCATCTTTCATGCGACGATTAATAATTTCTTCATCATCTTGCCCGCGGTTTTGTAAGCGCTCTTTTAACGCCTGCCGAGAAGGAGGCAAAATAAATATGGATTGCGCATCTGCAAATTGTTTGCGCACTTGCCGCGCACCTTGCCAGTCGATCTCTAAAATAACATCGAGACCCTGTAACAATTGTTGCTCAACATGTTGTTGAGAGGTGCCGTAATAATTATCGAAAACGTTGGCGTGTTCTATAAACGCACTGCTTTCGACCATCGATAAAAAACCGTCTTTATCTATAAAATGATAATCAACGCCGTTTTTTTCACCGTCTCGCATCGCCCGTGTTGTGTGAGAAATAGACACAACAATGTGTTTGGCATCGGCAATTAGCGCTTTTACCAAACTGGTTTTACCTGCACCGGAGGGCGCTGAAATAATATATAGTGTGCCTTTGCTCAAGTTTACCTCTGCGCTGCGTTAAAAGATGCACCTAAAAAACAGACTCTAAAAAGTATAAGGGAATAACGACCGAAATTTATTTTTAAACCAGCCTGTAAGCATACCCTATTTAGGACTTTTTTTCACGGATAATTCTGGTGGCTCGCGACGCCTGACTTGTTAATTTTGCATCGATAACATGTATGATTTTAGTCTCTCTGGATTCCCGACCCATATCATAAGCATGGGCATTCGGGAATGACGGCAATGCCATTAAGTTAAGCTGTTTTATGACCTGACGTATTTTGGAGATGGGGCTTTAGCCTCACAGGCGGGACTAAAGCCCCGTTTCCAATTTAGATAGGTTTCACTTAATGGCATTGTGAATGACAGTGTTTTTTAATTACTTCTCTTTTAAAAACCCGGTTAAACCCCTTTTGGAATCTGCCGCCAACCAGGCTTTTAAATGCAATACTTGCTCGGTCTCTTCAATGCCGTCTAATGTTCTATTACCACCGCGAATTTCACGATAGGCTTTTTCCAGTATTTTGTATTTATCGCCCTTAACGCCCGAGCGACGCAAGCCCACGGTGTTTAATCGAAAATGGCGAGCCGGATCACCGGCAACCATGGTGTAGGGCATCACGTCTTTGCGCACCGCCATAAAACCTGCGCACATCACAAAATCGCCGATGCGACTAAATTGATGTATCACCACCGCGCCACCCAGCACCACCTTATTGCCTACGTCTACGTGCCCACCGAGGCAAATATTATTTGAAAAAATCACATCGTCACCCACCTGGCAATCGTGTGCGATATGCGCATAAGCCATTAAAAATGCGCGGTTTCCCAGGGTGGTGGTGGTTTCGGGGTTGGTGGCTCGATGAATGGTGACGCCTTCACGAATCGTGTTGTCATCACCAATATGCACCCAGGTTTCGAGATTTTCGTCAAAACCAATGTCGTGACCCAAATCGCCAATAACCGCGTGTGCGTGAATTTTATTGCCACTGCCCATGCGCACATATTTATGAATCACGGCGTGCGGGCCAATGACGCAGTTTGCACCTATTTCGACATTATCTTCGATAACCGCAAAGGGTTTTACAACAACTCCATCGGCTAAATTAGCGTGGGGCGAAACGCAGGCGCTGGGGTGAATATCGGGGCTGGCCATTTTTGTTGTGACTCCATGCTGGGTAATCATTCATTTTAGATAATTACCGCATAGCCCAACGCTGAATAAACTCATCGCGCTCTTCTTCATTCGGTATATCTTCCGCCAGCAAATATACCAGTTCTGAAATGCTACTGCACTTATTCGAGTTATATTTCATTAAACGCTCTGCCATTGGCCCCACAAACACGGCGAAATTTTGCGCCATCATCTCAAGCTGTTTCTCTGGCATAAGTGGATTGTTCATTATTTTTTCACCTCGCTTTTCTGGTTCCACAATCACCGTACCCTCTACGACACCCACTGAAGGCACAACACTTTTTATTTGACTATTCATCGCTGTTTTTAAATATTTTTCCCATCGCTGCAAAAAAAACTTTACGCCTTTTTCGTTGGATATTTCATCGGCTAAACGCTGCGCCAATTAATCGAGCAACTTTATATTTTTCATTTATTTATTTTAGTTATGTCTTTGTTTTATCCAGTAATTTAACTGCGCTCTTCAAACTCCTGTGCATCCGATTAAATGACGCTGCCAATGAAGCCATTTCATCTTTACCCGTCACATTAAACTCATCCACCGACATATCACCCAAGCTAATGGTGTTGGCATTTTTTGCCATTTTTGTTACCGGCCTTATAACCATAAAATGCAGTAAAATATTCAACAATAAGCCAATCCCTATAAAAACACCGGCCAATGAAAACATAAAAACGTTAAATGCTTCATCTGCTCTTTTGAGTGACACACTCATTGGCACACTCACTAATTGCGCACCAATAATTTCATTGTGTTTCCAGTTAAAACCATTACTCGAACCATAGCGTTTTATTAATGAAATCGGCGCATTTTCAGGACGACTGTGACACGACAAACAGGCTTTGTTAGTTATCTTAAATGGGCGACTTAAAAACAGGTGCTTACCATTGGGTGTATTACGCTCATTTGAATAATATTTTACGGCTGAATTATTACGAAAAAATTCAATAATATCTTTTTCCCAACCGATAGCACGGTGCTCGGGATTAGTTGGATTAAGTGCCGCCTCTTTATAATAAAATTCAGGAAAGGCTTTTTGTATGTGCTGCATATTTTGCGTTGCGGCATACGCGGGAACAGTTTGCGGTAAAAAGTCTTTAGTGGGAATTTTTTGTAATAACGGGCGTATTTCCATTGCCGTATAACTGCGAACGCTTTTTGCCACTTCCATTAAAACCTCAGCATTGCGCAACGCTTCTTTTTTTGCATTATCAGTTAAAATTTCGCGACTTAATACGCTTACAATAAATAACCCAGCCACAAATGAAACCCATAACACCACATTAAATTTTGTGCGTAATCCCATACTTCTAGTCCGTCTTTCATTTATTTGTTGCTTTTAGTATAGACGGTTTATTGGATTTTCTAGTATGAACGGTCAACTGAATAGTTGGCTAGGTCTTGCAGGGCTTGTTTATAGTCGGAATCGGGCAAATGTTGTAATTGTTGAATCGCCAACTTCGCTTCATTTTTGGCTGTGTTTTCTGTGTATTCTATGGCACCAGTTTCTTTAATGGCCGCCATCACTTCTTCTAAATAATTCAGCCCGCCCTCTTCAATGGCAAGGCGCACCACTTTCGATTGCGCCGCTGTGCCATTTCGCATGGCGTAAATCAGTGGCAGCGTGGGCTTGCCTTCGGCTAAATCATCGCCCACATTTTTGCCCATTTCTTCAGCGGTTGAGCTGTAATCCAGCACATCGTCAATTAACTGAAACGCGGTGCCCAAATGCATGCCGTAAGAGGCCATGGCTTTTTCTTCGGCTTCGGGCCGCTTGCACAATACGGCGCCAAGGCGTGTTGCGGCCTCAAATAATTTGGCGGTTTTTGCGTGGATGACATCGAGATAGCGGCGCTCGGTGGTGTCTGCATCGTGGCAGTTCATGAGCTGCATCACTTCGCCTTCGGCAATCACATTGGTGGTTTCCGCGAGAATTTGCATGACTTTCATGCTGTCCACGTCCACCATCATTTCAAAGGCGCGCGAGTACAGAAAATCGCCCACCAGCACGCTGGCTGCATTACCAAACAGCGCATTTGCAGTTTCTTTGCCGCGACGCAATTCCGATTCGTCCACCACATCATCGTGTAATAACGTGGCGGTGTGAATAAATTCGATAATCGCCGACAGCGTGTGGTGGTGAATGCCTTCGTAACCGTAAGCACGCGAGGCCATTAAACACAAAATAGGCCGCAAACGTTTGCCGCCAGAGTTCACAATGTAGTGACTTAGTTGATTAACCAGCACAACATCTGAGGACAGGCGTTTTTGAATTACCGCATCAACGGCGGTCATATCGTCTGCGACTAGCGCTTTAATGTTATCAACTTGCATACTTTAATGTGTACTTGATCTATAAAATGAAGGGGCGAATTATGGTGTATCATCCGCCAAGTCTCAAGTCACAACCGCATTTGAGCCCATTTTTAAAACTTTATTCCACAAAAAGCCCATTTTAAGTGCATTTAAGCTTGTTTGTTGGGCGCTAAATCGCTACAATTCGCACCCTTTCTGAAAACAGAAAACTTAACAAAGCCTTTGGGCACAAATTTTAGGAGTTATCCGGTATGTACGCTGTAGTTAAAACCGGTGGTAAACAATATAAGGTTACTGAAGGTGAATATCTAAAGGTTGAAAAACTGGAAGGCGCCGAGGGTGACTCAATTGAAATTGATCAGGTGCTTATGATTGCCGATGGCGATAAGCTAAAGATCGGTACACCGATGTTAGATAAAGGCAAGGTAACTTGCGAAATTTTATCTCACGGTCGTCACAAGAAAGTTCATATCATGAAGTTTCGTCGTCGTAAACACCATCAAAAATGCACAGGGCATCGTCAGTATTATACTGAAATTAAAGTAACTAGCATCGCTGGTTAACCTGTAATTTAGAGGCTCTAACAGAGGTATAGCAAAATGGCACATAAGAAAGCCGCCGGTAGTACGCGCAACGGTCGCGAGTCGGAAAGTAAACGCTTAGGCGTTAAAATGTATGGTGGTCAGGCAGTATTGGCTGGCAATATTTTGGTTCGCCAACGTGGCACGCAATTCCACCCAGGCAACAACGTAGGCATTGGCCGCGATCACACCCTTTTTGCGAAAGCAGAAGGCAAAGTGTTATTTGAGGTTAAAGGCCCAAAAAATCGTCGCACAGTGAGCGTGGTTGCTGCGTAAGACTCAAGCTACATTTAGGGTCTTGATAAACTCTAAAAACCCTGCTCATGAATTTCATAGCAGGGTTTTTTTGTGCCGATTAATTTTTTTAGTCTGACAAAACAGCTTTGACGCAGAGACACAGAGGCGCAGAGTTGATAAATTAACACCCCCTGCGGCTACGGCCTCTGTGATAAAACACCAGCCATCGAGGGCTAAACATGCGCTTTGTAGATGAAACGAAAATACAGGTTATTGCCGGCGACGGCGGTAATGGCGTGGTTAGCTTTCGACGTGAAAAATTTATTCCCCGTGGCGGCCCCGATGGTGGCGACGGAGGCGATGGCGGCAGTGTGTTTCTTGTCGGCAGCCGCGATTTAAACACCCTTTCCGACTTTCGCACCGTGCGCACTTACACTGCCAAACAAGGCACGAAAGGCGCGGGACGCGGCATGACCGGCTGCAAGGGCGATGATCTTTACGTGCAAGTCCCCAACGGCACGCTGGTATTCGACGAAAACACCGACGAACTAATTGGCGACATCACCGAACACGAACAGGTTTTACTCGTCGCACAGGGCGGTTTTCACGGGCTGGGCAACACCCGCTTTAAAAGCTCGGTGAATCGCACCCCGCGCCAATGCACCGAAGGCAGTGCCGGTGAACGCCGCCAATTGCGCCTCGAACTCAAAGTGCTGGCCGATGTTGGCTTGCTGGGTTTACCCAATGCGGGCAAATCCACGCTTATTCGCGCGGTATCCCACGCCCAACCTAAAGTCGCCAATTACCCTTTCACTACACTGCACCCCAATTTGGGCGTGGTTAATGTGGGGCCGTCGCAGAGTTTTGTGATTGCCGATATTCCGGGCTTAATCGAAGGCGCAGCAGAAGGCGCGGGGCTGGGCATTCAGTTTTTAAAACATCTGAGCCGCACCCGCATTTTGCTACATATTGTTGATATTGCCCCCTACGATCAAATAGACCCCGTAGAAAGCATCAACACTATTTTACACGAACTGGAAAAATACAATCCCGCGATGCTCGACGAGCCACGCTGGTTAGTGCTCAACAAAACCGATTTGCTGCCCGAAGCAGAAGCCAATGAAATATGCGATGATATTATTGAAAGATTAAACTGGACGGAACCCAGCTACCGAGTTTCTGCCGTTGGCAAAAAAGGCACGAAGCCATTAGTGTTTGATATTATGAGTTACATTGAAGATGAAAAAGATAAAATAAAAACGGCTGAAGCAAATGCGAAGCGTGATGAAGACAAGGACGACTAAATAATAAATCACTGCTGTCCCGTTAATGAAGTTTAAAATAATGTAATAAGTCTATACAGCATGTTTGTTTTAAGCATTAAGTTGTTAACGACATGAAAATAATTATTCAAAACATTTGTAAATGATTTTAAATTGTCGCCTCGAACACTTTTATCATGAAGGGGTTTGTAAAGAGTGCGCCGTATTGATATTTGAATTAATCGATTGAAGCGATAAACTGTTGCAGCCCTCACCCCAGCCCTCTCCCAGAGGGAGAGGGGGCAATAAATTAAACAGAACGTCGTGATCCCCTC
>UOFH01000259.1_pt1 | contig 20241 bp, 16 predicted proteins | sample 1988451 | NCBI WGS metagenome assembly UOFH01 (sample SAMEA4712194, study PRJEB27164) | hydrothermal vent metagenome | biome: marine basaltic hydrothermal vent biome; feature: marine hydrothermal vent; material: mineral | place: Pacific Ocean | collected 2011-06-14/2011-07-23 | depth 1689 m | reverse complement strand
TGATTAATTTAAGATTATCGATGTCGACCATCAACAAGGCGAGCATAGTCTGGTTGCGATGGGCGCGCATTGTGCCCGACTCTAAACGGTCGAGCAATAAGGTGCGATTAGGCAAGCCGGTAAGTGAGTCGTGAAACTCAAGGCGTTGCACTTTTTGTTTGTTCTTTTCACTTTCTACAACGCGTTTTACTCGCTGTTTAAAAACAGACCAGTTAACAGGTTTGGTGATGTAATCAACCGCACCGGCTTCAAATGCGCTATTAACAGAGGTCTCGTCATCTAACGAGGTGAGGATTAACACCGGGGGTGGATTGCTCATTTGCAGGGAAATTTCTTTGCAGGCAGCAATGCCGCTAATGTCGGGCATGACAAAATCAAAAATGGCTAAGTCGTAGTGAAATTCGCGGCACAGTTCAATGGCTTCTAAACCCGTGCTGGCCTCGGTGACATCGTAGTTATCTTCAGACAGGATGTGTCTCAAAAGCAGGAGTATCGATGGGTCATCGTCAGCAATAATAATACTGCCAGCTTTGGCTTGGGGTGTGGCCATAGGAATGGGTACGTCCTGTAGGTTTAGGTGTTGATACATAAAAGATTAGCACAAGAATTATTAAATGCTGAAAAACGGACGAGTTACTCACGGTTTGAAAAAGACGCTATTCTGGCGCACTTTATTTTAACGATTCTAATGAGAGTAGAATTAATTAGTAATATGAACCTCGCTGTGAAATTGATGCCAATTTCAGTAAAAAACGCACAAAATGTTAGAATCTTGCTTGGTTAGAATAGCATTGCGGGTTATTATAGCGACTAGATTTTTCCGTCTCCATGCCTGTTAGTTGGGCGCTATTTATAAGATTTAAGAATGAATCCAAATTTTCTGGAATTTGAACAACCCATCGCCGAAATGGAAGCCAAAATTGAAGAGCTTCGTTATGTGGGCGATGATACCGAAATTAACATTGGCGAAGAAATTGCCCGCCTGCAAGCAAAATGCACGAGCTTAACTGAGTCTATTTTTAGCAAGCTGACTTCATGGCAAACCTCGCAGTTGGCAAGGCATCCGCAACGCCCGCACACCTTAGATTACATCGATCGTATCTTCACCGATTTTGAAGAGCTGCACGGTGACCGAGCCTATGCAGATGACAAGGCACTAGTCGGTGGTTTAGCTCGATTAGAGGGCAAGCCCGTTATGGTGATTGGCCAGCAAAAAGGCCGCGACACCAAAGAAAAAATTCGTCGTAACTTTGGTATGCCACGCCCCGAAGGCTATCGCAAAGCATTGCGTTTAATGAAAATGGCCGAACGTTTTAAAATTCCAGTTATCACATTTATCGACACGCCAGGTGCCTACCCGGGCATTGGTGCGGAAGAGCGCGGGCAGTCTGAAGCCATCGCGCGTAATTTATTTGAAATGGCGGCATTAAAAACGCCGATTATTTGCACCGTAATTGGTGAAGGTGGCTCGGGTGGTGCGCTGGCCATTGGTGTGGGTGATCGCGTGATGATGCTTAAATACAGCACTTACTCGGTGATTTCACCCGAGGGTTGCGCGTCTATTTTATGGAAGAGTGCCGAACGTGCGCAGGATGCCGCAGAGGCGCTGGGCATTACATCAGGCAGATTAAAAGAGCTGGGCTTAATTGATCAAATTATCGATGAGCCGCTGGGCAGTGCTTATCGTGACATCGACACCACGGCGCGTAATATTCGCCAGGCGTTGAAAGACAGTTTAGATAATCTCAATCAAATGGGCACCGATAAACTGCTGGACGCGCGATATCAACGATTAATGAGTTATGGCGAATACGCTGAATAAAAAAAAACAGTCGCTCAGCGCGGATTATTTACTTCAGCAATTATCGCAATTTGCCAATCAACATAACATTAAAACCTGGTGTTTAGCCTACAGCGGTGGGGTAGATTCCCAGGTTTTATTGCATCTTTTGCATCTTACAAAATTAAACGTAAATGCGGTTTATATCGATCACGGTTTGCAAGCACAATCTGCCGATTGGGCGAAACACTGCGAACAACAATGCAAGCAACGTAATATTTCCTTTCAAACCATTCACGTTAATGCACGCGCTGCACAGGGTGAAAGCCCAGAAGCTGCCGCCCGAACCGCGCGTTATTCCGCGCTTAAAAACGGTATTCAAAATGACAGTTGTCTGCTAACTGCGCAGCATCAAGACGATCAAGCTGAAACCGTTTTATTGCAATTGCTGCGCGGCGCGGGTGCGGCAGGTTTGGCGGGCATGCCGGAGATAACTGCGTTTGCAAACGGCTGGCATGCGCGCCCCCTGTTAAATATTTCTCAAAAAAAAATATTAACATACGCACAAAAAAACCAATTAATTTGGGTGGAAGATCCCAGCAACCAGCACATTAATTACGATAGAAATTATTTACGTCACACGGTGATTGAAAAAATTAAACAACGTTGGCCGGCGCTAAATAGAACCTTATCGGCATTTGCAAAACAACAAGCGGAAAATGCGCAACTTTTAGATGTGTTAGCGGAAGAAGATTTAAAACCAGCATTATTAGAAAAAGACAGTGTTGATATTATTAGGTTAAATAAATTAGATGAAGCACGCTTAAGAAACGCGTTACGTTTCTGGATTAAAACACGGCAACAACCCATGCCATCAAGAGCCGTGCTAATGCAAATAGTGCAGCAAATAAAAAACACATCGCATGACTCGGACGCGTTAGTGAATTGGGCGAATTGTGAAGTGAGACGGTTTAGAGATAAGTTGTATTGCATAAAAAAAATAGAGCATGATGCGTCGCAAATTTTTCATTGGAATGGCAATGAAATTTTAAATATTCATTCAATCGAAAAAAAATTAATATTTAAAAAAATAAAAACAGATAATGAAAATATTCATTATGTTTTAAATGAATCTATTTTAAGTGAAAAGATTGAAGTGCGTTTTAGGCAGGGCGGTGAAAAAATAAAACCGACGGGTAGAAATGGATCGCATAATTTGAAATCATTATTTCAAGAAGCTGCCGTTCCAGGCTGGCAAAGAGACAGAGTGCCGTTGCTGTTTGTAGATGAAAAATTAATCGCGGTAGTGGGCTACTGGATTGCAGATGATTTTGCAAAACAGGGTGATGGTGTATTAGCGGTTTTAACCAGTTAAACCGGATACTAATGAAATGCCCCTTCTCCCTAAGGGAGAGGGTTGGGGTGAGGGGGAAATTATTATTTTTAATACTACTGACAGCAATGCCAATAAGTTAAGAGAAACACGGATAATGTAGGTTCGAATTTATTCGCTTGATACAAACGCGTTTCAAGGTCTTAATAGTTCAGTTATAAACATGAAAATAAAAAACCGACTTTGTCATACTTGCGTAGGCACAGTACTGTGCGGAATAAAATGACAGCGCCATAAATATAAAATTTGTAATAAAAGCATAACAAACATCGTCATTCCTGCGAAGGCAGGAATCCAGTGTCTGCGGTCTTTTAAAGTCACTAAATTATAAAGTGCATCCTTGCACTTTGCCCTGCGGGTCATGCAGAGCATGCTTAAATTTGATCCAGTCAAATTTATCCTGCCTACGCAGGAATGATGGCATTTTTAAGTTAACGGGACAGCAATGATTCCAAACAATTTTTGCACCTGCATTGTGCTAACTTACTGGCATTGTTACTGACTGGGATCAACCTGCACAGCATTAAGCTGCACACCCAATGTACCACTCGGCACCATTAAACTCATTTGTGCGCCATCGCGTAAAATCTCAACACTGGTGTAAACGCCAATATCACCTTGCGTAGTCGCGGTTCGTAAATCTGCCCAGTTTAAAACTTTCTTATTATCATAATATAAAATAATATCGTCAATTTGAAATCCCGATGCTTCTGCTGGTGAACCCGACATAACCGAGCTAACTTTCACACGATTATTTTGATTGCTGGTAAATAAATATTGGTCATACACATTGTCGCCTATTTCGGTGCGCAGGGATATTTTGTTTTTGTTTAATTCGCGTAGCTCAGCAGTGTATTGTTTTCTTAAGGCAGGCGTAGCGCGACGCATTAAATTTTGCAATTCCAGTCGACGAAAATTTTGATGGCTGGAACGACGTAAAAGGTCATCGGCTATGTCTGAATTTATTCCCGCAGAAACGAGATCTTTTTTATTTAAAACCACGCGAGCATTAACGTTTGGTTTTTTCTGATTTGAATTACCGGAAAGACTTTGTTCTGAATGATTTATTTGTTGCTGTTTTTTCTCTAATGCGTTTATTTGAATTTGTAAATTTTCGATTTTGTATTGAAGTGTGTCAACCAGATAAATTAAATCTTCTTCCGTTGATGCCTGAAAATTATTATTATCTTCAGGCGTCTGCTGTTGCGTATCTGCATCAATAATAGTTTGGCTATTATGGCTAAAGTAACCGCCCAAATAACCCATAATTAAAGCGATAATAACCGTTGTGATATGTGCTTTCATTGGGTGAATTTTACTAAAAATTAATGTTTGTTTTTGTTGCGATCAGTCCACATGGTTTGCGCTTTCTCTAATGCTTCACTCGGCGTTTCGGCTTTGTTCAATAAGCGCAATGCAATTGCGGTGGTGCCCACAATAGCGGCCTCGGCATACTCATCTGTTTCTTCGCCGCGCCAAAAAGGCCCGAGTCGATTTTCATCGAGCGCGCTTTCTTTTACGTGACGTTTTTTAAACATCGGCTCCCACTCTTCGTCCCAAGTTTTTCCATCGGCGGCGTAAGACACGGTGCATTTTGTATCGGGGTTGCGTTCGACTTCTCCGGCTTCACCTTTAAATACCGCAATGTGTTCCTCATTCATTAAGTTGGCTGCGAACTGATGCACGCCTTGATAACCCGGATGAAAAATCGCTTGAATAGAGCGCGGCGCTTGCAGCGGGTTAATCATGCGGCCAACTGTGTGTATGGGCGAGCGTAACCCAAGAAAAGGGCGCAGCTCAATAATATCTTTTAAACGCTCACTAATCGTTTGAATGGGCATGTAACAAAAATTATTTTTCTCGATTTGTTGCTTTGCATGATCCAGCGTTGAACTGGTTTCAATGCCCAAAGGTGCCAGCACTTCAGATGTGTACATACGCCCTGGGGTGTGCCCCTCTGCACCGTGCATGCAAACTTTTATGCCGTTGTCTGCCAGCAGCAAGGCACTTAAAACATACCACGGAGAATGGCGGCGTTTGCCCGCATAAGATGACCAGTCGAGATCGGCGTAGGTTTGTTTATCCTGTTTTAGATAATGGCGAATTGCGCCAACAAACCCAGCGACTTCTTCGGGGGTTTCTTCTTTTACGCGTAGCAGCATTAAAAATGCGCCCAATTGTTCAGCGGTGACTTTGTCTTCTAAAACCATCGTCATGGCTTCAAAGGCCTCTTCAATAGTGAAGCCGCGGGAGCCGTTTTTGCCTTTTCCTAAAATGCGAATAAAGGGGGCGAAGGGATGTTCTTCTTGCATAGCAATCTCGAATTATCGTAATTTGTGGGTATTTTAATGATTATTGAGCAAAAGATAAACCCATTAGAAAAAGGTTATATAGAGTCAGCTGCACATGTAGATACGAATTTATTTGCACTTGGCTGAATAAACTATTCGAGACATCCCTCTGGGGAAGAGGAGGTAATTAAACCATCTTTATCAGCAAAATGATAAAACCCACAACCGCCGCCATAGGGATAATGTAGCCCATCCAATCATTCATTGTGCCTTTGGGGGCGTTTGCAACGGCGTGTTTCATCCGCGGCCACATATATACAATCATTGCGAGCAGAAATACCGCGCTGCCAATTTTCAACCAATCCATAATGTTCTCGTGAATTTAAAGGGGTAAAGCAACACGCCCCGGATAACCGAGGCGTGAAGGTGAAACAATCGCTTTTGCTAAATAATAATGTTAATCATTACCACTGAAAGCGCTAAGCAAGTGTAATAGTGCTTGGAACAGATTTATGATTGACAGGAACAAAGTCGCTGTAGCATTAATATAGTTAGTTTCGCCGCCGTGGATGATTGAAGATGTTTGATACAAAATCATGCCGCTCATTAGCATAACAATTGCGCCACTAACCACAAGGCTCATAATGGGCATTTGTAGAAAGATGTTGGCCAGTGCAGCCACAAAAACAACCATCATGCCAACCATCAGGAAACCACCCATAAAGTTAAAGTCTTTACGTGTAGTTAGTACGTAGCCAGAGAGCCCCAAAAATATAATGCCTGTGCCACCCAACGCGGTTGAAACAACACTGGGGTTAACCGCTAGGTACATATTAAGCATCGGTGCCATGCCCAGCCCTATAAGGCCAGTAAAAGCAAATATAGTGGGAATGCCCGCAGCTGAATTGGCCGTGCGAGGCAATACAAACCACAGAATGCCAATCGCACCAAAGGTGGCAATCATTGCAACGCCTTGACCGATTTGCATTTGCATACCGATGAAAGCGGTGATGGCACTAAAAATAAGCGTGATAGAAAGCAATGCATAAGTATTTTTCAATACTTTATTCGTTGCAAGAATCGACTCCTGAGAGCGGCCTATAGAGATATTTGGATTATTCATTAACTTTCCGTAATTTAAAGTTGTTTAGTTAGGTGTTAGGTTAACACTGAGTTTAGGACAAGGTAAAGAAAATAATAGTTCCAAAAATATACATCAAGGGTCTGGTTTTACTGAGGTTTTTTATGTAGTATACCGCCCCTCGACATACACCCACATATTTGGGCGCCGAACCTGGAGAGGTGGCAGAGTGGTCGAATGCACCGGTCTTGAAAACCGGCGTCGGTTTATCCCGACCCAGGGTTCGAATCCCTGCCTCTCCGCCAATTTTGATCTAAGCGACTGTTAGATAGCGATATAAAAATCAATGTGTACTCAAGTACACAACTTAGTACACATTGATTCTCACTATCTTTCAGTCACTTATTCACTTTCCTCATCTAACTTCTTTATCAATTCACGAATACCCATCACACGCCATGCGCTCGTTCGCACTGACAGTTTAACCTGTTCATTGATGCCTTATTAGAGTGTCCGGTTGGGCTTGATCAGTACGATATGCGATAAAATAATCAAAGGCATCCGCATTTATACTAAGGTAAAATAATCACCACCCCAATCCAGCACACATTTAAGAATTGATTAGCATGAAACAAACCGAATTACTTTCCCCTGCCGGCACCCTTAAAAATATGCGTTACGCTTTTGCTTATGGTGCAGATGCGGTTTACGCAGGTCAGCCGCGTTATAGCCTGCGCGTGCGCAATAATGATTTTTTGGAAGATAATATCGCCATTGGAATTAAAGAAGCACACGCGTTGGGAAAAAAGTTTTATCTTACGTCAAACTTAATGCCCCACAACAGCAAAATAAAATCTTATATAAAAGACATGGAGCCGATTATTAAAATGCAACCCGATGCATTAATAATGGCCGACCCAGGTTTAATTATGATGGTGCGTGAACGTTGGCCTGAGATGCCGGTGCATTTATCGGTGCAGGCTAACACGGTTAATTTTGCGGCGGTTAAGTTTTGGAAATCGGTGGGTGTCGAACGAATTATTTTATCGCGCGAATTATCGCTCGATGAAATAAAAGAAATTCGACAGGAATGCCCCGACATGGAACTGGAAGTTTTTGTACACGGCGCACTTTGCATTGCGTATTCGGGGCGCTGTTTATTGTCGGGATATTTTAATCACCGCGATCCGAATCAGGGTACGTGCACGAACGCCTGTCGTTGGGATTATAAATCGACACCCGCCGAAAAAAATGCTGAAGGTATTTATAAACCGAAACCCATATCGGAACAACGTGTTGAGTTTTCAGACATGGGCGATGCGCGCCACCCCGATGCCAATGATGTGATGTTTTTAGAAGAAGCCAATCGCCCTGGCGAACAAATGCCAGTGGAAGAAGATGAGCACGGCACATACATTATGAACTCAAAAGATTTACGCGCAGTGGAGCACGTTAAACAATTGGTAGACATTGGCATCGACAGTTTAAAAATTGAAGGGCGCACAAAATCTCACTACTACGTTGCCCGCACCGCACAAAGTTATAAGCAGGCCATTTCAGATGCAATAAAGGGAAAAGAATTTAATCCCGAATTATTAGGCGTGTTAGAAAATTTAGCCAACCGCGGTTACACTGATGGTTTTTATCAGCGACATCACACCCACGAATATCAAAATTATATGCAGGGTAATTCGTTGAGTCATCAACAACAATTTGTTGGTGAAGTTGTGGCCTACAATACCGAAACCGGCATGGCTGATATTGATGTAAAAAATAAAATAAAAGTGGGCGATAAATTAGAATTAATTAAACCCTCTGGCAATGTCGATATTGTTTTAGAAAATATGCAAGATATGAACGGAAATGCAATGGACGAAGCGAAAGGCGGCGGTTATAAAATTCAAATTGCACTGGATAAAGATATGGCAGAACGAGGGTTGATTGCTCGGTATTTTGATGGGGGAGAATTGTTGAAAGGGTAGCGTTTAACGTTTCGTTATTTTTTATTTAATAGATACGCATAATAATATGAAAATCATTTAAAATTTTGTCAAACAGGGGGATAAAAAAATCAATACAAAAACCAACTCGCTTGAATTACCCCATCATAAAATTATAGATTCTACTTTTGATATGAACGCGCGAATTGAAGCCGAACAAATTCGTCATATTTATAGTCAAACACCTTTCTATGTGCCTGTTGTGCTAGCAGGTGCTTTACTCGTTACATTTATGCTTTGGCCTGCAACGACTGCTGCAATTGCAATTGTTTGGTGTGCTTTAATTTGGCTGATATATGTTGGCTTGTGGTTTCTTTATCGTCGTTGGAAGCAGGCCGTGAAAATAAATGATGACGTCATACGCAGTTGGGCTGTGCCGTATATTATTATGGGATGGCTAGCAACTGCTGTTTGGGGTAGTGCGGGGTTTTTATTTTTTCATGCAGATTCTATTGTGTATCAATCATTACTGTTTGCTATTCTGGTTATGGGCGCGTCAGCTATTACGGCAACATCAACTGCATATAGCCCAACATTTTATTCTGTTGTTTTAATGTTGTTGCCGTTAATTGTGCGATTGCTTTTTGAGGGCGACCAAGTTTATCTGTTGCTTGCCGTGGGTTTATTTTTATTTATGGTTATGTTGTTTTTATTGCATCGTAATTCCCATGCTTTTTATGCTGCATCACTTAAACAACGTTTTATAAATGAAGCATTAGCCAGCGAGCTCGCTTTACAAAAAGATATTGCCGAGCAGGCTAATGCAGATAAATCAAAGTTTTTAGCGGCAGCCAGTCATGATTTGCGTCAACCCTTGTATGCGTTAAATTTGTTTTTAGGCGAGCTTCGCCAAATAGGGCATGACGAAAAAAAACGTGAACGTGTAATTGAACAATTAGATTATTCTGTAAATGGAATGTATGATTTGTTTACGGGCGTTCTTGATGTGTCGCGTTACGATAGTCGTGTGGTTGATGCAGAAATAAAACGTTTTTGTATCGATGATTTGCTACGTGAATTTTGTGATGAGTATGCGTTGAGGGCAGATGCGAAATCGCTGCGTTTTCATTGTGTCTCAAGTAGCGCAATAATTGAAAGTGATATTCTATTGCTGCGGCGTATTGTGCGTAATTTATTAGAAAATGCAATTCGTTATACAAACAAAGGCGGGATTCTTTTAGGTTGCCGACGTAAAAAACAATTCATTTTGTTACAGGTTCTGGATATGGGAGTGGGTATTGCGCCTGAAAATTTACAATCTATATTTGAAGCGTTTCAGCAATTGGGTGAAGCTGACGAAAAACAAAACAAGGGCGTTGGTTTGGGGCTTTCTGTTGTTAAGCAGTTATCCAGTGTGCTGGGTCATGAGTTGAGTGTGGAATCTGTTTTTGGAAAGGGCAGTGTGTTTAGTTTGCGTATTCCATTGGCAGACGAAAAGCAAATAACAAACCAAACTGAATATCAACACGAACCCATTGTTGATAAATTAAAAAATGCAAAAATTTTGTTTTTGGGCGGTGAGGAAAATGACAGTCTAATAAAAGAATTGTTGTTATCGTGGGGGTGCGATGTTTTAGATGGTGATGAAGAAACGTGCGTGCCGAATATTATTTTGGTAGAAAATAATATAAATAAATCATTTGATGTTTTTGAAAAAATCAGTGCGCTGCGATTATTGTACGGAAAACATATTCAGTGCGTTTTAATTGTAGAGGATTTGCATAAAGAAATTGAAGAGCAGGCAAAAAAAGACTCAATCAATATTTTCAAAAAAACCGTTAACCCAGTACGCCTTGCAACGTTACTGCGGTTTTTATTGATGAAATAAATAGCGGTTAATAACCGGTCAAAACACCAAGCTGTCTTGCCTGATGCACGGCTTGCGTTCGATTACTAACCTCTAAACGCTTGAATATTTCAGATAAGTGCGCCTTTACCGTTTTATCTGAAATAGAAAATTCTTTTGCTATTTCTTTATTGGCTTTACCAACGGCAAGTAACGCCACAACTTGTTTTTGTCTGTGAGTGAGCGGCGTAATGTTTTTTTCTGTGCTGACATTCCATTGCGGCGGCAAATACAAACCGCCAGATAAAACAAGTAGCAACGCATTTAACATAACTTCATTGCTGGACGATTTGTGAATGTAACCATTCGCGCCATTATTAATGGCACCGCGAATATCACTAATATCATCGGATGCAGAAATAATAACAATGGGTGTGCTGGGTAACTGTTGGCGAAGTTTAATAAGCGATGCAACGCCATTCATTTGTGGCATATTTAAATCAAGTAAAATTAAATCAAAATCATTTTCCTGATTTGTTATTTTTTCAGCGTCAGAAAAATTACTGGCCTGTAAAATTAATTGCTCATCATCTATTTTTTCCAGGACATGTTTAATGCCTTCTCTAACCAGCGGATGATCGTCTGCAATGAGTATTTTTTTTGTCATCTGTTTTCACTCGTTAAATAAATGTATAGGACTTTTGGCCTAGAGCCGTATAACTAATAGCCGATTTACCTGCGGTGTACTTGTTCAGTAGTCTGGCTATGTTAGGCATATCTACAGGCTACATCAATTACTTTATGCAATTTGTGTGGTAATTATCATTATAAAAGTCTCTGCGTGTATTTTGGAAATGCGCATTACGCAGCTAAAAAAGGGCAATAAGATGAAAAAAAATATTACAAGAAAAATTAATTATTTAAGATTAAATAAACCGTTAGTGGCGTTGTTATCGGGCGTGCTGGCCACTTATTCTGTTAATAGCAGTGCGGTGACTTTCTCCGATATCGCAACGCAGGTAGACGCGGGGATTGATTACCGGCGAGTCGAGTCGCCCATTGATGCGTTGTGGGATCCCATTCGTCAAGGCGTGTTTTTTTTCGAGGATTTTCCGACCGCACCTGGCGCAACACGTGGCGCGCCAGGCGTTGCATTACTGGATTTTGATAATGATGGTGATTTAGATATTTATGTGACCAACGGTCCAGGCGTTGCAAACAGCCTTTACGCAAATCAATTAAAAGAAACCGGGCAGTTAAGTTATGTCGATGTCGGTGCAAGTTCAGGTGCGGGAGCGATTGAACAAGATAGCTCAGGCGTGTGTTTTGGTGATATCGACAATGATGGCGATGATGATATTTTAGTGCTGGGCGTTAATGAATCGAATCGTTTATTTAAAAATAATGGCGATAAAACCTTCGAAGATATTTCAATCAGCAGCACCATCGGCAACGGTATTCACAACCCTTCTTCATGCACCATGGGCGATATTAATAATGACGGTTTGTTAGATATTTATATCGGTAACTCTTATAACAACTGGTCACACCGTTTGCCTATTATGTTATTTGGTTTTGAAAACTTAATTGAAAGCAATCAATTATTTTTAAATGCGGGTAACAATGTATTTACCGATGTGAGCGAAACCTCGGGCATTCTTACGCAAAAAGAAATTACCTGGGCAGTGGCAATGGTTGATTATGATCAGGACGGTGATTTAGATATTATCAGTGCCGATGATCAGGGCGGAAAACTTCCCACTAAATTTGGCGGCCTTGATGTGGGGTTCATTCGAATCTATAACAACGATGGCAGCGGCCAATTTACCGATGTCACCGCCAGCAGTGGCACAATGCAATATGGCGCATGGATGGGGTTGGCGTTTGGCGATTTAAACGCGGATGGCAATATGGATATGTTCGCATCGAATTTGGGTGATTACTCGGGGTTGTTTGTCGGCGGAGCATTAGGTATTCCTTATGCACCCGGTGACTGGTCTTCGAGTTGGTATTTAGGCAATGCCGATAATCAATTCACACGGGCTTCTGTGGGTGCACTAGTGGCGACGCCATTTGGTTGGGGAGCTGATATCTCAGATTACGATAACGATGGCGACGCAGATATTGTGTATCATGGTGGTGCCGATTTTGCGACCTATCAAGATGGTTCCAACCCTGGAGCAATGTTGCTCAATGATGGCTCGGCTAACTTCACTTACGATGTGCTGGCCTTAAGTCAGTCGACCAATCACACGCGCAGAAACGTAAGGGGCGTGGTAATGGGCGATTTAAATAACGATGGCTTTTCAGATATCGTTAGCGTATCGGCACAAAATTGGCCACAGTTTGCACCACTAGTGCCGATGTTACCGTTTCCATTAGGCAGCCCGTTTGATGGTAGCGCAACACTTTGGCCTGCATTTTTTCCATTAGATGCAACCAACCCTGCGGCAGGGTTTGTGTGGTCGGGCATTGACCCTGAAGATGGCACGCTATCGGTTGAAATAAACAGTGCAGATAATGATAATCATTGGGTTAAAATTAAAATGCTGGGAACAAAAGACATAACTGAAAAAGGCAGCGTTAACCGAAATGGTATTGGCAGTATTATTAAATTTACGCCACAAGACGGGCAAACTGCAATGCTGCCGGTGATCGGTGGTTCAAGTTATGCATCGCAAAGTAGCTTAGAAAAAACCTTTGGGCTGGGTGTTGAAGATTACGCAACCATTGATATTTTATGGCCAGGTGGAGTGCGCAATAAATTGTATTATGCCCACGCATCTGAAAATATTTTGTTTCCTGAAATTCCCTGTAGCTATGCTGACGAAAGTTTAAATCCACATGAATATTCGCATTGTGTGTTAAGTTCACTCAAGCAAATAAAGCAACAGGGGTTTATCGACTATAGTCAGTTTTATCATTTTTACTTTAGCGCGTTAAAAGCGTATCATGATTATAGAGAACTTTAGTTCATGAATATAATCTAATGAAAAGCTGGGGTGCATTGTAATGTGTTCCAGCTTTTTATTAACCTTGTTTTTTGGAGATGCAAAATATGATATTAAAAAAATTTGCATCTTCTTCTTTTTATATTTCAACACCTCATCTTTCTTTTAAGACAACGCTGTTATTGCTAATCGTTTTTGGTATAAATTCAAACATGATTTTTGCAAATGATATTTCACAAAAAGATTCCACAGCTTATGATAGCGCTTATTCACCAAGCAATGAAGTACTGCCTATTTTTAAATTTATAGATAATCATGGCAAGGTAACCTACTCAACAGAAATGCCCCATGATTTTGTTGACGCTGAGGAGGTGGATTTAATTAATCCGCCATTAAAGAAAAACATTGAAGAAACAAAAAAAATAAATGCAACGCTTAAAAGTGCAGCAGATGAATTAAGCAAAGCGCGAGAAGAGCGTGAAAGTTTGCGTGAAGAAAAAGAGAAAAAACGCCTGGAAAAATTAACCTTAATTAATCAATCTAAACCGCCGGTGGTGTATCAGCCCAATACCTATGTTACGTATCCGTATTATTACGGCAGAAAAAAAGAGCATCATAAGCGCAATGTAAAACCTGAGCATTTACCTGCGCGAGTGCATCCCCCAAAACATGGTCCTAATTTACCCGGTAGTGTGCCGCATCATCCGAGATGAAGTTGTTTTTTATTTTAGTGGTTACTGCGTGGATTATTAACTCACATACTATTGTTATTCTTTAAATTTATATATAACGGTCATTCCTGCCGTTAACCCCCTCTCCCTTTGGGAGAGGGTTGGGGAGAGGGGGCAGTTTATTTTTTAGGCCGCTAGTAAAAACACTGCATATTAGTGTAAGGCTCTAGCTTTGTTTTTTTAAAAATACATTTAAAGAACAAAAAACTCTGAAACGACTTTCAGTTGTTGAATTTCATGTTTAACTCGGTTACACGCATAGCTTAAACATCAATAAAATTAACGGGGCAACACAGTTTTAAGTGGTATATATTTTACACGATAAGCCAGTGAATAAATCGCCGGCACAACAATCAACGTTAAAATAGTCGCAAAGCCTAAACCAAACATAATGGTCACAGCCATAGATGAAAAGAACGCATCAAATAACAGGGGAATCATACCTAAAATGGTGGTGGCCGCGGCCATTGAAACTGGGCGCACACGACTCACTGCCGAATCAAAAATAGCATGGTACGGATCTTTACCTGTGCTAAGTTCTAAATTAATTTGATCCACTAACACGATGCCGTTTTTCAATAACATGCCCACTAAACTAATAAAACCTAACAATGCCATAAAGGTAAAGGGTGAGTTGGTTATAAGCAAACCAAAAGAAACACCAATAATGGCCATGGGCGCAAGTGACCAAATAACTAAGGGTTGTTTAAGCGTGTTAAAGAGTAACAAGGTAATAATAAACATCACTGCAACGCCCAGCGGAATTGAACCCATTAAGGCGTCGTTTGCATCGCCCGAACTTTCAAATTCACCGCCCCATACCAGGCTATAACCTTTGGGTAATTCCATGGCTTCTATTTTTGGTTGTATTTTTTTAAACACATCATTGGATGTCTCATCACCCAATAAATAAGCGTTTGCGATAACCGTGATAGTGCGTTTTCTATCGCGACGGTTTATTACGGCATCTTCCCATTCAACATCAAATGTGGAAACCACTTGCTCGATAGAAATATAGCGTTCGTAAATAGGGCTCCATATTTGCAGGCTGTGCATAGTGTCGATGTCGGTGCGTTCATTTTTTGGCGGCTGTGCAATGATGGGTAATAAAGTTGTGCCGTCACGATAAAGGCCAATTTGTTTTCCAGAAAAACTCATTTGCAAAACATCGTCAAGATCTTTTTTGCTAACGCCCACGCGCCTAGCTTGTGCTTCGGCGAATTGTGGGCGAATAACTTTAGTGCGTTTTTTCCAGTCGTCGCGAATCCCCACCGCATTAATTTCTTCGCTAAATATTTGTTTAGCTTGCACGCTGAGTTTGCGTAGCACATCGGGGTTGGGGCCGGAGAAACGCGCTTCAATTTTGCCGTCTTTGCTGGGGCCTAATTCAAACTTTTTATAATCGTAATTTACATCGGGGTAGTTGGCTTCAAAATGTTGGCTCATTATTTTCATGAAGGGGTTTATTTGTTTATAGGTTTCAAATTCCACCATAAACTGCCCATAACTTGGAAATATTTTTTCGGGCGAGTAGGTCAGCATAAAACGTGTGCCACCTTTTCCGGTGTTTGAGCTAACTTGCTTAACGCCGTCTTGTTTTAAAATCCAAGATTCAACCGCTTGAACTTCACTAAACGTTTGTCGAATATCCGTGCCGTGTTCTTTGCGAAAATCGACCAGCACCATGGGTGTTGTCATTGCAGGGAAGAACACCACTTTCACTTTTTGAAACCCGTAAATCGATGCGATAAGCAAACCAACGGTGATGGCGACAGTGAGTGTTTTATATTTTAAACAAGTATCGAGTGTGTTTTTAAACGCAGTGAAAAATGCACCCGCGTAAGGGTCTTTATTATCGGCGTTGTTATCGGCTTTTAAAATCATGTCAGCAAAAAACGGCGTTAAGGTAATAGCAGTAAACCAACTTAACATTAGCGAATAAAGTAAAACATAAAATAAAGAGCCGAGCATTTCACCGGTGGAATCTTGCGATAAGCCAATCGGCGCAAAAGCGGTAACGGCAATAACGGTCGCACCCAGCAACGGCCATATTGCCTGTTTAACAATGGCATTGGCGGCTTCAATTTTTGACAGGCCGCGTTGCATACCAATTAAAATACCTTCGGTAATAACTATGGCGTTATCCACTAACATACCTAACGCAATAATTAATGCACCCAATGAAATACGCTGCAAATCAATACCGTGTAATTTCATAAAAACAAAGGTGCCGACAACGGTGAGAAATAAAATTAAGCCAATTAATAATCCGCTGCGCACGCCCATAAATAATAATAAAACAATAATAACAATGGCCACTGCTTCTAAAAGATTAATAGCAAATGCATTAATAGACGCTTCAACGAGTTTGGGTTGGTCATAAAGTGCTGCGAGTTCAATGCCCACTGGGCGAGCATATTCCAGTTCGGTTAATTTTTCGTCGATGCGTTTGCCCACATCAACTACATTAAAACCAGATGCAAAAGAGATGCCCAATGAAATAGCCTGTCGACCGTTAAGCGAAACTAAATGTGTTGGCACGGTTTGAAAACCGCGGCTGACGGTTGCCACATCTTTTAAATAGAGTAATGTTTTTTCACCGGGGCTACTGATTAAAAGGGTTTCAAGTTCTTTTACATTTTGGAATTCGCCAGTGGGATGAAAACGAATAAACTCAGAAGACACTTTAATTGATCCCGCATTAGAAACAATATTTTGCGTGGATAAAATATCGTAAATGCGTTGGTAGGGAATGCCCAGTTGCGTCATGCGGCTGAGAGAAATTTCAACAAAAACTTGTTCCTGTTGTTTGCCGGTTACACTCACTTTACCAACCCCTTCAACTAACACTAACTCGCGGCGTAAATAATCAACGTAATCACTGAGTTCACGGTAGCTATAACCGTCGCCAATAATCGCGTATAACAAACCAAAAATATCGCCAAAATCATCGTTAACTAATGGCGGCAAAACACCGGGGGGTAAGCTGGGTGTTAAGTCATTTACTTTGCGCCGCAGCTCATCCCAAATTTGTGGTAAATGATTTTTATTGTATTGGCGTTTCATGGTGACGGTTATTTGCGATAAACCGGTGGTGGATACGGAACGAATATAATCTACATATTGTAATTGTTGCAGTGCATTTTCTAGCGGGTAGGTCACTTCTTCTTCAACTTGTTGCGGTGATGCGCCAGGGTATTGGGTAATGATCACGGCATCTTTAATAGTAAATTCGGGGTCTTCAAGGCGAGATAATCCGTTATAAGCAAATATGCCTCCCACCAAAAATATAATGGTGATGAGCCAGCTAATTAATTTGTTACGAATTGAAAATTCTGCAATATTCATAGTCGTCAATTTTTTTATGTGTGAAGAGGGAGTTTGTTTTTTAAGAGATATTTTTTAGAGCCCAGACTCTTTAACCCAGGGTTTCACTTTTTGGTTTTCTTTTATAAAATTAACGCCAGCGCTAATGATTTTGTCACCCACCTGTAGCCCAGAAATAATTTCAATGCCCTGACTACTCATTGCACCAATTTGTACCTGCGTGGCTTTTGCTTGCATGGTGTCGTTATCGACTTTCCATACTTTGTGAATTTTTGCTTTAAGGTCTGTGTCTTCGGGAGAAAAAATCGCTTCCACAGGAACAATTAATTTACTGTCAGTATTTTTTACCAAATTACTAAAGTCCAAATGTACATTCACACTCATCCCTGGCAGTGCAATAAATTCTTTTGGTGACGCCATGGTGAGTGTCACTTTGTAACTGCGAGTTTGTGGGTCGGCTTCAGAATCAAACTCTTTAACTGTTGTTTCATAAAGCTTGTCTGGGTATGTATCAAACTGAACGTTGGGATGAGTGTTTTTACTGCTGCCTTTTTTTATTCTTGAAATAATATTTTCAGATAAATTAAAAGCAATGTCGATGTTGTCGATGGTTTGCATAACTAAAATCACTTCAGTTTGTCGAACCGTTTCATGATTTTTTACATTGAGTTTAGAAACGATGCCGTCAAAAGGTGCGCGAAGTTCAGTGTACGATAAATTGGCTTTCGCTAATCTTAAATCGGCCTTGGCGGCTAACATGTTTGATTTTGCTTTATCAAAATCAGACACGGGGATGAGTTGCTGTTTAACGAGCTTGTCAGTGCGCTCATATTGAACTTGTGATAAATCGAATCGAGCCTGTTGTTCATCGACACGTAATTGATAATCGGTTGGGTCGAGTTGCGCTAAAAGTTGCCCCATTTTTGCACGCATGCCCGCTTTTGCCTGTAATTTAACTAATTGACCGCTAACGCGAAAGGCCTGTTCAGAACGATCGCCGCCCTCGACTTCCCCAGGGTAAACTCGTTGCGCACCGGCCAGTGGATTGCCCACCGTGGTTATTTTAGCTGGGCGTATGACGTCGGCTTTTGTTTGGGGTTCTTCATTTGAGCAGGAAAAAATCAATACAGAAGAAAGAAAAAACATTAGAATGTTGGGGGCGAAGTTACTATTTAACTGAGGCATATTTTGCGTCCATAATTTTATGTTTCAGATTGAACTGGATTGCGGGCATAATAGCACAGATAATTATTTTAAAAACAGACAGCACTTTGTAGGAACAATAATGAAAATACTCAAAATAAGTTTAACGCTTTGTGTTTATTTAATAGGCACACTCTCAGTTTCATTAAACGTGCAAGCTGATATAAGTCCAGAGTTACTAAGGTCTTCCGTTGTAGTTTCACCCAAGGCTGAATTTGTGCCCAGTAAATTGCAAACTTATTCGTGGGCTGAAAATCATGCAGATGTTTCAGCCGAGTTTAAAAAATCTAAATTCTCAGTTGCGGAATTAATTGATAAGGCGATTATTAACGCGCTAAATAAAAAATCGTATAAATATAAATCCGCAAAAAGTGAAAAAATGCTAATTCAATATCACGTTTTGCAAGCCTCGGAAATGAGCAATACTGCATTAACAATAAAGTATGGATTGTCGCCGGGTTTGCAGGGCAATAGTGACGAAGCCAAAGCCCGCGAACGGGGCGTGCTGATTGTCGATATTATTGATTCAGAAATCAAAAAAGTGGTGTGGCGCGGCGCGGTAGAAGTTTTTATTGGGCTTGAAGATACTCAGGTAGGTCGGCAACAAAGAGTCAACGGTATTCTGCTTGAATTGTTTATCGGCATTCCGAGCTCAAAGGTTAGCACGCAAAAGTAATAGCCATACTACACATCAATGATGGTTGCGTGACTAATGGCGTGCGCCGGTAATTTTTCTGGTGCAGGGTAAACCTGTAAATATTTTATATTATCGACCGGTATAAATAACATGGCGCCATCAGCCTCTACTAAAAAATGTTTATTGGCCAGCATTTCATTGAGCCTTGTGACCATATCATATTCATTAACATCTAGCTTTGGGTATTCAATGAGCAGTTTTGTGCCATCATTAAAGTAGATGGTGACGCCTTTAGTCGTATCCATGAATATGTCCCGTTTGTGTACTAAAGTGTAAAGATAGTGGAAAAACGGCTTATCTGCTAACTAATCTGCATATTAGTTATTAAATTGTAGAGATAACATGAATTTACTGGATTCAAATAGCATTTTTTGTTAGTTTCATCCCAGTAAAGTGAAAAAACATAAATGTAGCAGAGGTTAACGTTTCATGCCTGAATTATTTTCAGATGACTGGGCTAAAAATTACAAAGAAATTTGGAATAGCAGTGAGGGTATTGCCGATGAGTTAGGTCAGTCTAATTTTAACTCTGTTGTTGCATTTGGTGTTGATGGTGAAGACTTTCCCCGCATTGTATTAACCATATCTAATGGACAAGTTCTAACGGCCAGCAGCCCCAATGGTGAATTAATTAACTGGGACTTAAGGGCATCGTTAGATAATTGGAAAGCATTAGTGACAAAGCCACCGGGTTTAATGAAGTTGGGTTTGGCTTATACTTCTCGTAAATTGAAGTTTAAAAAAGGTGATTATGCGGTGATGATTAAAGACCCTGGTTTATCAACGGCCTTTGTTAAATGTTTTGCACTCATGGGCAAGGCTATAAACTAAATCAAAAAAGAGGGTGTGAATCTATTTCCCTCTGTCTATTTATTTCTCAGGTTTAAATTTTTTAACGAGATGTTTAAATTGTTTAAACTGTTTTTCATTTTGATGTGCTTCGTATCTTAATTTTGTGTACAAACGTGTAATGAGTTCAATTGAGCCTTTATGCTTGGGCA
>UOFH01000399.1_pt1 | contig 20890 bp, 23 predicted proteins | sample 1988451 | NCBI WGS metagenome assembly UOFH01 (sample SAMEA4712194, study PRJEB27164) | hydrothermal vent metagenome | biome: marine basaltic hydrothermal vent biome; feature: marine hydrothermal vent; material: mineral | place: Pacific Ocean | collected 2011-06-14/2011-07-23 | depth 1689 m | reverse complement strand
GTTTGCCCTGTTCGTTAAGTGCGGCTTTTAATGTGTGATAATAAAGTGGGCGATAATAACCGCCTTGCATATCATCTTCTCGCGTCCACACTAATTTAACCGGCACCTGCCTTTTTTATGGCTTTGGCGATGCTCGCGGCTTCAACAATGTAATCGGAGTGAGGGTTGCCGCGTCGACCAAAAGAGCCACCCGCATACAACATATTTATTTTTACCTGCTCGCGTTTAATACCGAGTAATTTTGCAACGGCAGCCTGGTCGAGTGTTTGTATTTGTGCACCGTTCCAAATTTCAACACCTTCATCGGTAATGTGAACAACGCAGTTCATGGGTTCCATTGCAGCATGTGCCAAATAGGGAAATTCATAAGCCGCTTCTAAAACGGTTGCTGCATTTTTAAAAGCGCGTGATGTGTTGCCATTTTTTTTTGCAATGTAACCTCTTTTCTTTGCACGATTTTTATAATCAGCTAAAATTTCATCGCTGCTTTTTTTAAAGGCGTCATCGTTATTCCATTCTATGATTAATGCATCGCGCGCTTTTTTTGCATTCCAGAAATTATCCGCAAGCACTGCAACGCCATTGGGAATTTGTACAACATCGCTGACACCTTTTATTTTTTTCGCCTGACTTGCATCAAACGATTCAACTGTTGCACCAAAGCGAGGTGGGTGCGCAACCAATGCAGTTAACATATTGGGGAGTTTAATGTCTTGTGTGTAAATAGCTTGCCCAGTTGTTTTTTCATGCGAATCTTTGCGAGGGGATTGGTGACCGATAAAAACAAAATCTTCTGGGTCTTTTAAGAAAACACTTTCAGGCGTGGCTTGTTGTGAAGCGAGTTCTGCTAACTTACCAAAGTTAGCGGATTGTTTTGTTGCATCGTGAATAACCACGCCCTGTTTTACAATAATTTCACTTGCATCAACTTGCCATTTTTTTGCCGCAGCTTCAACTAACATATAGCGTGCAGTTGCACCGGCTTTGCGCATTTGTGTGTAAGCATTTGCAATTGCGGTGCTGCCGCCAGTGCCTTGTGTTGGCCCCCAAAATAAATTGTTATAAATTTTAGGATCGGCGGGAGCCGCTTCATATTTTATTTGCTCCCAACTGGCATCCAGTTCTTCGGCAATTAATGTTGCCATGCCGGTGTAACTACCTTGCCCCATTTCAAGGTGTTTCATAATTACCGTAACACTATTGTCTGTGCCAATACGAACAAATGCATTGGCATTAAATGCACCGTTACTTTTTTTATTAGAACTGTTTTCATTACCCGCAAGCCCGGGGCCTGCATTTGAATTAACACTCGATTGATCGTTGCAACCCTGAAGGTGAACACCCAACGTTAAACCTGCTCCAATCGACACGCCTTTAATTAAAAATTGTCGGCGACTTACATTAATAATCTGTTTATTTTTTTTCATAACAAAATTCCTTTATGCAAGTGATTTAGCAGCAAGATGAATCGCAGCGCGAATGCGTGCATAAGTATTGCAGCGGCAGATGTTTCCAGACATCGCCGCATTGATATCATCATCGTTAGGCTGTGCGTTGTTTGATAGTAAATCGATAGCCTGCATAATTTGCCCCGATTGGCAGTAACCGCACTGTGCAACTTCGAGTTCTTGCCACGCATCTTGAATCGCTTTTGCCGGTTTTGAAGTAACGCCTTCAATGGTCGTAATGTGTTTGTTTTCAACTGCGCTGATGGGGGTAACGCAGGAACGAGTTGCAACCCCATCTATATGAACTGTGCACGCGCCGCATTGCGATATGCCGCAGCCAAATTTAGTGCCGGTTAAATTAATAATATCTCGAATCGCCCAAAGTAAAGGCATGTCTGAGTCAGCATCTAAAGTGTGCTCGACGTTATTAATGGTTAGTTTAATCACTTATCAATCCTTATCATTTTCTGATTAGTTTAGATGCGGTGTTTTATAATATGCTGTTGATTGTAACGTTGTATTGATTGGTTAACCAGTGCCAATTATGTAAATCTATTATTAGATGGAAAGACTGGATAATTTAGTGTTTAATGGCAAAATAGGGAATTAAGAATGTATATAAGAAAAACCATTAAATTAATTCCGAATAATACTTTTTCAAATCGGCTTTTAAGCGGTAAATTAAAAATGCAAATAAATAATGTATTCTCAAATATTCCAGAAAATATAAATCAGGAAATAATTGAGGTGTTGCTACAAAGTAAAAACATTAAAATAGAAAAAATCATATCTAAAGGCCAATGCTCCCCAGCAACTGGTTGGTATGATCAAGCGCAGAATGAATGGGTGATTGTTTTAAAAGGTGAGGCGAAACTTGTTTTTGAAAAAGGCGAAGATGTAGATTTAGTCGCCGGTAGTTATATTAATATTCAAGCGCATAAAAAACATAGGGTTAGTTGGACTCATCCTGATATTGAAACAGTTTGGTTGGCTGTTTTTTATTAAATAAACCAATCCATTTCACAAAAAACAATTAAAACAGATTTGATATCGTTATAAAAAGAGTAATGTAAATTGTTTCTACCTTATAGTTCAACTTTAAATTTTAATAAAAAACCTTATGTCACATATTTTATATCAATACTGTGTTTGGTTATTTATTATGCGCAATATAAAAATGAAATTAATATTAATATTGCGGCGGTTCAGTATTGTGAGTCTATATCAATTGAGTCAAATAATAATGAAAATAAAAAGTATGATTTATTAGCGAATAATGTCTTGGGCTGTTCACAAATGCTAACCTATTTTTACGAACACAAAAAACAGGGCGTTATTGATTATATTAAATTTTTGATAATACAGAGTAATAATGATTCATATTCTCTTGCTGATGTTGATGAAATATATTCGAAATTAAATGAGCATTTGATTAAGTTCAAAGAAACGGCTCCCACAAGTTATAACCGTGTTTTAATGCATTATCCCAATGAATTCAATCCGTTTTCAATGATTACATCAAGTGTCGCTCATGGTAACTGGAGCCATGTTTTTTTTAATTTAATATTTTTTATGGCGTTTGCTCCAGGTGTGGAAATTGTTATTAATAATCGCTTGCGTTACATCGCTGTATTGTTGGGTATTTCATTGGTTACAGGGGTCAGTTATTCGCTCGTCGTTTTAATGAGTGGCAGCGCACCTTTACCCACTTTGGGATTGTCTGGCGTCGTCATGGGAATGATCGGCATGTCGGCATACTTAATGCCATATGCACGTGTCAAAGTTATTTTCTGGTTTATATTTTTTATTAGAGTGTATAAAATTCCTGTTTGGATATTGGCGGTTTGGTTTGTTGGTTGGGATACGCTCGAAGTGTTATTTAGCGATGATTATGATGGAGTGAATTTTGTTGCGCATGTAAGTGGCGGTTTTTCGGGGTATTTAATGGCGTTAATGTTTTTTAAGAAGCGTCGAGATGAGATTCAAGATGAGCTTAATGAAGAAATTGTTTACGCTAAAACAAATGAATCATCAGGAATGTTTAATACATTATATAGTGGAGGGCGTGCAGAGCTTTTTAATGAGCAACAACAAAAGCAATTTAAAAAAAATAATGAAGATTTAATGGAGAATATTCATCGCTTTGTCCGAATATATAAAGACAGTGATGCCATTAACCTGATTGTTAAAGATTATGAGACTCAGTCATCAAGTGTTGAAATTTTTATAGAGTTATTTGAGCGAATTAAAGATTGGGGTGATTCGTTAACGCTGTTGTGTGTCGGGCGTTTAATAATTAATTTACAAATGGAAAATAAAAAATATGCAAGTGCGCTTTTGTATGTAGAAAAATGCCAGAAAATAACAGAAGATTTTGTGCTGGCAGACCCGAAGCATGTTTTGATTTTGGCGAATATGGCACGCAAAAATCAACAGTTTGAAATGTCATATCTGCTGGTTAAAAATGCGAGTGAGCGGTATGGGGAATTTATTAATTTTGAAAATTGCAGCTTGCTTGAAATAGAATTATTGTCGGTTGATTTGAAAAGAAAAAATGAAGCAAAAGAAAGAATGAGAGAGGTGTTGGTAATCGCAGAAGGAGACTTCAAACGAGACTTAATGAAATTGGCAGTGTTAATGAGTTGATTTGCTGAGCGCAAAAAAGGTTCTAGTATGTGGGAAATATAAAACCACCTAAATATATTAATTATATGTTATGACGATATGCGCTGAAAATATCAGCTATATTGTAACTACCTATAATTATAGAGTTTAAGAAATGTCTCATTTACAAGGGGGAATCAGCCGAAAAAGTACCATCACTGACCTAGAGATAATTAATCAGAAACGTACTGCATTACAAAAGCTAGTTAAGCTAACGAGTATGCTGCATCAACTCCATCAGGGTTTGCAGTCGGTTATTCTTATGGGAAAGACGGCGGCGCAAATACCCGATAAAATTGTTGAAAAATTCAAAGCCCTGTCGGCAAGCCTAAAAGAAAAACCAACTAAAATGCTTGAAAATACGCTGTCTACCACCGATGTTAAAATAGATCGTGATATAAAACATGTGTTGGAAATATCACAAAAAAGTAATGAGTTGCTCGAGCAAGAGTTAGGTGCAATGGGCACAAAACTCAGTGATGCACTTAAAGATGATTATCATGAATTTGTTGGTGATTTTAAAAAGAAATCTCAAGCCTCTATTACTTTGCGTATAACCCTTAAAACCCGAAATGTATTAGTGAAATCATTTAATTTACCTGTGCCGGAAACCTTTATAAAAAATCAAATTATGGCGCTGGATGTTAAAGAGCAGAAATGTCGCGCCATTATTAAAAAAGATATGGGCGGTTTGCAGACTGATGTTGATGTGATGTTAAAAGATAAAGGTTGTTCAAAAGAAGTTGTAGATGTTCTCGAAAAAATTAAAACGGAGTTAGAAGAAAATTCAAAACACTTTGCAGCAGGAAAGCCCATTGAAGATATGCCAATTATATATGAAAATATTGAGTTGTCTGGTGCGCCCCAGGTTGTTGATGAAATAGAAGCGGTTATTAACCCAGTAGAAAAAAATAAAACTGAAGTCGAAGATGAGGTGGTTGAGGCCGAACATAAAAAACTGGGGTTCTTTTCACATTTTGTAAAATGGTTAAAAGCACCCATCAATAAAAGTTGGAAAGATACGGAGTAGTTTATTATGGAGTGAGCAGGTACAATAGCGCATGGGTTTTAAATAGCCGCTAATATAATTAAGGAAAATTTAATCATGCTAACTAATTGTAATGTTAATGGCAGGGTGAGTAAAAAATATTGTGAAGTCTGTGATATCGAATTGACTCATGCTGATAAGTTGTTAGCCGAAAAACTTGAATACATGGTTTGTCAGTCATTTAACTGCAAACGCATAATGGGTCAGAAATCATCTATGGCTCCTTCCTTATTTAAATCACATTTGAATTTTAATAAAAAAATATTGCGTCAACAACGCGAAAAAAACAATCTCAAACAAAAACATATTCAACAAATAACGAAATATGAAAAAACAGAAAATGCAGAGGTGTATGATTTTTTTGTTAATGAATACACTGGGCAGCTTAATGTAAAACCATATAAATTAATTATACCGTCAGGTAGCCCGTTAAGCGTTTCTGTTCCAAAAAATCGAGTAAATAATTATATCGATCATTTACAAAAAATCATATCTGAAGCGGGTGAATATAATAGTGTAGATGAACTGAAGCGTGATGAGCACTCGGATGCTTACTGCAAAAAAATATCGGTAGATTATGCGCTAGATACCAACCCGAAATTGCGAACCATTAGCGACAATGTTTGCACTATGTGTAAAGGTGGTTGTTGTGCTTCTGGCAAAGAGCATGCTTATTTATCTGTGTTTAATATCAGGCGATTTATGGATGAAAACCCGCATTTAACGGCAAAGAAAATACTTAATTTATATACCTCGAGAATTAGCACACAGTCGATAGATAGCTCGTGCATCAATCACACAAACACAGGCTGCATGTTGCCTCGATATTTACGTTCAGATATTTGCAATGCTTATTATTGCGATTCATTAAAAAAATATCATAAAAAAATGTTGCACGAAGAAAGCCCGCAAAAAATTATGGCTATTCAACGTTCTAATACCTATTGGAATCGTTTTGAATCAGGCGTTAAAAATGAAATTATAAAACTGGCATTAATCACCTGTTGAATCATCTTCTTTTATTTTTTACGTGTATAATTCAGCGTTTTCTATTATTTAATTTTTCTTATGATTTTTGATGCATTACAAGTCACGCCGCTGCAACTCGTCTTTTCAGTTTTTATTATATTTATTGCGTACACGGTAAAGGGGTTGTCTGGCTTTGGTTCGGGTTTAATTGCGGTGCCTTTTTTGGCGTTAATGTTTCCCATAACTTTTATTGTGCCTGTGTTGGGTTTGTTAAGTTACAGCGGAACCATTATGCAGAGCGTTCAATTACGCAAGCAGGTGGTTTGGAAAGATATGCTGCCCTTATTGCCTTTTTCATTAATCGGCATATCGGTTGCGGTTTGGCTTTTAGTTAATGTAAATGAAAACACGCTGTTGCTTTCTTTAGGTGTTTTTATTTTAACGTATTCTATTTATTCATTACTGCCATTACCCACCCCAAAGGGCAGTCGAAAATGGGCAATATTGGCGGGTAGTTTAGGTGGATTAGTTGGTGCTTTATTTGGCACGGGTGGGCCATTTTATGTTGTGTATTTAAAAATGCGTCAATTAAATAAAGGCGCATTTCGCGCAACAGTTGCGATGATATTTTTAGTTGATGGCGGCATTCGTATTTTTGGATATACAATTAATGGTTTGTACTCCACTCAGGTTATCACATTGTTATTGGTTTTATTTCCCGTGTTGTTTATTGGGCTTTATGTGGGGCATCACTTGCATGTTAAAATTAACGAAACACGATTTAATCAAATGATTAGTGTTTTGCTTATGATGAGTGGTTTTGTTTTAATTTATAAATCATTGTGAGTTAATCATAAATTTAAAAGATAAAGTATGAATATGTCGGGAAATCAAAAAAATAATCCGTTACACGGAATCACGCTGCAACAAATCGTGGAAAGTTTGGTTGAGAATTATGGCTGGGTTGAGTTAGGAAAACGTATCAATATAAAGTGTTTTAATGATAATCCATCTATTAAATCGAGTTTAAAATTCTTGCGCAAAACACAATGGGCAAGAGATAAAACAGAACAGCTTTATATTGATACGTTAAAAAATAAATAATTTTTATTGGCCTTTTTGTAAAACGCGTTTTCTAAAAGAAACTAAACCAACTAACCCAGAAACAAATAACCAGATTGATGCGGGAATGGGTACATTAGAAACACCAACCAACTCAAATGTGAATGCGCCAACAATATATTCTTCCGTTGATGGTAAATATTCACCGGTTTGCGCGTCGTAAGCAATAAGCGAAATGGGCGCGAAAGGATCGGTTGCAGAATTATCCATAATCGGGATTGTGCCGTTTTCTGTTCCGGCATCGTAAAGTGCCAGAGGCACATTGAGATTATTAATCCAGTTACCGCCTTCCTGCAAACTTAAACCCGAAACACCCACAAACCAATCTGGGCTGGGGCCCAACATAGAAACCAGCGTAATAAGCGGCTGGCTGCTGTCTATTGTGAATTGCACGCTAAGTGAGCCGCAGTTGCTGTTAACAATTTCCGGTTGACAAAACCAGTGCTTCCACTCAAGCGGCGTTCCGCCCGATTCTGCAATGGTATTTACAAAATCGCTGGTTACACCGGTTTCGGCCATTAATTCAAATTCAGGCGTGGCGATGCTGCCAGGCTCCCAGTAAGATTGTGATGCGTCGTGCGTGCCACCACCGAGCCATGAAAGGTGCGCGTCAGAAGGGTAATTTATTGGATTTGCATCTAGCGTCCAATTATTGGTAACGGTTAAATTATAGGTGGCAATGGCGGCGTGAGCGGTTTGCGTGATTAACGCGCAGAGCAGGAATATAAAAGAAAATGTAAATTTTACGGCAGACATATTATTAACTCCCTTTAAATGATAATTTAGCGAACAAATTTCATTGTACATTAATAAATCCACTACACAATGTTTACATCGTATAATACTATTTTACGCAAATTATCAGTAACAATTTATGCCTCCATCTTCTCAATTAGGTTCGCGCTTACACGCTATTTTTGAAATAGTGAAAGAGGCTCAAAAAAATCAAAACTACTCTAGTATTTGGGATTGTTGCTGTGATCACGGGTATTTAGGCATAAAAATGTTACGTGAAGATTTATGTAAAAAAATTATTTTTGTAGACAAGTTGCCGCATATTATAGAAAGTTTAAGTTTAAAGCTCGCACCTTTTAATACCGGAAAACACGAACTTAAAGCAGCGGATGCAAGCGATTTAGAATTTGATTTACAATGTAAACATCTTGTTATAGTCGCTGGCGTTGGCGGCGAAACATCGGCGGAAATAGTGGAATCGATCGAAAAAAATCATTCGCATGTACACATCGACTACTTATTTTGTCCCAGCGCGCGACAAAAAGAGCTGCGTGAATATTTAGCCGATCAACAATTTGGCCTGTTGTCCGAGCACCTTGTGGGTGAAAAAAAACGTTATTATGAAATTTTGCTTGTGCGTCAACCCGCGCGGGCTTGTGAATTAGCTGCCGTGCCCTTAAGTTGTAATTTGTGGGATGATGAAAATGTCGATCAGCAGCGATTCTTAAAAAAAATGAATACGCCGCGGCAATCTAAAAAGCCCAAACGTAAACGAATTGAAAGTCACAATAAATAATGAATAGCGGATTCGGGCTAAATTGGCAAGCGTATCATTTAACGCTTTTTAACCGAGCTGTTAAATAGAATGAATTTTTGTTTTATAAATGTTTGACAACTATTAAATCACTTGCTTAAACTTACTATAACTTAAAAACACTACAAATAAACAGTAGGTGAGAATAAGTTTGTGTAGGCGTGAATGAATTCAAGTAGGTGCGAATTCATTCGCACCAGTTTCCAAAGTTCAATGATAACGTAAAACATTGTCATAAAAATTTACGAAGAGAAAAGTCATGAAAAAAAGTAACGGGAGGTAAACATAAAAAACAGACATAAACTAGAACAGACATAAATCAAACCCAATAAAAAATCGCTGACCCAAGGTGCACCAACACCCGAAGCCAGCTAACCACACAAACCTGAAACCGAGGTATATATGGCTGAATCACATTCTACGCTAGGAACCCGCTTTGCCGAAAGTAAATTTTTAGCAAAAAACAAAAACATTGGCTCATCCGAGCCGATATTGTATAAAAAATCAACAGATGATGTGCCAGATGGCTTATCAAGCAGTTTGTTTGCATCTGTACAAAAGTCTAATTCTAATATTATTCCAAACTTAAATAATGGCTTGCCTGAGCTGATGAACATTTTACGTTCACATATTAATGATGTGTTGCGTTTGCCTTTGTCCGCCCAAAGTAGAAGTCGTTTGGTGCGTAATTATTGGGAATTAGAGTTTTTGGTTGAGGAGATACGATTGATATTAGATTAACTCTAAATAGTGTAATGAGCTGTTTTGCATCTTATTTAGAGAGCAATCGTGCGGGTTTATTGGCGTAGGGTGATTTGGCTTGGGAGCACCGTTCGACACCCTAATTGGGTGTCGCTTTTTATTTATTCTTTTTGTTGTATTAATGTTGATTTCTTAACTAATTAAGTTTTAATCAAAAAATCAAACAAGTTAAACATGGAAAAGAAAACGCAAATGTACACTGAATTTATAAAATAAATTCAATAAAAAGCCATTAATTTATTTTCGCGTATTTAGCGGCTATTCGCGTTTTTTGCGTTGTCTTTTTCTGTGTATTTGATTTTGTATAAAACAATAAAACACCATTTCGATTATTGTATTGGTTGTAATGTTTATCAAATGTTTTTAAAAAGCTGTTTAAATAAAGAAGGTAATTTAATTTTTAATAAACATTGGTTCTCCGTTAACTTTTTATAAAATGTTATACATTCATTGTATAAAATTAATATTGAAATTAAGTTTTTCTAAATATGAAAATTAAAACAACAGAGAGACCTTTATTGTCAGTGTCGGTGAATTAAGATAAATACGAATAATGTAGATTCGAGAAAAGTGGGTATTGCATAACCGATGCGAATAAATTCGAAATCTACATTGCTTAACTTATTGGCATTACTTCCATCTTCGGTACAAGCATTCGAAGATTGAAAAAAATTAAATTAACGGAACACCAAAGATAATGAATAAATTCGAGAATTTTAAAATAAAAAACATTTATTCCGCACTGCAATAAATGTCGAAACAGTTAATCGGTTTAATTGGGTTGTTAGTACCCGTTTTTAAACTAAATTTAAAAAATTGAGGAACTATTATGGAACAAAAAGAGCTGCACCTTAAAGATCGTTTTCTTGCTGCGGTAGTTAATGGCGATTTAGGTGTACTTGAAGAAAGAGGGTTTGTGGTTACGCTTAAAGAATTTAAGGCGTATTTTTCAGATATAAAAACAGATTACATAAATTCTTTTTTACCGGCAGCCGCAATTGAGCCAGGGCAAATGAGTGCGACGCATACCAAATATATCTTTCGAATTAAAAGTGGAGTCTACCTTGTGCATGCCGATGCAATTGAGGCTTATGTTGAAAAACAGTTATCACAAAAAGATATTAGAGAAAAAAGCGCATGTTATGAATTATAAATTGTAGGTGCGAATTCATTCGCATGCGGCCTGTATGCTATAAACTTGTGCGAATGAATTCGCACCTACTGGTTTTAATTGTTGATTTATTTAACTGATTTTAAAACAACAAACTTTTTATTACTTGCAATCATTTCACAACGGCCAAATAGTTTTTTTAGTTTTATGTGATAGCCAAGGTGGCGATTGCCAACAATAAACAGTTCACCGCCGGTTTTTAATTTTTTCTTGGCGTCGTTAAACATTTGCCAGGCAATGAAATCGCCAACAACGTGATTTTGATGAAAGGGGGGGTTGTTTAAAATTAAATCGATTGAGTTATCTTCTATGCCCTGCAAGCAATCGGTAACGTGAAAATCGCAGCGTGATGCATCATCTAACAGTTTTTTTGCATTTGTTTTCGCCGATTCAACTGCCATGTAAGATTCATCGACAAAACTCATTTTTGCCATGGGGTTTAGGTGTGCAGCCGTTATGCCGAGCACGCCGTTGCCGCAAGCTAAATCAACTATACAAGTGTAATTTGTGGATTGAGGAATGTGCTTAAGCATAAAACGGCTTCCCAAATCGAGCTTCTCACGGGAGAAAACATTCGCGTGATTAATGTAATTTTCTTGCGTTATATCGAGAGTATATTGGCTTGGGTAAGGTGATGCTCCCGGTGTGAGTGAATTATTTTTTTCAGTGTGTACCAAACGTGCTTTTTTGCGTGCCAAAGATGTTGTGGTTGTACCCAATATTTTTTCAAATAACTTTAGGGTAGATGTATGTATGTGTTTGCTCATTGCCGCTGCAATAATAATGCTGTTTGTGCTGCAGTGCTCGCGAATACGATATAGCTCATCTTCTAACATGGCTAAATTTTTGGGTATTTTAATAATGATTAAATCGTAGGTGTCTTTTAATGGTTGAAAAACAGATTGCACTGTAATGTTTTTTAAATCTATGTTGTTATTTTTGGTGTTTTCAATAAGCGCCTGCTGCGAGATAAATGAATCTGAAATAGAACAAGGCTTGTAATGCGCAAGAGCAATGCTTAAGGCACCAAATGAATCATTTAAAATAAGTATTTTTGATGAGTCGTTGAGTATCGACTGTTCGTGAATATGAGACAAAATATATTCATCCGCCGCATCCCAAGCACGAAGTTGGCTATTTTTTAAAACAGGGTAGCGTTCAAGTGTGAGTTGCTCTAGTTGCATCTGTGGCGTTTTAAATAATGTCATGTTTTGTGCATACCCCGAAAAAATGCCATGTTCTTACAATATGCCTTCAAGTTCAATCATTTTTAATAATAGAGGGTATTTAGGTCTAGATTGTCATGAAATGATTTGTTATTGACGCTGCTAGACAAGCAGTTTTTTGCAACTCAGTTAACCTTTAATAAACAAATATCAGCTGGTTGAAGGGATATTTAAACCAATGATGAAGGAATAGGATATGGACAAGCTTAGGTCGGTTTACAGTATTGGTTATATTTACTCATATACAGATCTTGAAAGTGGTACTACTCTGAAAGTGACATCTGAAGGGGATAATTATATTCTTAGCGGTGGAGCAACTGGCGAGTATAAACTGCCCAAAAGTAAAACCAGTTTTATTCGTTTGAAGGCGCATTGGGATAACTACATTAGAATTAATACACCTGGTAAGTGTGAGCCTAATCTTAAAGAGTCGTCATTTTAATTAATTATTTTTAGGCAAAAAAAAGGCTCTATTGTTAAAGAGCCTTTTTTCAGATTGTGGAGGTGAATACTATGCGCGTTTGCGGCGAAGCATACCGGCCAAACCAATTAGTCCTGTGCCAAATAACCAAATAGCGGCAGGAACGGGAACAGGAGACGTGCCACCATTCCCAGGATCTACATTGGTGTATGTAAATGAAAGGCTAGATATTTCTGATTCAAGCAAGCGCACGCTAAAGAAAGACAGTGGCGATGCGTTTGTTAGCGTAGCAATTTCAGTCCAGTTGTTATCGGTATCGAATGTATCAAGCTGGTCACCTATGAAATCGAATGTGGTAATGGTAACCGGTGCGTTATTGCTCGCGCCGCCCAAGCTGATGCTTGTTACATTAACAGCAGAGGTATCAAATGTGAAAATTGCAGTGCCGCCTCCAGAACCAATAGCGGTTATTGTTTCATCAAATAGACCTGGGCCAACACCGACAAAATCTTCAGTCGTTAATGTGGTGAACGCATTAATTGTGTAGGTGTCTCCAGGGCTTATATTGGCCTGGGGCAGGGAATTAAAGTTGATGTCAACGGTAATCGCCTGAGAAAGGCTGGATATGCTCAAACAAGCAACGGCAAAAGTTGAAATTATTAAATGTTTCATTCATTTATCCTTAGAATTTATTTTACTAACTATATGTCATTATATAGATGAAAGGCATTATACATGTCTCATGTTTTTTTTGAAGTGAGATAATTCTCAATATGCAATTGAGTCGGGTTTCAATTACGTCAAAGTCGCTAGTGTTTAGTCGGATGGCAGTTTAGCTACTGTAAATTGCGAGTGAATTCATGAAAGTTTAAATGTGTAATCGGTCTTAAAAATCTTTAAATGTTAGGTTTTTGATGAAATTATACTGGCACAGCCTTTGTATCCGGCGGCCAAGTAAGGTATAAAGCGCCATGAAAACTCCAAAACGACTACAGCCCCTGGTTGAAGATGGCTTGGTAGATGAAGTTATCTACCAGCTAATGAGCGGTAAAGAGGCTACGGTGTACGTGGTCCGTTGCGGCGCTCACCTGCGCTGCGCCAAAGTTTACAAAGAAGCCAATCAGCGTAGTTTCAAAAAAGCATCGCAATACCAAGAAGGGCGCAAAGTGCGCAACAGCCGCCGTGCCCGCGCTATGGGTAAAGGCTCTAAATTTGGTCGCAGTGAACAGGAGCAAACTTGGCAAACCGCCGAAGTGGATGCCTTGTATCGATTAGCCAACGCCGGAGTGCGAGTGCCCGAACCCTTCGGTTGTGTTGATGGTGTGTTACTAATGGAGCTAATTACCGATGCCGAAGGCGATGTTGCACCGCGTTTAGGCGATGTTGAAATGAGCGCTGAACAGGCAATTGAAGATCACGACATGGTTATGCAATATATAATTCGTATGCTTTGTGCGGGACTGGTTCACGGCGACTTATCTGAATTTAATGTGTTGGTTGATGAAACCGGCCCAGTGATTATCGACTTGCCACAAGCGGTTGATGCCGCGGGCAATAATCATGCGGAGCGAATGCTGGCAAGAGATGTTAATAAAATCACCAGCTATTACGCACTTTACGCGCCCGAATTAAAAAACACACAATATGCAAAAGAAATTTGGGCGTTATACGAAAACGGCGATTTAGAGGCTGATACCCAGTTAACCGGTTTATTTGCAGAAGATGAAACCGCGGCAGATGTCGATATCGTGCTGCAGGAGATTAAAGCCGCATGGGAAGAAGAGCAGGCGCGATTATTGCGAATTAATGGCAATGAAGCCGAGGCTTAACATACTAATCTATTTTTCATGTAATGTAAGTGTGATGAGACATGACAACAAATAATATCTTCTTCGTCTTCCCGAATGCTTTTGTTGGAAATCCAATAAACAAAGGCATTTGCGAATGACGCATTGTTTAGGCTAGCAGAACAGCATGAGCAAAAATAAAATCAACATCGGCTTAAGTAATCCCAAAAGCCCAGAAAACGTCGATGCGATAATGCGCTTAGCTGGGAACTTTTCCGTTGGCTCGGTAAATTATTCTGGCTCTCGCTATCCGCGCGCGTTGGCACTGAATCCAGACATACCTAATATCAGTCGTCAAATAAGTGAAAGCGTAACGTTAAATAATGTGCCGTGTTTAATACAAAGTGCGCAAAAAAATTGTAAAATTGTTTGCGTAGAGTTTGCTGAAAACGCCATTGCATTACCCGAGTTTCAGCACCCAGAAAATGCCTATTATATTTTTGGCCCTGAAGATGGCAGCGTGACGCAAGAAATTTTAAATTGCTGCGCACAAGTTATTTACGTGCCCACGCAGGGTTGCATGAATTTATCGCAAACGGTTAGTGTTGTGCTGTACGATCGATTGGCAAAGTCTTTTCAGGCTATCGACGATAATGAAATGATCCGAAAAAATAAAGATAAAAATAATAATTTAAAAGTGCGCTAATCATTAACAAAAGGCGTGTTTTTTAAAAAATTAATAAGCGAGTTAGATTGTTTATGAAATTACCCTTTATTCATTTGAATTTACGTTTCAATCCGTTTGGCGAACTCACGCTAGAGCAACGCAAAGAGGTTGCAATTGTGGATACTCATTCGCTAAAAAAAAGCTTAAATAAAAAATCCGTGGCTATTCAGTTATTGGCAGATCATGGTCGAGGTAAAACGACATATTTATTTTCACTGCACAAAGAATATTCCAGTGCACCATATATTAAAATACAAGTTGGTGACAAACCCCGTTTTTCTCCGTGCGCCATTCGATTTGTTGATAGTGTTGAAAATATGACGAAAAAATCACGCATTGATTTATATAAAAAATCGGATTCACTGGCTTTTACAACGCATGCAGATTTATCCAAAGAATTAATTAAGCACGGCTTTACGGTGATTACAAAAAAAATTAGCACGGCAGATGAAAGTACACTAATGAAAATATTTTCACGACGTATACGTTATGCACAAAGAAGTGAAGGCGAAGTGCCGCGCATTAATCTGCAAGCCATAAAAAAATTGCAACGTATTTATAAAGATGATGTGCGCGCAATGGAAAGCCATCTTTATGAAAAAATTCAGAAATTAAAAGGAATAGAAAATGTCGAAGTGTGACATTTCAATTAACCCCACCCAAACCCATTATAAGATGGGCGATACCATAAAGGGTGAAGTGAAAGTGGAGGTTAATAAAGAGTGTAAATGCGACGCTTTAAAAATAAAAAAGTTTTGGCAAACGCATGGCAAGGGCAATAGAACAAGAGGCAAAGCCGATGAGCTGGTTTTATTTACGGGCACTTGGCAGCCAGGTGTTTATGTTTACGAATTTTCTTTTAAGTTAGTCAAAGGCCCACTAACGCATCACGGGCACTATATCAATATCGACTGGTATTTAAATGCAAGAGCCGATGTGCCGTGGAGTACCGACAGTAAAAAAGAAATTGATTTTATTGTAGAGAAGGGGGTTGACCCTATTGAAAGCGATAGCGAAAATCATTATCGAACGCAATATAATAAATACAAAAAATCGCCAGCAAATACGGGACTATTTAAACCCTTTCCATTAATTTTTATTTTTTTGGGCATAGCCGCTATTTACTTTGAATGGGCTTTTATTATTGGCGCATTATTTATTATTGCTGGCTCGGTTATTTATTATCAGCTAATACAAAGCTCACTGGCCGAAAAGAAATTAGGCGAGGTTAAGTGCGATGTTAACGGTGAAGAATATCGAGCGGGCGATACGCTAAGTGCATCCATTAGTTTTACGCCTAAAAAAAATATTAATATAAATAAGGTAATCGCAAAATTAACAGGTAAAGAAATGGTGGTAAGTGGATCGGGGACGCGCGAGTCTCGCTATACCAACATTATATTTGAAAACAAAGTGGTGCTGGTGGGGCCGGGTGATTATCAAAAAGATTTTCCTGTTCAAAAGAAATGCCGGTTTGAATTGCCGGTTGATGCAGCGGCCTCTTTTTATACCGATGATAATAAAATAGTTTGGTCTGTTGATTTTGAAGTGGATATTCCAAAGTGGCCAGACTGGGTTAATGAAGTGCCCATTAGGGTTTTGAGCTGATTATATGATAGGCTCTTTTTAAGCGTATTTAACTATTTTAAAGATAAAATATGAAAAAACAATTTATAAAAATATTGAATGGTTTGGTATTGGCTGTACTGCACAATACCGTTATCGCAGCATCTGTAGATGAACCAACATCTGCGGATAAACAAGTATATAAAGATGATGAAGTTTATTTACGATTTGTTCAATTAACGCCGCGCCAAATAGGTTCGTTTTACGAAGGGCGAGAATTTAAAAAAGAGGCCATCGATAAATTAATGAAATCCTGTTATGTCACGGTTATTGTAAATAATAGATCCGACGATTTTTTATGGGTCGATATATCCAAATGGGAGTTTAGTCTTAATGGAAAGAAAATTGTGCAGCAAGATAGAAATTACTGGAATAAGCAGTGGGATGAAATTAATTTAAAACAAGCGCATCGTTCTACTTTTAACTGGACGTTAATGCCAGCGGTGCGTAATTTATATCCCAACGAAGATGTTGGCGGGCGAATTCCTATACCAATGCAAACCGAGCCTTTTACGGTTGTGCTTAATTTTCAGACTGGGGAAAATAAGCAGGGAAAAGTAAAATCGGTAAAAATGGAAAATGTAATTTGCAAACAAGATGACGAAAAATAAATTTAATGCGAAGAATAAATATGCTAACTAAAAAACTTACACTATTACTCTGTCTATTTTTAATATCTGTTAATCAAATGCTTAGCGCTAGTGGTCTGCCGTTAAATGATTTATCTCAGGCAGATTTACCCCATGGCATTATTAAGCAAAATGGTCGAACTGCACCGTCATTAAAATTAAAAGATATTGACGGTGAGCCATATGATATTGCAGATGCAAAAGGCAAGTGGGTGTTCGTACATTTTTGGGCAACCTGGTGCGGGCCCTGTCGAAAAGAAATACCCACTATTCAGGATATTGTTAATCAATTTAAAAATACGAATTTAGAAATCGCAATTATAAATACAGCAGAATCCGAAGATGCGGTGTTTAATTTTTTAGGGCTGCTCGCGCCGGACATTACACCGTTAATGGATACAGATGGTTTGATTACTGAAAAGTGGCAGCCGCGCGGACTACCCGCAACCTACTTTGTTGACCCGCAGGGAAAGATCCGTTATTTGGCTTTGGGTGGGCGACCGTGGAATAAAGCGGAATATCTTGAGTTTTTGAATCAATTTAAAAATAAAAAATAATTATTTAAGTTGATGAGACAGCAGTGAAACGATATTTTAATAAGTTGGTTTTTAAAGTTGTTTTTTTTATTTTTGTGTTGTTGCAATCGCATTCGGTTTTTTCCCAAAATACAAATAAAAAATTCGATGTGGTTGAAAGCACTATTTCTAAATTGCATCTGGCGCTAACTAATCGCAGTCATAATTGCGAATCAATTATTACGTTATTTTTAAATCGAATAAAGCGCTACGACCAAAGCACAAAATTAAATGCGATTATTTTAATTAATAAAAATGCACTCAAAAAAGCAAAATTACTAGACCAGGAATTTTCAAAAACAAAACAGTTACGCGCACTGCATTGCGTGCCAGTTATTTTAAAAGATAATTTTGATACCGCCGACATGCCCACCGAAGCCGGTTCAATTGCACTACAAGGTTCAGTGCCACCAGACGATGCATTTATGGTGAAAAAATTACGCGATGCGGGCGCTATTATTATTGCAAAATCCAATATGGGTGAATGGGCGTTCAGTGCGTACAACACAATTAGTTCCACACACGGAGAAACACGTAATGCCTATAATTTAGATTATGTGCCGGCAGGGTCAAGTGGCGGAACCGCGTCTGCCATAGCGGCAAGTTTCGGCATTATCGGCATGGGAACCGATACAGGAAATTCCATTCGTGGCCCTGCATCGCATTTGGCTTTAGTAGGAATGCGTTCAACAATGGGCTTAACCAGTCGAGATGGCGTTGTGCCTTTAGTGCTTAATCGAGATATTGCCGGCCCACTTACGCGCACCGTAAAAGATGCGGCAAAAACATTTAATGTGATTGCGGGTTATGATGCGGCGGATCCGATTACGCATAATAAATTTAGCAAGCAAAAAATAGATTACACAAAAAATTTAAAAAAAAACGCTTTAAAAAATATTCGCTTAGGCGTGATTCGTCAATTGTATGAAACGGAATTAGCCGACTTTGAAGTAATGGATTTAATGGAGCAGGCCATTGAAGATTTAAAATCGGCAGGGGCCATTATTATAGATCCATTTGAAATAAACGATTTTAAAAAGTTAAGTAAAGCTACCGGTTTTTGTAGTCGTTTTAGATATGACTTAAATAACTATTTAAACACATTAAATTACGATGGAAAAAATCCGCCAAAAATAAAACGCTTTCAGGATATGGTAGATAAAAATTTATACAATAAAGAAAGTACGGGAAGCATAAAGTGGGCAGCATCAGTCAATGTAAAACCGCAAGATCAACATCCGCCCTGTATCGGTGTGCAAGGTGATCCGCGACGAAAGCAATTTTTAGGTGCGGTGATTGCGGCAATGGATAAACATAACCTCGACGCGATTATTTACCCAACGTGGAGTAATCCCCCGAGAAAAATTGCAGATAACAGCAGCCCGCACGGAAATAACAGCCCAGTGATTTCACCGCATACAGGGCAACCATCCATCACGGTGCCAATGGGTTTTACGCAGGGGAACTTACCTGCCGGCCTGCAATTTTTAGGGCGACCCTTTGACGATGCAAAATTATTTGCCTATGCCTATGCGTATGAGCAATTTACCCAGCATCGAAAACCGCCTGTGCTGCATACCGGGATGTAAAAATAAAACAGGTGGGTGCGAATTTATTCACACAAATTTCATGCTAAAGAATCGTATCCCATAATTAAAAATCCTTTATAATCACCCAATCCTATTTTTCTTCGCCAGGGCCCGCACATGCTTTTTTCATCTTTAGATCTTTCGTCTGACATTCAACGCGCCATAGATGCCTGCGGTTATCGTGACATGACAGCGATTCAGGAAAAAGCCATTATCGCAGCACGCAGAGGTAAAGATATTTTAGCCACGGCACAAACAGGCACTGGAAAAACTGCTGCCTTTGCCTTGCCTGTTTTACAAAAAATGTTAGATAAACCTAAAGCCACGCAGGCAGAATATCCGCGCGCACTTATTTTAACGCCGACACGAGAATTGGCAGAACAACTGGCTAATGCAATTAAAGAGTACGCTCAGTTTACGTCTTTGTCTGTGCTGGCAATTTATGGCGGTGTTAAATTATCGGGACAGCAAAAAAAATTACACGCGGGTGTCGATATTTTAGTCGCAACCCCGGGGCGATTATTAGAGCACTTAGTGCAATGTAATGTGCAGTTAGCGCAAGCGGAATTTGTTATTTTAGATGAAGCCGACAGAATGTTAGATATGGGTTTTATTGACGATGTGCAAACGCTGTTGCAAAAAACACCGAGCACGCGACAAACGTTAATGTTTTCGGCAACCACGAATCAATCAATCAATAATTTAGCAAAAAAAATATTAAATAAACATGAAGTGATCAGCGTGGCAAAACAAAATGCAACCGCCGACACAGTAGAGCATGTGGTTTATGCCATTGAAGAGCGTCGTAAAATTGAATTGTTTGTGGATTTAATTGAGCAGAAAAACTGGTTTAAAGTCTTGGTTTTTACCAGCACGAAAGCACAGGCGGATGCACTTAAAAAATCCCTAAAGCAAGAAAAAATAACATCGGCCGTTTGTCACAGTGATAAAAGTCAGGGCGCACGCCGCAGAGCCGTTGCAGATTTTAAAGCCGATAAAATTCAAGTGTTAATTGCAACAGAAGTTGCTGCCCGTGGTTTAGATATTCAGGGTTTAGAGCATGTGGTTAATTTAAACTTGCCTTATTTGGCAGAAGATTACGTGCATCGTATTGGTCGAACCGGGCGAGCGGGAACAAAAGGGCAGGCGATTTCTTTTGTGAGCCGAGAAGAGGAGAGAACCTTAAATAATATTGAGCGATTGATTGGTAATAAAATTAAACGTTTAACAATGCCGGGTTACGAAGTGGGTGATCGAAAATCATTGTTTGAAACGATTTCAAAAACCTCACGTCCTTCACGAACCAATAAAAAAACCAAAACACAAATTAAGAGCGGCAATAAATAGTGTTGGTAAATAATCATTGGAATATCCCAGGAAATATCCCAGGAAATATCCCAGAAAATATCTCTGGGGCTTGTTAACTTAAAAAAACTCGTCATACCTGCGAAGGCGATGTATGGACTCCACCAACCTAACTAAAGTAGGCTGGTGTCGACCAAAACTAAGGAGACCATACAATGAAAAAGTGTACAGTAATCGGTATTGATTTAGCAAAAAATGTTATTCAAATATGT
>UOFH01000364.1_pt1 | contig 20940 bp, 16 predicted proteins | sample 1988451 | NCBI WGS metagenome assembly UOFH01 (sample SAMEA4712194, study PRJEB27164) | hydrothermal vent metagenome | biome: marine basaltic hydrothermal vent biome; feature: marine hydrothermal vent; material: mineral | place: Pacific Ocean | collected 2011-06-14/2011-07-23 | depth 1689 m | reverse complement strand
TTTTTTTGCAGAACTAATTGGGTTTTACAAATGGGTAACAATAACAAGCTGAACCTTTGCGCTATAACTAATGTCAATAACGCACAAAATCAATTTATTCCCCCCAGTATTGAGAATGACGCCATGAGTCTTATTATTAAATCTGCTTCGCAGCAGGATATTAAATCTTCACAAATTACGTCTGAAACCGATTATTTAAATCGTCGAGACTTTATAAAAAAATCAGGCATGTTAATGGGTGCAGCCTGGGCGGGTGGTTTAAGTTTAACGGCTCACGCAAAAGCTTCTGATTACGCAAACGACTTCGAAAATTTAAAAAAGACAGCCTACGGAAAAAATGAAAAATTAACGTCGTTTAAAGACGCAACCACCTACAATAATTTTTACGAATTTGGCACCGGAAAAAAAGACCCCGCCCGCGCAGCACAAAATTTTAAAACCGATCCCTGGTCAATTACCGTAGCCGGCGAAGCGAATAAAACCGGCACATTTAATTTAGAAGATATTTTAAAACACGCACAAATTGAAGAACGTATTTATCGGTTTAGATGTGTCGAAGCCTGGTCAATGGTGGTGCCCTGGGTTGGGTTTTCGTTGGCCGATATGTTAAAGCGATTTGAGCCAACATCAAAAGCAAAGTATGTGCAATTTGAAACACTGCACGATCCCAAACAAATGCCAGGGCAGGTGCGGCGTGTTTTAGACTGGCCGTATCGAGATGGCTTGCGAATGGATGAAGCGATGAATCCGTTAAGTTTTATGGCAACGGGACTTTACGGGCACCACATGCCGAATCAAAACGGTGCGCCGATTCGTTTAATTGTGCCCTGGAAATACGGTTTCAAAAGTATTAAATCAATCGTAAAAATCACCTTTACCGAACACGAACCGGTTTGTACCTGGAATGTAACCGCACCAAAAGAATACGGTTTTTATTCGAATGTGAATCCGTTGGTTGATCATAAAAGATGGAGTCAGGCAACCGAGCGTGCGCTGGGTTCTAATTTCTGGGAACCGAAAACGAAAACACAAATTTATAATGGTTACGGCGAGCAGGTTGCGCACCTTTACAAAGGCATGAATTTACGAAAGTATTTTTAAACAACCTGTAGGTGCGAATTTATTCGCACAGGTAATACGAATTAATTCGCACCTACTTATATTTGAAAATAAACACAGATTTAAAAAGTAATTTGTTTATGTTGTTAAAAGAAAAAATATTTAAAGTCCGTTTTTTTAAACCTATCATTTTTATTTTATGTTTAATACCGTTTGCGTTATTAATGTTTAATGCCATAAATAATAATTTAGGCCCCAACCCTGTAGAAGAAATAACCCGAACATTAGGCGATTGGGGAATTTATTTTTTATTAATCGGTTTAAGCCTTAGCCCTGCAAAAAAAATATTTAAGCAAATTTGGTTAATTCGCTATCGACGTATGGTGGGCTTGTTTGCTTTTTTTTATGTGAGTATGCATTTTTTAAGTTACATCTGGTTTGATCAGTTTTTTAATGTTGATGAAATTATAAAAGATATTATTAAACGCCCGTTTATTACGCTGGGTTTTGTGGGTTATTTGTTGCTAATTCCGTTAGCGTTAACATCAACGCATAAAATGATGAAACGGTTGAAGAAAAACTGGGGGCGTTTGCATAAACTCGTTTATCCGGTTTCGATGCTGGCGTTGTTGCATTATTTTATGATGATTAAAGCGGACTATTTCGTGCCGGTGGTTATGTTGGTTATTTTGAGTTTGTTGTTTGGGGTCAGGTTGTTGGGAGAAGTTAGGGGATAAAAGATTTTACCGCTAATGAACGCGAAAAAACGCGAATATTATTGGTTTATGCGCCTGCGGCGCACTACACATAAATAAGCTTTTGCTTTTATTTGCGTCTATTCGCGTTCATTAGCGGTAAAAATGCCTTAACCAAAAACAGCCGCCCAACTAAACCGCTCCCAGGTCCAATACAATCCCGTCACCCCAATCATCACCGACCCTGGCAGGGTGATATAATTATGAAAATGTTGTTTGTTTTTAAACCAGTATGTAATACAAAAATACGCGGTCGTTAAAATAATTAACTGGCCAATTTCAACGCCAATATTAAAACTGATTAACGCCGTTGCATACGCGCTTTCTGGCATTCCAAATTCAGCCAGCACACTCGCAAATCCCATGCCGTGTAATAATCCAAAACCAAATACTAATGCCAGTCGGCTGGTTTTTAATTTATGTGCAAAAATATTTTCTATGCCGAGATAGGCAATCGATAAAGCAATCAATGGTTCAACAATGCTCGCCGGCAAACTAATCACATTGAACATCGAAAGACTTAAAGTAATCGAGTGCGCCAGCGTAAACATAGTGGCTTGCCAGGCCAGCGTTTTTAATTTTGTGCTGAGTAAAAAAATGCCCAAAATAAATAAAATGTGATCTAAGCCTTGCGGGATAATGTGATCAAAACCAGCAACGATGTATTCTTTTATGACTTCAAATAAAGTGGCCTCAGTAAATACTTCAGTGAGTGAAAACGGCTCGCTAATTTGATTGTTGCGCAACCACTGCCAACGCGACCAGTGCCACTTTTCATTCACTTCATCTATCTGCCGCACGCGCACCGCGTTATCGGAAAAACGAGCAGGGTAGTACCAACTGAGTTGTTCGGCGTGTTTGCTTATTTTGCCTTCAAAAACAATTAAGCTGGTTCGGGGGACTTTTGTGTAACCGGGTTCGGGAATATCAATGGAGGTGATTTGCAGCTTTACGGGCTGATCGTCAAAAATTAAACGAATTTCTTTATACAGCTCGTCTTTAAATGGAAGAAATTTTTCTTTTAACTGTGCAGATTGCAATACGCGTAATACATCGTAAGCTTCTGCATTGGGCGCATCTTTGGTGTTTCGATATTTAGAATTAATGCCGGTCATCATCGCTTCAATGCTGGCACGCAGTTCTACTTTATAATGTCCGTCTGTGTACACACTAATTTCGACTAGTGCGGGTTTTACAATATCGGCGCTGCTATACTTCGCGCAAAAGAATGCGCAGAGCAAATAAAGTAAAATTGCATAATGCATTTTGCAGATTGCATTTTGATGGATTGATGTGTTTCTAAGCATTTGAAAAATCGAGAAAAATTAGTTACTATTGATCGCTAAAATTGGCGCATAGAATTATAATCAATAAGCGCATTATTACAATTAAAGATTGACCGTTTTTTTGCACGGAAACAGAACCCAGTTTAATTGACATACTATTTACAAGTGAAGAGAAACCATGCCATTTTTAAATCGACGCAGCTTCTTAAAATTCATGGGCGCTGCTGCTGCCACTGCCACATTACCTGCCGTTACAGGTTGTTTCGATAATTCAAGTTCAACCCCCGAAGCGGCTTCGGTTGCATCTAAATCTTTGGGCACAATGCCTGATGGTTTTTATGATGTGCCGATGAAAGGCAATGTGCGAATTTTACATATCACCGATGTTCACGGTCAATTAAACCCCGTTTATTTTAGAGAGCCCAATGTTAACTTAGGTGTGGGCGATGCTTATGGTCGTCCACCACATATAGTGGGTAATAAATTATTAGAGGCGATGGGTTTCTCACCATCAACAGCAGAATCTTACGCATACACCTATCTCGATTTTCAAGCCGCGGCGCAAGCCTTTGGTAAAACCGGTGGCTTCGCACAAATTAAATCTTTATTAAATCAACTTCGCAGCACCGCAGGCGGCAAGCAAAATACCCTCACAATTGATGGTGGTGATTTGTGGCAGGGCTCGGGCACCGCATTGTGGACGCGCGGCGTTGATATGGTTGAAGCCTCAAACATTATGGGGCTAGACGTAATGGTCGGCCACTGGGAATTCACTTACAAAGAAAACGAAGTGCTGAGTAATGTGGCTTTATTTAAAGGTGATTTCATTGGCCAGAATGTGCGCGTTAAAGACGACTCATTATTTGGCGATGAATACCCAACCCTGGTTGAAAAATTTGATGGCAGTGGTTTATTCGATGAAGACACCGGCCACGCGTTTCGCCCCTATGTCATTAAAGAAATTAACGGCGCACGTATTTGTATTGTAGGGCAGGCTTTTCCCAGAACAGCCAATGCCAACCCACAGGAATTTTTCCCCGACTGGTCTTTCGGTTTACGCGAAGACGATATGATTGAGTTAGTTAAAAAGATTAAAGTGGATGAAAAACCCGATGCCATTGTTTTACTATCACATAACGGCATGGACGTTGATATTAAAATGGCAGAACGCGTTCCCGGTTTAAATGCGGTGTTTGGTGGGCACACACACGACGGCATTCCAAAACCGATTAAAGTTAAAAATGTAGAGGGCGGAACCTGTTTGGTAACTAACGCCGGTTCAAACGGAAAGTTTGTTGGTGTAATGGATTTCGATATCCAAAACGGCGAAATTAAATCAATCGATTATAAAATGTTGCCGGTGATTACAAACTGGTTGCCCGCCGATAAAGAAATGCAGGCTTACTTAGATCAATTACGCGAAACGGTTTACGATAAAAATGTAGTAGAAAGTCGTTTGCAAAAATATTTTTATAATGAAAAACGCGTAGGCAAAACCTACAAAGAAATACTCGATGAAAAATTAGCGATTGCCGATCGCCTGCTTTATCGTCGCGGTAATTTTATGGGCACATGGGATCAAATTTTATGTAATGCATTGCGCGCAGAGCACGGTTCAGATGTGGCCATGTCTGCCGGTGTGCGTTGGGGTACAACTACATTAAAAGGTGACTGGATCACCATGGAAGATGTGATGACCCAATGTGCAATCACCTACGGCGAAACCTATGCAACTGAAATGTCGGGTCGTGATTTATTGCGAATTTTAGAAGGCGTTGCCGATAATTTATTTGATGTTGATCCTTACTTACAATCCGGTGGCGACATGGTGCGCGTGGGTGGAATGGATTACACCATTGATCCATCAAAGCCTTTATATCAGCGTATTACCGATGCAAAACTGGATAACGGACACACTATTGAGCCAGATAGAATGTATCAGGTTTCTGGTTGGGCAACCGTGGGCACGGCGCCTAATGGGCGATTAATGTGGGATGTGGTGCATGATTATATTTTACAAAATCGCGGCAAAGATAATGTGCTGCGCTTACCTAAAATTAATCATCCAACAATTGTTGGAATGAAAAATAACCCAGGTGTTGCGGATTATCCCGGAAAGATTAGTTAATTCAATATGCGTTAATTAGACGTCTTTGTGTAAAAGAGAACGATTTAAACATCAGTAGCCTTTTACCGCTAATGAACGCAAAATACGCAAATAAAACGCCCATGTTTTGAGGGTTTTATTGGTGTAAATATTGCGATTAATATTGCGATTAATATTGCGATTAATATTGACGGTATAAATAAAAAAGAGCGCTCACTACAAGCGCCCTTTCTTATGGATTATTTTTTTGCGTTTATTTGCGGAATTTAGCGTGCATTTGCGTTAATCTTTTGCTTTTTCTCCAATACATAAAAAACGAACGCATGATTATTTTTTAATTGAAAGAGGCAACTTCCATCGCCGAATATACCCATTGAAACATGCAGGTGCGAATAAATTCGCATCTACAGTTAGCCATATTCGCGTTTTATGGAGAGTCAGGTTACTCATCACCACAATAAAATTGACAAGATTTATTTGCACTCAGTAAACATTTTTCTAACTTACCAATGCAACTCGCGCGGCACGATTCCAAATCAATTTCTTTAGAATATAAATTGGCACGGCAAGTGGCATTGCAAGTTTTATTGGTGCGGCTGCAATCGTAACCCCTAACACATGATTTACAGCCTTCGGAAAGACGATCCATGGATGTGCCAGCGGTGCTAATAGATGAAAAACCAATGAGAAATAAACTTATAATTAAGCCCAACAGGTAATGATTCAATTTCATTTTTGCTTCCTTTAAATTTGTATTCTAATAATAGATTAAAATTTCCTGCAATACAGGGTTAACAGCAAAATGCGCCTTACGTGTAAATAACCGTGTTATTTGTCTATGACAAAAGGTGCGTTTAGTTTTTACCAGTGAGGTTTTACCAATGAAATTTTGCCAGTGAAATTTTTTTAGTGAAGCGGCAATTAATTTCAAGTCGCCTTAAGGGGGTAACGGTATCCGGTGTTTAAACACGAATAAAAACATTTATGTGAATTATTTTAGTCGTTAAATTTGCTGATAGAGTGGTTCTGCTATTTATAATCATGTACGCAGATGTTAGTCTTGTCATCTCAGCGGGGTTAATAAATGCCTCCTAGGGAGATGTCTAGGGAAAATATCTAGGGAAGAAGTCGATTGTGAAACGAATTGATTCAATAATAATCAATATAAACTAATAAATTTAAGAAGAACCCCCGCAGTTATGTTTAGACCGAAAGAGCTCTACATCGGCCTCCGATACACCCGCGCTAAACGTCGCAATGGTTTCGTATCTTTTATCGCTTTAATTTCTATGCTGGGTATTGCACTGGGCGTGGCGGCGCTGATTGTGGTGTTGTCAGTTATGAACGGCTTTGGTAAAGAATTACGCGAGCGCACTTTGGGTATGACCGCACACGCAACTGTCACTGGGCAAGATGGCAAACTCAGCGACTGGCGAGCGATGCAAATTAAAGTTGCCAAACACCCCAACGTAATTGATTCCGCACCGTTCACACAAAACGAAGCGATGTTAAGTAATCGCAATCGTGTGAGTGGCGCAATTATTCGTGGCGTGTTGCCGCAGCAAGAACCCAATGTTTCTGAAATTGCCGATAAAATGGTCTCCGGCAAATTAAACGATTTAAAGCCTGGGCGCTTCGGTATTATTTTAGGTCGCGAATTAGCCAATGCCATGGGCGTGTTTGAAGGTGAAAAAATTACCGTGATTACGCCGCAGGCCAATGTAACCCCCATCGGCGTGATGCCACGCTTGCGCCGCTTCACTGTGGTGGGCGTGTTCGAAGCGGGCATGCATCAATTCGATCGCTCAATGGCATTGATGCACATTGAAGATGCACAAAAATTATTTAGTTTGGGGGATAAAGTCGAAGGCGTACGCCTTAAACTCGATGACATGTTCAGTGCCTATGTTGTTACCCACGAATTAGAAAAAAGCATCGGCGAAGATTACTGGGTGCGCGACTGGACCAAAATGCACAGCAATTTATTTAAAGCGCTAAAAACCGAAAAAGTGGTGATGTTTATTATTTTATTACTCATCGTTGCAGTGGCCGCATTTAATATTATTTCTACATTGGTGATGACGGTAAATGAAAAACAGGCAGACATTGCCATTTTGCGCACCATCGGCATGACTCCCAATAGTTTAATGTGGGTGTTCATTGTGCAGGGCGTGGTGATTGGTTTGGTGGGCACATTATTAGGCGTCGCCCTTGGTGTGCCAGTGGCATTAAACGTAAATGAAATTGTCGGTTTTGTTGAAGGTTTAATGAACACAAAATTTTTACCCGCCGATGTGTATTACATTACTGAATTAAAATCGGATTTACGTTTTACAGATGTATTAACCTACACCGCCTCTGCATTTGGCTTATCGGTATTAGCGACAATTTATCCCGCTTACCGCGCCGCGCGCGTGCAACCAGCTGATGCATTGAGGTACGAATAATGTCATTTACAGCCACCTTTTCAGATTCGCAAATGTTCCCCAATGGCACCGGCTCACCCATTGTGATGGAAGCGGTTGATTTGTGCATGACATTTAAAGATGGCGGTGGCAGCGAATTAGACATTTTGAAAAACGTGAGTTTAGCGGTAAGAGCCGGTGAGAAGGTTGCCATTGTTGGGGCATCCGGTTCGGGAAAAAGTACCCTGTTACATTTGTTGGGCGGTTTAGACAAGCCCACCTCGGGGCAGGTATTTATTAATGAAAAAGATCTCATTAGTTTGTCCGAAAAAGAACGCTGCCGCGTGCGCAATAATTACATGGGCTTTGTGTATCAGTTTCATCATTTGTTGGCGGAATTTAGCGCTGAAGAAAATGTGGCGATGCCGGCATTAATCCGCGGCACCAGCCCATCGCAAGCCATTCACAAAGCCGGCATATTATTAGATAAAGTCGGCATGACCCGACGCCTGCATCACAAACCAGCAGAACTCTCCGGCGGCGAGCGCCAGCGCACATCCATTGCACGCGCCGTAATAAATGAACCACGGATTATTTGTGCCGATGAGCCAACGGGTAATTTAGATAAGACGACTGCCGAGCAGGTGGTGCAAGTGTTGTTGCGGTTAAATAAAGAATATGGCACCAGTTTAATTGTGGTGACCCACGACATGGAACTGGCAAAAAAAATGGATACGATTTATACCATTGAAGATGGTGAGCTTAAAGTGTTGTAAGTGGCGTGAATTTAAAGGCGTTTAAATAATTTTAATTGTAAAAATAGATTCGTTATTTGAAGGTCGTTATCGTGCAAAGCGCTCACAAAGTACACTAACATTAAAAACAACAATCATATTATCACCCAATTTGAAGCCATGATTTAATGTCTAAAGATTCGAGCAAATCCTCAATTATTTCAAAGCCGCTAAACCAGCGCTCGCAATATTTATTAAAAACCCTCATTAATTGTTATGTGGATGAAGGTACGCCGGTGGGCTCAAAAACATTGGCGGAAACCGCTGGCTTAAATATTTCTACCGCCACCATTCGCAATGTCATGGCCAATTTAGATGCGATGGGTCTGGTTTCTGCGCCGCACACGTCAGCGGGGCGCGTGCCCACGAATATGGGGTTTCGCATGTATGTTGATTCGATGCTCGAATATAATCCCATTGAAAAAGCCATTAAAGAAAAATTACAGCACGAGTTAAACCCCGATCAGGATAAAGAATCGCTCATTAATATAGCGAACAATTTGTTGTCGGATATTACCCAAATGGCGGGAGTGATTACCTTGCCGAAAAGCGGTCAGCTTAATTTGCGGCGCATTGAATTTTTACCGTTGCCGGATAAAAAAATACTTGCCATTTTAGTGATGAATGAGCGCGATGTGCAAAATCGAATTATGCATGTTGATAAAGATTACACGCAGGATGAATTAATTAAAGTCTCTAATTATTTAAACCAGCATTTTATGGGCAAAGATATTTTTCAAATTCGTGCGTTGTTGGTAAAAGAAATGCAACGTGCCAGAACGCAGGTCGATGAATTAATGGCGGCGGCGGTGAATTTGGCCAGCGAAGCACTGAAGCCCGATGATGCAAATGAAACCTATCGCTTGCAAGGGCAGGCCAATTTAATTCGTTTTAACGAAGCGGATAACGCCAATCAGTTGCAGCAATTATTTCAGGTATTTCAAAACAAGCGCGACATGCTCGGCTTATTAGATCGCTGTATTCAAGCCGATGATATGCAGGTGTTTATCGGCTCCGAAGCCGGCATTGACGGGCTGGATGATTTCAGTGTGATCTCCGTACCCTACGGCACGAAAGAACACACATTGGGAATTTTAGGGGTGATTGGGCCAACGCGAATGGAATACAGTAAAGTGATTTCGGTGGTGGATATTACCGCGCGGTTTTTGAGTTTGGCGTTGGGGGCTGAGGGTAAGTAAGTTCAAATCGACCTTAATTAAAGTAAAGAAAAGACAACGCGAAAAATGCAAATAATCGCGAAACTTATTATCTCATGCGCCCATGGCGCATTTCCTATATTGGTTTAATCGCGTTCTTCGTGGTTATTTGCGTGCATTTGCGTTGTCTTTTTCATTTAAGTTTTTGATATTGCCCCCCCTTGAATCCCCAACGAATAACCCCATATTGCAAACAGACCTAAAATTTGATGGAGAACTGGCAATGTCAAACGAGGAAATCCTCGATAAGAATCAACAAGATGCACCTGCTGAAGGTGAGGTTCTATCAGCTGAAAAAACAACAGAAGAAGCGCTTGATGCGGTAAATGAAACTGAAGGTGAAGCGCTGTCTCCCGAAGAAATGATTGATCGCCTTGATGCGGCAGAGAAAAAAGCCACAGAAAACTGGGATCAACTGCTGCGCACCAAAGCGGAGATGGACAACATTCGTCGTCGCACGCAAAAAGATTTAGAGAATGCGCACAAGTTTGCGTTGGAAAAATTTATCTCAGAAATGCTCGCAGTGAAAGACAGTCTGGAGTTAGGTATCAATGCAGCGCAGCAGGAAAACGCTACGGTGGAAAGCCTACGAGAGGGCAGCGAGATGACGCTGAATATGTTGTCCGGTGTATTCGAAAAATTCAATGTGGTTGAGCTTGACCCCGTGGGCGAAAAGTTTAATGCAGATCATCATCAGGCCATGTCTATGCAGCCCAGTGATGAGCATGAGCCAAACACGGTGATGGCAGTGATGCAAAAGGGCTATCTATTAAATGATCGTTTAGTGCGCCCCGCAATGGTTATGGTATCGAAGTAGGTGCGAATTTATTCGCACGTTTTTTGCGCAATACCCCAGATGCGAATGAATTCGCATCTACAGCAAATAAGACACACATAAAGTATTGAAAAACAAAAACCTGCCCTTATCTAAGGGTTAAGTTAAATTTAAAAGCATTTTTGGAGTAAAACATGGCTAAAATTATCGGCATCGATTTAGGTACAACTAACTCATGCGTCGCAATTATGGATGGTGACGCGCCACGTATTATTGAAAACTCTGAGGGCGATCGCACCACACCTTCTATTGTCGCATTCGGTGAAGGTGATGAGGTTATGGTGGGGCAGTCTGCAAAGCGCCAAGCGGTAACCAATCCTGAAAATACCTTATTCGCAGTTAAACGTCTTATCGGGCGTCGCTTCGAAGAAGAAGTGGTGCAGCGTGATATTAAGCTCGTACCCTACAACATTGTTAAAGCGGATAACGGCGATGCGTGGATTGAATCACGCGGTAACAAAATGGCACCCCCTGAAGTTTCTGCGCGTATTCTTCAGAAAATGAAAAAAACCGCAGAAGATTATTTAGGCGAAGAAGTCACCGAAGCCGTTGTCACCGTTCCGGCTTATTTTAACGATTCACAACGCCAAGCAACAAAAGACGCGGGCAAAATTGCCGGCCTCGAAGTGAAGCGTATTATCAATGAGCCAACCGCTGCAGCATTAGCTTACGGCATGGACAAAAAACTTAAGGGCGATTCAACCATTGCCGTATACGATTTAGGTGGTGGTACGTTCGACGTATCTATTATCGAAATTGCAGAAATCGACGGCGAGCATCAGTTCGAAGTGTTAGCCACTAATGGTGATACCTTCCTCGGCGGTGAAGATTTTGATATGCGTTTGATCGATTATCTTTCAGACGAATTTAAGAAAGACACGGGCATGGATCTTCACAATGATCCACTAGCACTACAGCGTTTGAAAGAAGCCGCTGAAAAAGCAAAAATTGAGCTGTCGAATAGCCAGCAAACGGATGTGAATCTGCCTTACATTACGGCAGATGCATCTGGCCCTAAACACCTTAATCTGAAATTAACGCGTGCCAAGCTTGAGTCACTGGTTGAAGATTTAGTTGAACGCACCATTGCTCCCTGCAAAACAGCACTAGCAGATGCGGGTATGAGTGTTAGCGAAATCAACGACGTTATTCTTGTTGGTGGTCAAAGCCGTATGCCAATGGTTCAGGAAGCGGTGAAAAACTTCTTCGGCAAAGAAGCGCGTAAAGATGTGAACCCCGATGAAGCGGTTGCCATGGGTGCATCAATTCAAGGTGGTGTTTTAGGCGGCGATGTTAATGACATCTTGCTACTAGACGTTACGCCTTTATCTTTAGGCATCGAAACCATGGGCGGTGTAATGACCAAACTGGTTGAGAAAAACACAACCATTCCAACTCAGGCATCACAGGTTTTCTCAACTGCTGACGATAACCAGTCTGCGGTAACGGTTCACGTGTTACAGGGTGAGCGCGAAATGGCCAGTGGCAATAAATCACTGGGTCGTTTCGATTTACAGGACATTCCACCTGCAGCGCGTGGTGTGCCGCAAATTGAAGTGTCTTTTGATATTGATGCAAACGGCATCTTAAATGTATCGGCAAAAGATAAAGCCACGGGCAAAGAGCAATCTATCGTGATTAAAGCCTCTTCGGGTTTATCGGATGAAGAAGTGGAAAACATGGTGAAAGATGCGGAAGCCCATGCGGAAGAAGATCGCAAGATGAAAGAATTGATTGGTGCGCGTAATACCGCTGATAATTTGATTCATGCATCTGAAAAATCACTGAAAGATTTGGGCGACCAAGTTGAAGAAAGTGAAAAGAGCGCGATTGAAACCGCAATTACTGAACTCAAAGAAGCGGTTGCTGGTGACGATAAAGAGCTGATCGAAACCAAAACAACCGCACTAACGGAAGTGGCGGGCAAGGTTGCTGAAAAAGCTTACGCACAATCACAACAGAAGGAAGGCGGTGCGGCAGATGCCGGCGGTGCAGACGCGGGCGAAGAGGCAAAAGCCGATGACGAAGTGGTTGACGCTGAGTTTGAAGAAGTGAAAGACGATAATAAATAAGTTAATCACTTGGCATTTAGCCGTTACAGAATGCCTGGTTTAATCGCCGGGCATTTTGTGCGTTTAATGCTTTAAAAGCTGTTTTACCGCTAATAAACGCAAATGTACGCAAATATTTTGGTGTTACGCGCCGCAAGCGTGTAAAGCCTAATAAAGCTTTTTGCTTTTATTTGCGTATTTCGCGTTCATTTGCGGTAAATCATTTGCGGTAAAAAAGAATACACCGTTATCAAGTTAAAGAGACAACAAAGCATGTCAAAACGAGATTATTACGAAGTACTGGGCATATCCAAAGACGCCAACGAAGCTGCAATTAAAAAAGCGTTTAAACGTCTGGCGATGAAGCACCACCCAGATAGAAATGCTGATAACGCAGAAGAAGCCGAAGTTAAATTTAAAGAAGGCAAAGAAGCTTACGATATTTTGTCCGATGCGCAAAAGCGTGCGGCCTACGATCAATACGGTCACGCGGGTGTTGATACTTCTGCCGGTGGCGGCGCGGGTGCGGGTAATTTCAGTGATATTTTCGGTGATGTATTTGGCGATATTTTTGGTGGTGGCGGAGGCGGCGGCGGTGGTCGCAATCGTTCATATCGTGGTTCCGATTTACGTTACAACATGGAGCTGAATTTAGAAGATGCGGTTGCTGGCACCACCGTCAAAATTAAAATTCCCACTTTAGTGGGTTGTAAAACCTGCTCGGGCAGTGGTGCTAAAAAAGGCTCATCGCCCACCACCTGCACCACCTGTGGTGGCACGGGGCAGGTGCGAATTCAGCAAGGTTTCTTTTCGGTTCAACAAACTTGTCCACATTGTCACGGGCAGGGCAAAACCATTTCGGACCCCTGTAATGCGTGTCACGGGCAGGGGCGAGTGGAAGAGCGCAAAACCTTATCGGTAAAAGTGCCTGCGGGTGTTGATAACGGTGACCGTATTCGATTATCCGGCGAAGGTGAAGCTGGTGAAAATGGCGGACCTGCGGGTGATTTATATGTGCAGGTGCATGTGAAATCTCACGCTATTTTTGAACGTGATGGCAGCGATTTATTGTGTCAGGTTCCTATTAGTGTTGCGACGGCGGCATTGGGTGGCGATTTAGAAGTGCCAACGCTAAACGGTCGTGTTAAGTTAAAGGTGCCCAATGAAACTCAAACCGGCAGAATTTTTCGCTTAAAAGGCAAGGGTGTAAAACCGGTGCGCGGTGGCATGGTGGGCGATTTACTGTGCAAAGTGGTGATCGAAACGCCGGTGAAATTAACCGCAAAACAAAAAGAGTTGCTACGTGAATTTGAAGAAAGCATTCACGGCGATAATAAAAATCACAACCCGCAGGGCAGTAGCTGGGTAGACGGTGTAAAAAAATTCTTTGATGATATGAAATCATAATGGTCACTCGCAGACGCTTACTCAGAGGATTAATCGCCACGGCAGCGGGCGTGTTTGGTGCGCGTGCTGCATCAAGTGCAGAAAATAATTCAGCAGAGAACGAGTTGCGTTTTCCCGGTGATCCCACTGACCACAATGTGGTGTATCAACTGAATAAAGCCAGTGAAAAATATCACGATGCCGTGTTATTTTCTGCTGCTGAAATGTTACGCAAATACGGCGACAACATTACGGTAGTGGTTACCGCATTTGGCCCCGGAATACACGTGCTGGCTAAAATTCCCACGCGACCCGTTTCAGAAAAAAATATGCTAAGCGTACAAAGTCTTGCAGATTACGGCATTAAATTTCATGCCTGTGGTAACACCTTAAAAACACTAGGCTGGACTGCCGATGACCTGTATGATTTTGTAGAAATCATCCCCGTGGGCGCAGCCGATTTACTCGAATTGCAGGAGCAGGGTTACGCTTACATTAGCTTGTAAAAATCAGGAATAAAAATGTTAAGAATTGCAATAACCGGCGCCGCAGGCAGAATGGGTAAAACCTTAATTGAAGCCTGCCAACAAGCCGAAAACTGTTCAGTGAGCGCCGCCATCGAACGCCCGAGCATGAGTTTAATTGGTGTCGATGCAGGCGAGTTGGCGGGTATCGGAACACTCGATGTTAAACTCGTTGATGACATTTCCCGTGTGGTTGATGATTTTGATGTTCTCATCGATTTCACCTCAATTGAAACCACGTTGAATAATTTAGAAATATGCAAAGCCAATGGTAAACATATCATTATCGGCACCACCGGTTTTAGTGATGCGCAAAAACAAATCATAAAAAAAGCCGGTGAACAAACCGCCGTTGTCTTCGCGCCGAACATGAGCGTGGGTGTTAATCTGTGTTTGAAATTATTACAAACCGCCGCATCTATTTTTAGTGAAGATTACGACATCGAAGTGGTTGAAGCGCATCATCGACATAAAGTAGACGCACCCTCAGGCACCGCCTTGCGCATGGGAGAAGTGGTTGCCGAAACACTGGGCAGAGATTTAAATGAATGCGCGGTTTACGGCAGACAAGGTCACACCGGCGAGCGCAAAGCCGACACCATTGGTTTTGAAACCATACGCGCCGGCGATATTGTTGGCGAGCACACGGTGATGTTTGCAACCGAAGGTGAGCGAGTAGAAATTACGCATAAAGCATCCAGCCGAATGACCTTTGCAAAAGGTGCGGTGCGCGCGGCGAAGTGGTTGCAGGGTAAAGAGAATGGGCTGTATGATATGCAGGATGTTTTGGGGTTATAAAATCAAAAGCGGTTTGCCGCTAATAAACGCGAATGTACGCAAATGTTTTTTAAGTCACAGCGCCTTCGTGTTTTAATTTAAATGATGTTTTTATTTGCGTGTTTTGCGTTCATTGGCGGTAATTTTTTTGCTTCTAAATATTAAAGGGTAATCTATGAAATTTGCATGTGTATTTCCGGGGCAGGGGTCTCAATCTATCGGCATGATGGCTGAATTGGCTGAAACTTATCCGATAGTAAATGAGTTATTTACTAAAGCATCCAAAGTGCTGAGATATGATTTATGGAAAATCATACAAGAAGGGCCTGCAGAAGAGCTAAATAAAACCGAAGTGACGCAACCCGCTATGTTGGTAGCCGGCGTTGCGGTTTATGAAATTCTAAAAAGTAAAACCGATGCGGAGCCAGAAATATTAGCCGGTCATAGTTTAGGTGAATATACTGCCCTAGTTTGTGCCGGTGCATTAGAGTTTGAGGCGGCAGTTAAACTGGTTGCAAAACGCGGCAAACTCATGCAAGCAGCCGTGCCCGATGGTGTGGGTGCAATGGCGGCAATTTTAGGTTTAAAAGATGAAGCCGTGTTAGAAATTTGCGAAATGTGCAGCGACGATAATTTTTCTGTGCAAGCGGTTAATTTTAATTCGCCAGGGCAAGTCGTTATTGCGGGTAATGTGCAGGCAGTTGCAATGGCCATGGCCATTGCAAAAGATAAGGGCGCAAAGCGCGCTTTAAAATTGCCGGTGAGCGTGCCGTCGCATTCAAATTTAATGCAAGGTGCTGCTAAAAAATTAGCCACCTATTTAAAAGAGGTAAAAATAAAAAAAGCATCAACGCTGCCGGTTATTCAAAATGTGGCCGCTAAAAATTATACAAAACCCGCAGAAGTTAAAAAGAATTTAGTAAAGCAATTACACAATCCCGTTTTATGGGTGGATAGTGTCAATAATTTAATTGCCGAAGGCATCGACACGATTATTGAATGCGGCCCCGGTAAAGTTTTAATGGGATTAAATAAACGCATTAATAAAGAAGTGAATAGTTTTACCATTAATGATGTAGAAACATTAGATAAAGTTCTGGAAGAGATTGCGTCTAAATAAGCGGCTATTTTTAACTTTGTTATACCTGCGAAGACGCACAGAGAAAGATTAAAACAGAGCAAGTAAAAGTAGCTAAAAAATTAACCTTGTCGCTCCTGCAAAAGCAGGTGCCCAGTGTCTTTTATTTGTTTGCAAACACGAATCTCTATTTTTACTGGAATGATGAAAATATTAATTAAGGTCATATTATGAATCTCGAAAACCAAATCGCATTAGTCACCGGCGCCAGTCGCGGCATCGGTAAGGCCATTGCAGAAACATTAGCCGCGGCAGGTGCAACAGTTATTGGCACAGCAACGTCTGATGGCGGTGCAGAAAAAATCACCGAATATCTGAGTGCTAAAGGCGGCAAAGGCATGTGCTTAAATGTGGCGGATGATGCATCAATAAAAGATGTGCTGGCTGCGATAAAAGATGAGTTTGGTGCAATTAATATTCTTGTAAATAACGCCGGCATCACCCGCGATAATTTATTAATGTTGATGAAAGATGATCAATGGAATGACATTATTCAAACTAATTTAACCTCTATTTTTAAAATGTCCAAAGCGGTTATTCGCCCAATGATGAAAGCGCGTAACGGGCGTATTATAAATATTACATCGGTAGTGGGTTTAACCGGCAACCCCGGGCAAACCAATTATGCGGCAGCCAAAGCCGGTGTTTTAGGCTTTACCAAATCACTGGCACGAGAAATTGGTTCGCGCAATATTACCGTCAATTCGGTAGCGCCTGGTTTTATTGATACCGACATGACACGCGAGTTACCCGAAGAACAACGCGAAGCATTGATTTCACAAATACCCTTAAACAAATTAGGTGACCCGCAAGACATCGCCAATGCGGTGGCTTTTTTGGCATCGTCCGAAGCCGCTTACATTACTGGCGAAACCATTAATGTAAATGGTGGAATGTATATGCCGTAATGGTTTGTTCATGAAGGCCTTATTAAAGATAAAAGATAAAAGAAAACGCGAACAACGCAAATAAACGCGAATGGCCGCAAATAAAGAAAAAGTATTAGCAGGGGGCAGTTTGGAAATGACGTATGTACAGGTTTAATAAACCCGCTATATAAAAAGCCTGAAACCCTTGAAGCTTGGGCTGAGGCGTATTTTTTAGCGTCTATTTGCGCTCATTCGCGTGCATTCGCGTTTTCATTTTCTTTGGGATTTATTTGAATTTTGGTTTTAAGCTATTGATTTTATATGATTTTAAGTTAAATCAAATAGATTAAAAAAACACTGGTAGTCTGTGGCGTTATTCTCTAAAATACCGCCCAGCTCGAACATATTCGTAATTAAGAGGAAAAATACATGAGCAGTGCAGAAGAACGCGTTCGCAAGATTGTTATAGAACAGCTAGGCGTAAAAGAAGATGAAGTAACTAACTCGGCTTCTTTTGTTGATGACTTAGGTGCAGATTCACTAGATACTGTTGAATTAGTAATGGCATTAGAAGAGGAATTTGAATGTGAAATTCCTGATGAAGATGCTGAAAAAATTACAACCGTTCAACAAGCTTTGGATTACGTTAACGCTAACAGTTAATTTGATTCATCGAAAAGGGCAGGCGTAGTGCCTGCCCTTTTTTCGTTTCTAAATTTGTATTTAAACATTCGTTTCTGGCGGGGCACATTGCTTTGTCTGCTTATTTCTAAGCAATGTTATTTCTGCTCAGCAGAAACATAAATTAATACCCAACTCATTTCTGGAGAACACTCTTGTCTAAGCGTCGCGTTGTCGTTACCGGTTTAGGTATCGTTTCACCTGTTGGCAATAATCTTAAAACTTCGTGGGATAATATCCTCGCGGGTAAAAGTGGTATTGCATTAGTTACTGAATTTGACACCAGTGACCAAGCCGTAAAATTTGCCGGCACAATTAAAGACTTTGATGCTGAAGCATACATCTCCAAAAAAGAAATGAAAAAAATGGATACGTTTATCCATTACGGAATTGCGGCGTCGGATGAAGCCATTATAGATGCCGGTCTTGAAATTACCGAAGAAAATTCAGAGCGCATTGGCGTTGCGGTTGGCTCGGGTATTGGCGGATTACCGTTAATTGAAAAAAGTAAAGACGCAATGGCAAAAGGCGGACCCAGAAAAATATCGCCCTTTTTAATTCCCGGATCCATTATCAATATGATCTCCGGAAACCTGTCGATTAAATACGGCATTAAAGGCCCCAACATTGCGCTAGTGACCGCGTGTACAACCGGCACGCACAGCATTGGTATTGCCGCGCGAATGATTGCTTATGGCGATGCCGATGTGATGATTGCCGGCGGCGCAGAAAAAGCCTGTTCACCTTTGGGTTTGGGGGGCTTTGCAGCGGCACGTGCTTTATCACGCAACAATGATAATTATGAATCGGCCAGTCGCCCCTGGGACAAAGACCGCGATGGTTTTGTTTTAGGTGACGGTGCGGGTGTTTTAATTTTAGAAGAATACGAACACGCAAAAGCCCGTGGCGCAAAAATTTATTGCGAGATGGCGGGCTTCGGTATGAGTGGCGATGCATTTCACATGACCAGTCCCTCAAAAGGTGGCGAAGGCGCGGCGCGTTGTATGATCAATGCAATAAAAGATGCCGGCATCAATAAAGAAGATGTCGACTTTATTAATGCGCATGGCACCTCAACCCCGGCAGGTGATGTGGCCGAAACCATGGCGATGAAACTCGCGTTTGGTGATCACGCTAAATCGCTGGCTGTTACGTCAACTAAATCAATGACCGGACATTTGCTCGGTGCTGCCGGTGGTATTGAAGCGGTGTTCAGCGTGTTAAGTTTGCGTGATCAGGTGGCATCGCCGACGATTAATTTAGATAATCCAGACCCTGAATGTGATTTAGATTATGTGCCGAACACCGCGCGCGATATGAAGATGGATGTGGTGCTCTCAAACTCGTTTGGCTTTGGCGGCACGAACGGTACGGTTTTATTTAAAAAGATTTAAAACGAAAAGAAAAAGAAAACGCGAATAGACGCAAATAAAATAAAAAACTTCACTGCTGTCCCGTTAAGGAAGTTTTAAATAATGTAATAAGTCTATGTATCATGTTTGTTTTAAGCATTTAGTTGTTCACGACGCTTATTACCCCCTCTCCCTTAGGGAGAGGGCTGGGGTGAGGGTTGCAATTGATACCCAGAATAAGTACCTAGAAATGATATTTTTTAAGTTAACGGGACACTAGTGAAAAAGCTTAATAATGCGTAATGCACTGCAAGTATTCAATATAATTTATTTGCGACTATTAGCGGCTATTTGCGTTCATTCGCGTTTTCTTTTTCTTTTAAAATAAAGTCTGATTATGCCCCGCTCATTAATCATTCAAACCCTAAAAAATATCCCCGACTTACTCGCCCTTCACGCCAGTAATCCCAAACGTTACCCGCACTTATTAACCAGTAATGCGGCTGTAATGCGTGGCGATGAAACCAATCGGCTCGCTCGCTACGATATTTTATTTGCCTGTCCGCAACAAACGATTAACAGTGACGGTGAAGATTTTTTAACGCAATTAGATAACGCGTGGCAGGTTGAAAAAAACCAATTAGAAAAAACCAATTCAGAAAAAATAAAACTCCCTTTTACCGGTGGCTGGTTTTTATATTTGGGTTATGAATTAGCGCAACAAATTGAAAGCGGGTTAAACTTACCGCCAGCAGAAGATGGTTTACCCATTGCATTCGCCACACGGTTTCCCGCCGCTATTATTATCGATTCTAAAACACAACAGGCGTATTTGATTTGTGAAAAACAATTTGGCGATTGTGTGAAATTAATTGAAGATGATTTATCTAAAGAAACAATCACATCAAAATACAGACAAACATTTGCAATTGATGCGATGCATGAAGACGATGAAAATAATTATTTACAACAATTAAAAAAACTACAAAATTATATTGTTGAAGGCGATGTGTTTCAGGTGAATCTTTCACGGTGCTGGAAAACACAATTAAAAGATAATGTAAGCCATGCCAGTTTATTTCATCAATTAAGTCGTTCCAATCCGGGACCATTTAATGCGTTGATGACGATGGGCGATAAAGCGATTATTAGCTCATCGCCCGAGCGTTTAATTAAATCAGAAAACGCTTACGTGCAAACGCGACCCATTGCCGGCACACGACCTCGCTCGACAGACAATGTTTTAGATAAAAATTTATCAAATGAACTATTGGCGCATCCCAAAGAACGCGCCGAGCATATTATGTTAATCGATTTAGAGCGCAACGACATGGGGCGAGTGTGCGAACCAGGCAGCATTGAAGTGAATGAATTGATGGTGCTGGAAAGTTACCAGCATGTGCATCACATTGTGTCGAATGTACGCGGTAAATTACGCAAAGAAATTACACCGGGGCAATTAATCGCGGCGGTATTTCCAGGCGGCACCATCACCGGTTGTCCGAAAATTCGTTGCATGGAAATATTGGCCGAATTAGAACAGGTAGGGCGCGGCGCATACACGGGGTCGTTGGGGTATTTAAATCACGATGGCAGCATGGATTTAAATATATTAATTCGCAGCATCACACGCAACGCAAATAAGCTGCAATTTCGCGCCGGTGGTGGCATAGTAGTCGACTCAAATTCGCACAATGAATTGAA
>UOFH01000310.1_pt1 | contig 21228 bp, 25 predicted proteins | sample 1988451 | NCBI WGS metagenome assembly UOFH01 (sample SAMEA4712194, study PRJEB27164) | hydrothermal vent metagenome | biome: marine basaltic hydrothermal vent biome; feature: marine hydrothermal vent; material: mineral | place: Pacific Ocean | collected 2011-06-14/2011-07-23 | depth 1689 m | reverse complement strand
ATCGTCAGGGAGGCGAGCTGTTCAAAGCAATTGAAATTTTTGAAACCATCCTCAGCAACCAACCCGGCCTTAACCGTGCTCGACTTGAGCTCGCAGTTTCTTATCACTTAACACGCCGCTATAACGATGCAAAAGATCAACTGACTCAGGTTTTAAATGACCCCGACACGCCCGACGAAGTTAAACTTGCCATTACTGCCTACATCGCGCAATTGTCTGGCGATATTAAAACCGCAGCACAGCGCTCGACATCTTCCATGTATTTATCAGCTGGGTTATTTACTGATTCGAACCTCAACTTAGGGCCTGGGCGTGATGTGACCGGCGTGACCCCCGAGTCTTTAGAAAACAGCGGCAGTGGTGGGCAGTTTATGTTTAGTTATTCGCATCGCTCACGTGCCAGTCAGGCGCTGCATATTGCCAAATCGATTGTAGATTTTGAATGGCTGACACAGGCCACTGCTTACAGCAAAGCTTACGGCTCTGGCGATAACGATTTTAATCTTTCGGTTTTATCACTCAATACCGGCCCTGCTCTGATCGCCGAAAACAACTGGCGTGCGGCATTAAATATTAAGCTGGATAAACTGGTATTTGGTCAAGAAAATTACGCAGAATACGTAGGCATTAACCCACTATACACCTACAGTATTACGCAAGATTTAGAAATCACCTTTGAAAACATCACCACCGCGCGTGAATATGACCAACTGGAAGACCAAGGGCTTACCGGCACGCAAACCATGTGGGGCATTGATATTGCCAAGTTTTATGCCAAACAGGCCATTGGTTTACAGGCCGGTGTTAAATATCACGATAATGGTGCTAGAGACGGCAGCCTCCACTACACCGGTACTGAGCTTTACATTGGTGCGCAGGTTCCCGCGTGGACGGATGCTCAAGCTTACTTAACCGTCAGCAGCCGCGATTACGAATATAAAGCGGCCGATACCGTAAATGGTTTTACCGACACCGACATTCGCGATGAAACTGAATTGCTTGCGGTATTTGGCGTTAGCCACGATTTTCGACGGGGCGCACTCAAGTCATGGACATTAAACGCCCAATATACCTTTACGGATAATGAATCGAATCTAGGTGTGTTCACCTATGACCGCAATGTGTTCGAAATAAACATGCGTCGTTACTTTTTTTAAACAACCTCTTTTAAAATAGTGCGTCTTTGTAAATATTACCGACAATTCACATTTTTTACTGTCGGCAGTATTTACAGGACTCCTGTTCAATAATTATCGCCCGCTCAAATTAACCCCAGCACGCATATTATTTTATTCTTTTTTCATTCATTAAAAACATAACTATCAACAACTTACAGCTCCTTCTTTAAATTTCCTTCAAACGGGGTATAGATAATATTGACTAGCGGATTATAATTTAGACAAGGGTGAGAATTACCCCCATAGTAAGGCCAAATGCATTTAGAACACATTTAAATCTAACTCATTGTTTCTAATGCCTTTTGTTTTTTTTGGCATTTGTTTTGCTTTTTTATACATGCTAAATGCTTAAATTACTAAATGTTATAGGTTACTCTAAAGATGAAAAATTTATATTTATTGGCATTTGCCCTGTTATTGCCGCTTCAAGCAATAGCCGCTGAACAAGACTCTGTTTACACTTGGGGCCAATGGGCTGAAGGCATTCAACCTGCTGCTGGACCTGTTGCTCGAGTAACACCACCGCCCGTACAAGCAATAAATGTAAACTTACGCGCAAATGAAACGGGTGCTTTTAGTCGGCAGGTTGTGGTCGTAACACCACCACCGACACCCGTAACGCCACTGCCAACACCGGTTATAGCTCCGCCCATTATAACACCCACTCCTGTAGCACCTGCAGGTGACCCTAGACAACGCAGAAGATAAAACATAGAAATTTAGCTTTAGGAAATTTGAAAATGAAAAAAATATTAATTGGTTTAACTTTCACATTCGCAACATTAGTCGTTAGTAGCGCGTCTGCTGTAACGGTTGCCGGAATAAACTTTGCTGACAATGCCATTGCAGATGTCGCCACAGGCAGTAATAGCCAATTCCTTAACTGGAATCCCACCTATGACGAAACCGGTATTTCAGCCGCCCAACTATCTGCCGATATGACTGACACTAGCGCAGGCACCTACGTATTTAGTTTTGACGCCGGCGCTTATATCGACATGTCTTTCAGTAGTGTTGATGTTTACAATGGCGAGGGCAATGATCTTGCTTTATTTTTTGTGGGTAGCGACGCACAAACGGGCACTCTGAATTTGCTGGGCACTGAATACAGCACAGCTTTTACCACTCCTGTATTTACCGGAGAATCTGTCACCGAACTATTTAACGACATTAACGGCAACCCTGTTATAAGCCCCATTTACGTTAGCTATTTTGATCTCGATGTATTTGGAATTGACAACCAAACCGCTATTAATAATTTCCGTTTAGAAATAGGCAATGGCAGTGCTGTACCCGCATTGCTTGCCGCTATCAATACCAGCCCTGGCACTACGCCTGTTCCTGTTCCAGCTCCATTTTTATTATTGCTATCTGGCCTTGCAGGGCTAGGCTTCTTTGGTCGTAAAAAGAAATAATAAAATAAATTATTTTTCAAATAAAAAAGCCTGCTCTTAAGCAGGCTTTTTTATTTCGATTTTTTTAAACAATCAATCTTCATCCAGCCATTGCGCAATACTTTTCCAGTGCATTTTATCCACATACACATTTTTACCTTTTAATTCATGTATGCCCATGCCTTCTTCCGTCGCGCGTAAATAATTCTGTGTGTCTCTTAATTGTGCCACCACGGGAATATTTAACGAATTTAAAAATCGTTCTAACGATTGAAACGCAACGGTATTCTTTTTTACGCGATTCGCCACAATGCCAATGCTGGTATCATTTAATCGCACTTTTACATCTAATAATAAATCGCGAATAAAATCGGCCGTTGCAAAAATATCTAAGGGTGATGGCAGCACGGGGATTAATATTTTATCTACGCCTTTAAGTTGCTCTCGCAAATCGGGGCCTTTTAAACCCGGAGGCGTATCAATAATTAAACGCTGGGTTTCTGTGGGTAATCTTAATTGCCAACTCATAGTCACTGACCTTGCTGCATTTTTATGTGCGACTACACCATAAATTTCAGCCTGCTCTGCCGAGCGCAATTTAAGCCAGCGCATGCTGGAGCCCTGCGGGTCATAATCGAACAATGCGGTATTGACACCCTGCGTTGCATAATAGCTGGCGAGACTGGTCGACACTGTGGTTTTACCGCAACCACCTTTTGCATTAATCACTATTATACGTTTCATTCTCGCCTGATTTTCCTGTTTTCTAATTCTGCTTAACTATACAATGAATTATTCGGTTTTACTGCGCGCGCCATATTCATGCTTACCCAACTGCAAACGCTTATATTTTCTTACCATTATTATAGTTCGTTCTACGGCGGCTTGATCGAATTGCTTTAAGTTAAGTGCGACTTGTATTTTATAAACCTTATCTTCTATTTCAATATTAATAAATTGTTTTGGATCTTCAGCAACCGTATGTGTTTTTGCATACGCTTCGATTGTTTGAAAACAGGCATTCCAAACTACACTTTCGCCCCGCATCTTCCCTTCGAACTGAACCTGCACTTTATTTTCCGGCAACTCATTTAATATGAAATAAGGTTTGTTGTGTTTTTTTAATTCGACCCTAAATTCATTTATACTTGTTTGGTATTTTGGAATATTTTTTTTCACATTTTTAATTTTTAATTACATATTAAACTGAGAATAGCACATGAATGCATTAGCAAACCAATCATTATTAAATTGTACGCAAAACAACGTTGCTTTAACGCATGAACAAGCTAAGCCCTATTTAGCACAATTAAATGCCTGGAATATTCAGCTAGTAAACGGGGAGATGCAAATAATAAAAAGATATAAATTTAAAAACTATGCACAGGCTGTCGCATTTACAAACCGCGTTGCCGAATTAGCAGGACAGGAAAATCATCACCCTAAAATAAGCCTTGAATGGGGCAAGGTGACGGTGAGTTGGTGGACACATATTTTGGGGGGATTATTTATTAATGATTTTATTATGGCGGCACGCTGTGATGCGATTAAATAATATTTACGATTTTTTTATATAAAAATGATAAACGCCGTTTTCATAACTCGAGCGCATCAACTCATCACGAGTCGCGTCTAATAAAATGCCTATATCTTGTTTTGACGACGAATCGGTTGCCATAACATAAAGCACATCACCCGATTGCATTTCTTTCAAAACACCTTTGGTTTTCATTACTGGTTGCGGGCAGTCTTCATTTGTAACATCTAACTTCACGTTATATTCTGGCATCTTCTTTCCTAATAATTAATTATGTTTTACTTTTGTTCTGTTTTCAGATGAATAACTAAAAAGAGGGCTTTGTTCGAATAAATTCGAACCTACATTATCCGAGCTTCTCATAAACACTTTGCATTCTTTTTTAGGCAGCGCCACACAAAACAGAACCATTAATTATTTTGGCTGCACTGCACTTAGCTCCCAGGCGTAGGAGCAATCTAATTCGGCGAGCACACTATCGACACCCGTATCGCCGCCTTCAACCAGCACTTGCAATGGTGGTCGGTTTTGAAATCGACGATGGGGTTTTTTCATCCAGCGTGGGCCCATGCTTTCATTTTTAGGATAGGTGGTGCGCAGTGCATCGATAATACCTAAAATACGCACCGCTCTAAATTCCACACTTTCACCTTCTGGCAACGGTGTGTTTTCATGAAAAGCGCGCAATTTGCGAGTGCGAGTATCTTCGGGCAAACCCAGCACAATCACTTGATCTGCGGCACACAAACCCCACTCATCCAATGTGGACATAATTTTTTGCGTTAGCAGAACCTGGCGTTCTTCACTCAAATGAAACATGTTGTAACCTCAATGCAATCTGCTTTCCGGGGGGGGGGAGGTGACAGGTAACTATTCCCAACGAAACAGAAACACACCCAGCAGTAAAAAAATAAAACTCATAGCGAGCAAGGCCGCCAAGTTAGGTAATATGGTTAACAGGTCGGCACCGTCTAGCATTATACCACGCGCGGCCTGCGTTATGTGAGTCAGAGGAAAGATTAGCGCCAGCTTTTGCACCCAAGGATGCAGGCCTTCTAATGAAAACCAGACGCCGGATAAAAACATCATCGGCCAGGAAAGCATATTGAGCAGGCCGCCGGCCATCTCTTCGGATTTAACCCGCGCGGCCACAATCAGCCCCATGCTGATCATCGAAAAAGCGCCCAGCGCATACACCACAAATAAATTGAAATAGCTGCCCAGCATCACAAAGCCAATGAGTTGATCGCAGCCAATATATACCGCGCTGGTGATCGCCATAATCAGCCAGAGGCGCGATACCACCTGTGCCGATAAAAACTCAAAAGCGTTGAGTGGTGTGGCTTTCAGGCGCTTTAACACGCCATTTTTGCGATAACGCACCACCACATAACCCACCCCAAACAGGGCGCTAAACATCATATTCATGCCCAGTACGCCCGGGATTAACCAATCGACGTAACGAATTTGCTTGCCCTGCACCAACTGCTTTTCGTAGGCCTCGCCACCGCTGCCCGCCAATACCCTTTGCAGCATGTAGCCTGCGGGTGAGCTGTCGTTCATCCAGTATTGTTTGCGTTGTGAATGGATTAGCATATCGAGCTGGTGACGTTTAACTTTGTCGATGGCAATCGCTTGTTCTGCGGGTTTTATAGCGATAAATCGAATATATTGTGTGGCATAAAATGGCAGCTGTGCATCTGCGCTTTGGTCGATGACACCCACCTTGTACTGCTTTATTTCATCGTCATTAAAGGCAAAACCAAAGCCTAAAATAATTAACAGGGGAAAGATAATATTCCAGGCCAATGCGCTTCTGTCACGCACAAATTCACGATCTCGCGCTTTTAGCACGCCTAAAAAACGTCGCCAGCTCATTGGCGCAGCGCCTTGCCGGTGAGCTCTAAAAACAAATCATCTAATGTGCGTGCTCTTATTTGCAAACCTGAAAGGGAGATATCCGCCCCCTGTAATTGCTGAATGGTCTCATCAACATTAGCCGTACAAATTTCCAGCCTGTTTTGAGACCGGCTATAATTCAGCGCCATTTCACCGAGCCCAGTTTCTAATAATTCACTGAAGGGCATTTGAATCACCACATCACTAAAATGCGTTGCGAGCAAATTGCGCGGGGTTCCCTGCGCAATAATCAGCCCCTGATCCATAATAATAATTTCATCGCACAGCTCGTAGGCCTCATCCATGTAGTGCGTGGTGAGCACTACCGTTTTATTTTGCTGCTTAATTTTATGAATGAGCTGCCAGAAATTGTGTCTTGCTTGGGGGTCGAGCCCGGTGGTTGGCTCGTCTAAAAAAATAATATCGGGGTCATTTATCAGCGCGATTGCCAGCAATACACGCTGGCGCTGCCCACCACTTAAGCTGGCGGTTTGTTGATGCAAAAACTCACCTAACGCGCAGTCATCAATAATCTGCTGCAAATTCGCGACTTTGGGATACATGCATTGAAAGAGCTCGAGCGATTCCTGCACCGTAATGAAATCTTGCAGCGCGGTCGATTGAAACATAATGCCGGCACGGTTTTTAAACTGCTCATTTAAGGCTGAGCCGCGATACAAAACCTGCCCCGCATCTGCCTGTTTTATACCTTCGAGCATTTCAACAGTGGTGGTTTTACCCGCGCCATTTGGCCCCAGCAAACCCAAGCAAACGCCTTCGGCCACATCAAAGCTCACGCCATTTACAGCTTTAAGCTGATTAAATTGCTTATGTAATTGTTTTACTTGAAGTATGGGGGGCATGAAATAACGTCCATAAAATAACATTTAGAATAGAACTAAATGCAATTATTCTAAACCAATAATAGAAGAACGTAAGGGGAATTTTAGTTGGACAAAAAACAGACAGGGAGAACCTAGCTTCCCTGCCCAACTTTGCTGGCTTGCGAAGGTTGTGACTACTGATTTAATTATTAGTTCCGAATATTTATAAACATTTTTAAATATCCTAACTGCACGGACATGTTATGATTTCAGGCTAAAAAAATAATATTAAATGAATGAGTGCGACTTGAACCAACAAACAAATTCATCCGTAAACGACACTAATCGTTTTTCTATACGCGTCCCCATCGCTATAAAGCTTGCACTCGCCATTACATTTTTAATTGTTGGCGGAATGTCTGCCTTGGGTTTTATTATTTTAGAAAATCAAAAACGCGTTTTAAGTCAACAAATTAATGACATGGGCTCTACACTTTCCAGACAGGTTGCGGGCAGCGCATCTGAAATGGTGTTATCAGGTGACAGCTTAGGCTTGCAAACTTTGGTTAATAATTTAGTTGATAATAATCAAATTAAAGGCGCGGTTATTATTTCTGATCAAAATAAAATTCTTGCTAAAAACGGCATGACACCTTCAATTGATTTTATTCAACATCAATTAAGCAACAAGCAATCTGCCCACACATTTGAGTGGGGAATAATAAAAAACAGTCCCGATAAATTAATTTGTTTTGATAGCCCAATTAAATTTAATCAACTTGTTGCTGGGCATGTCATCATCACATTCAGTAAAGAAAAAATAGTGCAATCGCTGGAAACCTCCCAACTTGTTATTGTTTTTGCCACACTACTAATGAGTTTAGTTGCTATTTTAATGGCCTTTGTTATGAGCCGTCATTTATCAAAACCTATTCATAATTTGGTCGATGCCAGTAAAGCCATTGGTGCAGGTGATTTTAAATATCGTTTAAGTGAAAGACGCAATGATGAAATAGGTGAACTCGCTTGCGCCTTTAATCAAATGGCACACGGGTTGTTACAAAAAGCACAGGTTGAAGATGTTTTTTCTCGATACGTTTCCAGCAATGTTGCGCAACAGGTTTTAAAAAATTTAGATGATGTCGAACTCGGCGGAAAGCATGTAAATGCATCTGTTTTATTTGCAGACATTGTTGGCTTTACCAGCATTTCAGAAAAATTACCTGCCCAGGAAATTTCCAATTTACTGAATGAATATTTTTCATATATTTCTCACATCACACAATTGCACGATGGACATATTGATAAATTTATGGGCGATTGTGCAATGGCAGTTTTTGGCGTTCCCGACTTCTCTGAAAATCATAATATTAATGCCATCAATTGCGCCATTATGATTCGTGATATGGTGACAAAATTAAACGAACGCAGAGTTAAGCAAAATAAAATCCCAATTCATTTCAGAATTGGGATAAATAGTGGCGCAATGATTGCCGGAAATTTAGGCTCTAGTGACCGCATGGAATACACCGTTATCGGCGACCCGGTTAATATTGCTTCGCGTTTGGCCGGCGTTGCGGAAGGCAATCAAATAGTCATATTAGAAGAGCTGTACCGACAAAATAATATTGAGCCGGAAATTTCAGCCAGCAAACACAAAGTTATTCGGGTTAGGGGAAAACGCGAACCGGTTTCAACTTGGCTAGTAAACCATGCTGCCCCTGAAAAACAAAAAACCATGGACGCCCAAATAGACGAAATTTTAAATAATAATGAAGAGGCTATTTCTTGAATTTTTTATTTTCATTTCATCGCCTTATAATAATTATATTTTCGTGCTTCACGATACTATCTTGCGCATTAATTCAGCCCTCACCTGAGCAGCTAGATAAAGATGTTAAACAGTGGCTTGCCCATAATCAGTTCGATGAAATTGATGCTGCCTTTTCACGCATCAATAAAAATGATAAAAAATTCAAAAGCATTCTAAGCAAACAAACTTCTATTGAAAAACAGAAAAAAATATTTATTGAAAAAACCTCCGCTACGGCAAAAGAACATAGCCGTGCAAACAAATGGCAACAAGCTTTAAACGCTTACAACAATGCTTTGCTTAAAATAAAAAACCAACCGCGATTAACTCAAGAAAGAGAAAACTTACTTAAAGCTCGAGATAAGCATGTAAAAAAATTAAAAGAAGAAATGCTTATTAAACGAGCCAATGCATTAATTTCATATATGAAAATATACGAAAAACTGGAAGATCTTATTCCTCAGGATTACAGCGCACAATTTGATATTAATCGTTATGATCAGGATAGAATTGAAGTCGCGAAACGACTTAATATTTGCGCTACACAGGCCATAAAAAACAAGCAATACATAACCGCCAGAAATTGTTATTCTTTATCTTATAAGCTTGAACCCTCTAAACATAAACTGCTTTGGGTTACTAAAATTGATCGCCAATTAGAAACCAAATCGAGCAAAAAACGTCACGATAAACTGCTTGCAGCGTATAAAACCGCTTACGCTAAACAACAATACAACAAAGCTATGCTGCATCTTGATACCTTACTTGCGATTAACCCTTCTCACCAAAATGCAGTTAAATTAAAAAAATCTTTAATTAAAGAAATAAACATACAAACACGAAAAAACATAGAGTTAGGTAAGGAGCTGTATGCTAAAAAGAAAATAGATAAAGCACTAAATATTTGGAATAAAGCCCGCTTACTTGAGCCTGACAATAAAGAGTTATTAAAACTTATTTTGCGCGCTGAAACAGTCTCCAAAAAAATTCAATCACTAGAAAAAAATCAATAGCTTATTATTTAAATTTTAATACGTATATGACACACCAAAAACCAAACGATAATCATCCTTTTCTGGTTCATCGCCATTTTCATCGATAGTTGGATTATTTATACGATCCCAATAAATAGAAATATCAAAATCGAGTTGTCCTGTTAATTCTATTTCTAATGTACTCGACGCATGATGCGTATATCCACCGCTTTCCTCTTTTGAAATCAGCGTATCATATTTAAAAACAAAATCTATTGTACTATTTATTTCTGTTTCATAAACCGTACCCATTGAGAGAGAACCATTATCAACTTGCAACTCTTCACCTGCTTGCAGAAACATAGTTTGTTGATACATAAGATGGACCAGCAGAGACTCGCCAATCGGTGCTATCTGTGTCAATCATCGTATAACCAACACCAACACCTGCGGAAGCTTTATAATCTATATTTTGAAATTCATCTTTAAAATATTCAAAAAATATAGGCGTATAAAAAAGTAGCGCGTTACATAAACATCCGTTTTTGAATTCACACGGTGATTATTAACCGTTTCAACTATCTCATCATTAATGGCATTCGTATTTGAAATATTTCCAATATAATCTGCCGTAAATCTTGATTCCGCTGTGCGTCTTTGTGCGGATAATTTAGAATTGAAGTCTAACTGTTTTGTGTTGCCGTCTTTAACATCTAAACCCAATGTAAACTTTATTGTCCAGAGATCTATTTCTTCATTGCCACCGGGGGTAAATGAAATCAGCTCTATGCGTTCAAATGTTTTAGCATTATCACCTTCTCCCACGCTAACAACATCTTCAGAGATATTTAACTTGCCCCTAATTGAACCCAAATTTTCAATGTTAATTCTACAGGAGCGAAAGCTTTGTAAATATTTAATATCATCAAATTTTATATTTAACAATTTAAGTTTATCGCTATCAAACTCAAGCCTCTCATTGTACATTGACTTTATTTCACCTTTAAGCCATTCGCCCGAGGTTAATTGCACCCAATCATATTCTGTTGCATTGGGTGACCATTGCTGCTCTTTCTGCTCTATTTCTTCTTCCTCGTCTGCATCCTGCATTTCAGCATCTGCTGCAAAAACAGTTGCTGTTAACAGACTAAAAAATAATGCCGCGATTAATGTTATTTATTTAAAACTCATTTCAGTTTTCATATTTAATGGTAGCGCGAATTTTACCGCAAATTAACCCATCTTTAAATCTACAATCTATTTCTTTCGATTTCATTTTCAAACGAATATACTAGGCTACACACTAAAATATATTTGGAGCATAGAATGCTTACTTTGTCTGAAGCAGAAATTGTCGATAAAATAAAAATCGTGAACTATTTTGTGCAACCATTGATGGTGGAGCTTTCAGCATAAAAATAGATAAGTACGAACCGGCATTTAGTGCGGCCATTCATAATGGCGGCAACCTGCGCAGCGAGCTTGCAGATAATTGCATACTGTCGCAAGCTGAACGATATTACGAAGAAGACCCTTTTACTGGCAGTTTTATTGAACACCAACCCATTACATTAATTGGCCACGATTCACGTTATGAATACGATTTAAATCGCTGCACCGATGAATGCGTTTATGAAACCGCACGGGGGAAAGACGTTTGGAAAACACCCCTTAGTGGTGCGTCAATAAAAATCAGCAAAGAAAAACACGCACAATTTTATAGAATTGTTTCAACCATTGCTGAAGCATTAGTTGAAGACTTTGGCGAATGCATTGTTTACGACAATCACTCTTATAATTTCAAACGCCATGAACGCACCGACTTACCGGTTTTTAATTTAGGTACAACATCTGTAAAAAGTGATAAATGGCGCCCTGTTATTGACCGCTGGGTGAATGCGTTAAAAAACATGCACGTTGACGGCTGTGAAATTACCGCTGCTGAAAATGATATTTTTTATGGTAAAGGTCAACTAGCTGCACACTGCCATAGTTTATATGACGACGTGCTTGTGCTAGCAACTGAATCTAAAAAAGTTTTTATGGATGAACTAACCGGCGAACCAGATAATATTATTTTACCGCCTTTGCAAAAAGCATATAACAAAACCGTTAAGGAATGGCAACTGCCATGCTTCCAAATGCGGTTAACGCACCCATTACAACATAAGATGGATATTGTTCTATGCCTAATGGCGAACCAACATACCAGGCTGAAAATAAAATAAAACCTAAACCTAATAATGTTCCGGTGCTAGGAAAACTATAAGCCGTTGGCACCAATACATCGACGGTTGATTTGGTTTCTTCGCAATCCATTCCGTGTTTTTCAAGTAACTCTTTACAACGCTCAACAATCATCGACAGCACAACTAACACCGTACCCGTTGCCAACGCAGTAACCACCGCTTCACCTGCAGTTGATAATACTTCTTTATAACTAAATGGTGTTGCCCAGTGAATAATTAATGGCAGCAAAACCAAACCTAACAATGCAGCCGCCGTTAAATAAACCCATAAAAAAACCTGTAAGCGACCTAATTCTTCAACTTGCAATGTGCCCGCCGCGGCAGCTGAAATTGCAAAAATACCCAGCGGCGCTAACTTGGCAACAAACGATGCAACGCCCATTAAACTGTCACTAATATTACTGGTTAATGTAAGAAATATTTCTTTGTTTTTAACATTGATTAATGCAATACCCATTAACAATGAAAATAAAACCACCGCCGGCACAATAGTTTGTGATAAAGATGCAAATATGTTAGAAGGAATATAAAGTTCTAAAAAATTAAATTTTACAGATTCTGCTGCTAAACTACTGCTGAAAAAACCGGCGGTTTCCCAATCGGGGTATGCCATGGGTAAAAGTAACAGCGTGAGCATAACCGCCAACAATAGAAACCAACACATAAGGCAACACGGTCATTTGTAATAAGCGAATATAGGCGTTACCAATGATTTCTAAATTGCCCGTTGGCTCACCAATAATGATACCCGTGCTTATGCCTAGAATTAATGCCAGAATAACGCGTTGAAACGGACTCATGCTTTTATAAAAACTAACGACTTTCATGCATTTCTCAATTTTAATTTATGCTTAAGATCACTATTATTTAATATATTTTAAACAAATCAAATTAGGGCGTTTTGATTTAAACTGGCGATACCATAGCACAACAAATATAAAACAATTTAAACCAACTCTGTTATGTGCCGTAATACATTTATGTTGTTTTTTACTTTGCATATAAATGCTTAAAGTTACGACTCATTGAACTTTAAAAACACACTGCTGCCAATGTTTTTGTTCTGCAGTTTGCAATAATTTTATATGTTCCCCCACTTCATTTTCATACCAGCCTCGGTGATTTTGCAACGGTTCCACTGAGTAACCCCACCAGGCTCCATCGGCATCCTGTGCAATAAAACGCACCCAGTTCGGTACATTTATATTTTCTAAATCAGGCTTCAACAAACTCATCTAATTCATCGTCCATGTGCATCATGGTTAATTCTGAAAACCCGCCAATCCACTTTCCATCTATGGCAATTTGCGGAACCGTTCTTGCGCCTTGTGTGAGCTCCGACATTTCTTTTAATGCGCTGTGGTCGCTATCCACTTTGGCTTCATCGTAGGGAATTTTCCATTTATCTAATAAGGTTTTTGTTTTGTCACAAATCGGGCAACGATTGGTGCTATAAATTTTTACACGTGCCATTTTATTACATCTCCTAATTTCAAATTGTTTATTGTATCAAAAACCCGCGCGCATATAAATTACACCTATACTTTATAGGCTTTAACTTTATTTCTATTTGTTGCAAAATAGCCAGCATTTTCAGGTTTAAGGATTTTTAATGACAAACAAGGTTATCGTTCAACCCTCCGGCCATCAATTTGATATTGAAGAGGGCGAGGCCATTTTAGATGCGGCAATGCGGCAGAATATTGATTTGCCTTATGGCTGTCGCGGCGGTGTTTGCGGAAGTTGTGTTGGCTTTATCGTAAAGGGCGACGTTTATTACGACGACGAACCCATCGCACTTGATGATGAAATGAAGGCGAATAAACAAGCTTTGTTTTGCATTGCAAAAACCAAATCTGATCTTGAAATAAGCATTGAAGAACTGGGCGATTTAGACACCTTTGAAGTTAAACAAATTGGCTGTCACGTCAGTTCAAAAGACCGCCTGTGCCACGATGTCATCGCGCTTAAAATTACCCTCGACAATAATGAGCGATTGCAATATCACGCAGGGCAGTACATTGAATTTATTCTTGAAGATGGCAAACGTCGCGCATTTTCTATTGCCAACGCACCGCATAACGATGACTTAATTGAGCTGCATATTCGTCACGTAGACGGTGGTCTTTTTACCGATTTTTTATTCGACTCTATGCCGGAAAATTCCAGCCTGAAAATTCAGGGGCCACTGGGGCAATTTTATCTGCGAGAAAATCGCCAACGACCGATTATTATGGTGGGCGGCGGAACCGGTTTTGGCCCATTAAAAGCCATGTTGGAGCACATTGAATATGTTGGCTTTGATCAACCCATTCACATGTTTATGGGGGTTCGTGCGTTACGCGATTTATACATGGATGAGATGACAAAACAATGGATGCAAAATAATAAAAATTTATCGTTTACGCCGGTGCTATCTGACCCGATGAATGAAGATCAATGGCAGGGTGAAACGGGGTTTGTGCATCAGGTTGTTGCCGATAAATTTTCTGACATGTCGGCGTTTGATATTTATATGAGTGGCCCACCACCCATGGTAAATGCAGCGGTTGATTTATTTATTAAACAGGGTGCATCAAAAGACAATATGTTTTCTGATGCGTTTGAATATTCTGCGGATGCCACTCAGGCTATTGCTAAGAAAAAATAATTTTATTTATGGCCTTTTAAAAGAAAACGCGAATGCACGCAAATAAAAATCAATGGAATATAATGCTGCGAATTCAGTATTCTTTAAATTCTATTTACGGTAATTTGCGTTGTCTTTTTCTTTGTATATCTATGCTGTAAATTTATTTGCCAACGTTTATTATCGAATAACTTTCAACAACGGTTTATTAGATTTTACATTACTTAACAAACCCTGCTGATTCTTTTTACACTGACTATCCACCGCATTCAACAACCCTTGCTGATACATTTTTTGCGCTTCGTCATGTTCTTCCATTTTATTTTCTAGTAACTCAGCTAATTTTAAATACGTTTCTGCCATAGGTTGCACACCAATACTCGACTCAAAATAACTGCGTGCTTTGCCCCACAATTCACAGTTTAAACATAACTTGCCCAGCACCAATAATAAAACCGCATTACGCGATTGACTGTGCAGCCAAGTCTCTGCTGTTTCTAATTGTTTAGTGCAACCGTCCACATATAAATTAGAATATAACAGTGCCAGTTCATCACTCCAACTGTGACTCAATTGATTTCGAATTAACACTTCTGCATCATTTTGTTTATTTCGTGAAATTAAATAATTACAATAAAGATGAATTAATTGCGCATCGTTTTTTAAATTTTTCGGCATTTGCGCCCAAACTTTTTCGGTCTTATCACCATCAACTTGCTTTATGCTATTTTTAAGTACACCATAAAACGCCCGTGCTTCTTCTTTATTTAATTGCTCTTCATCAAGCGCTTTCATTTTTCGCACGTCGGCAAGAATCGGTAATAAATTATCCCAATCACCCAGTTGTTGATAAACACGTGCCAGTAATCTTTTTACATAACCGTGTTTCGGTGACACGCTCGACAAATGATTTAAAGTTGCCAGCGCCTGTTCAAATTGTTTATGACTTAATTGCAACTCGGCCTGAGTTAAACCAATGGCAATATCAGCAGAGGGTGTAGACTCATGAGCCAATCTTAAGTATTCATCTCGGCGCTCATACTGCCCCTGTTGCTGCGCAGACCTTGCCGCCATTAAATAATTTAACAAAGAGGTGTCGCTTAACTCCGCCTGTTTAATTAGGATTTTTTCAGCCGGCTCAAAACGCCCTTCGGACATTTCAATTAACCCTTTAACCAATGCATTTTTAGAGCGCTCAGATTTTCGTTCGGAATGTCGGCGATTCATATAATTGGGAAAATACAATAACTTGGACATCACCCGTAGCACATAATAAAAAACAAAAAAACTGGTCGCTAAAAACCCCAATAAAAAGATAAATGAAGTTTCAACCGTGCGATCCATAAAACTAAACACCACGTATCCTGCACCATTATAAAAAGCAGTCACGCCAATGGTAACGGCGATAACTGTTGCTAATAAAATGGCTAGTATAAATCGTTTCATTATTGAGCCTCCTGCTTTGGCTTCTCGGCTTCAATAACGATTTCTTTTGTTACCGCCGACTGCACCGTTTTATTTGTTGGCGCTTTTATTTTTGTTTGTAACATCGTCCAAGCTTTTGTTAGCTCGGGTAAATTTGGGCTTAACTGTAAAGCTGAATAATCTAATAATGTTTTTTGTAATTGCTTAATGCGATTATCGCTTTCATCGTAATGCAATCGAATGATTTCACTGGCCTGATGTATTTCGTGTAAAAATTGTGTTTGATCGAATCGCAATGCGGCTAATCTTGCACCCAATAAATAGGTTCGCAGTAATTGCTCTATTGTGCTTTGTTGTTGCCCGCTGCTCGCCGCTTTTATGCTGCGTTGGTGTACTTTTATATCACCAATTTGTTTTACTGTTTCTATCACTGAATCAACAAATGTTTTGTCTTCTGTTTTAATATCTTCAACTGCATCGTTTTCAGTGAACTGAATTTTTATTTCTTCTTTTGCCGATTTAAAGGGCAGCTCGGGCAAGTAAGTAATGGCCTGATCTAATGCCAATGAAATACCATTTACATCGGCTTGATGAATGGCATTTAAACTGGCAATGTCTTTTGCTAACTGTTTGCGAATATTAAATAAAGTTAAATCACCTAATAATTTAATACGATCATCTGCCCCCTTCAATGCAGCAATCGCACCGCCAATATCTTTTGCCACGGCAATACGTTGATGTGCGATGCGTAAAAGATAATCTATTTCTGCAAGCGCCCAATCACGTTGATTACGATTTACAATTTTAATCGCTCGCTGCGAGATGCTTTCTGTTTGTCTAATTTGTTTGCTTAATTCTGTTGCGTAACGCGCATTATCTGCCGATTTTTTTGCATTGTTATTTATGTCTACAGTGATGTTATTTAAATTTTGTTTTAATGACGATATAACATTTTGCTGTTTTTTGATTGCAACACTTTGTTTCTTTTGCAACTCCCATAAATAATAAGCGGCGGCGGCACTTGCTGCAGCCAATAGTATTATTAAAAACAGAATAAAAAAATAACCCAGCGATTTTTTTTCTGATTTTTTAGGCGTTACAATCTTATCGTTTTTTTCATCGATAATTTCTGCATCAACTATTATTTTTTCTTGTTCTGACATAATCACGTTTCTTTAAATTTTTATTTAATTTCAAATTCTTTTTCAAGCGCATTCAACATGTGTTGATTCATTGCTGATTGCGCAGACTGCACCTGTTTAAACTGTAATTTTTTCGCTAATTCAACGCCCCGCGCCGATGCCACAATTAACGGGGTTTTTAACATTTCGTTTTTACCTGGCGACTCAAGCATATCATACAGGTTTTGTAATGCTTCGTTGCTGGTTACGGTTATTGCTTTTACGTGTAAATCTTGCCAGTTTTCACTGAGTTGCTGGCGGCTAACCGGCCCATCATGTTGCGGCTTTTTGCGCTGATAAACCTCTGCATAACTCACTTGCGCGCCGCGCTGCTGTATTTCATCTGCCAGCACTTCTAAACCGCCAACACCTCTAAAAATTAAGCAGTGCTTATTTTTTAACGCATTCGCTTGCAACTCATTTAATGCCAGCAATGCCTCGCTGTTAAATTTATTTTTGGGGCTGATACTTATTTTAAACCCCGCTTTATTTGCCGCCGCCAATGTGGCTTTGCCAATAGCCGCCATTTTAGTGGTAATTGACGCTGGCACAATGCCCTGCTGTTGCATTAACGCACTTGCCTGCTCAACCGCATTAACGCTAATAAAAATAATTAAATTATAATCATTTAGCTGTTTTAATATTATTTTTAAGCGCGCATCTAATTCTACCGACTGAATCTCAATGCTGGGAAACGCCACTGAGGCAATGCCTTTGCTTGCCAATAAACGAATAAACTCACTGGCCTGCTGCTGCGGTCGCGTAACGAGCACAGTATTTTTATGACGGCTCGTTGGCGCGTGATTCAATCCATCATTCCCATTTCGCGTAAAATCACATCGGCACCGTCATTTAATAATTGCTCGGCTAATTGCTCGCCGAGGGCAACGGCATTTTCAGCTGCGCCTTTAATTTCACCGCGCACCACTTCGCTGCCATCGGGTCTGCCAACTAATCCGCGTAAAAACAGTTGATTATTTTCCAGCGTTGCAAAGCCGGCGATGGGCACTTGGCAGCCGCCATTTAAACGGTTATTCATGGCACGTTCGGCGCTTAAACGGGTATGCGTTGCCGAATGATTTAGCGGCGCAATTAAATCTTCAATTTCTTTGTCGCCCACTCGGCATTCTATGCCCACCGCGCCCTGGCCTACGGAAGGCAAGCTTTGCTCGGGGGTGATGCGAGTTTTAATGCGTTCGTCGAATTCCAATCGCAACAAGCCGGCGGTGGCTAAAATAATCGCATCGTAATCGCCACTGTCTAATTTTTGTAATCGGCTATTCACATTGCCGCGCAAATTTAACATTTGCGCGCTGGGCATGACTTCTTTAATTTGTAATTGGCGGCGCAAACTGGAGGAGCCAATGCGCGCATTTTCGGGCAATTCTTCGAGGCTATTATAGGTGTTGGAAACAAAGGCATCGGTGGGATCTTCGCGTTCCATAATGACCGATAAGTGTAGCCCTTCGGGAAATTGCATTGGTACATCTTTCATGGAATGCACGGCAATATCAGCCTCACCATCGAGCATGGCTTGCTCCAGCTCTTTTACAAACAGGCCTTTGCCACCAACTTTTGCGAGGGGTGCGTCTAGAATTTTATCGCCTTTTGAAACGATTTTAATGAGTTCGATTTTTAATTCGGGATACAGCGCAGATAACTGTCGAGAAACTTCTTCGGCCTGCCAAAGCGCCAATGGGCTTTTGCGCGTTGCGATGCGGATGGTTTGCGGCATGTTGATAAATAGTCCAATTATTTTAATTGGGCTATTTTAGCGCAGATTAAACGTTATGCGTAGGGGTGCTGTGCGCTATTTATACGTTGCCATATTTTTTATTTTTTTACGCACGTGGGGCAAATGCCGACGGGAGATTTCTAGCCGATCTTCAATGCCTTCGATGGTAATCACACAATGGCCCTCAGAATTTTTTTCAAGCCCATTCATAAACCGATCTGCTACCAGTGCGTTACGGTGAATGCGGGTGAAAAGATGTGAGAATTCGCCTTCTAACGATTTAAGGGATTCTTCGATTAAGCATTCATGATCTTCGGTGCGCAGGGTAACGTATTTGTGATCGGCCAAAAAATAGCGGATGCTTTCGATGGGCACCAGTTCGAGTGTGCCTCGGGTTTTAACGCAAATATGCGTGCGCACTTTGGGTTGCTCGTCGATATATTTAAGTTGTTCGAGCTGCGGTTTAGTGAGGCGGGTGGCGGCTTCTAATGCTTCGTGCAGACGATCTTGTTTAATGGGTTTTAGCAAGTAATCGACCGCGTGTGTTTCAAAAGCTTTTAATGCGTGCTCGGTAAACGCCGTGGTAAATATAATGGAGGGGGGCTTGCTTAATCGGTTCATGTGATGCGCCGTTTCAATGCCATCCATGCCTGGCATACGAATATCCAGCAACACAATATCAGGCTTTAACTCTTGCGCTAAACGCAATGCATCTTTACCGTTTGATGCATTCGCACAGGTTTCAAACCCATCTAGCTCCTGCACTAAACCAATTAATCTTTGTCTGGCCAATGGCTCATCATCAACAATCAATATATTCATATTTTTAAAGGTATTCCTATAGAAACCGTATATAAATTGGGCTCAGCTTTAATAATAAATTCGGCTTCGTTTCCATACATTAATGTCAATCGCGTTCGAATATTTTCTTGCGCCATGTGGTTTCCTTTATGCCGGCTCATCGCGCCATGCCCAGTTACCGGATTAGTTACACTTAAGCATAGTTGATTGTTTTCAAGTTGCGCTGATATTTTTATTTTTCCGCCTTCTTCTAGTGGCTCAAGCCCGTGGTAGATTGCATTCTCTACCAATGGCTGCAAACACAGTGATGGCACTTCAATATCCATCGCCGCTTCATCTAACTGCCACTGCACGGATAAGCGCTGATCTAGGCGTAAATATTCAATATCAATGTAACTTTCTATCAAATTTAACTCGTCTTGCAGCGTGTGAATAGTATCTTCCTGCAAGCTGGCTCTAAATAAATCGGATAAATCTTCCACCGCCTTCTCCGCTTTATTGGCGTCAATGTGCACCAAGCTGGCAATGGTATTCATGCTATTAAATAGGAAGTGTGGCCGAATGCGGGCTTTTAACGCCTGCACCTGTGCGTGACTTTGTGCCTGCAGGTTTGAACGCCATTGATATTGCACGTAAAAATAACGCAACACCACGCCATAAATAATGCCGCCGATCGCAAGGTTTCGCAAAATGAAATAGATAATGGCCTGCTCATTGGCCCTACTGGAAATTCCTATTAGTTGACTAGCATATACAACTAGCGCGCTAAATAAAACCGTTATTAACAACATCAACGCATAACTTAATAATGCGCACACTAAAACGCGTTGTTTATTGAGCCAGTTTTTTAGCACACACAGCAAGCTCGCATTCACCAGCCCCAGCCATTGTGCAAAAAAAGAGATGAGCGCCAAGCGCTGCCAAAAACCACTTTGCTCAGACGGTGCCATCGCCAATAACACAGACAACAACTCCACCATTAACACCAACATAAACACGGCGGACACATCGCACAGGTTAGGAATAAAGCCACGGCTAGCATTTAATTCTGTATTCATAAAAGCAGTGTAGACGAAATACCGGTTATTTTGCCAGTGATATAGCGTAAGCAATATCAATTATGTGTGGCGTCTCAATACCGATTGGGTTGAACTTGCGCGACGGATTGCCAATGCGTAAAGAAGAGGCGCAGCGCACATTTCTTGATAAACAGCGTATCATTGCTAAAGACACCACTCATAGCCAGGAAGAAGAGCGTTATTATCGCTTTGGGTTAAATGAAGAAAAACAGGTATTCTTACTGTTATGTTCAATAAAAAACTCTGAGATAGGTTCCAATATGAAAATAATTTGCATTAGTGGAAGTTTGAGAGAAGGTTCTTACAACACTGCGTTATTAAAAACCGCGAAAGAAATTTCAAATGACGATGTACAATTTGAAATCATGAGCATATGTAATATACCACTATACAATGAAGATATAGATGGAGCTAAAATACCTAAAGAAGTAGCATTGTTAATCAAAAGCATAACATCTGCTGATGCTCTATTGTTTTCTACGCCTGAATACAATCATTGCATTCCCGGTG
>UOFH01000118.1_pt1 | contig 21273 bp, 17 predicted proteins | sample 1988451 | NCBI WGS metagenome assembly UOFH01 (sample SAMEA4712194, study PRJEB27164) | hydrothermal vent metagenome | biome: marine basaltic hydrothermal vent biome; feature: marine hydrothermal vent; material: mineral | place: Pacific Ocean | collected 2011-06-14/2011-07-23 | depth 1689 m | reverse complement strand
AAAAATACGTGCGCGACCGGTAAAGGTTAAATTACCTTCATCGACACCGGCGGTTTTCACGATGCAACCTAACTCGGCAATATTGCCAAACAGCACAGCTAAACCACCATCTAATGAATAGGCATTTTCTACATTGTGAATGCAGCCGTTGGCGCGATCCGTATCGAGCGGCCAGGTTTTGTCCTGCGAAAAGGCTTGCTGCGTGGGCACATTTCCCGGTGCGGCGGAGAAAAGTTTTTTCGCATCTTCGTCATCCGATACCGCAATATCCCATTTTGCCAGCGCGTCTGCCATTGTTGCACTGTGTACCGTCGGCAACTCAGTGTGCAAACAACCGGCTCGATCTAACTCGCCTAGAATACCCATTACACCACCAGCGCGATGTACATCTTCCATGTGAAACAGCTGGGTCGCCGGTGCGACTTTACATAGGTTGGGCACTTTGCGTGACAAACGATCAATATCATCCATGGTGAAATCAATTTCACCTTCCTGCGCCGCCGCCAGTAAATGCAATACGGTATTGGTTGATCCACCCATGGCGATATCTAAGGTCATGGCATTTTCAAAGGCTTTAAAATTTGCGATACTGCGCGGTAACATATCGTAATTATCATTCTCATAATGATCACGAGTGATTGCAACAATACGCCGACCGGCTTCTAAAAATAATTCTTCTCTATAAGCGTGGGTCGCTAACAACGAACCGTTACCCGGCAAAGATAAACCCAGCGCTTCAGTTAAACAGTTCATCGAGTTAGCGGTAAACATCCCCGAGCACGAACCGCAGGTTGGGCAGGCAGAGCGCTCAACCTGATCCACAATTTCATCGGATTGATTTTTATCCGCTGCCATTACCATCGCATCAACTAAATCGAGCTTAACTTCCTTACCCAGCATTTGAGATTTTCCCGATTCCATCGGTCCACCAGAGACAAAAATCACCGGAATATTTAAACGCATAGAAGCCAGCAACATGCCCGGGGTGATTTTGTCGCAATTAGAAATACACACAATCGCATCCGCACAATGCGCGTTCACCATATACTCCACCGAGTCGGCGATAATTTCGCGCGAGGGTAAGGAATACAACATGCCGCCGTGCCCCATGGCTATGCCGTCGTCCACCGCAATGGTGTTAAATTCTTTGGCGATGCCACCGGCTTTTTCCACTTCACGCGCCACCAGTTGCCCCATGTCTTTTAAATGCACGTGGCCAGGAACAAATTGGGTAAAGGAGTTGGCAATCGCAATAATCGGTTTTTCAAAATCGCCGTCTTTCATGCCGGTGGCACGCCACAGTGCGCGGGCACCTGCCATGTTACGACCGTGGGTGGATGTTCTTGAGCGATACACTGGCATATCAGACCTTTTGCTTTAATTTTTTCAGGGGTCTGTATTGTAAATGATTAAGAATTTTCGCGTAAGTCTAATCACTTATAAAGCTGGAGAGAGGAACAAAAAACGCGCATTGAATCATCATGTTCTTCTTAAGTTTTGACTGGGCTGCTGCTCTGTTAACTTTTATGCTTACATTTTATTCCTGATAGTCAGCTTAACGTTTTCAAAATATGAAAATGGCCAGGATCACGGGTAAAAGCATTAACCACAGGGGGCACGGAGGTACACAAAGTTTTTACTTAAACTAAAAACCATCCAGGCCAAACCCACACGCTAAACATGCAGCCTAGAAATCACATGCTTTAACTCTTCCGCCACATTGCGTAAATCTTCCGAGGTTTCCGCCGTCTGCGCTGCGCCCTGCGATGCGGTTTCGGCACTTTGTGAAATACTCACAATGCTGCGATTAATTTCTTCTGCCACGGCATTTTGTTCTTCGGCGGAGCTGGCAATCAGTGTATTCATATCATTAATATTGGTAACCGAGGTAGTAATGCTGGTTAACACTTCACCGGCACGAGCGGCGGTGTCGCGGGTCACATCGGCCTGCGAACGACTTTGATTCATTGACTCCACCGCCTGCTGCGCACCGGTCTGTAGCTTTTCAATCATGCTTTGAATTTCTTCTGTTGATTGCTGCGTTCTGCTCGCCAAGGTGCGCACTTCATCGGCCACCACCGCAAACCCGCGCCCTTGCTCACCGGCACGCGCCGCTTCAATCGCGGCATTTAAGGCGAGTAAATTCGTTTGCTCGGCAATGCCGCGAATCACGTCTAACACCGAACCGATTTCAACCGAATCATTTTCTAGCGCATGAATCACATCCGCCGCATTTTCTACCTGCTGCACTAATTTTGAAATGGCATTAATGGATTCATTTACCACGCTCTGCCCCGTGTTCACTTCGGTGTTTGCCTGATTCGCAGAGTCGGCGGCAAGCTGCGCATTTTGAGCCACTTCGTGAACGGTGGCGGTCATTTGATTCATGGCGGTGGCGACCTGGTCGGTTTCGATGCGCTGCTGTGTCATCGACTGATTGGATTGCTCAGTGTTGTGCGCCATTTCTTCAGCCGAGGTCGATAGCTTAAAAACCGACTGATTGATTTGATTAACAATATTGCCAATGTCTTCTCTTAATGTGGCGGCGCTAGTCGCTAGCTGGCCTAATTCATCATCTGAGCTAATGATAATTTCATGGGTAAAATCACCCGACGCCATTAGCGACAAATCGTTTGCGACCGCCTGCGCCGGTAAAACAATAATTTTTTTAATCATCACTAAAAAGATAACGAAGGCTGAAACGACTGATGAAATTAATAATAAAATTGTCAGTTTGATTCCATCAACCGCATGTTGCTCAGTACTTTTCACTGTTTCATCAACATTAGTAGCAATTAGCCCCGAAATTTTCGACAACATATTTCCCAGTTTTCGGTCGATTCCTTTTACTGCTTTATCACCGGCTTTATGATCAAAATCTGAATTAACAAATGCATCTAAACCGTTTTTATATAATGGCAACAAGCGATTATGTTCTTTTTTAAACGCGCTTAAATTTTGCTCAATTTGCGCATTACCAACATCAGCCAACATAACTTCTACGCCACTTTGCACCTTTTCATGTTGCTTTGAAAACTTGCCCCAATATTTTTTTCGCTGATCCTCATTGTGGCCTCGAATTAACACATTCTTCCACTCTTGCACCTGCGTTTTAAAACCCACATTAATGTTGGTAAACTCATCCTGAATTTGTAGCGTGTGATTCATTGCGACAGACATCTCCTGCTCTACCTCCCAGCCACTATAAATACCAAAAATGGTTGTTGCCATCACCAGCGATGTGCCGAAACCGGTAATCATAAGTAGTTTATTGCGGATGCTGGAACAGATATATTTTTTTATCACTTACTTACTCCAATTTACGGAATGCGTATAATTTTTGTAGCCACCTCATTGTTATAGCAAATTTTTTAGAAAATGCGTTTTCTTAAACATATTCAAACCCACTCAAAAACACTCTTTTGATTGGTTTTTTAAATCAATATGCGTTAGATTGAAACCATGACATTAACCGAACTTAAATACATCGTCGCCGTTGCCCAACATAAACATTTCGGCCGCGCTGCAAAAGCCTGCTTTGTAAGCCAACCCACGCTCAGCTTGGGCATTAAAAAACTCGAAACCGAATTAGATGTAAATATTTTCGAACGCGAGGCACGTAATGAATTACGCATTACAGAACAGGGCGAGCAAATTATTGAACAGGCTCAAAAGGTGCTGGATGAAGCCGCACAAATAAAAATACTCGCACAAACCCATCAAGACCCACTGGCCGCACCACTGCGATTAGGCGCCATTTACACCATTGCGCCTTACCTGCTGCCGCAACTCATTCCGCGTTTGCATAAACGTGCGCCGCAAATGCAATTGCGCCTCGAAGAAAATTTTACCGCGGTGCTTAGCGAGCAATTAAAACAGGGAAAGTTAGATGTGATTTTAATTGCCCTGCCATTTAATGAAGCCGGCGTTGTGACTCAGGCAGTTTATGACGAACCTTTCGAAGCTGTGGTGCCGGCCGACCATCACTGGAAAAATCGCCAGCACATTAACGCCAATGAACTGGCGCAGGAAAATTTATTGCTGCTCGGCCCCGGTCACTGCTTTCGCGATCAGGTATTAAAATCGTGCCCCGACTGCAGCGCCTCCGGACACTTACAGGAAAGTTTAGCGGGCGGATCACTAGAAACCATTCGCCACATGGTTGCCAGCGGCACGGGCATTACCGTGCTGCCTTCCAGCTCCAGTCAAAAATCCACAGACAGCTCGCTAATTAAAATGATCCCTTTTAACGAGCCTTCGCCAAAACGCCGAGTTGCACTGGCTTGGCGAAAAGGCTTCACCCGCCCTGAAGCAATTGAAGTTTTACGTCAGAGCATTTTAAAATGCACCCTTAACGGCGTGGTTAAATTGCCCAATGAAAAAACGTAACGACACTCAATAACGTCCCGCATCAAAAGCAAAGACGCTATCAAGGTATATACTTAGTAGATACGATGAAAAAAATATAATACGAATCCCCCACTATTCATTTTTTGCTGGGAAAAAAGTTACGTGACTGAGTTTTTATATCAAAATGAAGCAAGCATTCGCCTGAGCATTTTTCTCAGCAGTTTTGTTTTACTCGCCATATTTGAACACCTCAAACCCAAACGCCCACTCACCCAGCCGCAACTCAATCGCTGGGCAAACAACTTCGCCCTGCTTTTTAGCGGCACATTAATCGTTCGCATACTCTTGCCCGCCGCCGCCATTGGCATTGCTTATTTAGTTGAGCGCCAACAATGGGGGCTGGTTAATCATGTGGATTGGCCATTTTGGGTCAGCATTGTTTTCAGCTTTATTATTCTTGATTTAGCGATTTATGTTCAGCACATTTTATTTCATGTGCTGCCCTTGCTCTGGCGAGTACATCGTGTTCATCACTCCGATCTTGACTGCGATACCTCCACCGGTTTGCGTTTTCATCCGCTGGAAATTTTAATGTCTATTCTCATAAAATTTATCACTATTAGTGTATTGGGCGCTCCCGTTATTGCCGTTATTTTATTTGAGATCACACTTAATTTGCTGTCGATGTTTACCCATTCAAACCTGCGCTTAAATAAAACATTTGAACGCGTACTGCGCTGGTTTATTGTCACGCCCGATATGCACCGCGTGCATCACTCTATTCGAGAAAACGAAACCAATAGCAACTTTGCATTTCACCTTTCCATTTGGGACCGACTTTTCGGCACCTACATTGCACAACCCGCCGATGGACAATTGGGCATGACGATCGGTTTAGAACCCTTTAGAGAAAATCACTGGCAAACATTTCGCGGCTTATTGTTAATGCCTTTCGATGCAAAAATTAAAGGCTATGCAATCAACGACCGCGATACAAAAAATGCAGATGCACTCTCACTGGCCAGAGAGGTGGCATTGCAAAACCAGGAAAAAGCGCGATTATCAACCGAGTTGTCCAGTTACATACAGGCCATTGACCAGCACGCACTGGTGTCAGTAACCAATGCCAAAGGTGAAATTATTCGCGCCAATAAAAAGTTTTGCGACGTCAGTGGTTACAGCGAGGAGGAGTTAATAGGTAAAGATCACAGGCTCATTAACTCAGGCACGCACCCCGCATCAACCTTTAAAGATTTGTGGAAAACCATTGCCAGCGGTAAAAAATGGCAGGGCGAAATTTGCAATCGCGCGAAAGATGGCTCGCTATACTGGGTGGATAACACCATTATTCCGGCACTGGATGAACACGGAAAAATTGATCGTTATATATCCGTTAGAATTGATATCAGCGATAGAAAACGCCACGAAGCCGAACTGAAAAAAGCCTATGATGATTTAGCAAAAGTGAACGCGCACCTGGAAACCATCAGCCGCACCGATGCATTAACACAAATTGCCAATCGGCGTTATTTTGATGAAGTGCTGGCAAACGATATCAGCAAACTCAGCCGCACAAATGGTGAGATAACCTTAATGCTTTGCGATATCGACTACTTTAAAAAATACAACGACACCTACGGACACCCCGCTGGTGACGCCGCTTTGCAACAAGTTGCGCAGGCGATTGAATCGAGTTTTTCCCGTGCTGGCGATTTAGTGGCGCGTTACGGTGGCGAAGAGTTTGCAATCATTCTGGTATCCATTAATAAACAAACCGCGCTGAAATTAGCCGAAAGAATGCGCCACAATATTGAGGCTTTAAAACTGGAACATTGCGACTCTGATGTAAATGATGTGGTCACTATTAGCGTAGGGGTTACAACGCTGCCGGTCGATCAACAAACCTCATCTGCCATGGTAATTGAAAAAGTGGATAAGGCACTTTATAAAGCCAAGGAATCCGGCCGCAATAACGTGCAGTTTATAAATTAACTTTACGACTTATTTTTTTACAGCATCCATGCGCCCAATCGCTTACACTCCAACCTCAATATTTAACTAACATTACCCACTAATTTTTTAAATTTAAACCATGAATTCCACAACAAAAAATCGCCCCAGTTTATTAGAAATGATTCAGCAACTGATTGCCACACCCTCAGTAAGTTGTGTCGATCCGTCTATTGACCAAAGCAATTTAAACGTGATTCATTTACTCGCCAACTGGTTAACCGAGCTGGGTTTTGCCGTTGAGCAATTACCCGTTGCCGAGGGCAAAGCCAATTTAATTGCCACGCTGGGTGACAACGGCAATGGCGGATTGATTTTAGCAGGGCACACCGACACCGTTCCCTACGACGAACAACGCTGGCAACACGATCCCTTTAAACTCAGCGAAGATAACGGCAAATTTTACGGCCTCGGCACATCAGACATGAAAGCGTTTTTAGCGCTGGCGATTGAAGCCGCCATCAGTTTTGAAAAAAGTGAATACCAGCAGCCGCTAATTATTCTCGCCACCAGCGATGAAGAAACCACCATGGCGGGTGCCAAAGCGTTAGTCGAGGCAAACAAACCCGCGGCACGTTACGCGGTCATTGGCGAACCCACCGGCATGAAACCTATTCGAATGCACAAGGGCATTATGATGGAGGCGATTCGCATTACCGGTTTGGCAGGGCATTCGAGCAATCCCGCCTACGGACACAATGCACTGGAAGCCATGCACAAAGTGATTGCCGAGCTCATGTTATGGCGCGATGAATTGCAGCAACAATACACCAACACCCTATTTGAAGTGCCGGTGCCAACGATGAACTTTGGGCATATTCACGGCGGCGACAACCCCAATCGCATTTGCGGTGCCTGCGAATTACATATCGACATTCGCCCATTGCCCGGAATGGATTTGCTAGATTTACGCCAGCAGCTAAATGCTCGCTTACAAAAAGTCATGCCCGAGCACGGCTTTACACTAGAAACCCGCCCGCTGTTTTCGGGCACACCGGCCATGCAAACCCCCGCCGAATCGGCACTGGTAAAAGCCGCCGAAAAACTCACCGGCACAGAAGCAGGCAGCGTCGCCTTCGGCACCGAAGCGCCATATTTGACTGAGTTGGGCATAGACACTATTGTATTGGGGCCAGGGGATATTGCGCAGGCGCATCAGCCGGATGAGTATCTGGATATTGATCGAATTGAACCAACGGTGGAGTTGCTGAAAAAACTGATACACAAGTTTTGTATAAAACCCAGCTAAGGCACAACGCCATCGGGGACAGACCACCGCCTTTTGGTGCTCTGTCCCCTGTTGTGATGCCATCAAGAGCGAGACGAAGTCGCCTTGCTACCCTGCCAACTTTTGGTGGTATGGGCTAAGGGGACAGAGCGCCAGAAAACGGCGGTCTGTCCCCGAGGGAGATGCGCCCAAAAGCGCATTTGGCCAACTGTAATAATAACTGAACGAGCAAAAAAAATAACAATGACATCACCCACTCAACAATACGTAAACTGGTTTCGCAATTCTTCGCCGTATATTCACAGCCATCGCGGGCGCACTTTTGTTATTTATATTTCTGGCGAAACCATTATTCATAACGGCTTTGCACATTTAATTCATGACATCGCTTTGCTCAATAGTCTGGGTGTAAAACTGGTCTTAGTACACGGTGCGCGCCCACAAATAAAACAACAACTCAACACGCTAAATATTCATTCCGATTTTCATAACGGCTGGCGCATCACCCCCGCCGAAACGTTGCCTGGCATTGAACAGGCCGTGGGACAGGTACGGGTAAATATTGAAACACAATTATCACGGGGATTAATCAACACGCCCATGGCGGGCGCGGCACTCAAAGTCATTTCGGGTAATTTTGTAACGGCTCGCCCTTACGGTGTGCGCGATGGAATTGATTTTGGTTTCACCGGCGACATTCGTAAAATCGACACCCACGCCATTAAACAACAACTCGAATTAAATAATATTGTGCTGCTCTCACCCATTGCTTATTCGCCGACAGGTGAAGCGTTTAACTGTCGTGCAGAAGATGTTGCCACCGTCGCGGCCAGTGAACTTGGCGCAGATAAGCTCATTTTTATGATGCCCGCCAACGGCGTAAAAGATTCGCAACAAACGTTAATTCATCAATTAAATTTAATCGATGCCGAACAGCTTGCGCAAAAAAAGACTAACGATGACATCACCCAATTGCATTTATGCAGCGCCATTAATGCCTGCAAAAAAGGCGTGCGCCGCGCACATTTAATTAGCCACGAAACCGACGGCGCGTTACTACTAGAGCTATACACCCGTGATGGCAGCGGCACAATGATTACCACCGACACATACGAAGGTTTGCGCCAAGCGAATGTGAATGATGTGGGCGGCATACTCGAATTAATTCAGCCGTTAGAAGATCAACACGTTTTAGCACATCGCTCACGCGAACAACTCGAATTAGAAATCGAACAGTTTACCGTAATTGAACGCGACGGCATGATTATCGCCTGCGCGGCACTTTACCCTTACGATAAAAACTGCGCAGAATTAGCCTGCGTTGCGGTGCATGACGATTATCAAAAACAAGGGCGAGCTGGCGAACTTATTCAACACATTCAACAACAATGCATCGCCCAAAACATTAACACGTTGTTTATTTTAACCACCCACACCGCGCACTGGTTTATCGAAAAAGGTTTTGTTGAGAGCGACTTAAAACAAATACCAATTCAGCGCAGAGATATGTATAACGCGCAACGTAATTCTAAAATTTATATTAAACCGTTGTAAATTTTATCGTCTCGCCTGCGCAGGCACATCACTGCGATTTTAAAATGGCATTTTTGATTTTTAGGTATTAGTGATAATCGACTTTAAAAACGCCTCTAACACGGTTATCGAAAAGCTGAATATTTATTAACCGCGTTAATCTAATCCTGCAAAATAGCACTATTTATCCTATAAATAGTATCTGGCTGTTTTAATTTCACTCATTAACGCTTGTAGTAGATCAGCATGTTTATTCTATTTACAGCCTTTTCAACAACATGCTTCCAAATAAAATTGCCTCGTTAGTTTAGGTCGTATTATATGAATATATTTTTAACTGGAATGCGTTACTTGTTGTTATTCGTCACAGCGAGCTTTTCTATTACGGCACAGGCAGCACTAGACTTACTTATTTTCCCAGAAGCGCGCACACTGCGCATCAAAGACAACACATCAAACACAACCGACACCAGCGCGAGCATCGATTTTTTTGGTACCGCACACTACGGACAATTTCGTTTTTTAGCCGAAGTTTTTATATCTGAGGACAACCCGGAAACCGAGCGACTTCAAATAGGTTATGAATTCACGCCGTCCTCCTCTGCTTGGCTGGGGCGCATGCACAATTTACTGGGTTACTGGAACACGCAATATAATCACGGCACCTATTTGCAAACCTCTATAAGCCGCCCCCAGATCGCTGAGTTTGAACACAATGGCGGTTTATTTCCCAGCCATACAACGGGCTTACTATTTGAAACATCACAAGAAATAACGCAAGAGGGCAGCATCGACTTTTCATTTGTGGCCGGCAGCAGCCCCGAGCTACGAGCAGACAATGAGGCGCAATTAAACGGCCTGGTTTTACACACACGAGAATTATTTAATCCTGGCAAAGGGAGTCACAAACTCAACCTTGCCGCACGCATGATTTATAGCCCGCAAACCATGCGCAATAACCAGTTGGGCGTCTTTGCCAGTCAAATAGAAATTGCCGTAACAGACCCCAATGTAAACAGCATACATTTAACGGTTGCCGGATTACTGGCCTACTGGGAATTTCAGTCGTTAAATATTTACAGCTCATTATTTTATATACGAGATCGTGTTGAGTCTAACAACACAAAAAATACCGGATCGTTCAGCAGCGGCTATATGCAACTGGATTACCTTATAGAAGAAAACTGGACACTATTTGGCCGTCTCGAAGACACCTTCAATGAAACCGCTGACCCCTACTTAGCATTAATGCAAAACTTTTCACCCACAACACAAGTTGCAGGAATACGCTGGGATGTTACTCACAATCAGGCGCTCAAACTCGAAGCATCTGAAAAAGAATTAGCAGGCGAAACGATTACCACGTTAATTCTAAACTGGTCGGCTGTGTTCCCATGAGTTTTCGGCAGCGTTATAAATCAGCTATATTATTAATCATTATTAATTTAATGATTGCGCCTGTTTACGCTCATAATTCAAGCCACCCAACACTTGTACTAGTTAGCTCAACGCATAGTTCAATTGAACAATTAAAGCCAAGTTTAGTGCGAAAAATATTCCTTAATTTTCACACTTCTTTTAACAACCAGCATTTAACCCCTTTAATAAATAGCAGTAACGAACTGCTTTATGAAATTTTTTTACAAAAAGTAGTGTATATGTCAGAACGAAATTATGATCGATACCTAATAGCAAAAACATTTCGCTCTGGAATACCACGCCCTGAAAAATTTTCAAACACTAAAAAATTAATAACCGCACTACAATCCATTTCTGGTTCAGTTAGTGTTATGTGGAAAAAAAATGCAATAGATGAGAAAAACATTCGCATCATTCAGGTACTTTGGGAAGAGAGACGTTGACTAAAAATATTTTTTATACACTAACAGGCTGCTTTACACTCTCTGCCTTATTTATTCATATGTTAATGATGCCGCTACTTTTTGCCGGTGTCTTTTATATTGTTGATAGTAACTATAGAAATAACTTTGTAAATCATGTTAGAAACGATGCTCTCACTCTAGCTTCAATAAGCGAGTCACAAGCTGACAACGCCTTACTCTATCAAGAAAAAATAATAGACGACGCCATTATAAGTGGTCGCCTGTCTTCCGCTAAAATAACCAATGAAGAAAATAAGATATTGCGTGAATGGGGTGACAATTCATTAACAAACAATACAGATGAAGACTTTTTTTTCGGTGAACATGATGACAACGTATTTAATATTATTGTTCCACGTTACGACACAGCAGGCAATATTCAAGGCGAATTATTATTAAGCTATGATGAGCTACCAACAAAAAAAGAAATCTCCCAAGCCTATCTTTACGGATTTTATTTAAGCATAACTTATATTATTATTACTTTTTTTATCACTGTTATATTAGGACGTAGAGTAACCAAACCCATCAAACAATTAAGCGACGCCTCTAAAGAGATTTCCATGGGGCATTACGAAAAAGAACTTGTGGTTGAATCAAATATAAAAGACATACAGCAACTGGCAAACACACTTGAGCACATGCGCTTTGAGCTGGTAAAGAAAAACAACGAAATGAAGCACCATGCTATGCATGATGGTTTAACCGGATTACCCAACAGATTATTACTCCGTGAGCGCATCGACAAAATAATAACAAACAAACACACGCACACCACCGCTTTATTGATGCTTGATCTTGATCGCTTCAAAGAAATCAACGACACCTTAGGCCACCTGGTTGGCGATGAAGTTTTGAAAATAGCATCTCAACGTTTGCTATCTTGCGTGCGCCAATCCGATACTGTATCGCGTTTGGGCGGCGATGAATTCGCTCTTGTTTTATATAAAATAAATGATGAAAAAGCAATGGCGATTGCTAATACATTATCAAAAAAACTACGTGAATCATTCACCGTAAATGACAACGAATTAAACGTAAGCGCAAGCATTGGTATAGCCCTGCATCCTCAACATGGAAAAACATTTAATGAAGTATTACATTGTGCAGATATCGCAATGTATGCCAGCAAATTAAATCGTCAGGGTGAAGCTATTTTATACAATGAACAGCTAGGGAACCTCTGATCAAGTCTGGTTGATGAGAGGCTCCCTAGATAGAAAATAAATATATTTTAAATTTTTTTATTCTTTGCCGATTGAACGATGCCTTTCGACAACAAACGACAAATCGCCTGAAATTGTACATATTCAGATTGCGTTAAATCCCCCTTCACTTTATCTGCATACATTAATCCCATTGCGTGTTTATTTACAAACACGGACATTGCAAAGAACTGCCTCACACCTATTGTTAGCTTAACCGTATCCGGAATCATTTTCCAATATTTCATCGCATTACTTTCATTTAAAAATAGCCCCCTGTTTTTTTCCATTAGCAATTTAAAAACATGAGGTTTATCAATGGGTATTTTTAATTTGTTTATTGCAATGTCTTGTGAAACCTGCTCGACATAACGTGACACTAACCATTGTTTTTTGGGTAACTTAACCATAAACACACAGCGTTGAACCCCGCACAATAAACATATTTTCACCGCTTTTTCGATGAGATCGTGAGCCGGTTTTGCCTGTGACACCATTAACTTAAATTCTTTAATTGATAGCGCTAACGCTTTACTCACAAGCGGTGGTTTATTTTCTACTACTGGTTTTATTGGTACTGTTTTCTCAAACTCTTTTTTATCTGCTGATTTTTTTTCAGGTTTTTTATTTTTGGCCGTTATCGTTTCATGTTTAACCACCTGCTTTTTTTCGGCTTTTTTAATTGCTTCTTTTCTCGACTTTATTTCTTTCAGCATTGCTGCCCTGTCTTCTGCCGAAACCCTTTCAGGTTTTTCTTTTTTCGTCTTAACTTCGTTTGTATTTAAAATAAACTCGGGATACGTGTAATTATCATCTGCCAATTGCAATAATAATTTTGCCGGTGCAGCGTAGCCTTTATTCAACAACACATCATTTACATTAACGGCATTCAAATGCAAACGTCGTTCAATTTCACCTTCTGCCTTACCTTTGTATTTTGCGATGCGCGTTATTATTTCTTCGGCCTCTTTTCCGTACCAGTTCACGCCCACAATTCTGGCCATTTCTGAGGCCAGTGAAACACCCGTGGCTAACGTAAAATCATCATGTTTTAAACTCAAACCATGCGTCGCCATTTCGGGTAAATTCCAGAATTTTGCTAATTCACTTCCCAACTCGCGCATACCGCAACCCAATATTTTTTTTGCCGCTTGCTCGTAAGTGTTTTTTTTGACGTAACATAATTCTTCTATTTTCGGCATCGCATCATCACCATAGCACCACAGCATTAACTCGGTTATCGTTTGCAATAAAGTGGCGAGCTGCATCTCTTCGCTTGCATTCACATTTCGTTGTTGTGCCCATTCCATTGACTGCAAAGCCGCATGACATGCCTGCCCCGTTACACGCAGATAACCCTGCTTGTTTTTTTCCGGTAGCGAAATACCGTCCAACAACGGAGTTTCATTTAAAAAAGTCTGGAACGATGCCTGCCCTAAATGTGACAGCGCATTATTCATCGTGGTTAATGGGTTTTTTCCCGCTGTTTCACGCTGTGTATTTACATGTTTAAAAATATGCGCGCTAAAAGCGGCATCGAAAAAAATGGGCGAAGTGTACTGTGTAATAGATAATTGCGGCTGATCGATTAATGCCTGCACATCTTTTTTAGTACGCGGCAAAACAGGTAACACTTTATCCGTTAAAAATATTTTCCATTGAGACAAGCCTTGCTGCATAAGTGATATCCGGTTGTTTTTTCCTTAAGACACCATCGTTTATTGTTTGCTGATTATCCACTTAAACAAGAGTGCTAGAGAGAAATTATTTGCTTTATTTGAGTATATGCAATCCTCAGTCAATTGCTGGTTTTTGAACATATTCATTAGTTCTTTTTACCCTCTGTAGAGCTATGCTAGTATGGTTAAAAAATTGAGATGTTAATTCTTTGTGAGCACTTCACTACCCACCCTTATTCGCCTGCGCGGCATTCAAAATCAAACGCGTAAATTGTTCTCAGGCATGAGCGATATTGAATATCGCCTGCAATATCACCCCGATTTAAGCCCAGCGGGCTGGTATTTAGGGCACGGACTTTTTATTGAAAATTACTGGCTGCACGAAGTTATTCAAAATAATACACAATTTACGAATGATAAAACGCTGTGGTTTGCAAACCATTGTTCATTAGCGCAACGCGGCCCTCGATTACCCAAACTCGATAAACTATTAAATGAAATAGCCACTCAACAAGATTTTAATGATTTATTTTTAATGGAAAAAACAGCGCCCATTAGTGATCACTTATTATTTAAAGATGAGTATATTGAAAACTTTATTATTCAACATTATGCCCGCCATTATGAATCTATTTTTATGGTGTTAAACCAAATCGCTTTAAAAAAACATAAACGAAATAAAGAAAACACATACATCCCGCAAACACCTCTAAGCCCGCAGGCGCTTATTAAAAATATGACGCCCATAAAAAAAAGCAGTTACTCTGTAGGCGGTGAATGGCCCTTTTCTTTTGATATTGAATTACCTTCGCACAGTGTACAACTTAATAATTTTTCTATTGCCAACACGCCTGTCACTAACGGCCAGTATTTATTATTTATGCTAGAAGGGGGTTACAACAAAAAACATTTATGGAGTGATGCAGGCTGGCAGTGGTGTGAAAAAAATACTATTCAACACCCGGAATACTGGCAAAAAAACACACAGAATCAATGGCACGGCGTTAACCATCTTGGCCCTTATGATTTAAATATTAATGATGCCGTTTACGGAATTAATCACTACGAGGCAACGGCGTTTGCGAATTGGGCCGGTGCGCGCCTGCCCCATGAACACGAATGGGAAACCGCGGCTCGATTAGAATTAATAAAATGCACCACCCATGTTTGGGAGTGGTGCAGCAATTCGTTTGAATACTATCCGGGTTTTAAAGCCTTTCCTTATGATTTAGATTTACAGCCCAAACTTAACAACCAACACTTTGTGCTTAAAGGTGCCAGCCAATACACGCGTCCAGAAATAAAACGTGCCGCATTTAGGAACGCACACTTACCCCATCAACGCCATATTTTTGCGGGTTTACGACTAGTATTTGAATAAATAAACCGTACACTATGCACTCACATTATTAATTCAAATTAACTTATGCATGTACCCCACAGTTATATAGAAAACAGCGTACACACCGCTTTAACCGAAGACATTGGCAGCGGTGATGTAACCGCTCACATCATCCCAGAAGATGACTTTAGTTTAGCCACGGTGATTACCCGTGAAGCCGCAACCCTTTGTGGCGTTGACTGGTTTGAAGAAGTTTTTATGCAATTAGATTCGCAGGTTTTTATCGAGTGGGATGTTGATGACGGCGAACGTGTAGAGGCCGGTCAGCAAATTTGTTCGTTAAGTGGTTCGACCCGTGCGTTATTAACTGGCGAGCGCAGCGCATTAAATTTTTTACAAACCTTATCGAGCACCGCAACAAAAGCCGCTGAATTTGCTGCGGCCGTTAAAGGCACAAAAGCAAAAGTGCTGGACACGCGAAAAACCATTCCCGGTTTACGCATCGCACAAAAATATGCAGTGCACTGCGGCGGTTGCTATAATCATCGTGTAGGTTTATATGATGCGATTTTAATTAAAGAAAATCATATTCTCGCCGCAGGTGGAATTAGCGAAGCCGTTGAAGCAGCCCGTTTTTATAGTCCCGAATTATTAATTGAAGTTGAAGTCGAAAACTTGGATGAACTACAAGTCGCACTCGATGCAAATGTCGAACGCATTATGCTCGATAACTTTAATTTAGATTTATTAGTGCAAGCGGTAAAAATAAACAATAGCAAAGCCCAACTTGAAGCATCAGGAAATGTGAATTTAAAAACCATTAAAGCCATTGCTGAAACCGGCGTTGATTTTATTTCTACTGGGGCGCTAACAAAAGATGTTGCAGCGATTGATTTATCTATGCGATTTTCCTGAGTTTTTTAAGCCACTAAAAACTGTAGGTGCGAATTTATTCGCATGTAACCCGTGCGAATAAATTCGCACCTACATTATTATTTTCACAACACGAATTATTTAATTGAAACCACTTAAACCTATTTTACTCAGCTGGAAATTATTGCGCATTAGTGTACATTTATTTTCTGGTTTAACACTCACACTTTTATTTGTGCACAATGGCATTCACGGTTCAGATCGTGCTTCACGTTTATTTATTTGGTGGAACAATCGCTTGTGCGAAATATTCAAAGCGCGTATTACAGTGCAAGGCAAAATGAATAACGAACCAACGTTGTATGTTATGAATCATATTTCCTGGTTTGATATTCCGGTTTTAGCATCTCTACAACCTTTACATTTTTTATCGAAAGCCGAGGTTAAAAGCTGGCCGTTAATTGGCTGGTTTACACAACGTGCGGGCACATTATTTATTCAGCGTGGCGCAGCGGGCGCCGCACAAAATTCACTTGATGAAATAACCCAATGCCTTAAAAACGGTGGCAGCGTTGTTGTGTTTCCCGAGGGCACAACAACCGATGGTTCAAATTTAAAAAAATTTCATGGCCGATTATTGCAAGCGGCTATTAACGCGCAAGTTAAAATTCAGCCTATTGCTTTACGCTACCCTTACAAGGACGGCATCAACCCTTATGCGCCTTATGCGGGTGATACGAGTTTTATGGATTCGGTAATGGGCTTAACACAATCAAAACCGCTTAATGTCGAATTGCATTTTTTAAACTCAATAGATTTTCATCTTAACGATGCTAACGATTCAACACCTAAACAACTTGCACTGAGTGCGAGACAGGCTATTGCCGATAAATTAAAAATTGCACTTTAATTATTTTTTATTTTAAATCTGGAAATAAAAAATAAACCAACCGAGGCTAACACAATAGATGGACCTGCGGGTGTATCCCATTGCATTGATGCAAACACGCCGCCTAACACTGAGAAAAAACCAAATAGCATTGCGCCCATTGCCATCGCTTCAGGCGATTTTGCAAAACGTCGCGCACTGGCTGCAGGCACAATTAATAATGCGGTAATTAAAATAATGCCGACAATTTTCATTGCTACTGCAACAACAACGGCCATTATTAACATAAAAATTAAGCGTACACGATCCACGGGCACACCTTCACTGCGCGCCAATTCTTCGTGAACGGCAACGGCCAAAATAGATTGCCATAACCAAGTCAGTAGCGCTAACACCAAAACACAAATAGCGCTGAGCCAAATTAAATATTCCCAACTCACGGAAAGAATATCGCCAAAAAGATAAGCCATTAAATCGATACGCTGCCCTTCACTTTGCATAATAGCCAGCATAACTAAACCAGCGGCTAATGCGCCGTGCGACAAAATACCAAGAATGGTATCACTGGTTAAATCTTTTTTTGCCTGTAATCGAATGAGCAAATAACTGAGCACGATGCCAATCAACATAACGCCGACAAGGGGATTAATATCAAACATAATGGCGATGGATGTGCCGAGTAAAGCAGAGTGCGCCAGCGCGTCACCGAAGTAGGCCATGCGTCGCCAAACTACAACGCAACCTAATGGTCCAGAAACAATAACCACTAAAATACCGGCGATTAATGCGCGTAAAATAAAATCATCAATTATCATGATTGCAGCCAGAGTGATGCTCAACCACATCGCCACTTAAATCATGGCTATGGTCATGTTGATGCGTGTATACCGCAACGCCCTCTAAGGAAGCGCCAAATAATTTTAAATATTCAGGATGTTTGCTAACCGCTTGAGGATGACCAGTGCAGCATATATGTGTATTTAAACAAAGCACCTGATCCGTCGCTTCCATGACTAAATGCAAATCATGTGACACCATTAAAACGCCACAGCCAAGTTCATCACGAATATTTGAAATTAATTGATATAACTGTTGCTGCCCATTAATGTCTACGCCTTGCGCAGGTTCATCTAACACCAGCAAATCGGGCTTGCGTAATAATGCGCGCGCTAATAATATGCGTTGAAATTCGCCACCCGAAACCGATTGCACTGCCTGCGTTAATAGTGATGCAATATTCAATGTGCTGGCTGTGTATTTTATTTCATCGGTTTTTATTTTTAAACCCATTTGTAAAAAGCGTTCAACACTCATGGGAAGCGCTGCATCAAAATGTAATTTTTGTGGCACATAGCCTATAACTAGATTATCCTTCTTTTTAAGGCTGCCTTGATCTGCCTTAACCAAACCCAATAACACTCTTACCAGTGATGTTTTACCCGAACCGTTTGGACCGATTAAGGTGAGTATTTCTCCGGGTTTTATACTCAGATTAATATTATCTAAAATTTGTCGCTGATTAATATGTAAACTAATATTCTCAGCCTGTAATAAATATGAACTCATTTGTGCCTTTAATTGACCCGGTAAATTTGATCTGTAAAATTAAACCCGTAAACTGATATACAAAAATCATTTCGAATTAAACGTTTATCCATAACCACGATTTAACTAACGATAGCATAACTTTATGTTGACCCATTATACAAGCAAGCGCCAGCTCAAACTCATATTTATAAGCCTGATTTTAACTTTTTTTTCATTTTCATCTTATGCAAAATCGACACAAATTTTAGTTAGCATAAAACCCTTGCACTCTATCGTTTTGCACATTACCGCAGGTGTAAACGAGCCAATGCTTTTATTGTCCGGGCAACAGTCTCCACATCACTTTCAGCTACGCCCATCACAAAAACGTTTAATTAATCAAGCTGATGTTTTTTTTTACAGCAGTGATAACATAGAAACATTTGTTCCCGCGCTTAAAAACACAACACATTTAACATTTATTGAGCTTAGCAAAATTGATAACATTAACTCGTTACCTGTGCGCAGTTTTGATTCACACCAGCATCACGCACATGGCAATATTGATGGACATATCTGGCTATCCATTGAAAACACAAAAACGATTGCGAAATTCATCACGCATACGTTAAGCAAATATTCGCCTGAAAACACAACCCTATATAATGAAAATTTAAAGTTGCTATTAATAAAATTAAATTCACTTAAAAATAAAAACAAAACATTACTAAGTCAATTTAAAAATACGCCCTATTTGGTTTATCACGATGCTTATCAATATTTTGAAACTGAAAACAATTTGCTCGCGGCTTATTTTATTACCAGTAGTGCGGAACATTCTCCTGGAATAAAAAGAGTAAAGGCACTGCGCGAGTTAATTGACAACAAAAACATAAAGTGTATTTTTTATGAACCGCCAAACATCCCTCCACTATTAAATACGCTTACAGAAAGCAAAACCATAAAACTGGCAGAAATTGACCCAACAGGCTCCCAAATTCCTGCCAATAAAAATCATTATTTTAAGCTAATGCAACAAACAGCGACTACACTTAGTGAGTGTCTCCGCTATTAAAGATGTATCGATGAAACAACGTGAAATAAGAACTTACCTGAATAACAGCCTGGTCCAACTCATAAAACCTTCCGATGAGAATATATATAAAGTATATAAAGTTCTTAATATAAGTCGTGGTGGCATCTGTTTTGAAAGCAATGAAAATGATTTTGAACTTAATGAAATAATAAAATTAAATCTTCTTCTCAACAAAAACTCTATTCACATGGCAAGTGGCAGGGTGTGTTACTGCAATATGTCATCTGATAAAAATTTAACTCAATTTGGTTTGAGTTTTCTCGACAACTTTATAGATGCCGATATTTTACGTGTTAACATTTGCTAAAAAATTAAACTTTTTTATAGACCACAACTTTATTACGCCCCGATGATTTCGCTTTATATAAAGCTTCATCTGCTCTTTGTAGCAACAGTCCCCCTATTTCTTTATGACTTAGCTCTTTTTCATTAAATGACGATAAAACATCTAAACCAATAGAAACCGTTATATTTAAACCGCCTTGACCACATGCTAACTTCTTGTCGCCCTCCACTGATTTTCTTAATCTTTCTGCAATTTCAATCGCACCTTTAACGCTTACACTTGGCAACACTACAGCAAATTCTTCTCCGCCATATCTTGCAACTATATCGCAGGCTCGAACTTGTTCTTTAATAAGCCCAACGAGTTGCGTTAAAACCAAATCACCAATGTGATGTCCATAGGTGTCATTTACCTTCTTAAAGAAATCGACGTCTAAAAACATACAGGCTAAATTTTCACTTTGCCTTAAGCTACGTGCTATCTCATCTGTAAAACGCAAATCAAAATAACGCCGATTATATGCTTGCGTAAGTGGGTCTTGATAGCCTATTTCTTTTATGCGTTGCTGGTTCAAACAGTTTTCAATTGCGACCGCCGTCATTGCAGAAAGTTTTTCTAAAAAAGTTGTCGCTATGCCGGTTTGATAACGATTAATGTCTCTGCTTAATAAAAGCAAAGTGCCAATTAATTGATTGTTACGAATCAGTGGTAACAATGCCGCACTTTTACACACATCAACATCAGGCAATCCATTTAACATCCACGCATATTCATTAAGCACGCCTTCGCCAAGACTTGGATGTTTTTTTAAACTGGATATTTTTTCTGCATCCGTATCGACATTTAAGATAAGCAGTTTGGATTCATATAATGATTTGGCATCCGTATCATGGCCATAAAAAAGTTTTTCTATGTCATGATCAAAATCAATTAAACACATCACAACATCATGCAGTTGAAAGCGTGCCTGCATTTGAAACAAGACATAATCACGTAATTGAGCCGGTGTATTCGAGGATATAACTTCGAAGCCAAATGAATCAAATAATTCCTGTTTCTGCTCATTGGTTCGAGCACGACGTAATAAATTATCTAACTGGCGTTTTAGTTTTCGATTTTCATTGAAGATGGTTTCTTCCATGGGTAAGAGTTTATAACATTAATTCCATTTACGCTGAGTGTTTCATCTGATTATCATTGCGATGGAGTTAATGCACTCATGTACTCCCTCTTTTTAAATAGCAAAAAAAAATACCCAGCCTATGACAGACTGGGTATTTTAGGTGTTAAATCCTGGCAGTGTCCTACTCTCACATGGGGAGACCCCACACTACCATCGGCGCTAACGCGTTTCACTTCTGAGTTCGGGATG
>UOFH01000203.1_pt1 | contig 22502 bp, 23 predicted proteins | sample 1988451 | NCBI WGS metagenome assembly UOFH01 (sample SAMEA4712194, study PRJEB27164) | hydrothermal vent metagenome | biome: marine basaltic hydrothermal vent biome; feature: marine hydrothermal vent; material: mineral | place: Pacific Ocean | collected 2011-06-14/2011-07-23 | depth 1689 m | reverse complement strand
CAAATGGTAAAGGCAAGTTAAAGGGGAAGCTAACGTTTCATGGCGTTACCAAAGAAATAGAAATTGATACCCGTCGCGTGGGTGCTGGTGATGACCCCTGGGGCGGATATCGTTTTGGTATTGAAGGCCAGACACGCATTAAATTAGCTGATTACAATATAAAAAAAGATCTTGGCCCTGCGTCTGCAGAGCTTGAATTATTTATTACTTTGGAAGGCATTAGACAATAGAACTTTTTAGTAACTATATCATGCGCTTTTTCAAAAACTGAACAGCATCAATAAATTTTAATCCAACAGGAAAAACACAATGAAAGCTATTATTATTAATCAACCCGGTGGTATTGAGGTTTTACAACTAGAAAATATTGCAGAACCAGAAACACGAGAAGGGCATGTAAAAATACGTATACGAGCCTTCGGTCTTAACAAAGCGGAAACGTATTACCGTGCGGGAAATTACGGCGAAATTAATGAGCCAAGGATTCCAGGAATTGAGGCCGTTGGTGAAGTGATAGAAGATAAGAGCGGCGCCTTTCAAGTTGGGCAGAAAGTGATTACGGCCATGGGTGGAATGATGCTGGAAAAACATGGGAGTTATGCCGAGTATGTTGTGGCTCCCGCGGCTAATGTGCTTGCTGTTAACACCTCTTTATCCTGGGAGGAATTAGCCGCTATTCCAGAAGCCTATTTAACCATTTGGGGTGCATTAGATAAAAACTTGAATATTCAAACGGGACAAACACTTCTGGTTCGAGGCGGAACATCTTCGGTTGGTCTTGCTGCCATTGTGTATGCAAAAGCAAAAGGTTTAAAAGTGATTGCAACAACGCGCAATAAAGAAAATGCAGAACGATTATATATTATAGGCGCAGATGATGTCGTTATTGATGATGAGTGCATCTCTGAAAAAGTGCGTAGCATTTATCCTCAAGGTGTCGATTGTGCATTAGAAATTATTGGAGCGCCGACAGTAACGGACACATTACAAACGGTTAAACATTGGGGGCAGGTTTGTGTGATCGGTTTATTAGGTGGCGCGCCCGTATTAGACCACTTTGGCTTAATGTCTGATTTACCGGCTACTGTTAAATTAAGCTTTTTTTCAAGTGGCTTATTGGGATCAACAGAATTACCTATTAATGAATCACCTATTCAATGGATTATAGAAAAAATTGAGAGTAAAGAAATGCCCTCATTACTTTCAAAGACATTTGAATTTGATCAAATTAGAGAAGCTCATAAGTTAATGGATAGCAATACATCTTTAGGAAAAATAGTTGTTAAATTGTAATTTTAAATTTAAGGGTATTTGTAAAAATAAATGGTTCTTAATTCATTGATTGCAGTCGAATATCAATGGCTACCTAATTTATGTTAGGTAGCCACAAAGTTGAAATAAAGTAAATGTTCAGTAAAAACACACCTGGCATTAAAACGCTAAAGTTTTTCGCGTTTGCGACGCTATCTAATAATAAGCCCATCTTTAGATACGCCCATGCCCAAATTTTTTACGCTCGCCATATTATTGCTGTTTACCACTAACCTGCACACCGTGCAGCGTTATCAAACCATGATGGATGCGGCAGATTGGCGCGTAACCAGCAGCCCAATTCATTGCGAAATGGCGCATCATATTAGCCATTTTGGCAGTGGTCTATTTGTATTTTCATCCGGCGGCGAGCTGGCTTTTCAACTGCATTCACTCGAACCCGCACGGCGCAATAGTGTTACCAGTTTATATTCCATTTCACCTTTCTGGCATAAGCCCAATGAAAAAGAATTGGCGCAGCTGACGTTATCGAAAGGTAAAATGCCGGTTTATGTGGGTGGCGAATTAGCCTATCGCATATTGTATGAATTGCAGGAAGGCCGTCACCCCACCTTTCACTATAAAGATTGGGCGAGTTTTGAAGATGATGTTTATGTCTCGCTTTCATCGGTAAAATTTCATCAAAAAATAGATGAGTTTAAACAGTGCATCAATAATGCATTGCCCTACGGTTCAGATAAAGTGAAAGATACGGATATCTTTTTTGGTACGAATAAAGCTAGGCTAAGTAAGCCGCAACGTAAAAAACTCGGTGAAATTATTTTGTTTGCCAAAGTCGATAGCGGCATGAAAATTCAGTTAAATGGGAATGCTGATGGGCGGGGGCGGCGTATTTATAATAAAAAATTATCGGCTCGGCGCACCGCGGCAGTAGAAAAATATTTAATATCAAAAGGCGTTCCCGCCGCGCAAATCAGTCAAAAAGCATTGGGCGAAAGTCGGCCAGTGGCCAGCAATCGCAGCCAGCGAGGGCGTAAAAATAACCGCCGTGTCGATGTGATTATCAAACACGAATAGCCCGCGTCATTTATATTTACATTCAAAATCGTCTTATCAGCGGCGTGAAAAAAACACTAAAAGCTCCCCCATAAACCTCTGTCCTGCGGTATAATGCCAGCCCTTTTAAAGTACGCGGAGCACTCATGTCCAAGGCAACACCCAACGTTAATAAAGTCGTTTTAGCCTATTCTGGCGGTCTCGATACATCCATTATTCTTAAATGGCTGGAAGACACCTATGACTGTGAAGTGGTTACATTTACGGCAGATATTGGGCAGGGTGAAGAAGTGGAGCCGGCGCGTGCTAAAGCCAAAGCCATGGGCGTGAAAGAAATTTATATTGAAGATTTACGCGAAGAATTTGTGCGCGATTATGTGTTCCCGATGTTTCGCGCCAATGCCATTTACGAAGGTGAATACTTATTGGGCACATCCATCGCTCGCCCATTAATCGCTAAACGTTTAATTGAAATTGCCAATGCAACGGGTGCCGATGCCATTTCTCACGGTGCAACTGGCAAGGGCAACGACCAGGTGCGATTCGAGTTGGGCGCGTATGCTTTAAAACCTGGCGTGCAAGTGATTGCGCCGTGGCGCGAGTGGGATTTAAGTTCGCGTGAGTCGTTAATGAACTACGCCGAACAGCACGGCATTGCAGTGGACTTCGCCCAGGATGATGATAAAGGGGGCAAAAAGAAATCGCCCTATTCAATGGACGCCAACTTGCTGCATATCTCCTACGAAGGCGATATTTTAGAAGACCCCTGGGCAGAGGCCGAAGACGATATGTGGCGTTGGTCAGTGTCGCCCGAAAACGCGCCCGACAAAGCCACCTACATTGAATTAAGCTATGAAAAAGGTGACATTGTTGCGATAGATGGCAAGGCCATGACGCCCGCAACGGTATTAGAGTCGCTGAATAAATTAGGCGGCGATAACGGCATTGGGCGTTTAGATATTGTAGAAAATCGCTATGTAGGCATGAAGTCACGCGGCTGCTACGAAACCCCTGGCGGCACCATTATGATGAAGGCGCATCGTGCAATTGAGTCACTTACTTTAGATCGCGAAGTGGCGCACCTTAAAGATTCGTTGATGCCAAAATACGCCGAATTAATTTACAACGGTTATTGGTGGAGCCCCGAGCGTGAAATGATGCAGAAGATGATTGATGAATCGCAGCTGTATGTAAACGGCGATGTGCGTTTGAAGTTATATAAAGGCACGGTTGCGGTAGTGGGGCGTCGTTCAGAAAACGATTCATTGTTCGACGAAAAAATTGCTACCTTCGAAGAAGATGACGGCGCTTACGATCAAAAAGATGCAGCCGGATTTATTAAATTAAATTCGTTGCGTTTGCGCATTGCTGCAAAACGAAATAAATAAGCGAAATACAGATTAAGTTTTAAATATACATTACGGTTTAAAATAGCGATAAATTTTTATCGCTATTTTTTTGTATTTTATTTATGATTGAGTGATGTCAATCAAACCTGCCAATCTCCAGCCTCTGCACTCAAGCCTGCTTGAAAAAGAACCCGAACTTTTTGATTTAATTAAAAAATATGTAATGGCATACCCCGAAATGATTCGCGGTTTAAAAACAGAAATGGAAGAAAAAAATTGGGATGATTTTAATCAGCATTTGCATGATTTGAAATCAACGGGAGGGAATTATGGTTTTATGTGTATTACCGAACTGGCGATACAAATTAAAACGCATTTAGATGAAAATAATCAACAAGCGGTGTTGCCTTTGCTGGATGAGCTGGATGCATTGCAGCATAGAATGTTATTGGCGGTTAACGATAAAGCCGAATAATAAATCCGAATGACAATTTAATGTAGGTGCGAATTTATTCGCACGTGAATGTAAAAAAACACAAAGAAAAACACAAAGAAAAACACAAACTACAAAAACGCCAAAATTTCTGTTTCAATATTGTCTTTATCAATCACCGTTTTTTGCGCAATGTCTTTTTCAAATAAATCACTAATCACCGCAGGTATTTCAATGCCGGCTTCTTTTGCAATGGATTTTAATGCATCAATATCATGTGTGTCCGTTTCGCCGGTTAAGGCATTTGCAATAACCGGTGAAAATTTTGTCCACTCGGCGGTTGAATACACAATGGTTTTTAAGGGTTTGTTACGGCAAGTTTCGTAGGCTTTAAAGCAGGTTGCCGTGTGCGGGTCCATCAAATAGCCTTTGGCAAAAGCATCTTTAATATATTTCTTGCCTTCGTCATCATTACAAAAATCGGCGACAAAAATACTTTGTATTCTCACTAATTCGTCGTCATTGAGTTGATAGTGGTTTTCAGTGTCTAACTGTTGCATTAATTCTTTGGTACGTGTTTTGCCGAATAAATCAAACAATATGCGTTCAATGTTGGATGATTTTAAAATGTCCATTGCCGGTGAAGTTGTCGCAATAACCGATTTATTTCTCAAGTCGTAAGCGCCAGTTTGAATAAACTGCGTTAAAATATTATTGTTATTTGAGGCAATTAAAATTTTCTCAACTGGCAATCCCATTTGCATCGCGTAGTAGCCACCGAGTGCATTACCAAAATTTCCGCTGGGTACATTTAAGTAAACCCTATCGCCTAAATTAATGGCCTGTTGACGAACCAGTTCGAGATAAGAATGAATGTGATAAATGGTTTGAAAAATAATGCGCCCGAAGTTTACCGAGTTGGCGGCAGACAGAAAAATATTTTTTTCCTGTAATTTTTGTTTAAAGGTATCGGAACCTAAAAGATTTTTTAGTGCGCTTTGAGCATCGTCAAAATCGCCGTGAATACCAATCACTTTTAAGTTGTTTGCATCTTCGGTGACCATTTGTAAACGCTGCACATCGGATGTGCCACCATCGGGGTAGAGGCAGGCAACTTGCACATTGTCGCGATTTTTAAAGGTTTCTAATGCGGCGGGGCCAGTGTCGCCCGAGGTGGCGGCGAGAATTAAATAATTTTCATTGCGTTGCTGTGCCAGTGATGACAACACTACGCCAAACGGTTGCAGCGCCATATCTTTAAATGCGCGGGTCGGGCCGTGGTAAAGTTCGCTTACATATAAATCGTCGTACACTTTATTAACCGGCACGGGGTTTTTCGCATCATCAAATTCATCGTATAAATCCAGCGCTTTTTCGATTACATCCGCTTCAATATCTATTTCGAATGCGGCTAATAAATCGCGTGCTAGTGTTTTGTAATCTGCATCGAGATGTTTTTTTAAAAAATCGACACCCAAGTCAGGCAGTGACTCGGGGGAGTAGATGCCGCCAAAAGAGGAAATGGGGTTAAGAATGGCAGAAGAAAACGTAATGTGTGTTGGACGTTGACCATCGTTGCCGCGGGTTTCGATAAATTTCATAAGCGCCGTGTTTACTGATTTGAATAAGGCCGCAAATTATAGCGAAATTAGTTTGTTTTGCCCATCTGAAATATATTGGTGAATTCACGGTTGCACGTTAACCCAAACAAAGTCGCAGTCATTCCTGCGCAGGCAGGAATTCAGTGGCTTACATCGGCTCTAAAGCTGCTGCATCGCCTAAAGCAAAAACACCGTAGCCAAACCCAAAAAAGCCAACAAACCGACAATGTCGGTAATGGTGGTTAAAATCACACTGCCGGCGATGGCCGGATCAATGTGTAGCTTTTTTAAGATAATGGGAATTGCCACACCGGAGGCCGCGGCAAAAATCAAATTGATAACGAGTGCTGCGGCAATCACCAGCCCAACGGAGTAATCACCAAACCACAGGGTGGCAATAAGGGCGACGACGACGGCCCAAATCACGCCGTTAAATAATCCCACCATGACTTCTTTATTAAACACCCAGCGCCGATTACTGCGGTTAATTTGCCCCAGCGCCATGCTGCGAATCACCAGTGTAATAGTTTGGCTGCCGGCGATGCCGCCCATGCTGGCGACCACATTCATTAATATGGCCACGGTGACCACGCTTTCCAATGTCGCCTCAAAGTTGCTCACCACCCACGAGGCTAAAAAGGCGGTAATTAAATTAATGCCCAGCCAGATGGCGCGGCGTTGTGAGCTGGGCACAACCGGCGCGAATAAATCTTCTTCGTCGGTTAAACCGGCCATGCTTAATACGGAGTGATCGGCTTCTTCGCGAATGACGTCAACCACGTCATCAACGGTGATGCGACCCAGCAACATGTTATTGCCGTCGACCACCGGCGCAGAGATGAGGTCTAAATCTTCGAACATCATCGCCACTTCGTTGTCTTCCATATCGGATGGAATGGCGGTGATCTGCACATCCATAATCTCTTCGACGGTGTTTTCGGGCTCATTGATGAGCAATTGCGATAACGCCAGCACGCCCAAATAATGGTTATTTCTGTCGACAACAATCAGGTGATCGGTTTGTTTGGGAATGTCGCCGAGCAAACGCAAATAGCGCAAAACCACATCCAGTGTCACTTCGGGGCGCACGGTAATGGTGTCTGTGTTCATCATGCCACCGGCGCTATCTTCTGGGAAAGATAAAACCGATTCGAGCAGTTTGCGATGCTGGCTATCTAAAGAATGCAAAACCTGGTCGATAACCGTATTGGGTAAAGATTGCACGAAGTCAGCCGAGTCATCGACTTCTAAATCTTCCGCTACTTCAACTAATTGCTGCGGCGTCATATCTTTAATTAAACTTTGGCGAATTTCGTCGCCGAGATTAATTAATACTTCCGCTTCAAAATCTTTTGAAACCAATGGCCAGACAACGAGCCTTTCGTTTGCCGGTAATGATTCAAGTAAATGTGCAATTTCAGCTGGGTGTAACGCATTGAGCATGCCTTGTGCATGGTGCAGCGTGCCCGTTTCCAGTGCTTCAGATAAAGCCTGTAATTGTTGTTCGGTTTTTTCAGTGATATCGGAACGGTCTACCATGTTTTAAGCCTGTGCATGGTTTATTTGTCAGGGGATTTTATAGAAGTATTGTAATTAAGTGTAGTTAAAAAAATAATTAAAAATGAAATGTAAAATTAATTGAAGCACGATTTTCGATGATAAAATCGCGCCAGCGGTTTTAATGATTTGATTGTCTCTTTTTTATCCGCAAAATATGCAAATAAAAATAATGCCTTTAATAACAAAACTTATTTGCGTGTTTTGCGTTCATTAGCGGTGTAATGCTTTTAATTCTTATTAAAAACTCACTGAGTTTAAGTACATTGCCGATTAAATTCTTCCACCGTTTGTTTTATTTCAAACGGATCACTTAAACTTAAAACCGCTTCACTGTGCGGTCGTAGTTTTTCGATTTCGCTATTGTTAATAATGTGTTTAATATCCAGCAAACTGTTTGCTTGTGCGCTGAAATACTGTAATCCCATGCCCAATAATAAACGCGTGTATTGTGTGTCCGATGCCATTTCGCCGCACATTGAAACGGGAATGCCTTGAGACACACCGGCATTTAATGTCATTTTAATGAGCTTTAAAACGGCGGGGTGCAATGGGTTATATAAATAACTTACTTCATCATCAATGCGGTCGAAGGCCAATGTGTATTGAATTAAATCGTTTGTGCCGATGGATAAAAAATCTAATTTTTTAGCTAAACTATCTGCCACTAACGCGGCGGAGGGCACTTCAATCATCGCACCGATTTTTATGTTGGCATCAAATCTTACGCGGCGTGATTTTAATTCTGACTTTGCCTGTTCAATTAATTCCAATGATTGTTCGAGTTCGGAAATACAACTAATCATTGGAATCATCATGTTGGTGGGGCCGTAACCGGCGGTGCGTAAAATGGCTTTAATTTGCGGTAAAAAAATACTCGGATCTTTTAAACAACGACGAATTGCACGTAAACCTAAAGCGGGGTTATGAACCAACGGGCCGTGTTGCGTTGTGTATGCGAGTTCTTTATCGGCACCTAAATCGGTGGTGCGAATGGTCAGCGGGTGGCCTTTAAGGGCGCGCAATGCGCGACGATAAGTTTCAAACTGTTTGTCTTCGCTGGGAAAGTTAAGTGGCGAGCCGTCGGGTGAATCGTTATGTTCAATGAATAACATTTCTGTGCGATATAAGCCCACGCCGGTGTGCTCATATTGGCGCAAGGTGCGTACATCTTCTGTGCGATCAATGTTGCCGTGCAAAGTTATTTTTAAACCGTCTTTGGTTTGTGCCGGTTTGTTTTTTAAATCAAATAAATTTTTTCGACGTTGTCGTTCATCGCGAATTAAATTTTTAAAAAGACTTAAGTCTTTTTTTACAGGATCAACGTAAATTTTTCCGCTGTTTCCATCTAATATAATTTGTTCATTGGCTTGTATTAAATGTTTTGCATTGTGTACGCCAACAATGGCGGGGATGCCCAAATTACGCGCGAGTATTGCCGTGTGTGATAACGGCCCGCCGTATTCGGTTATAACGCCGGCTATCTTTTGGTGCTGCATTAATAGCATATCGGCAGGAGTTAAATCATCTGCAACGACAATTCTATTTTTTAAATGTGTGCCGAGTTTTTCGGCGTCGAGTTTATCTTCGCTGTGATTGACGTCGGGCTCATTCATTAAGCAACGCTGAATACGTTCGGTAACATGAATGATATCGTCTTTGCGGGTTTTTAAATAAGGGTCGTCCATGTTATCAAACACATTTACAATGCGTTCAACTTGCACTTGCAAAGCCCATTCTGCATTGCATAAACGCGCGCGGATATGGCTTACCGTGTCCTCGTATAAAACGGGATCATCAAGCATTAATAAATGCGTGTCGATAAATAAAGTAATGTCGTGCGGGGTGTCGTTTGAAATGGTGTTTTTTATATTATTTAACTGTGCTTGTGCTTGCGCGCGTGCATTTTCAAAACGTGCGATTTCATCGTCGGCAGAATATTTTGAAATGGAATATTCTAAAACTTCAGGCAACTCACGGTGAAACACATAAGCCTGACCAATGCTTATGCCTTTGGAAACACCGATGCCCTGAAGTGTGGATGGCATTATTTATTCGTCCTCATCAAAACGATTATTAATTAAGTTCTCTAGTGCGCTTGCGCAAGATTGTGAATCGTCGCCTTTAATGTGCAATGTAATAAAGCTGCCTTTGGCGGCGGCTAACATCATCACACCCATAATGCTTTTTCCGTTTATGCGCTGACCATTTTTTTCTACATCAACATCGCTCGAAAAAGTGGAGGCGAGGCTAACAAATTTGGCCGCCGCTCTGGCGTGTAAGCCTAGCTTATTTATAATTTCTATGTCTTGCGTTAATGCGCTCATGTTTTTTATTCCTGACACTCGCATAATATAATACCATCGTGCCCGCCACTCACCGCTTTTAATGCCATGCTTTCAAGATTGAGTTGAGGGTAATTTAAAATGCGAATTAGCATGGGTAAATTAATGCCGGAAACTAATTTGCAATCAAAGTCACCGCACAGGTGTTTGCCAATGTTTGCGGGTGTGCCGCCAAAAATATCGGTAAGAATTAATACGCCGTGGCCGCTATCTAATGAAAACATAAGATTTTTAGCTTGCGTTAACGTCTCTGCAACGGGGGCATCAAGTGGTACTTCCAATACCTGTGTTGCCAATGGGCAGGTATTGAGTATTTGTTTTGATGTCTCTAATAAAATAGAGGCTACATTTTCGTGGGTGATAAGTAGTAATCCAACGCTCATGATTTTATTCTGTTGTTAATTAATATGTTGAGAGCTTTGCACGAAACACGAATAATTTAAAAATACTGTTATTCTCAATGCCAGTAAGTTAAGCAATGTAGGTGCGAATTTATTCGCATCTGATTGCGCAATAACAGGCTTTGTCCGAACCTACATTATCCGTATTTCCCTTACACTTACTAGTATTGCCATCACTCACGAATGCTTCTATCGCAGATGACGAAAAATACTTCGTGCAAAGCTCTCATGTTAAATCCATTATTTTATACATTTGTTTTTTTGTGGTTCATCTCCCTGTGACGTAAAGACACAGCAGGAAACTTAACACAAAAATAATTATTTAGCTGCTCTGCAATATAAACTGAACGGTGTTGGCCACCAGTGCAGCCAATTGAAATGGTTAAATAGTATCGACTTTGTTCAGCAAACTTTGGTATCCAGTATTCCATAAAGTTTTTTATGTGTTTGAGCATTTCAGCAACATCATCCTGTTTTTTAAAAAAGTTTTGTACTTCAACGTCTTGCCCAGTAAGTGGACGCAGTGCAGGTTCCCAATGCGGGTTTGGTAAGCAGCGTACATCAAATACAAAATCGGAATCAGTGGGGGTGTTGTGTTTAAAACCAAATGATTGAATAAGAATAGATAATTCTTGTTTGGGGCGTGAAATAATTCTGTCTTTTATTAATGCCCGAAGTTGATGCACGTTGGTGTGTGTTGTATCTAAACAAAGATCGGAATCTTGCGAAATGGGTAATAATAAATTGCGCTCAATATCAATGGCTTCAGGGAGTGGAATGCCTTTTCGTGTTAACGGATGACGGCGACGTGTATCGCTAAAACGTTTTATCAGTTCGTGAATGTCGGCGTGAAAATAAACCACTTCAACTTCGATGTTTTTATCTTTAATACTTTTTATGATTTGATTAAAGCATTTTAAATCATTTGCACCACTGCGTGCATCAATGCCCACGGCAACTTCTTCGTAAATATGCATCTGTTGGCTATTGATGTGATCGGTGAAATTGGTTAACAGGCCGAGTGGGAAATTATCAACACAATAAAAACCTTCGTCCTCTAACGTGTGTAGAGCGACTGTTTTTCCTGAGCCTGAAAGTCCGCTAATAATAATTAGTTTCATGGTTTTAATTTTTTTTAATATTGTTGTTTTGTTAACTTAAATTTTATCGTAATACTTGTGGAGGCTGGTATGACGACGTGATGTATTTTAATTTTATAATTATCTCGATTGAATAAAAGTTAAAAGCTTTATGGTTTATTTTGTTGTATGACTTGCTGTTGTCTTTTAATAAACTCATCGCTGGCATTATGCCCGTCTTCTATTAATATGTGGTTGCGCACCGCCGCTTCAACCATAACCGCTAAATTTCGACCCGATGCCACCGGTAATTTAATTTCGTTAACGGGCACGTTGAGTATGGTTTTGATTGAGCGCGAACCATAGAGTCTGTCGAGTTGTTGTTGGCTTTCTGGCGACATGCGTTCCAAATGAATAATCAGGCGTAATTGTTTTTTGGGCTTAATGGCATTTTCACCGTACATGGCGCGAATATCTAAAACCCCGAGGCCTCTGACTTCCATAAAGTTTTTTAACACATCGGGGCAACTGCCACTTAATAAGTTGGGGCCAATGCGAGTAAACAGTGGTGCGTCATCGGCAATTAGGCGATGCCCGCGGGTGATAAGTTCAAGAGCTAATTCACTTTTGCCGACGCTGCTTTCGCCGGTAATTAAAACGCCGCTGCCCATTACTTCCATAAATACGCCGTGAATCGTTATTTTTTCGGCGAGTAAATCGGCGAGATAAAAACGAATTGAGTCGATAAAATGATTGCTACTTAAGTGAGTTTGTAGCAAAGGCGTTTTGCATTCGTTGGCGAGTTTAATGATTTCATCGGGAATCTCCAGACCGTTTGAAAAAACAATGCCGGCGGTGCGTCGTGAAAAAATTTCGTTGAGTGAGCGATCGGATTGTTTGCAAATGTTATTTAAGTAGAGCCATTCTTTTTTGCCAATCACCTGAATTCGGTTTGGGTGAATTAAATTTAAATGGCCGACTAATGTGGATTGTTGATTAAGGTGTAGCGAGCGTTTAATGGGTCGGGTGGCGTGCGCTCTGCCCGCAAGCCATTTTATATCAATATTTTTTTGCAGATAATGAAAAATATCCAGCGGTGTGAGTTGTTCAACCATGCTGAATTAACCTGAGTTCAGGATGCTGCCTGATGGGTTTGTGCCCAACCAGATAATTGTGCGTAGAGTTCTTCGTCGGTTTGGCAGTGGCGTAGCTGATTGCAAAAAAGGGTGTCGCTAAACATTTTTGCCAGCGCGGCTAAAATTTGTAAATGCTCGTTTGTGCAATGCTCTGGCACCAGTAACGCAAATAATAAATCAGCAGGTTTGGCGTCGGGGCTTTCAAAATCAACGCCTTCGTCTAATTTAATAAAACACCCGAGGGTGATTGAAAGGTCGTTAAATTGTGCGTCTGCAGAGTCGCCCTGTTGCGATGTGAATCGACCGTGGGGCAGAGCAACGCCATGACCCAGGCCGGTTGAGCCCAGGCGTTCACGTTCGACGAGTTGATGAAAGATATCGGTGGGGTCAATGCCAACCACACCTGTGCTCAAAAGTTGACTGAGTGATTCTAGTGCGCGTTTTTTGCTGCTAATGCCACTCAGGCATTGAACGCGTTCAGGTGTGATGAGTTGACTTATTTGCATCGATTTTATTCTTCAATATCAACCGTAGGCACACTGTCTTTCTGGTGGTGATCGGTTATTTTTTCTTTGTGCTTTTTGACTTGCCGATCGAGTTTATCGGTGAGGCTGTCAATGGCGGCATACATGTTGTCATCTGTGCTTTCAGCAAACACATTATTGCCGCGCATGTTGATAGTGGCTTCTGCTTTATGGCGAGAGCCTTCAACGGTTAGAATGACATGTGAGTTAGTTACCTTGTCAAAATGACGTTCGATACGTTCCATTTTTTCATTTACATAGCTACGAAGTGAATCGGTAATTTCTATGTGGTGCCCAGTTAGATTAAGTTGCATAAGGACTCCTTAAAGTGCCAGTTAAAGTTGCGTGGGGCCGTGGCCCTAGAGGCGTTTACGTTCATTCGATGGCGGTATCATCATAGCTTCACGATATTTTGCTACGGTTCTACGCGCCACGTTTATGCCCTGTTCAACCAGTAAGTTGGCAAGCTTGTTGTCACTTAATGGCTTCTTGGGTTCTTCACTTTCAATCAGCTTTTTAATCATGGCTCGAATGGCCGTAGCTGAACATTCCCCGCCATCGGAGGTACCCACATGGCTGGAAAAGAAGTATTTAAATTCAAACACACCTTTGGGTGTGTGCATATATTTTTGTGTGGTGACTCTGGAAATAGTGGATTCATGCAATTCTAACTCTTCTGCAATTTCACGTAAAACCAGCGGCTTCATGCCTTCTTCACCGTAGTCGAGAAACGTGCGTTGGTGCTCAACAATAGACGTTGCCACACGCATTAATGTTTCATTTCGACTTTGTAAACTTTTAATAAACCAGCGCGCTTCCTGCATGTTATTTTTCATGAAGGTGTTGTCATCGCTTTGTTTGCCGCGCTGTATGTAAGATGCATAGGTTGAATTGATGCGCAGTTTTGGCGCGGTTTCACCATTTAAACGCACATTCCACCGACCCTTGTCTTTAGTTACGAAGACATCGGGCACGACATATTGTGTTGATGATTGACTAATATCGCCGCCAGGTTTTGGGTTGAGCTCCTGAATAAAGCGAATAACATTGGCCAGTTCTTCATCACTAATTCGATTATACCGTTTGAGCTTGGCATAGTCATGGTTGCCGAGTAAATCTAAATGATCTTTTACAATTTGCCGTGCTTTTTTTAACACGGGGTATTGGTCGGCACTTAATGCTTCCATTTGCAGTAGCAGGCATTCTTTTAAATCGCGTGCCGCAATGCCAATGGGGTCGAAATGTTGGATTAAATGTAATACGGCTTCAACTTCATCTAAATCAATCTCCAGATCATTTACTAATCCGGCGTGTATTTCTTCGGCAGATTCTTGTAGATAACCGTCTTCATCAATACCATCAATAATGGCCAGTGCAATGGTTCTGTCGATGTCGCTCATCGTGGTGACGAGCAACTGATCGAGCAAATGATCAACTAATGCACCGTCGGTGCTGCACTGGTTTTCGAGAAACTCACGTGCCTTATCGTCATCGCCAGAGGCACTAGACGTAGGGGCAACAGTGGGTTCGTAAATATCATCCCATTGCGAATCTACGGGCAATTCATCAGGCATATCGGATGTGCTTAAATCAACATCCTGTGCCGCGGCATCGGTTTGTAAGTCGGTGACTTCCTGCCCGTTTACGTCGTTGCCATCTGCATCAACGCTGTCATCGACTTTGAGTTTGCTGTCTTCAAGGGGGTCAGATGAGGCGCTTTCTTCTTCAACCTCCAACATCGGGTTGGATTCCAGCACTTCCTGAATTTCCGTTTGCAATTCTAAGGTAGACAGTTGCAGCAGACGAATCGCCTGTTGCAATTGGGGGGTCATGGTCAGCGATTGACCAATGCGTAGTTGTAGGGATTGCTTCATTCTTATTAAATTAAAACGTCTCTGATGTTTGCCTACAGTTTACTTTCATTTTCTGCGGACATTTATTTGCGCGTCATGCAGAAGTTGTGCCATTAAATATTACCCTTATAAAGTAATACGTTTTTCGGCTGGTTGAAAGGATTAATTGCATATTAACCCAAAAATTTTTTTATGCCGCTTGGGTAAAAGACTTGCTGCTAAAAAGTCGGCTAGTAAATATAAGCATACTCTTAGTTATAGACTAAAGTTTTGACCTAAATAAACATCTTTTACCTGTTGATCCTGTAACACGACGTGCGGGCTGCCCTCGGCAATCACTTCGCCTGAGCTTAATATGTAGGCGCGTTCGCAAATTCCCAGTGTTTCACGCACATTATGATCGGTAATCAGCACGCCAATGTTTTTTTCGGTGAGCTGCTTAATGATGCGCTGAATCTCCAGCACTGAAATGGGGTCAACGCCAGCGAAGGGCTCATCTAATAAAATAAACTCTGGTTCGGCGGCCAGTGCGCGGGCAATTTCTACGCGACGGCGCTCGCCACCCGACAGGCTAATGCCGGTGTTATCACGAATATGGTCGATTTGTAATTCGTCGAGCAAATTTTGCAGTAAGTTATTTTGCTGTTTTTTATTGAGTTCGGCGCGGGTTTGCAAAATGGCTAAAATGTTTTCAGCCACCGTGAGTTTGCGAAACACAGAGGCTTCTTGCGGTAAATAACCAATGCCCATTTTGGCTCGGTTGTGAATGGGCAGGTGGGTGATGTCTTGCTCGTTTAAAAAAATATGGCCTTCATCTACGGGAATTAATCCCACTATCATGTAAAAACTGGTGGTTTTACCCGCGCCGTTTGGGCCGAGTAAGCCAACCACTTCACCGCTTTGTACGTAAATGGAAACATCGTTTACCACGGTACGCCGGTTAAATCGTTTAATCATGTTTTCAGCGCGAAGAATATTCATAAGTTTAGTGTTTGGATTTAACCTTTAATATTTTTTATTTTGAGGATTCAGTTTTAATCGCTTCAGTTTTAACCGCTTCAGTTTTAGCGGGTTTGTTTTTATCCGCTTCGGGGTGGATGGTTATTTTTACACGGTTTTTTTCGGCGCCGGTATCGGGTGTTGATGTTGTATTGCCATTGCCGGCTTTTACAATATCTTTGTGTGTATTATAAATAATATGCTCGCTACTAAAACGATTTTTATTTTTTAGTAACAGCGCTTTTTGTTTCATTTCAAGCATACCGGTTTTTGCACGGTATTCCATAAAATAACTTTCGGCGCTAATGGTTTCATTTAAGTCGTTGAGTTGATAAAAAGTGGCGGGCTTACCATAAATATTTATTTTATTCAGTACGCCGTTTTTGTGTTTAATAATGAGTTTGTCGCCGTTAATTTTTATGCTGCCTTTGGTAGCAATGACATGGCCTTTATAAATGCTAATGCCTTCTTTTTCGCGCATCTCTAATTGATCAGCTTCAATATTTATGGGCGCCTCTTTATCTACTTTTTTTGCGTAAGTGTTAACATTAAAACACAATGCGCATAATAAAATAAATGCTTGTTCTATTTTAATGAGTCGCTTCATAAGTGCCTTTAACCTGCGATTGTAAAATGACGGTGCCTTGTATGCTATCTAATATTAAACCGATGGTGTTCAATTCTGCGTCGGGTGTTTTTATTTTAGCAGCACGATCTGTTTCAGCGATGCGTGCTAGCGTGTTTATTTTAAGATAGTCAGTATAAATAAAAAGTTCAGTTTGTGTTTTAGATGCAGCCCGGTGAATGATGACGTTGTCATGTAAATAGATCAAGTTATCCTGTTTTAAATAAATGGCGCGCGATGCATTTAGTGTTAAGAATGTACCGTTCTGTGCAAACTTTAAAAACGGTTGTATCAGTTCAGCTTTGTCATCATCTGAATAGTGCTGCATTTTTTTTGCGTGCAGCACGTATTCGGGTTGTCCTTTTTTGTCCAAATTAGTAATCGTGAAATCATCCATAAAATAATCGGGAAAGTGATCGTCTATTTTTTTATCAATAACGGTTTGTTTGTTTAAGTTCTGTAAAAACCAGAAACTGCCCAGTGCAATAACAATAAAGATAGCTAAGGTAATATAGGTTCGCATGGTTTAAATTTTTATTTACGCGCTGATGTAAGATTGCAACATATCTTGCAGCTTGCCTTTAGCATCTAAAATAAGTTCGCACACTTCGCGCCCCGCACCGCAACCGCCATTATTGTTAGTTACCCAATGTGAATGTTGCTTTACAAAAAAATGCCCGTCTTGCACGCACACGGCTAAACCCACTTTGCTCATTACCGGCAGGTCAACAACATCATCGCCCACATAAGCAATTTGTTCGTGACTGTAACCGGTTTCTTTTAACAGTTCTTCGTAGGCGGGCAATTTTTCACGCTTGCCCTGATAGATGCGCGTGATGCCCAAATCTTTGGCGCGATGTTCAACCACATTTGATGTGCGCCCCGTAATAATTGCCACTTCAACGCCGCCATCTTGCAACATGCGTAAACCGTGGCCGTCTTTTGAATTAAAAGCTTTGTATTCCTGTCCGTCATCGCCAATAAATAATGCGCCGCTGGTGAGTACGCCGTCGATATCAAAAATAACCAGTTTAATTTTTTTTGCTTTTTCTAAAATTTCTTGCATTTTTTGTATCCTGTTTTCTAAAAGCTAAAAGCTAAAAGCTAAAAGCTAAAAGCTAAAAGCTAAAAGCTAAAAGCTAAAAGCTAAAAGCTAAAAGCATTTTTACCGCAAATGGTTGCTCCTGCGCATCCATGCGCCCGCCACATTAGTGCATCCTTGCACGTCAACGCGAATGTACGCAAATGTTTTGTTTGTGCACCTGCGGTGCACAACACACTAAATGCTTTTGTTTTTATTTGCGTACATTCGCGTTCATTTGCGGCAAATGTTTTAAACAATCAAACCACACCCGCACGCAATAAATCATGCATATTTAATGCACCCACTAATTGTTGTTTTTCATCAACAACGAGCATCGCATTAATTTTATGTTGTTGCATGACCGTTAATGCTTCAGCGGCTAAAATATGCGATGGTATAGTTTTGCAATTGGCGGTCATGACGTCTTTTATTTTTGCGCGGTGTACGTCAATGTTTTTATCGAGTGTGCGACGTAAATCACCGTCGGTGTAAATGCCTAACACGTGTTGCTTGTTATCAACAATGGCTGTCATGCCCAAGCCTTTTTCGGTCATCACTAATAGTGCATCGCGCAGGGTATCATTTTCATGCACCTGTGGAATGGTGTCGTCGGTGTGCATAATATCTTTTACATGCAATAACAAACGTCGCCCTAAACTGCCGCCAGGGTGTGAGAGTGCAAAATCTTCTTCGGTGAAACCGCGGGCATCTAAAAGCGCAACGGCCAGCGCATCGCCTAAAACCAGGGCAACAGTTGTGCTGGCGGTGGGTGCTAATCCTAATGGGCAGGCTTCTTTTTCGACGCCCGCGTGTAAATCAATATCGGCTTCGCTTGAAAGGGTAGAGGTGCGGTTGCCGGTGATGCTAATCATCGGCACAGACAGGCGTTTGAGAATCGGAATAATGGTGAGTATTTCGGCGGTTTCACCGGAGTTGGATAATGCAATCACTACATCCTGCGGGGTAATCATGCCGAGGTCGCCGTGGCTGGCTTCACCCGGATGCACAAAAAAAGCCGGTGTGCCGGTGCTTGCCATGGTGGCTGCAATTTTATTGCCGATGTGCCCCGATTTGCCCATGCCGGTGACCACCACACGGCCTTTGCAGGCGAGTATTAATTTGCAGGCCTGGGCGAAGTTATCGTTAATTTCGGCGCGTAGTGCGTTGACGGCAGCTAGCTCGGTGTCAATAACCGCCAGGCCTAATTCTTTTATTTGCGATGCTTTAAATGGGGTTGGGCTCACGTCTGTTTCCTATGCGATGGCGCTAAAGTATAAAACAACTTCGTAGGCGATAAAGATTAATAATAAAATGGTTCCCTCGGTGCGGGTAATTTCCCCTGCGCCGCGCCGTCCAAATGCCATCATAAACATAATTACGGTGAGGGTCACCATAATAGGCAAATCGCGGCTAAGTACACCAGCGGTGAGTTCGGCGGGTTTAATGATGGCCGCAATGCCCAGTACCCCCAGCGTGTTAAACATATTTGAGCCAATCACATTGCCCAGCGCAATATCGTGCTCGCCCTTGCGCGCGCTGGCAATAGAGGCAGCAAGCTCGGGCAGGCTGGTGCCAATGGCAACAATGGTTAAGCCGATAATTAAATCGCTAATGCCGAAAAGTGTGGCAATATCAATTGCGCCCCACACCAGCAGTTTGGAGCTAAGTAACAAGATAACCATGCCAGTAGTTAATAGCCCCAATGCTTTAGGCATTGGCATGTCTGCGGGGATTTCGTCATCAAACTCTGAACTCAAAGGATCCGCTGCGTTGTTTCCCTGTCGTTGCTTTAATGCCTGTCGCACAATCCACGCCATTAATATAAACAGCAGCAGCAACATTAAAATGCCATCAACGGTGCCCAATGCATTGTCGGTTGCCATTAAAACTACGGCCAGTAATGTGGCGGCAATTAATAGCGGATATTCGCGTTTAAGTATGCTTGAATGCACAGACAGCGGCACGATAAACGCAGTTGCGCCCAGCACCAGTGCAATATTGGTAATGTTCGAGCCAATCGCATTACCCACTGCCAACCCGGGGTTGCCGCCGTAAGCCGCAATGCTGGCCACCAGCATTTCGGGTGCAGAGGTGCCAAAGCCCACCACGGTTAAACCAATAATCAGTGGCGATACACCTAAATTGCGTGCAGTGGCAGAGGCGCCGGTAACAAATAAATCGGCGCTCCAGATGAGCAGGGCAAAACCGGCAAGAATGGCAAGCGTGCTAATTAACATAAATATAAAAACTTCAAGATAATTTAAAGAGCGCAATGATACACGATAAAACAATAAGAGTGGGGGCTTGTGAGTGGGATCACCCTCAATGGTTGAGCCATTTTTACCCAGACGATTTACCCGAAGACTGGCGCTTAACTTACTACGCCAATGTGTTTTCAACGGTGCTCGTGCCCGAGGCAAAATGGCAGGCAGAAAATGTGGATTTTGAACAATGGGCAGAGGACGTGCCAGACAGTTTTCGGTTTTATTTTTTAAGTGAAAATGTAGCTGCCGATGATGCAAAGATTAAAGCACAACTCGGTGATTTGTTTGCAGGGTTTGTTGCACCGACGGGCAATGACGAAATTGCATTACGGCACGTTAAAGAAAAAAATTTGCGTGAGTGGAAAGCGTGGTTATTGCAGGCTAACTATCGCGTCATTTTTTTTATGGATGATGATTTACGTGTTGCGCAATTGAGCGAGTTTAAATCGCTTGTTGAGTTGATGGGGTTGTGAGTGATTAAATTATATTTCTGTTTTGGTTCTGTGTGGTTATAAATATAAAAGAAAACGCAAATGAACGCGAATGCACGCAAATAAACGCTAAATTAATTTTTAGTTGAATGCCTACGCAATAGCTTATCGTCGAAATTATATTACAAAAATTATATTACTAAAGGTACAGCCGTAATATTGCGAATAATGCGGTAGTGATGTATTTTGATGTATCCGCTGAATAAATAAAAATTGAAGGTAATTCTATGAAAATGATAACAGCAATTATTAAGCCGTTTAAGCTGGATGGAGTACGTGAATCACTGGCTCAAATTGGCGTGCAGGGAATTACAGTTACGGAAGTAAAAGGCTTTGGTCGGCAAAAGGGGCACACCGAGCTGTATCGGGGGGCTGAATATGTGGTGGATTTTTTACCGAAAGTGAAGGTGGATATTGCGGTGAAAGTCGATATGGTCGATGCGGTAATTAATGCAATTAGAGACGCCGCGAATACCGGCAAAATTGGTGATGGCAAAATTTTTGTGTCTGAGCTGGAGCAGGTGATTCGTATTCGTACCGGTGAGTCTGGTCAAGAGGCGCTTTAATTTTACTATTCTTTAATAAGGTTTATCAAAAAATGAAAAAAACATACTCAAGCTTATTTACGGCTTGCTTGCTGGCATTATTGCCCTTATCTGCGCACGCTGAAGATGCATTAAGTGGCGCTGACACTGGCTGGATTATGGCCTCCACCGCGCTGGTTTTATTTATGACACTGCCTGGCCTGGCGCTGTTTTACGGCGGGCTGGTGAGTTCGCGCAATGTGTTGTCGGTGCTAATGCAGTGCTTTGCGATTGCCGGGGTGGTATCTATATTATGGCTTGCTGTTGGTTACAGTTTGGCCTTTGGCGAAGGTAATCAATGGATTGGGGATTTCAGTCGAGTGATGATGTCAGGCGTTGATCGAGAAACGCTTTCCGGCAGCATTCCCGAATCCCTGTTTATGATGTTTCAAATGACCTTTGCCATTATTACCCCAGCGTTAATTATTGGTGCCTTTGCCGAACGCATGAAATTTTCGGCGATGTTGCTATTCAGTGCCATCTGGTTAATGGCGGTGTATGTGCCAGTTACCCACTGGGTGTGGGGCGGTGGCTGGCTGGCAGACATGGGATTGTATGATTTTGCCGGTGGCACGGTTGTGCATATCACCGCCGGTGTAGCCGCGTTGGTGGCGGCCATTGTGCTGGGGCCACGCAGAGGCTTTCCAGAAAGAACCATGATGCCGCACAACATGACTATGACCATCGCTGGCGCGGGAATGTTGTGGGTCGGTTGGTTTGGCTTTAATGGCGGCAGCGCACTTGCCGCCGATGGTAATGCATCCATGGCCATATTAGTAACCCACATATCTGCCGCCACTGGCGCGATGACGTGGATGGCAATCGAATGGTTTCGCTTCGGTAAACCCAGCGCGTTAGGCGCGGTAACCGGCATGGTGGCTGGGCTGGGCACGATCACCCCAGCATCTGGATTTGTTGGCCCTGGCGGCGCACTAATCATTGGTTTGTTGGCTGGAGGCGTGTGCTTCACTGCAACGCAATACATAAAACGCGTATTGAAAATTGACGATTCATTAGATGTGTTTCCGGTGCACGGCGTGGGCGGTATTCTAGGCACGCTACTGGCGGGCGTATTTTCAGCAACCAGTTTGGGTGTGTTCAGCGGCTACGGTTTTGCCGACGGCATTAACAGCATGGCAGGGCAGGTTAAAGTTCAGTTAATTGGCGTAGTTGCCACGATTGTATTTACCGCGGTAGTTACCTGGATTATTTTAAAAGTGGTGGACGCTCTGATTGGTTTGAGAGTTTCTGAAGAGCAGGAAATTGAAGGGCTAGATATCGTGTTACATGAAGAACGCGGTTATGATCTTTAGTTAATGCGCATTCGTTTTTGGTGATTGGTTAAAAGCAGCCTCTGGTAAAAGGGGGCGCCTGGTTCCCACGCTTCGCGTGGGAACCCATACCGCAGGCGAATGCCTGACCCAATATTAGAAGTCACAAATCAAAGACCCTCTAAACCTTTAAATTTATTTCAGATGACTCTCGTGAGCAAAATAATTCTAAAAAATTTTAAAAATAGATGTGTTCAAAACTGGGTGAGGTTCCCTTTTACTTTGATCCTAAATATTACTATTATTCATTGATACTTTGAGTCCTGCGTTAGTAGGCTCCTCAATAGAAATGCCCATGCATTCCCTGCAGTGTAAATTCATTTCCTCGCCATAAGTTTTCCCCGTGAAAGGAGTGCGCAAATTTAAGTATGCAGCTCCAGCCCATATAGAGTGTGTATCATTTTGTATGGCATTTCCCAATTCAAAGTCACCGTGACGACAACAGGGAGAGACCTTGCCATCCCATGCGATCACTATTGTATGCCATGGCCAATAACATGGTTTACGGCTTTTGATCA
>UOFH01000120.1_pt1 | contig 22784 bp, 24 predicted proteins | sample 1988451 | NCBI WGS metagenome assembly UOFH01 (sample SAMEA4712194, study PRJEB27164) | hydrothermal vent metagenome | biome: marine basaltic hydrothermal vent biome; feature: marine hydrothermal vent; material: mineral | place: Pacific Ocean | collected 2011-06-14/2011-07-23 | depth 1689 m | reverse complement strand
ATAGCCAGCCTAAATGAACAAATGCCGTGGAGTTTTAAACCACAGCAAAGTTTTATTGATGTTCATCCGGGGCAACCCACTACCATAAATTACATTGCAAAAAATACATCCCATAAAAATATTATAGGCCAGGCGGTACCCAGTGTTGCACCGGGGCTAGCCGCAGCCTACTTTCAAAAAACAGAATGCTTTTGCTTTACCCAGCAAGAGTTAAAAGCCGGCGAAGAAAAACTTATGCCTGTTACCTTTGTTGTAAACAGCGAGTTGCCTAAGGAAATGAACGAAATCGTTTTATCCTATACTTTTTTCACCAGCCCTAAAGATCAAAAACAAAATAAATCGGATTTATCAGAAACCGTTGCGGTTAATGTAAAGCATAAATCCACAACAACTTCACTTAATCAGGATCACAAATTATGAGTACTGCAAATCACGGTGAATACTTTATTCCGGAGCCCAGTAAATGGCCCGTTGTTGGAACGGTTGCATTAACCACTTCCGTTATTGGCGCGGTCAATACACTACATGCCGGCGAGATGTCAATTTTGCTTCCCGTTGGATTATTAATGATTGCCTATTTATTTTTCGGCTGGTTCGGTACGGTTATCGACGAATCAATGGCTGGAAATTACAATGCACAGGTCGATAAATCTTTCCGCCTCGGCATGATGTGGTTTATCTTTTCAGAGGTTATGTTCTTCGCGGCCTTCTTTGGCGCATTATTCTACGCAAGAACGTTTGTTGTGCCCTGGTTAGGTGGTGCAGATAATAATGTATCGACCCATGAATTTTTATGGCCGGCATTTGAAGCGGCATGGCCGTTATTAACGAACCCAGCTAACGATATTATTAAAGCACCTAGAGAAGCGATGGGTGCAATGGGTTTACCCGCAATCAATACGGCTATCCTGTTAACATCAAGCGTAACGGTTACCTGGGCACACCATGCATTACGTGCAGGCAATCGCAAGAGCCTTAATATTGGTTTAGGTCTTACCGTTTTATTGGGTGTTTGCTTCCTGATTTTACAGGTTGAAGAATATATTCATGCTTACAATGAGCTGGGTCTTACAATGGACTCTGGCATTTACGGCAGCACCTTCTTTATGCTAACCGGATTTCACGGATTTCACGTAACCATGGGTACAACCATGTTATTTGTTATTTTAATTCGTTGCTTAAAAGGTCACTTTACTGCAGATAATCATTTCGCATTTGAAGCAGTTGCGTGGTACTGGCACTTTGTAGATGTGGTTTGGTTAGGGCTATTTATATTCGTTTACTGGCTATAGATTGCTAAAAGTTAACTGGGTGAATAATTTCACTCGGTTAACTTTTTAAACCAACTATTTAATTTAACTTTTTAAAGCCCATGAGATTGAATCAAACCCAACGCCTGTCCAATTAAAAGCAGTATAAAAATACCCACAGACAATCCAATTCTCCACGTTAACGATTTAACTAACTTTTCAGAATCCCCTTTATTGTTCACAAGATGGTATAGTGCTGAACCTAAGCTGACTAAAACAACAAGCAGTAAAAAAATAATAAAAATTTTAAAAATCACTCTATTAACCTCAAATATAAATAAACTTTAATTACGTAATTTAAACCATGTCAGGCATTCAAATAAAGCATTACATTTTCAATCCCTCGCTCATACCCAGCATAGTCACTGCGGCTTTACTATATCTAATGATTTCACTGGGATTCTGGCAGCTTGACCGTGCCGATTATAAAGCCAATTTACAAACATTAATAGAGAGCAAACAAGACTTGCAAGCTATTGCGCTAAGTTCCATATCTAAAAAAGAAGATGAATGGCTTTACCAACCTGTTTTTATAGATGGACAATTCGATGAAAAGCATCAAATTTTTTTAGATAATCAGGTGCATAATATGGTGGCTGGTTATAGTGTTTTTACACCTTTAATGATTTCCGATAATGAAGCGATTTTAGTAAATCGAGGCTGGTTGCCCTTAGGCAAAAGTCGTTCTGAATTACCCACTGTTATTTTAACTGATGAAAATATAAGTCGCATAAACGGCTTAACGGCTCGCCCCCCATCAAAAGGATTGGTGCTTTCAAATAACGCCAATCACTACACACAGTGGCCAACTGTTTTACAATATATCGACTTACAGGAAATTGAAAAAAAATTAAAATATAAATTATTACCAATGGTTTTAATAATGAACCAAGCTAAACAAACGTCATTAGAAATATTGCCAGTTAAAATAAATATGCGCAGTGAAAAACACACAGCGTACGCATTTCAATGGTATGGTTTGTCACTTGCATTGTTTATAATTTACATTGTTGTTAATACAAAAAATACGAAAAAAAAATAAGGTTTTACCATGTCAAATGAAACAGTTAATCAGCCCAAACGCAGCAATGCTTCCCTCTGGATTTTAGTTGCCTCTTTTATCGTGCCAATTATTTTAGCCTACGCTTACTTTTTTCTCGGTGATAAACCCGCAGTTAAAAGTAACGGTGATTTAATTATTCCCATTGTTGATATTCACACACTTAACATAACCGACAAGTCAGGAAATACTTTAACAGAAGAGCAATTAACACCTCACTGGCAAATGATTTATTTTGTGGGTTCAAGTTGCGGGACAGATTGCCAAAACAGTTTATATAACATGCGACAAATTAATATTGGCATGGGTAAATATCAGGATCGCGTTAATCATGCGATTGTTCATTTGGCTGAACCCGATAATGCGCTTAGCCAATTAATTGAAAAAGAGCACAAAGTCGCTGGAAGATTTTATACAAAAGCTGAAAACATTAACGCTTTATCAAAACTGGAAGTTGACGTAAATAATATGCAATCTATTTATTTAGTTGATCCATTGGGAAATATTATGATGTATTTTCCAAAAGATATTAAGCCTAAATTAATAAAGAAAGATATAAATAAATTATTAAAAATTTCTCGTTTACGCTAAAAATCACCCCAACAAAACAGGTTTAGGTTTGATTATTTTTGTTAAATCTAAACGCTGTTTATGGCACAGCGAACATCAACACTAATTTCACCACACCCACAATACTTAAAATAAACAGCGCCACAAAAATAATACCCGCAATAATAAAAGTGGACGGTTTACCGTGTTCGAAATCCCGCTCTCGATTGGCCTTACTTTGAATGCCCGATGCTGCGTAAATAGTGCTTTTTAGTACATTTAAAAAGCCTGTTCCTGCACGTTTTCTATTTTCATCTGCCTTTTTTTCTTGCATGATTCAGCCTGTTTTAATCATTAAAATTATTTATATATATTATATCACTCATCAACTAAATCTATATTAAATAGACAAGATTTCACTTATGTGAATAATTTGCGCATATAATTAATTTATTGCTTCACATTGCCGTTATACCTGTGTTATGTGTATAATGAGATTGTGTTTAATTCGTGTAGGCAGTATCAAAACGCACATAACCTATATAATAAAACACAGTAATTATTATAAATTGTTCTATACTAAAATTTAAATAACTTATTGTTTAAATAAGCAAAAAACTTATCCAACTGGGGTATAAAGTAATGTTAGTAAAGCACTTCTCTCATATTTTTTATGAGCCCAAACAAAGTTTAAAAGATGCAGACCGTGAGCCTGCGAAAATTACAGACATTGTTTTAAATATCGCATTCCTTTCACTTATACCTACCGTATGCGGATACATTGCCACAGTTTATATTGGTTGGGATCTCGGCATTGGCGAGCCCTTCACAATGGCACAGGACAAAGCAGCGGTTATTGCACTGGCAGCATTCCTCGCCCTCAATGCCGGTGTTTATGCCATTGGTTATTCAATATGCTGGCTATCCAAAACATTTGATGTAGAGCCGAATCCGTTACACTGCACCGAATTAGCTGTATTTACCTCACTGCCATTATTTGCACTGGGATTTATAGCACTCTACCCTGTTTTGTACATTGATGTTATTGCTGGCATATTTGCAATTGCGGCAGCAATTTATCTGCTTTATATCGGCGTACCTATTTTCATGCATATCCCTGAAGATGAAGGCTTTGTTTACTCCACTTGGGTAGTCACTATTGGCCTTGTTATGCTGGTTGTGTTTTTGGGGGCATCGGTATTTTTAATAACCGCGATGTCCGCTTAATGTAATAGCTACATAAGCAAATCATAAAAAAGCCCGTAATTAACGGGCTTTTTTATGATCGAGATTAAGTATTCCGTTCATCAAATTTCTTTACCTCAAACATCAATCTGACTATAATTAACAGTGTAATCGGTTTTCTAGAGTACCCTACTCACCTTCTAAAGGAGAACCTCATGAGAAAAAGACTCTATTTTTTACTTCCTAATCTGGAAGAAGCCAAAGCAACGGTTGATGAACTCTTACTGTCAAGAATTGATGAAAATCATATTCATGTTATGGCTAAACAAGGAATCGATTTAGGCGACCTGCCTAAAGCGAGCATTTTTCAAACTAGCGATATTGTACACGGCGTTGAAACAGGTTTGGTTATTGGAGGATTATCCGGCCTGGTCGGCAGTATCATCGCCATCACAGCGCTTCAAGTTGGCTCAGTGATGGGTTTTGTTGTGTTAGGTTGCACCGTCTTTGGTGCGGGATTTGGTGTATGGATGTCAGGCATGATTGGCTCAAGTACAAAAAATAGCCGACTCAAAGATTTTGAGCAATCAATGGAAGATGGAAAAATTTTACTAATGGTCGATGTGCCAATGGATAAAGTAGAAGACATTACCCATAAAATGCAAGCACATAAGAAAACAATCATCGGTGGTAGCGACCCAAGTATGCCCGCATTTCCCTAGTTGTTAAACGCATTACCGAGTATTTAATTTGCGTTAAATACTCGGTAATTTTTTGCCATATTTAAATACTAAATCCAATCTATTTACGCAAACATTCTATACAGAATTCGTGCGTAGTGATCCACTAATAAAAAACCAAACAGCGCGCTTAAATAAAAGATCGAGAAGCCAAATGTTTTCATTGCATGCTCATCACTTTCACCCGTGTTATAAAGTTTAATGGTGTGATAAAGAAACCCCAAACCTAAAGCAACAGCGCCCGCAAAATAAATAACCCCCGTCATTTGAATAACAAACGGCATCATGGTTACAGCAAGTAATAACAACGTGTAAAGTACAATGTGGAATTTTGTAAATACCACACCGTGGGTAACCGGCAACATAGGCAAGCCTGCGCGCGCATACTCTTCTTTTCGTTTAATCGCTAACGCCCAAAAATGCGGCGGCGTCCAAACGAAAATAATTAAAAATAATAACAAAGCTTCAGCAGGCACTTCGCCAGTCATTGCAGCCCAACCTAATAGTGGTGGCGCTGCACCCGCCGCACCGCCTAACACAATATTTTGCGGCGTTGAACGCTTTAAAAACATGGTGTAAATAACCGCGTAACCCACTAAAGAAATTAGCGTTAATAAGGTGGTTAATAAATTTGTCCAGACTAATAAAATAACCATCGCAATAGCCGCTAATGACAATGCAAAGATTAATGCCTGACGTGAAGATAACTCACCTTGTGGCAATGGGCGATTACTTGTACGCTCCATAACAACATCAATGCGCTGGTCTACCCAGTGATTTAAAGCGGCCCCTGAAGCAGATGCGAGGCCAATACCTAAACAGGCGGCAATAAAAGTACCCAATGGTAATGCACCAGGTGTTGAAAGTAACATGCCCACGATCGCGGTAAATACAATTAAATAAACCACTTTAGGTTTACACAAATTATAATAATTTCGCCAGTTAAAACTGGATTGGTTTAAAGTCGCTTCAGTCATAATAGACCCTTGTTTGTATCGTTAATATCATTTACTGATGTTTTATTTTTAAGCGAAGGAATGCTTAAACTATAATTTATTAATAATAATGTAAGCAGCAATAATGCCGCAACACCATTATGTGAAACGGCAATAGGTATGGGTAATACCAGCACAACATTTGCAATGCCTAATGAAACTTGTGTTGCTAAAAATACCAGCAATAAAACAGCCAGTCTACGTAAAATATTGTTGTTGATTTTGATTAAAATAAGTAGCGCTAAAATACTTAAAACAAGGGTTGTTATAACGGCACCCACGCGGTGTAAAAAATGTACGGTAACACCCGCCTCTAATGACAAAGATCCTCCTTCGTAATTCACCGTGGGGTCTTTGAAAAAAACAAACGCTTCACTAAAATTGGTTTGCGGTAACCACACGCCCTGACAAGTTGGAAAGTCTGGACAATAAAGCGCAACATAATTAGTGCTAGTCCACCCCCCTAAAAATATTTGCAGGGCTAAAACAACTAGCGCAACTTTTGCCAATGGTTTTATGGTGCTTTTAATTTCAGTATTTTTGATTTTTTCAAGCCAGGGTCGACAGTGTTTTAATGTCACCCAAAATAATAAACTTAATGTGAGTAATCCCATTAACAAATGCAAGGTTACGATGGTGGGTCTGACCAACTGAGTAACCGTCCACATGCCCAACATTCCCTGAAATATAACTAAAGCAACCAATAAAAAAGGCAGGATTAATTGTTGGTTTTTATCCGCGCGATGACGCCACGCTAAAAAGGCCATAATCAATATAAGCAAACCCAATGTGCTTGCAAAATAGCGGTGTATCATTTCTTTCCAGGCCTTACCGGAATGCACTTCTAAATGAGGGTAGGCATTCACGGCCTGGGTGATTTCATGTTCCTCATCTGGTGCTGTTAGCTGACCGAAACACCCTGGCCAATCTGGGCAGCCTAAGCCCGCATCAGACAGGCGCACATAGGCGCCTAACACAATCACAAAAAATGCGAGAAAACAGGCTGTTACGCCAATTCGGAGAAACCATTTATTATTCAAAAAACACCCAAATTGTATTTATATTTTTATGCATTGTATGCTATATGATCGGCTTCATTGATGCAATTCAATAAAATTTTGAGACGGATAAGCCTAGATTTTTTACAGTTTAATAATATTCTAATTAACTTAAGTTTGTGCTTAAATTGAAAGCTAAAAATTAAGCTCCACGGATGATATAGTAATAAAAAATTGACCTAAAAATACGAGATCAAAAGTATGAGCAAGCTTTCCAATTCAATATTAATTACCGCCGCCGTGGTTTCTTTGGCCGCCGGAGTCTGGTTTGCAAAATCGAATACACAAAATACTCAAACCATTAAACCCAGTGCAATACAGGGCGCAATTTACCCCAACGCCAAAGTGTTAAATAACTTTAACTTGATTAACCAACTATCTGTTAAATATACAAAAAAAGACTTAATAAATCACTGGAGCCTGGTTTTCGTCGGCTACACACACTGCCCTGATGTTTGCCCAACAACAATGGCGCTTATGGGGCAAATAACACAAATCATGAACGAACAAGGCGTGCAGCCCCCACAAATAATATTTCTTACAGTAGACCCCGAGCGAGATACGGCTGAAGTTTTAAAACCGTATATTGCTTATTTCAATGAAAATTTTATCGGCTTAACCGGATCAATAAAAGAAGTGAGCGCGTTGAGTAAGCAATTAAATGCCGTCTTTCGCAAAGCGGCGGGAAGCAGTGGAAAAATTACCGAGCAAGATTATTTAATGGATCACAGTTCTGCCTTAATGCTAATAAATCCCGAAGGCAATTTGCAATCTATTCTCACTGCCCCGCACACACCGGGAGTGGTAATAGAAAGCATTATTAATAGTCAGGCATACTATGAAAAAACGCATCAAGCGAATAATTGAAAATAGATCTTTCGTGTTTAAACTTTACACATAATTTTTTTAAATATTTGTTAACAAATTGATCTACATTAAAAACTAGTAAAAAATTAAAACTTTATTTTGATGGTATTAATGTAGAGTTATATGGAGTCGTTAATTGCCAGGTTTTATAAAAACATGAATAAGATGAACGCTATTTTTGTAATGAGCTTGAGTTTATATGCGGATTTTTTACAGGCCGGCGAACTTGAGAGTAATTTATATGATGCGATTGCTCGAGGTGATTATGATTACGCATCTAACATGATAAGCAAAGGTGCAGATGTCAATATAAAGCATAAACCCTTTAATCAATCACCTATAATTATGGCACCTTTACGTGGAATGGAATTTGTTGAATTGTTGGTAGAAAATGGTGCCGATGTAAATTCAAAAGACCAGGATAATACAACCGCATTAATCAATGCCTGTCTTTATGGAAATACGGAAGTGGCTAAATATCTTATATCAAAAGGCGCAAAGATTAATGCCAAAAACAATGATGATATGACCGTAATAGAAGCTGCGCTTATTTCTGAAAACAAACGTTTAATTCGCTATATTAAATCTCAACATGCTAAATAAATTTTCTCACTGCTGTCCCGTAAACTTAAATAGTGCCGTCATTCCTGCGAAGGCAGGAATCTAGTGACTTTGAAAAGCCGACAGACACTGGATACCTGCCTTCGCAGGTATGACGAAGTAAATTTTATATTTTCATGTCTAGCGGATGCGTTAAGCTTTGAAGCGTTGTTAAATCAAGCTAATTTCTTGTTTTTAATAATAGTTAACGGGAGAGCAGTGAAATTTTCTCTAAAAAGTTTAAAAATTAAAGCTTAACCCCCTACCCTCAAATTACGAGTCAACTATGTTCGCTTTTTATCGGCATTTATTATCAGAAAAAATTATTTTAGGAACCACTGTTGGAGCATCAATTATATTAATGCTCGTCGGCGTTATTTTCTGGGGCGGATTTAACACCGCAATGGAAGCCACTAACTCGCTGGAGTTTTGTATTAGTTGCCACGAAATGGAAGATAATGTTTATCAGGAATACAAACAAACCATTCATTACAAAAATCGTGTTGGCATTAGAGCCATTTGTTCAGATTGTCATGTGCCCCGCGACTGGACTCATAAAGTGGTGCGAAAAATACAGGCCAGTAATGAGCTTATTCATACATTGATTGGCTCAATTAATACACCAGAAAAGTTTGAAGAAAAACGTTTAGAATTAGCCAATCATGTTTGGAAGACAATGAAAGAAACCGATTCGCGGGAATGCAGAAATTGTCATTCATTTAGATCAATGGAAATGAATGCTCAAAAAAGTCGTAGCGCATTGGTGCACAGGTATTCACTTAATCGAAATAAAACCTGCATTGATTGTCATAAAGGTATTGCGCATCAACTACCCGATGACGTGGAAGTTTATAGAGGGGGCGATGATAAAGATCACGAACTTTATGCCAGTATGAAACTGCCCTGTGTTGACTGCCATGAAGATATGCAAAAACCGCCTGAGGAAGACTGGGATCTGGATTAGGGAGCCTCTGATTAGTTTTTATAAAACATGTTTACCATGACAATTGAAATAACAAAAAAACCATTATTTCCAAAGCCAATAAGTTAAGAGAAACATTGATAATGCAGGTTCGAATTAATTCGAACAAAGCCGAGTATGGCTCAACCAGATGCGAATAAATTCGAACCTACATTACTTAACTTACTGGCACGGCCGTCATCTCCAATACCCGCATTCGTGAATATTATTATAAATACAACACGCACATTTTTTATTTACGCCGTTTTATAAATAGATTGAACATCAATTGCCTTAGGCTCTACAATACAAGCCTCACGACACAAAGCGCAGCCCGTGCATAAATCATTATTTATGCTGGGCTTTTCCATATTCCATACCATTGCACCTTCAACTGGGCAAACTTTGCAAGCACCGCATTCGGGGCCACTATACGGTAAACAGGTTTTTATATTAATAAAACCGTTTGCTAATTTAGGTAATGGTTTTTTTAAACTCGTTGTGTTTTCTTTTTGTTCTGAATTTATCTCAGGTATTTTTAAAACGGGCTTTTCACAAGCCTGCACACAGGCTTGTACGCAGGGCCAATCTTCACATAAATGGCAGCCGTGATTATTTAAATCCATAGCCGGTGTATTAAAAACTTTTACACCCAATTTTGATGAAAGAGGAAAAATTATTTCATAAGGGCATGCGTTAATGCAATCGCCACAACGAGTGCAAGCAATCAAAAAGTCTAGCTCTTCTATTGCAAAGGGCGGACGTATCCAACGCGCTGCATTTTCACGGGCTTTTTCGGCAGCGTGCTGCGTTACTTTTTGAGCGACTTTACCTGCGCTACGCGTAAAAAATTCTCTTCTGTCCAAAAAATGTCTCCGTTAATTTAAAACCGGTGCAATGCATAACGAACCCATTCGCATCACCATGGGTTGGGTTAGCATCCAGATATGAAAACTATTTATGAATACAATAAACGTTAACAGCGGTAAAAGTGTTACGTTTGAACCCGTGATTAATTTACGCGCTCGATAACGTAACACGTTTATTGCGACCCAAAACCCGAACATCATTAACATGGCTTGCAAAGCAAACAACACATCTTGCGAGATGAGCATATTAAATTCTTTTAATAAATCTTCAGAAACGTTCAACGGTTGTGCATTTAAACCCAGTGGATTATAAAATAACTGGCTGGCACCAACCGATTCACGAATCATGTGATTCAGGTTATGCGCTAAATGATAAGCAAACGCGAGCGGCAACGTAATAAAAACCAAATGGCTAAATAATTTTTTAAACGCAATATCTGTTTTTGAAAAATATCGCGTTAAAAAAATAACCAAACTATAAATTAAAACAGGAATAATTATGCTGACAATTAAGCCCGCTGAAAAGCTAACTAACAACTGCCCCGAATCACCGATGGTTTGCGCAAACCGGCTCATTGTACTTTCCCAAAATTCCAGCATAGTGATGCCATGAAAACTGGTTAGCGCCAATAGAACAATCATAAACCAGGCTTCATCCCAATGAGGTCTTGCGTTTTGTACCGCTTCATTACTGTGTGGTCGCAAACGCCAACTGATATTTTTTTCGGGACAACTTTGCGTGCAGTTACCGCAGGATGTGCAATAGGTGTTTTGTTTTAACGAGCCCATCACTAATTGTGTGGGACAGGCATCGATTTTTTCTGTGCCATTAAAACATTCAAGCGTTGTGCAGTTGGCGCAAATATCTGAATTAATCGGGCGCAATTCAATGGGGGCAAGTTGTGAATAAAAACCAACGGTTCTTCCGACGGGGCATATATAATGACAAAAGGCTTTGTTTTTAAAAATCGCTAGCGATAGTGTTGCCATTACAACCATCAACAATGAAAGCAAGGCTGTCCAATAAGGGCTGGTTGTTACGCCCACGCCAAGCTCTAACCAGGTTAAGCCAACAAACATAATGAGTGCCGGCCACACATTACGCAGCCACTTTGGCGGTGTTAATTGCAGGCTGTTATTAATTTTAAAATTTAAATTTTTATTAATCCAGATTTTAGGTTTAACAAACCAGGTTGCTAATGCATCCCACGGGCAAATAGCGCACCATGCAGAACCGAAAAAAAAGATTGAAATAATTAAACCTGCCCACCAGATGTTCCAGGTTAACACCGTGGCAATATTGCGCTCTGGAATCGGGGTGCCTTTTAGACCGGCATAAATAACCAGTATAAAAAAACTCACGCTTATTATTTTTAATAAAAACAAAGGCCAGGGAGATGATGTGATAAACATTAAAACCGGTCGAATTGATTTTATTTTAATTAAATTAAAATGTTTCGATGATTTTTTTTCAGCTGCGCCTGTGAGCATTAACCACAAACTTAACACCAGCATAAACGCTAAAACAATGAGCGCCCAGAAATCAGGTAATCCGGGGTGTGTCATTTTTCTTCTCGGTTGCTGCGTATTTTTTCACGCATTAAACGTTTGCGTTGAACAATGTTTACCGTTATTAAAGCGAACACAATAACCGCGAGTGCAACGCCCACTGGCCCCATTGATGAACTCTCACCAATTTGCAAAGGAAAGTCGATTGAATACGGTTCGCTGCCGGAGGTGAATTTGGCGGTGATAATATAACTGCCATTATCTTTAAATAAAAAACCCTGCCGAAAAACGCCGTCATAAACCTGTTGTGTGCCGATGGTCTCTTCGTTTTTATCTTCGAACCAGCTATCATTTCTTACGCTAAATGTCATCTCGCCCTGAAACGTATCGCCGTTATCTATGCGTGATGCGTAAACATTAACTCGGCCATTTTCACCGGGTTTAGGAAATGCGGGGAATACCATGTAGGTTACATAATAATCACCAATCTGTGTTTCCACCTGCATACTGGGCGGAGTGTTTGAATCTTCATTTAAACTATAAGCGGGTCGCCCTAAAACGTGGTGCGCTGTTACTTGTGTTGAAATAATTAATGATAGAAAAATAAATATAATTAAATGTAAAATTTTATTTTTATACGAGTTCAAAACATTTTTTTTCATTCTTAAAAAATCTCTTTTAATTTAAGCGTTGAATATGATTTTATAATCACGGTTAAATGTTATGTTGTGCAATCACTTCCTCCCCCTGCTCTACTATTTTTATAGGTAAACTGGGATGCGGGCAAATTTCAACACACATGCCGCAACCCACACAACCGTCTTCTTTTGTGTAGGGGCGATACATATTGGCAAATTCAAAGTCGATGGCTTTTGTTCCCAACGGACAAATCGCAACGCAAGCACCGCACACGCCATGATCGACCCAGGGGTAGCAAGCAGAACGATCTATTTGCGCCACACCCATTTTAACGTCATTTCTTGGGATTTCAGTAAGCGCTTCTGTGGGGCAAACCTCTGTGCATTTCATGCATAAAATGCAACCTTTAAATTCAGGGTCGATATAAGGCGCGTTTACTGCATTGCCGCCTTTTCTTTTATCGAATTGTATGCATTTTGGTGGACAGATTTCACCACATAATCCGCAACCAATACAGGCTTTTACAAATTCTTTTTCATTGGTTAATGCACCCGGTGGTCGCAAATGATTTGAAAAGTTTGCGTTGTCTTGCGGTGCGAGTAAACGCGCGACGGCAAAAGGAATGCTCGCAGTACCAAAGGTGCTGGCGGCTAAAATTAAATTTTGTAAGAAGTTGCGTCTTTGCATTATTAACTGACCTTAAAAATTTACATAGAGATTTTTGCGCGAAACAGGAATAATTAAAAAAGCACCGTCATTACGAATGCTTTTATCGGAGATGACGAAAAGTGTTTCGTGCAAAGCTATCACATAATATTTATTCTCACACAAACCTGAAGTCGTGCGAATAAATTCGCAGCTACTCATCGGCTTCGTGTTTTTTGTATGTTTTTCCTAAATGCCCTGGGCCCTGATTTTCTATATCGGATATTTTTAAATTAAAGGTTAATGCATCGGTTGGGCAAACTGCAATGCAGGCTGTGCAGTTATTGCATTCCTGCCCAAAGTCATCGCGCAGTGGGTCGAGTCCAAACTCGCAAACGGCATTACATTTTGCGCAGTCGTTACAGTTTTCTACTATGCGTTTTATGCGAAATAATCTGAAGTGTCCGAGCAAAGAATACAGTGCACCACCTGGGCAAACATAACGACAGAAACCTCTGCGCGACACTAATAAATCAAATAATAAAGTGAGTACAAAAAATACTAAACCGGCACCGAACCCACCCAACGCAATGCCAAAATAAATTTCACGGCCAATAATTGCTGGTGGATATATCATCGAAATCAACACCGACCCAGTGATGGCTGAAATTAATATTCCAACAACTAACACGGCATATTTTAAACGTCGATCAAAACGTTTTCTTCCGGTTTTAATTCCCATGCGTTGCAACCATAAAGACAGGCTGGTATTGAGTTCATAAAGAAAGGTTGCGGGGCAAATCCAGCCGCAAAAAAAACGTCCGAAAATAATCGTTAAAATAATGGGAATTAATCCGCTTAAAAAAAACGGCCAGTAAATTGAAAGTCCGGCGGCCATTTGCGCCAGCACCGCTAACGGATCAGAAATTTTATAGCCAAAAAAATTACCTGACCAGGTATTGCCTTTAATGGCATCGAGATCATTGGCGGGATCATCTGTGAATACAGAGGTGATTGACTCCATAACATCGAATAATTCTTTTTCGGATGGATCTAATAAATCATAAGAAAAAGAGGCCACGAATGTTTGATAAACGTGCGCAAAAGGTAAATAAATTAGCATTAAAAAAACTAAACTTAAAACAAGCCAGCGTAATTTATTTAAATGTTTCCAAAGAAAAAAAGGTTTTATATTTTGATGCATATTTTTTTAGCCCATGGATCGAATATGATCGGGAATAATTTTTATGGCTTGTGGAAGTTGAATGCAGGAACGTTCACATAGCCCGCAACCAACGCAGCCATCTAACACAACGGGTTGCTCCAGTAGTTGCACTTTTATGGCGGTGTCTGCCAATGGGCAAGCGCGATAACAAACGCCGCAGGTTTTTCCCTGATAAGATAAACACAGGGCTTTTTCTACCCGTGCTTTGCCCATGCGTACAAAACCTAAAATATCTTCTGCACTACGCTGCAAGGGTTTAATAGCACCCGTTGGGCAAACCTGCCCGCATTTCATGCACAGTATGCAGGCTTTGGTTCGCGGTGTTATAAAAGGAGTGTTGAGTGATTTAACCCCGTTTTCCAAATCAAAATATTCAATGCAACGATTCGGACAAACTTCGCCGCACTGTCCGCAACGAATGCAACGGCTTTCAAATTCGGCTTCGGGCAATGAACCCGGCGGACGTAAATAACGCTGACCGGATTGTGGGGCAAATGCGGCTTCTGTTATAGATGAATTCAATACGCTGGTTGCGACTGCGCCGGCAATTAAATCTTTTAAGAAGTTGCGTCTGTTCATATTCATTCTATCAGGGGGTTAATTTCATTCGGGTGTTAATTAAATATGTAGGTGCGAATTTATTCGCGCGCGTTTATATAGAACATTAGTGCGAATAAATTCGCACCTACATTAATAATCACATTCAAAAAATAGTTTATAAACAAACACGGCACACTTAAAAAATATAATGTACCGCATTTGTTTACCCTTTAGTTAAAATTAAAAACACCAGCATGCATTAAACTTTTTCAATTCGACACGCTAGCTTTTTAAAATCAACCTGCCCCGATACCGGATCAAACACGCGACTGGAAACCCCGTTTACTAGCCATTTATTTTTCTTCGGATCGGCACTGTCTGCTACAGATAAATTCCACGGGCTAAATAAATATCCCGGTGGCACCGAGTTACGTGCGGGGCGAACAATACTGTTTGTGCCCACCTGCGCTCGCGCCTGATAATGCCCGCGACGGGTAATCAGTTTTACCTGATCGCCATCTTTAATGCCCATTGCTTTGGCATCATCGGGGTGCATTTCAACGTACATCTCCGGCACCAATCTGCGAGTGGTTGGGCTACGGTTGGATTTTGCGGTATGAAAATGCTCATACACCACGCCCAGGCCTAACCAGTACGGATATTTATCGTCGGGCACTTTCTCCCATTTTTTACCGCGATGCTCTTCATCGGGCATGTCTGGGGTTAGTGCCATGTCGCGCGCTTTAATAATCACATCCATATTATCAATGGCGAAGTGGTCTTTTTTAACCCCAAACTCCATTAACTTTTCGGTGATTTCTCTGCGTTGGCTGTAATCCTGTTTGCACAGTTTCATGTGTACCTTGCCATCGCTGGTGCGGAAGTAGCCGTAGGGTTTCGAATCCCAAACGCCTTCTTGCCCCATAAAACGGCGTTTTGCGCCACCATTTTTAGCAATGGTGTAAGTGGGTGCGGGCCATTGAACGCCGCGATGATCAATTAATTGTTGATACAAACCCGTGCCGTCAATTTTTTCCACTTCGAGCATACCGGTTAAGTCAGTGTCGGTGCCGCCAGAGGCTTCAACAACCGAGCGGAACACCTGCTCTGAATCATAAAAACCGTGTTTGTTTCTGCCCCATGGGAAAATTTTCTTGGAGTCTAAACCCAACAGCTCGGCAATTTCTTTGCCCTTGTCGATAACCATATCCATATCCGGTAAGCAGCCTGGTGGTGGTGTGCCGCCCGCCTGACAAATATTAATGCGCCGCTCAGAACTAATATAAACCCCATCCACTTCACCCCAGGTTGCTGCGGGAAAAATAACATCGGCAAACAAATTATTCGGTGCGTGACGATAAATTTCTTGCACCACATTAAAGGTTTTCATTAAACCCGGGCGTACCAGATTGTGCTGGTCGGGCAAATCAATGTGTGTTGCATACACCAAAAACATGGCTTTAACGTCACCTTTAATAGCGCGCTCCATCATGCCGATGGCCATACCTTTATTATTACCTTTCATGGCGGTAACTAAATTTTGCTCAGGCACGTTCCAATGTTTCGCCATGTGAATACGGTGCTTGGTATTTTTCAATGGCATATTAAAGGGCAATCTGCCGGTTAAGCCGCCGGTGAAACGCTCACCCATTGCATTAGGCTGGCCGGTCATTGAGAAAGGCCCGCAACCGGGTTTTGCCAAATTTCCGGTGAGGGTTAGCAAATTAATTATGGAGATAACATTATGCTGGCCGTGAATGTGCTGGTTGTAACCGATGCCCCACATAATAATAACGCCGCCGTGCCCGTCGCCATCTTGATCCATTTTGCTGCGCTTTAAACGCATGCGAGTGGCATCGGCAAACATTTTTGCAACTTTACGAATTTCATCGGGGCCGACTTTATCTGTGCCCATTCGGTCTTGCACTTGCTCGGGGCTGTAATTTTTCTTTACTTCATCTACATATTCTTTCCAGCCGGTCGCATGTTTTTTTACAAATTTCCAGTCGATAACATCGTCATGTTCTTTCAGTAAAACGTGTGCAAGTGAATTTAATAAACTAATGTCGCCATTTAATACCGGCAAGTGAACATGGTTTTTTGCGTTGATATCGGCATAGCCCTGGCTTGAGCCCGTCCAGCGCGGATCAACAATCACCGTTGGAATATCGGTTTTCTTTTTATGATCGGCAATGCGCCAATAAATAATCGGATGCGACTCACGCGCATTGTGCCCAAAGTGCATCACCATGTCAGCCAATTCTAAATCGTCATAAGATAGCGGTGGTGTGTCTGAACCCAAGGTTGCAAAGTAGCCGGTTACCGCCGAGGTCATACACATACGTGCATTGGCTTCGATGGTGTTTGAACCCAGCACGCCTTTCATAAATAAATTTTCTAAATACTGGCCTTCCATGGTGAGCTGACCTGAGCCATAAAGTGCAATCGAATTGCCGCCGTATTTTTTTGCCAAAAAGGCAATTTTATGCGCCACCATATCGGAAGCTTCTTTATAAGGAACCCGATCAAATAATTCTTCGTCAAACGCATTTTTGGTTTTACTGGTGTATTCCATATCGCCGTGGCCGGGTTTGTTCCATTCGGCCCACACATCTTTACGAACGTAAGTATCGCCTTCCATGCGATCAACATAAATCGGTTCGGCTGCGGTTAAGCCTTTAATACATTGCAAACCGTAATTGGTTGGGTGATCTTTATCGGGACGCATGGAAACAATTCTTCCATTTTCAGAGACGATAATCGTTCCGCAACCTACGCCGCAATACGGACATTGCGCTAATGCAGTGGTGCGTTTTACTTCTTTTTTTGATGAGGAAGGTGCGGCTTCGAGCTCTGGGTTATTACCCACAAATAATCCGGCGCCCGCTGCTGAACCCGTGATAAACGTGCTGTTTTTAATAAAGTCACGTCGGGAAAGATCTTTTCTACGTTTCATAATTTTGTAATTCCCATTAAAAAGTTTAATACAAAGTTAAAGTTTAGAATTTGGTTTATTAACGACATGCTTAGCGCTTTTTGTTTAAGTCGCGAAGAAAGGCAATGACATCATCAATTTCTGAATCATTTAAATTCGCCAGACCTTCAGCGCCGGAGAACCCACGCATACGCGTATTCGATCGTCCGTACTTTATGGTTTCACGAAGAAAACCATCTGACACTTTATTTAAAAATCCCGATTTTCCAATTGCTGGCCCCGCCACACCTGCGCCATAACCTTCGCCGTTTATGCCGTGGCAGTTTTCACATATTTGGGTAAACCATAACTCACCCTTTCTGGGATCCCCGAAAGAGGCATGTTGTTTATCTATTTCTTTTGAGCGATGCGGTAAGGTTTCATGAGAACGTAAAAAAGCCACAATGTTTTTAATTTTCTTTTTACCTAAATGGGCAAAAGGTGGCATGCCGGTTCCGGCACGGCCATCTCGAATGGTGGACATAAAGAATTTATCTGAAGCAACACTAAGCAGTTCTTTGTTTGTTAGCGATGGAGCAAAGCCCGCTTTGCCAATGGCATCATCCTGATGACAGGCCATACAATTCATGTCAAAAAGTTGTTTGCCTTCTTTAACATTGCCAGAAGCAGAAAAACTCAGTGGGCTGAGTATGAGTAACGTTAACCCCATAACCCCGCTAACAAGTTGTTTGTGTCGCATCATATTTTCTCCAGTTCAGTTTTGAATTTATTTCATTATTATTCTGAAAATTTGGCTATAGAAATTTTAGTACAAAAACATAAATAGTGAATGTTTCATTACCCTAAAAAATATTTAATCTAACTGTACAGCAATCTGTTTACGGGTCTAGATGTTGAACACGGCTGTGCTTGTTGGCTTAATGCAGGCTTGTGTTACAGCGGCGTAGCCCACATGATGATAAGTTATTGTTTATATGCTAATAATTGATATTCCCGTAAATAAAGTAAGGTAGAAAAAATCAAAAATATTCATCAATAATACTGCAGGTTTATTTGATGAAGATCAATTTTTACAGGTAAGTTAAGCCACACAAAAGGCAAGACGTGCGTTTAAATGCTTGGTTTTTTTATTAAATGTCACTGCTGTCATTCCCGATGAATTTTTCTGGAAAAAATTTAAGCATTGCCGATTTAATAAAAACAACTTAGTAAACCCGAGTTAATAACTGATCCGTTTGAATCGGTTCATCAATCACCCATTCATCCTTCACTTTTTCATACGGATAAACAAACAGCACAGAAGACAGTTCAGACTCAACCTGAAGCCCAATGCCCTTTGAATCATCTGACTGTAAATCGGTGACTAAAACGGTTGCAAAAATATTCTCATTTTTGACATATTCTTTAAGCTCCGTGACCACTTTATTAATTTGTTCATTCCAGTCTGCCTGAAGGTCGCTGTCATCCGAGCAGTTCATTTTCATGTCATGATTATCTTTATAAGCTCTAATGCCAAACGGCACAACCAACTGGTACTCATCGAGCATGGCTTTAGCCGTGTCAATGCCGGTTAAAACTAATTGTTCAATTTTTTTTTCATTATCCATTTAATGCCCCATAATCATCTATATTTTAAGTACATCAAAATACATAAAATTAGATTTTGATTTAAATCAATTAATATATCGTAAAATTAGTTTAAATTAATACTCTTAACTATTTACCGGAATTTGCAATATGTCAATAATCACTAAAGGCGTGAGTATGTTTATTATCGCCGTACTCATTTTAGTGCTGTTAGTTATGATTGTGCTGGGATTCATGCTCGGCTTCAGCCACCCGCTGCCGTGGGTGTTAATCTCGATGCTAGTTATTGTTCCCATAATACATGACAAAATTGTATCGAAACGGTTTGTAAAGTGGAATGATTCGTACAGCGTGGGTATTAAATCAATAGACTGTGATCACAAAAAATTATTAGGCATGATAAACCAGTTACAAACGGCTTCACAATATGAAACTCATGAAGGTATGTTAGAAGACATTTTAAATGAATTGGTGGGCTACACAAAATATCACTTTACGCGAGAAGAAGAAATGATGCGTGAATGTAATTACCCCGGATATGACGTTCATAAAAAACAACACGAAGCGATGATTGAACAAGTAACAAAATTTATTGATGAGTACCGCGTGCATAAAACGCGTACAATAAACGATGTGGTTCAATATTTAAAATCGTGGTTGGTGAATCATATTAATGGCTGTGATCAGGAATATTCGCCTTATTTAAAAGGTAAGGTTAACTAAATTGAATTTAACATCCAGCCTGTTAAAAAATTTTAATAATCAATGAACCACTACACAAAATAAAGAGACTAAAGGTTATCAATTAAAATTTAAATTCCTGAATAAGGATAACAAATGAAAAATTCAGACACTTACATTCGCTGGTTTGAAACATTGCGCATTGAAGATGTTCCTTTAGTGGGCGGAAAAAATGCTTCGCTCGGTGAAATGTATCGCGAGCTCACACCTCAGGGTGTAAAAATCCCCAATGGGTTTGCGATCACCGCAAACGCCTACCGTTATGTACTTGACCAAGCTAATGCATGGGACGCCCTGCACAAAACATTAGATGAATTAAATCCTGATGATGTAACGGATCTCGCCATGCGCGGCGCAAAAGCCAGAGACATTGTTTACGGTGCCGAGCTTCCCGCCGATTTACGCGAACAAATCCTGCGCGCATTTAATCAATTAAAAAAACAATATAACGACAATAGCTGCTGCAATCATATCAGCGTCGCCGTGCGCAGCTCGGCCACCGCAGAAGATTTACCCAATGCCAGCTTTGCCGGACAGCAAGACACCTACCTTAATATTCAAACCGACGAACAACTGCTCGATGCCTGCAAACGTTGCTTCGCCAGTTTGTTTACCGACCGCGCCATTCACTATCGCATCGATCAGGGCTTCGAGCATTTTAAAGTCGCATTGTCGATTGGCATTATGAAAATGGTGCGCTCGGATATTTCATCCAGCGGGGTGATGTTCTCGTTAGATACTGAAACCGGTTTTCGCGATGTTGTGTATATTACCAGCGCCTACGGTTTGGGCGAAAACATTGTGCAGGGTGCGGTTGATCCCGATGAATTTTATGTTCACAAACCCACTTTTAATCAAGGCAAACGCAGCGTGTTGCGACGCAAGTTGGGTTCAAAAAAAATACAAATGCAATACGCCACGGGGCGCACCCGTGAAGCCACACGAAATGTGCCCACGCCAAAAGAAGATCGCCGGCAATTTAGTATTCATGATGAAGATGTTTTAACACTGGCCGAGTACGCCATCAAAATCGAAAATCATTACAGCGAAAAAGACGGTCGCAATAAACCCATGGATATAGAATGGGCAAAAGATGGAAATGATGGTGAACTTTATATTGTGCAGGCACGGCCCGAAACAGTGGAGTCACAAATTTCAGGCAACACGCTGGAAATTTTTCATCTTAAAGAAAGTGCAGACGTTTTAACAAAAGGCAATGCGGTCGGCACTCGCATTGCAAACGGTTGCGCGCGTTTAATTCGCGATGTGAGTCATCTAAATGAATTTCAGGCAGGTGATGTTTTAGTTGCCGATACCACCACGCCAGACTGGGAACCGGTCATGAAAATTGCCGCCGCCATTGTGACTAATCGCGGCGGCCGCACCTGTCACGCGGCCATTATTGCCAGAGAGTTAGGCATCCCCGCCATTGTTGGTTGCGATGATGCCACTTTAAAAATAACAGATGAAACTGAAATTACCGTAGATTGTTCGCAAGGCGATACGGGGCGCGTTTTTAATGGAACACTCGCATACGAAAAAGAAGTTACCGACTTAGGGCAACTCGCACAACCGGCAACTCAAATTATGATTAATTTAGGTAACCCGGATCTCGCCTTTAAAACCTCTTTCTTACCCAACAACGGCGTGGGTTTAGCACGCATGGAATTTATTATTAATGAATCCATTAAAGCGCATCCCATGGCGTTACTTTATCCCGAGCGAGTGCGCGACCCCGAGCAACGCAAACAACTCGAAAAGTTAAGCACAGGTTATCTCAACCCAGTTGATTATTTTGTTAAACATTTATCCGAAGGTGTTGGCACCATTGCGGCAGCATTTTGGCCTAAACCGGTTGTGGTGCGCATGTCTGATTTTAAATCGAATGAATACGCCACTTTATTAGGTGGCAGTTATTTTGAATTTGCAGAAGACAATCCGATGATTGGTTTTCGCGGCGCATCGCGTTACACCCACCCCAACTATGCCGAAGCGTTTGCATTGGAATGCGCAGCGATGAAACGTGTGCGCAATGAAATGGGCTTAACCAATGTTATTTTAATGATTCCATTTTGTCGCACCATTACAGAAGCGCAACGCGTTTTAAACGCAATGCAAAGCCACGGACTCACCCGCGGTGAAAACAAATTACAAATTTATGTTATGTGTGAAATTCCCAACAACGTCATTCAAATAGATGCCTTTGCAAAATTGTTTGACGGCTTTTCCATTGGCTCAAATGATTTAACGCAACTCACCCTTGGCATAGATAGAGATTCAGAAATTATTGCTGATGAATTTGATGAACGCGACCCGGGTGTAAAAGAAATGATTCGCCTTGCAGTAGAAGGTGCAAAACGTAATCAACGCCACTCGGGTTTATGCGGGCAAGCACCCTCTGATTATCCTGAAATGGCAGAGTATTTGGTTGATATTGGAATTGAGTCGATTAGTTTAAATCCTGATTCCGTACTGCGCACCACGAAGCATATATTGGAAATAGAAAAACAGTTGGGGCGTGAAAATAAAAAATAATTTATAGAAATCCGTTATTCACAAAGCCAGTAAGCTAAGAGAAATACGAATAATGTAGGTTCGAATTTATTCGAACGAAACGAGCATAGTTCAAGCAAATGCAAATGAATTATTTTCACCTGCATTATGTAATTCATTTTATTTTTATATTTAAAACACTGCTGTCCCGTTAAAGAAGTTTAAAATAATGTAATAAGTCTATACATCCTGTTTGTTTTAAGCATTTAGTTGTTA
>UOFH01000284.1_pt1 | contig 23135 bp, 23 predicted proteins | sample 1988451 | NCBI WGS metagenome assembly UOFH01 (sample SAMEA4712194, study PRJEB27164) | hydrothermal vent metagenome | biome: marine basaltic hydrothermal vent biome; feature: marine hydrothermal vent; material: mineral | place: Pacific Ocean | collected 2011-06-14/2011-07-23 | depth 1689 m | reverse complement strand
GCTTTTTTTCGAGACGAGCGTTAATGCGATTGCAAAATAAATTATTTAAAACGCAGAATCCTTGGGATGATTTAATTATTGGTTCAGCAATAAAACCCGTTAGTTATTTAATCTGGTTTTTAGGTGTGCTCTTCGCGGCTGAAATTGTTAAGTATCATAGTCAAGCCGCTATTTTTAACATCATAGATCCACTACGAGATGTTGGTGTGGTGAGTATTTTAATTTATTTTATTTTACAGATAATAAAAGGTGCTGAACAAATATTAATAGCTAATCAAGAGAAAGATGGCGAGCATGATTTTGATCAACATACGGTGCACGCCATTGGTAAGTTAGTTCGTATTTCTGTTTTTATTACCGGCGCATTAATACTGTTACAAACACTGGGTTACAGTATTTCTGGAATATTGGCTTTTGGTGGAGTAGGCGGCATTGCAATTGGTTTTGCGGCAAAAGATTTACTGGCTAATTTTTTTGGTGGTTTAATGATTTATTTAGATCGGCCTTTTAAAGTCGGAGACTGGATTCGCTCAGATGATAAATCAATAGAAGGCACAGTCGAAAATATTGGTTGGCGATTAACACGAATTCGTACGTTTGATAAACGCCCACTTTATGTGCCCAATTCTATTTTTAATAATATCGCAGTTGAAAATCCCTCGCGCATGACCAATCGACGTATCAAAGAAACCATGGGTATTCGGTACGATGATGCAAATAAAATGGCAACGATAATAGATCAAGTTAAAGCGATGTTAAAAAATCATCCCGATATTGATAACGATCAAACATTAATAGTAAATTTTAATAGTTTTGCCGCCTCATCTATTGATTTTTTTATCTATACTTTTACTAAAACCACTGACTGGATTCGGTTTCATGAAATCAAACAGGACGTGTTATTAAAAATTGTTGAGATAGTAGAAAATAATAATGCTGAGTTTGCTTACCCAACTTCAACATTGCACCTACAATCGATGCCTAAAAATGAGGAGCCACATTAATGGCTGATAAATTACTCGTGGTCATTGCAAACGTTGACATAACAAGGCCAGCAGAAATATTGCCGCCATTGTTACAAGCAACCGTTGCCGCTGCAATGGAGTATGAAGTAGAAGTATTGTTTACTGGGCAGGCGGGGCAGTTAGCCATTAAAGGCGAAGCTGATAAATTGCTTTTAAAAGAAGAAGACAGTAAAAGTGTTTATGATCATATTAAACAGGCAAGAACAGCCGGTGTGGTTTTTAAAGTATGCACGCCGGCACTACAGTTTTGGGGTGATAATATTATTCCTGAAATAGATGAAACTGTGGGTGGCGCTTATATTATTAATGAGTCAATGGACGATAGCGTTGTAACGTTTACGTATTAAAATGGAAAATTTCGAACAAGCAAAAAAAATTTTAAAAGATGCTGAATTAATTTATACGGCAGAGCAAATTCAAAACACTATTGACCAGTTAGCACAACAAATAAATCAAAACCTCAAGCACCTGAATCAACCCGTTATAGTTATGCCCATTATGAACGGCGGTTTAATTCTAAGTGGGCAACTTATTACGCGTTTAAAATTTCCCATTGAAATAGATTATATTCATGCAACCCGCTATCGAAACAAAACAACGGGCAGCGATTTGCAGTGGAAAGTAAAGCCACAAAACTCTTTGAAAGATAGAGTGTTGTTAATTATTGATGACATTTTTGATGAAGGGCATACTTTACAATCTGTTATTGATTATTGTAAATCTGAAAATGCAGCGCAAATTTATTCAGCCGTTCTGGTTGAGAAAAAACACCCGAGGCCAAAAGCAAAAATAAAATGTGATTTTGTTGGTATGCATGTAGAAGATCGTTATGTGTTTGGTTTTGGCATGGATTATAAAGGTTATCACCGTAACTTAAATGCAATTTATGCAGTTAACGAATAGTGATTTTAAGATGGGAATGTGTTGAGTTAAATTCTCATTGTTTTTCGATAATTAAAATATGTAGGTGCGAATTTATTCACACCTACATTATATTTTCTCGACAATAATTGAATGAGATAAAGATGTACAAAATGCAACAGGATAAAACTAATAAAAGATGAATAATAAATTCACAGCAGAAATCGCAATTATCGGCGGCACAGGCTTATATAAATTAGAAGGCTTTGAAGAAATCGAACGGCGTAAATTATTAACCCGATGGGGAGAGCCATCATCTGAAATAATTTTATGCAAAAAAAATAATAAATCGGTTTTGTTTTTAGCACGTCATGGCTTGCAACATAATATTCCCCCGCATAAAGTAAACTATCGCGCCAACCTTTGGGCATTAAAAGAATGCGGTGTAAAACAAATTATTTCAGTTGCCGCGGTTGGTGGAATAACGGATGAAATGTCGCCCGAAAGCATAGTCATCCCCAATCAAATAATTGATTACACTTACAGCAGAAAACAAACTTTTTTTGAAGATGATTTAGAACAGGTAACCCACATTGATTTTACAGAGCCTTATTCAGAATCGGTACGTAAAAAATTATTATCTGCAGACAGCAATGCAATAAACGGTGCAACCTATGCTGCAATGCAAGGTCCGCGTTTAGAAACCGCAGCAGAAATAAAAAAATTAAAACAAGACGGTGCAGATATTGTGGGTATGACAGGGATGCCGGAAGCCGCGCTTGCACGAGAAATTAATCTTGAATATGCCTGTTGTGCGCTGGTGGTAAATTGGGCAGCGGGTTGTGCGGGCACAATAAAAATAGAGCACAGCGAAATGCAGAAAGTTGTTGATAAGGGGATGGGGAAAGTCGAAAGTGTTTTATTAAAATATATAGAATAAAATTATGGATAAAAGATTAAGGGGGCGTTTTATTTGTTTCTGGTTTTTATTTAATACGTTATAGCGTTTGTGGTAATAGATGCTTAGCCTGAATGCTAAGAGTAGGAATTTAACATAGATCACATAATTAACCTGTTTCAACTTAATCTAATATCATATTCAGTGAATATCAATTAACATTCTATTTGTTGTATCTAATAAGAGCAAAGAACGGAATAATCAAACGATTACCCGCAAACAATAATAGTGAAATAAGGAAAATAGATGATTAAGGGAAGCGTTGGCCGTGGTGGTCTTAATAAGAAAAAAGACGTGGAGATAGTACAAAAATTATTAAATAACTATGTTAATGGGCAGTATACTATTTACTTTGGAACGCTTGTCGAAGATGGTAAATGCAAAGCGAAAACAATAGATGCTATTAAAGTGTTTCAAAGCCATGTTGTTGGTATGGGAGTGCCCGATTGTAGAATAGATGTGGGGGGAGGTAGCATACTTAAATTACAGCAATATAAAGAAAATAATTCAGTAACATTAACATCTTTGATAACCCCTATATTTTCAACTTTTGTCTTTTCACAAAAAAGCGCAAAAGATAATACAACAATTAAAAATAAATCATTGCTTAAAAAACCAAATGTAAGTGCTTCTGCCAACTCTAAAACCGATCCTCGAAAACTTAAAACACGTGAAGCGATTGCTCAGGTTTATGGCGCAATAACCAGTGATAAAAAGTGGGCAGATAGAAACAAATATCTCAAAGCTTTTATTATTCCAAGTGATATTGCTTCGCATGAGGATTATAACTGGGTTGTTCCTTTTGATCCTAGAAAGCGTAAAGTTTCTAAAATATGGTGTAATATATCCATGCATAGTTTTCTATTAAAAGCGCTTAATAATCTCAAAAATAGAAATTTACTTTCAGAGTTAAAGGAATTTGGCGGCTCCCATAATATTCGTGCAACTAGAGGTACAACTAAATGGTCGGCACATTCATGGGCATTGGCAATTGATCTCAATATGAGTGAAAATGGTTTGGGAAAAACACCAAAACTATCAGCTGAATTTGTTAAGTGTTTTACCGATGCTGGTTTTGGATGGGGAGGCTATTATAATCGAAAAGATGGAATGCACTTTACTATTGCCGGTTATGATTTACCTAAAAAAAATCAAAGCAAATAAATGCCACTTTGTATATTTACATGAATTAGTTATGGGAAACGTATGAACAAATTATTTCGCTTTATCATTCCTTTCGCCACTATTGTGTCGGTACTATTTTCAACTTTGTGTCACAGTGAAATTGCAGTTTCTCCCGGTGTCATTAACAAAGCAGTGAGCGCTACTGAACCGCAGTATACTTTTCTTAAAAATTGTAAAGACATAACCAACCATGATAATGCTGCATTTACTAAACTGAGTTGTCCATCCATTAACGGTTATCAGGTTCGTATATCAGAACAGGGGCCCCAGTTTTTTAATATTCACCTAAGTAAAGGTGAGCTGAATATCAATACGGATTTTACCCTTGTAAGTAAAGACATGCCTGTTGAAGCGGGCAAGGCTATAGAGTGGCATTTTTTTAACAACAAACCTAAATACATGATATTTAGATTGTCATGGGGTAGGGAAGATGCGCCATTTAATATGCGTGAGCATCTGGTTGTTAATCTTATTACAAACAAAAATATCTGTGCACTTGCAACTGTTGATGTTAAAAATAATAAAAATGCTAACCAAAAAGCCCGTGACTTAATTGTTAATAAATTTCAAAAAACCAGCTCTTGCCCAGATGTGATTGCTCATTTTTAAAATTGAATGCCCCCTTCGATTTTTTGGGAGATCGCCTTTGAATCATATGCGGGGGGTAGTGTTAATGGAAGGACATAAATCTGGATATAGATTGGCTAAAGCTAGTTAGTAAAATTATTATCTATTGCTGAAAGTGACTGTTTTTGTATGGAAAGCGGCATTTCACAGGCATATTTAAAGTGTGTAAATAATGAATCATATTCCGCCAATCCCCCATCATTTCACGCCTCATTCCATTCAAGGCATATCAATACCCATCGCAATACGATAAAATACGCGCAAATTTAATGACGCTAAAGGTAAACCATGTCACGTGCCGATAAGGTTTCAGACGCTACAGGTCTGGGAAAACTCGTTCTAACCCTTCGCTACCATGAGCAATCACGCCAGTGGTTTGCGGTTATTTTTGTGCTTCTGGTGAGCTTGCTGGGCGCTTATGAGCCGATGCTATTTCTCGTGGGTGGTGCCATTGCCGTTGTCGGCGAAGCCATCCGCATGTGGGCATCGGGCTATGTTATGAAAAATAAAGAGCTCGCCACAAATGGCCCTTATGCTTATGTTCGCCACCCGCTTTATGTGGGCAATATTTTGTTGCTGATCGGTTTTTCTATTGCCTCATCGCAATGGTGGTCTTTTGTTTTGATGGGCGCATTGTTGTGGTTTTATTATCCGCCAACCATTTCTTATGAAGATAATAAATTGCGTGATATTTTTGGTGAAGAATGGGAAGTCTGGGCGAAAAACATTCATGCTTTGATTCCTACCTTTGGTGCAAAAGCGGGCAGTGCTAAAAGTTCGTGGTCGTTTAAAAAGAGCCTGATGCAAAATGCAGAACCATTGATTGTTTTGTATCTTATCGGTTGCCTTTATTTGCTTTATACGCGTTAAATAAATGTCATTAAATCTGGATTTTATTTCAGAGGATGAATTAACGAAGTGGGTTAACGCACATTTAAATACAGATACGTTTGCGTTATCAGCAGGTTATCAGGGAAAGACCCTGTTGTTTAACGAGCACAATCACAAACTGGTTATTAAAGTTCCATTGGGCAACTTTTTAATTCGGCCCATTAACTTGGCTTTGTTACGTCACGAATATCATGTTTATCAAAAATTACAGAGTATGCATTCAGTGCCGGTTTGTTATGGAATGGCCAACAATGAATTTTTAGTGATTGAATTTATTGAAGGGCAAACCATTCGACAAAAACGCCCCGAAACTAATTCAGATTATTATGTGAAATTATTTTCTGCAGTAAAAGAAATGCACAGTTTAGGCGTTGCGCATTTTGATTTAAAGCGATCAGAAAATTTATTGGTAACAAAAAATAATGAACCCAAATTAATTGACTTCGGTGTTTCCATTATAAAAAAAGACGGCCTGCACTGGCTTAATCAATATTTATTTAAAACGGCAAAACAGTTTGACTTAAATGCCTGGGCGCGACATAAATACCATCGAAAAATGGAATTGATTTCTGAGGACGATAAACCTTATTATAATAAGCTGGGTATTGAAGTGTTCAGCAAAAAAATAAAACGGTTTTATAAAGATAAGTTGTTAACGTTATTTAAGTAATGTTATTTAAGTAATTGCCTGGCGCTTTCAATATATTTTTTCCTAGAAAATAACAATTGTAAGCGACTTCCTCCGCATTGTCGCCACAATACCGCAGAGCGAATACCCGCAAATAATAATGCGCGAATTTTATTGGCGTTGTTGTTTTGCGACAAATAAATTTCCTCTCCCTGCACCATAATTTTAGCGCCGATTGGGCTAATGTTTTGCTGATAAATATCCGCTAAACTGGCCACAATATTTTCATGACTAACATGAAAGTAATCAACTTTACTTTGGGTTTTTTCTAATTCATCGCTGAGCTTGTCCATCATTTGTGGTGATTTTCGCAGTGCTTTTTCAAGGTGCAATAATTTAATCACGTAACGGGTAATGTCCATATCCATATTTTCTGTATTGCCAGATAACTGATCGCTTAATACTTTAAGGCCTTTTTTTACGGTTGACACATCACCGTAAACATCCATTACTTTGTTAGCATCGAAACGAAATAAAGTTTCTAAAATAGAGGCTAAATGTGCGTCGGCAACATTGCCGGTGGTGGCAATCGCTTTAACTAAAATGGCTGCCTGATAAATGCCGGCGAGGGCGAGTGTTTTGTCTGTTTGTGAATGTTGCATAAAATGTTTCGTAATTATAATTTAAAGTTTATTATGGTTTGTTAGATTGTCATTCCAGCTAAAGCATGCTGGGATGACCGAGGTTCATTTTTTTGTTTATAAATCTTCATCTTTATAGCGTTGTTATTTTATTCCGGACACTAGCCTGTTTTCGCAGGTATAGCCAAGATTAGTGTTTAGCCTTCGTGACATTCAAGTATTTAGTTTAAAATATTCACCTGTCATTCATTGTACATCGTATCAATAACGCCTCCGCCCAAACAAATATTACCCTGATAAAAAACCACCGATTGCCCCGGTGTAATGGCGCGTTGTGCATTTTCAAATTGCACAGTAATTGAATCGTTTTCAATTTTTGTAATCGTGCAGTTTTGATCGGCCTGTCGATATCGTACTTTAGCTTTACACGAATAGGGGAGTTCAGGCATTTTACCGCTCACCCAGCTTAATTGCGATGCGCTTAAATAACAATGATATAACGCGGAATCATCACCCTGCGCAACGTATAAAATATTATTTTCTAAATCTTTTCTCACACTAAACCAGGGTTCTTCGCTGGCATTTTTTACGCCGCCAATGCCTAAGCCTTTGCGTTGCCCTAATGTGTAGTACATAAGCCCGTGATGTTTGCCGATGGTTTGACCTTGTAGTGTTTTTATTTCACCGGGTTGTGCAGGAATAAAACGTTGTAAAAAATCTTTAAATTTTCTCTCGCCAATAAAACAGATTCCGGTGCTGTCTTTTTTGTCGTGCGTAATTAATTCGGATTTTTCAGCCATTTTTCTTACCGCAGGTTTTTCAATATTGCCCACGGGAAATAAGCTGTGTTTTAATTGTTGTTGCCCCAGTGTGTATAAAAAATAACTTTGGTCTTTGTTGCCGTCTAAACCTTTTAACAAAGTATATTGGTTATCGTTTTTTCCGCGTTGTACATAATGGCCGGTGGCAATGTAATTTGCACCGAGTTGCAGTGCGTAATCTAAAAACGCTTTAAATTTAATTTCTTTATTGCAAAGTATGTCTGGGTTAGGCGTTCTGCCCGCGCGGTATTCATCGAGAAAATGTTCGAACACTCTGTCCCAATATTGATCGGCAAAATTCACGCTGTGTAATTTTATATTTAATTTATCGCAAACTTGTTGTGCGTCGTTTAAATCTTCGGCTGCGGCGCAATAATCTTTATCGTCGTCCTGTTCCCAGTTTTTCATAAACAGGCCTTCAACCTGGTAGCCCTGTTCAATTAAACATTGCGCAGCAACCGAAGAGTCAACGCCGCCGGACATGCCAATAATAACGCGTTGCGTATTGTTGGTGGAGTCAATCAAAGTCTTCGCCGTCGAGAGTGTTGTCATCGATTTTAATGGCTGGCGGTTCTGCATTGTAATCTTTTATTACGGGCGATGCGCCAAGGCTGCTGCTCTTTTTTTCTAAAACATATAATTTAGAATCGGTTAACGATTGTAATAATAAAACATCAGATCCCAATCCAAAAAAATCATTTTGCTTAATGGTTTTACGCATAAAGTGGCGAGTGACTAAATAATTGTCGAGCAATGCATTCATGTAGTTTTTTATATTTCGGTAGTTGTTTTTACTGCTGTTGCCAGCGTGAATTTCTTCTGCGCTATTAATGTTTTGAGTTTGCTTAATGAAGGTGTGATAAACATCAGCTTCGATCAGTGCAATTGAATTTACGATGTTATCCTGTTCATCTTTATCGGTTGCAAAAGTGGATGCGTAAAGTGCTTTTACATTGCGCCAGCAAGTGTCACTTATTTCTATGTTAAACGGTTTTTTACAATTATCATTAATGCATAATTTAACTAACGGCCCCGCATTAATTTTGCAACTGTAAATAAACAAAATTAAAAAATAAAATAATATTGTATGTGATTTGATTTTCATTATGTTATATCAGTTAGCAGTTCTAAAGGGTATTTTTTACCTTCGAGATAGTCATCAATACAACGCAACACTAATGGGCTGCGTAATTTTTCAGGTTGTGCGGCGAGCGCTTCTCGGCTTAACCAAAGTGCGCGAATAATGCCGTTATCTAATGGCTGATTTTCATTGTGATTATCACAACGGCCAACAAATGCTACGCGTAAAAAACAACGGTTAGTGCTGTGTTGATCCCAACGATAAATGCCGCTGATATAGTTGGGCGTAAATTGCCATGCGGTTTCTTCCTGGGTTTCACGAATCGCCGCTTCAACTAAACTTTCGTTTGGGTCGAGATGTCCCGCAGGTTGATTAAAAACCGTTTGCCCGCCAGCCGTTTCTTCGACCATTAAAAAACGATTATCGCGTTCAATAATCGCGGCAACGGTTGCGTGGGGTTTCCAGATATCGTTCATTCATTAATCCTGCTGATTATTTTCGCAACGTTGTTTTTTATTTTTAATATATTTGAGAATATGTAAACGCCATATTATGCGAATGCCTGCATAACCGCTGAGTGAACTCGCCACGCCCAGCGTAAAACATCCCAATAAAAAAGGTTGCCAAATAACCGACATCTGTTGTTCAATCCATTTAAAGGAAGCTTCGAACTCGATGTGGTTTGGTGGCTGCCCGAGCATCCAGTTGCCCAACACATACGCAGTGTAAAACATCGGTGGCATGGTGAATGGGTTGGTGATCCACACAAGGGCGACTGAAATCGGTAAATTGCAGCGCAATAAAATAGCGGCACCGGCGGCGAGTATCATTTGTGAGGGCAGGGGAACCCACATAAAAAAGAAACCGACCATAAATGCCATCGACACCGACTTGCGATTCATGTGCCATAAATTAGGCTCATGTAAAAAACGGCCAAAAATTCGCAGAGATTTAGATTGGGTTATTTTGTGCGGGTCGGGCAGACATTTGCGTAAAAACTTTTTTGGCATGATTTTAAACAGTTAATAATTTAGGTTTTAGTTTTGGCAATGTAGCGCTCAAAATGAAGTATAACAGACCGATCAAATAATAAGGATTTTAGTTGTGTCTGAAACACGGAGGTTAAACCCGCAGCCGTCGTTACCGGCAATGGCGTTGTCGTTATTGGCGGGCGTGTGTGTTTTGCAATTGCAGCCCAATTTGCAAACGCCGTTGTGGACAAGCTCGGCAATACTTATGTTTTTGCCCGTGTGCGTGTGGTGGTTTTATTGTGCGCCGCAATATCGCCATTTTCTGGCTTTTCTCATTGGCTATGGTTGGGCGCTGTTGTTTGCCCTGTTTTATTTACAGGCACCTTTGCCCGAATCGTTGGTGGGTAAAAATATATTGCTGGAGGGCGTGGTTAGCGGGCTGGCAGATAGAAATAATAAATCGCAGCGATTTAATTTTAAGGTTACGCGTTATCTTTCTGTTGATTCGGGCGAGGCGCTTGCAGCCAATCATACCCTGCCCGGGCTATTGCGATTGAGCTGGTATTACCACAAAAATGACATTCGCAGCGGCGAGCGCTGGCGTTTGCTGGTGCGTTTGAAACCGCCGCACGGCATGCAAAACCCGGGCGGCTTCGATTATGAAAAGTGGCTTTATCAACAAGGCATACAGGCCACGGGATACGTTAAAAAGAGCGTAGAAAACCAACGCATTGGCGCGCAGAGTTTGGGCGCCGATGTGCTTCGAGAGCATTTGCTCGGCGTGTTATCGAAACTGCCCGAGCAAACCTTTCAGGGGTTATTGCAAGCCTTAACCATCGGCCACAAATCCAGTATTAGCGCGGCGCAGTGGCAGGTTTTACGGCAAACCGGCACCAGCCATTTAATGGCAATCTCTGGCCTGCATATCGGTTTAGTGGCGGGGCTGGTGTTTGTTAGCGTGCGCCGACTTGTGCCTGCGGTGGTGTGCAAATATGTGAGTGCGCCGCAGGTGGCCGCGCTGGCCAGTTTATTGATTGGCGGCAGCTACGCCATGCTCGCTGGTTTTAGTGTGCCCACGCAGCGCGCGTTTATTATGTTGCTGGTGTTGATGCTGGCGATTTTAATGAAGCGGGCCGCATTTAGTTTAAATACGCTGTCGATTGCGTTAATTGCGGTGCTGCTGATTAACCCAATTTCGGTGCTGTCGGTGGGCTTTTGGCTGTCGTTTTTGGCGGTGCTGATTATTACGCTGGTTTCAACCTCGCGGGTAACAGAGTCGCACAAACGCCGCGCGTGGCTGCAGGGGGTGCGCATTCAATGGCTGATTGCGCTGGGCATGTTGCCGCTGAGTGTGCTGTTATTCCAGCAGGGGTCGCTTATTTCCCCGTTGGCCAATATGCTGGTGATCCCGCTGGTGGGCATGTTAATTGTGCCGCTGGCATTGCTGGCGAGTTTCAGCAGTGTTTTTTCGGTGGATATCAGTTTGTGGCTGTTTACCCAATGCGCCGAATTATTGAGCTGGGTGTGGGCGTTACTGGAGTGGTTTGCGCGCATTCCTCTGTCGAACTGGCAGCGCTCGGCGGTGCCGTTGGCACACAGTGCGTTGGCGATTTTGGGGGTGGCGCTGCTATTAATGCCCCGCGGGTTTCCACTGCGTTATGCGGGGCTGATATTGTTATTGCCGATGCTGAGCTATCAATATCCGCGCCCCGAACAGGGTGCGTTTTGGGTGCAGGTGCTGGATGTGGGGCAGGGCTTGTCGGTGTTGGTACAAACCCGAGATAAGGCATTACTTTACGATGCAGGGGCAAAATACAGCCCGCAATTTGATATCGGGCAGCGGGTGGTTGCGCCGTATTTAAATTACATTGGCCTGCAAGATTTAGATGTATTGATGATTAGCCACGCCGATAACGATCACGCAGGCGGGGCGCAGGCCCTATTGCAAATGATGGCGGTGCGTGAGCTTATTGCAGAGGCGCAGTTCGTGGCTGAAATAGCGCCAATGAAATCGCCAGAAATATTGCCAATAAAATCACCAATAAAATCGCCAGAAAAATCGCCGTCAAGCCAAACGATAAGCGCCTGCGAAAGCGGCCGACACTGGCAATGGAACGGGGTGAATTTTGCGATTATTCAAGCGGCAAAAAAATTTAAGCAATCCAATAACCGCAGTTGCGTATTAAAAGTGTGGAATGCGCATTACAGCGTGCTGCTGCCAGGCGACATTGAAAAAAAGGCGGAGCGTATGTTGCTGCAATCTACCGAAGCGCTGCAGGCCGATGTGCTGATTGTGCCGCATCATGGCAGTAATACATCATCGTCGGCGATTTGGCTGGATGGGGTAAAGCCGCGTTTGGCGATTGTTTCGGCGGGTTATAAAAATCGGTTTGGGCATCCCACGCAAGCCATACTCAAACGCTATCAACAGCGCAATATCGCACTGTTTAACACGGCTGATTCCGGCCAGCTACAAATAAAATTACCCGCCACGGCGAATCAAATCATAGCTGAGCCGCAACAACAGCGAAAACTTGGCACACACTATTGGAATCATCGCCTGCGATAACGTATTATGTGCGCACGATTAAATAGATAAAAACAAGGCGGCATACGTGTTTGAATTGGTCAAAGCGGGCGGGTGGTTAATGTTCCCCATTATTGCAGGCTCTATTATTGCCTTTGCAATTATTCTCGAACGCTTCTGGGCGTTGCAAAAAAGCAAAGTGATTCCTGAGCATCTTGTTGCCACCATCTGGCACTGGATAAAAGAAGGGCAGCTGGAACGCGCCAAAATCGAAGAAATCAGCAAACAATCGGCGCTGGGTAAAATACTTGCAACGGGATTAAACAATCGCCATCTTGAGCGCGACCGCATTAAAGAATCCATTGAAGAAACCGGCCGCCAGGTTGTGCACGATATGGAACGCTTTTTAAATACCCTGGGCACTATTTCGGCCATATCACCTCTGCTGGGTTTGCTGGGCACGGTGGTAGGCATGATTAAAGTGTTCAGCGCCATTACCAGCGCGGGTGGCGTGGGCAACGCGGCACCACTGGCCGGTGGTATTTCGCAAGCCTTAATGACCACGGCGGCGGGTTTGTCGGTGGCAATTATTGCACTTATTTTTCACCGCTATTTTCGCGGACGTGTAGATGAACTGGTTGTGAAAATGGAAGAAGAAGCCATTAAAATGGTTGATGTGCTACATAACAATCGCACTGCATCAACGATCAATCCAAAAAGTGCAGCGGGGAAGGCCGCTTGAATCTTAAGCCTGAACGCCGAGACGATATCGATTTAAATTTAACACCGCTCATTGATGTGGTGTTTTTGTTGTTAATCTTTTTTATGGTTTCCACCACCTTTGAAAAAACCGCAAAATTAAAAATAGATTTGCCTGAAGCTTCGGCGCAGGCCACCCCGCAAGTTGATAAAAAAATTGTCATTGGCATTGATGTTAAAGGTCGTTATTACATTAACGATCGCCAGTTAGTTAACACACAATTAAAAACACTAAAAATGGCGCTGCTTAAATTTGCTGGCGATAATAAAAACATTCCCATCGTTTTACGCGCCGATGCAAAAACGCCGCATCAATCTGTGGTCACCGCAATGGACGCCGCATCGCAAGTGGGTTTAACACGGTTATCTATTTCTACACTTGAAACTAGCAGTAAATAATACATGACGAATCAGTCCGAGCCAGTCAGCTCTAAAGTAACCTATCGCAGATTATTGTCTTACACTTTTCAACACAAGGGTGTGTTTGCTTTTTCGGTAGTCAGCATGATGTTAGTTGCACTAACCCAACCCGCATTTGCCGCATTAATGCAACCTATGTTAGATGGCGGATTTGTTAATCAGGATCCAGAGGTTATTAAATGGTTGCCGGTTGGTATTATCAGTATTTTTTTAGTTCGAGCAGTTACCAGTTTTTGCTCTGATTATGGAATGAGCTGGATCGGGCGAGGGGTAATACAAACGATGCGCGCAGAAATGTTTTATCGCCTGTTAATATTGCCCAATAAATATTATGACAATACATCAACAGGTGAAACCATTTCGCGGTTTACTTTTGATGTTGAGCAATTAGCAACAGCGGCGACCACTGCTATTACGATTATGATTAAAGATGGATTAATGATAATCAGTTTAATTGGCTGGATGTTTTATATTAGCCCAAAGCTGGCGACGGTTTTTTTGGTGCTCGGTCCGGTGCTGGCACTCATTGTTAGTATCGTTTCCCGTCGTTTTAGAAATATTTCCAGACGCATACAAAACTCTATGGGTTCAATCACTCACGTACTTGAAGAAACCGTGCAGGCGCAACGTGTTGTAAAAATATTTGGTGGGCATGAATACGAGCAAAAACGTTTTGATCAAAATAATAATAAAAATCGCCAGCAAAATATGAAGCTAATGGTTAGCACATCATTAAGCACATCAACACTACAGTTTATTGTTTCATTTGCACTGGCGGGTATAGTACATATTGCAATACAAGAAGGCTTAGAAGGTAAATTAACCGTGGGCACGTTTACCGCGTTTATTGTCTCTATGTCGATGTTGTTTCAACCGCTAAAACGCATTACAAATATTAATGCCACTATTCAAAAAGGCGTTGCGGCAGCAGAAAGTGTTTTTAAATTTTTAGATACCTTGCCAGAAAGTGATAGCGGTACTTATGAGCCTGAAAAAATTAAGGGTGAAATAATTATAGAGCATTTAAATTTTGCGTATGATAATCATCCCGACAAGTTAGTATTAAATGATATTAATTTACAAATTAAATCAGGTGAAACGGTTGCTTTTGTTGGGCGCTCGGGCAGTGGCAAATCTACGTTGGTGAATTTAATTCCTCGATTATATGATGGGTACGCAGGAAAAATTTTACTTGATGGTGAAAGCATTAATCATTATAAAATTTCAAATCTTCGAAAACATATCGCTTATGTCGGACAGGAAATTGTATTATTCAACGACACGATAGAACATAACATTGCCTATGGTTGCTCTGATGTAACGCTGGATGAAGTGGTTCAAGCAGCCAAGTCTGCCAATGCGTTTGATTTTATCGAACGCTTGCCAAAAGGCATGCAATCTCTTGCGGGTGAAAAGGGGGTTTTGTTATCCGGCGGTCAACGACAACGTTTGGCAATTGCACGGGCATTATTAAAGAACTCCCCTGTGTTAATTATGGATGAAGCTACCTCTGCACTCGATACTGAATCTGAAAAATTTATTCAGTCAGCGCTGGAAGTGTTAACCAAAAATCGCACAACGCTGGTTGTTGCACATCGTTTATCCACTATACAAAATGCAGATAAAATTGTGGTGATGGACGATGGAAAAATAATCGAAACTGGAACGCATAAAGAATTAATCGCTAAAGGCGGCGCGTATAGTGCGCTGCATAATGTACAGTTTAGTGAAACTGAAAACAATTCAACTGAATGAAAAGCCTGGATCAATACTGGAATAGTATAAATTTTATTTCGCTAGTATTGTTGCCTTTGTCTGTTATATTTTATTTAATTAGTCGGTTCAGAAAATTGGCTTATCAAATTGGAATTACGGCTTCTTATAAATCACCGGTGCCGGTTATTGTTGTTGGAAATATTAGTGTGGGTGGCACGGGAAAAACGCCGCTGATTATTGAACTGGTAAAACAGTTACAGGCTTTAGGTAAAAAGCCTGGTGTTATCAGCCGAGGTTATGGTGGTGCCGCACATAATTGGCCGCAAATGGTTAACGAAAAAAGCAACGCAAAAACGGTGGGCGATGAACCGCAATTAATTTTTCAACGTACAAAATGTCCATTTGTTGCAGGGCCAAATCGTCGAGATGATATTGAATTGTTATTGAAAGAATTTGCATGTGATGTTGTGTTATCTGACGACGGTTTACAACACTATGCAATGCAGCGCGATATTGAAATTGCGGTGGTCGATGCAAAACGAAAATTTGGAAATGGTTTTTGCTTGCCATCGGGGCCCTTGCGTGAAACTGTTTCTCGACTCAAACAGGTTGATCTGGTTTTATTAAATGGAGGTTCTGGTGATGAAATGTCATTTAATATGCAGGCAGCAGATTGTTATTCAATCGGCGATAATCAAGCGAATACAAAATCGTTAAGTTTTTTTTCAGATAAAACCGTGCATGCGATTGCGGGTATCGGAAATCCCAGTCGTTTTTTTTCTATGCTAGAAAAAAACAATATAAATGTAATATCCCACGAGTTTGAAGATCATTATAACTTCAAACAAAGTGATATTTGTTTTGATGATAACTTACCTGTTTTGATGACTGAAAAAGATGCGATTAAGTGTGGAGCTTTTACGTTAAAAAATACCTGGGCTGTACCTGTAAAAATACAACTATCTGAATCAGCACAAAATAAGTTAAATATAATGTTTAGTGATTTAAAAATATAAAGAGATCAGCATGAATAAAAAACAAATAGAAATGATGGCCTGTCCGAAGTGTCATAAAAATATGACTTATGACAAAAGCGATCAGGAATTGATTTGTGATAATTGCAAATTGGCATTTCCCGTGCAAGATGGTATTCCCGTTATGCTTATTGAAGAAGCCCGAAAGATAGAAAGTGTTGAATAAAAAATGATTGATTACAATATTGTTATTCCAGCTCGCTACGCTTCAACGCGTTTTCCAGGAAAACCGTTGCAGGATATTAACGGCAAAACTATGTTGGAGCATGTTTACGGTGTGGCTAAAAAATCATCTGCAAAAAATATCGTTATTGCGACAGATGATCAGCGCATTTTTGATGCAGCTAAACAATTTTGTGATGAAACTTATATGACCTCTGATCAGCATCAATCGGGCACAGATAGATTGGCTGAAATTTGCCAAATTAAAAAATGGGACGATGATGAGATTGTTGTGAATTTACAAGGTGATGAGCCTTTAACGCCACCCGAATTATTGCATCAAGTTGCAGAAAATTTATTTAAAAATACACAGGCATCTATTGCAACACTGAGTACGCCTTTAATGGAGGTGTCTGAAATTGATGATGCAAATATGGTTAAGGTGGTTTCAGATGTAAATGGTTTCGCACTTTATTTTAGTCGCGCCTCTATACCTTTTCAACGAGACAATAATGAAGCGCGTGTGGCTAGCCACTATCAACGTCACTTAGGTATTTATGCATACCGAGTTACTTTTTTAAATGATTATATTAAAATGTCTCAATGTGAATTAGAAAAAATCGAAAAGCTCGAACAGTTACGCGCAATGTACTATGGACATAAAATACATGTTCACCCCGCTATTAGTTTGCCGGGTCCAGGAATAGATACGCCAGAAGATTTACAAAAAATGTATACTTTAATGGATGAAAAAAACGCATGAGTGAATCGAATGTTTTTTTTGTAACCTGTTCGAAAGGCTTTGAAGATTTACTGCTTAAAGAACTCGATGATTTAAAAATTGAAACTGCCGAGCAAGCGTATTCGGGGGTGAGTTTTACTGGCACACTTGAGCAAGCCTATAAAGTTTGTCTCTGGTCGCGTTTAGCGAGTCGCGTGTTTTTAAAATTAGAAACCTTTGCAGCAGAAAATGATGATGAATTGTATAACGGTGTGCAAACCATTAACTGGCCTGAACATATAGAAATGGACGGAACCCTTGCGGTTAATTGCACACTTAATCGCTCAAACATAACTAACTCACATTATGCGTCATTAAAAACCAAAGACGCTATTGTTGATCAGTTTAATGATTTGTTTGAAACACGTCCGTCGGTTGATAAAGAACAACCCGATGTGCGCATTAATGTGCACATTGATCACGACCAGTGTGATATTAGTATTGATTTATCCGGCGACCCTTTGCATAAGCGAGGCTACCGAATTTCTAATGTGCAAGCACCGCTTAAAGAAAATTTAGCCGCAGCTATTTTAATTCGCAGTGGTTGGATGTCAGGAAAAGAAGATCAACCCGAAAATTTACTTGACCCGATGTGTGGCTCAGCTACTTTTTTAATTGAAGCTGCAATGATAAGTTTAAATATTGCACCAGGTTTAAAGCGACATTTTTATGGGTTTTTAAACTGGAAAGGGCACGATGCAAGGTGTTGGAAAAAAGTATTAAGCGATGCAAAAAAATCAGTAAAATCGTTTGCAGATATTAACCATACATTTACCGGTTACGACGCAGATAAATATGTTGTGGCAACCGCCAGGCAAAACGTTCATTCGGCGGGCTTGCAGGATTTAATTTCATTAGCGCATAAAAACTTTTCTGAAAGTTGTGACGAGATGAAAAACAATACACAAAGTATTGAATCGGGAATGGTTGTGGTTAACCCACCTTACGGTGAACGATTGGGTGAAAGGCAAGAGCTGGCACATTTATATTCTGAAATGGGTGACTGCTGGCGCGAGCATTTTCCCGATTGGAAAATTTGTTTGTTTACCGCCAATGATGATTTAATAAAACATATTGGCTTGCGTGCGCATCGAACCAATAGTTTTTATAATGGCGCGATAAAATGTAAGTTGCTGCAATATCAAATTCGCCCTGCATTATCAGCAGAAAGAAAACAGCAAAGAGATGCGAAATATATTGAACAACGTTCGGCTATTGTTAATCGATTAAAGAAAAATGTAAAACACATTGGGCGCTGGGCAAAGAAAAATAAAATACAGGCCTATCGAGTTTATTCTGCAGATATTCCAGAATATGCAGCCGCAATTGATGTTTATGCAGATTGGGTGCATGTGCAAGAATATCAAGCACCATCAACCATCGAAATTAACAAAGCCAAGCAGCGACTTGATTTATTAATTGATGTAATTCCCGAAGTGCTGAATGTAGATAAAAATAATGTGGTGGTAAAAACACGGCGCCAACAAAAGGGTTTGTCGCAATACGAAAAAAACAGTGGTTTAAAATGGGAGTTTTCGGTAGAAGAAGGGGGCTTGCAATTTTATATTAATTTAAAAGATTATTTAGATACGGGGCTTTTTTTAGATCACAGATTAACGCGTCAATTTATATTCGATAAAATAAAAAAAGAATCAGCACCGGTCGAGTTCTTGAATTTATTTTCATATACCTCATCGGTTTCTGTTTATGCGGCAGCGGCAGGAGCGAATACCACCAGTATTGATATGTCTAACACATACATTAACTGGTCTAAACGTAATTTTGAATTAAATAATTTATTGTCGGATAAACACACGTTTATAAAAGCGGATTGTTTGAAGTGGTTAATGCAGGCAGAAAGTGAATCTAAACGTTATCAATTTATTTTCATTGATCCACCCACGTTTTCGAATTCTAAATCAATGGAAGATATGTTTGATGTGCAAAGAGATCATCTGGCGCTAATTGAAATAGCCGTGATGCTTTTGGAAGAAGGGGGTGAAATTATTTTTTCAAATAATTTCAAAAAGTTTAAATTAGATAAATTGCTGATGGAAAAGTATCAAGTTGAAAATATTACACCTTCGACTATTCCGGAGGATTTCAAACGTAACCCTAGAGTTCACCATTGTTTTATAATCAAAAAATAAATTAAATAGAGTTAAGAGTGTGTTTGACTTATTGCAATACCGCTTCCGCTTCTGTGGTGGGAGTTAAAAGTGTGTTAATGAGTTTGTCTTCTAACTCTATTCTTGTCGCCAACTCTTCTCCAAGTTGTGATAGCTGTTGCGGTAGTTTGCTTTTAAGCTCTGCTGTGAAATCGCTTCCGCTGTCATAAGTATCATTGAATTCTACCGCTAATGCTGTGGTTTTTTCAATGCGCGGGTAAATGGTGTTTGCCAGTTTTATGATTTCATTACGCCTTTCTTTGCCTTCTGAAATTCGGCTATATAATTCGAAGTGACCAGTGGCAATGTAATCAATTAATAGCTGACAAAATTCCTGTAATGATTCGATATCTATATTTTCCACAGAAGATATATTGTTGCTACCATCGCAGCCAGCTAAACTACAATACAGTGCAAGAACTTCATTGCGTTCTGTTATGAGCTGTTTAATTTCTTTGCGTGTTCGTGCACGGCGGTCAGTTGCGGGTTGTACGTCGACAGAGTCATTCATACTTGGCTCCAAAATTTTATATCGGTTTATGTGGTTTTATTTAGCATTAATTTACAAACTAAGTAATACATATTAAATTATTTATATACCTTATTAAAGCACAGTTTTTCCAAAACCACACATATAAATTTAATCGCTTAAATATTTAATGTTTTTAACAGCTTGCGTTTAGTATAAACTTTTTTTATTATTTTGAAATACGCCAAACGGGGGATTAAAGTGTTAATTTAGATGTTACTTATGTTCTAATTTTATTGGGGTTTATTTTTATGCGTTTAAGGCGTATATTGAAAAATTAAGGTATAAAAATATAAAGTTAATAAGTTAACTTTATTAAATGATTATTTTAAAAGCCGTGTAGTAAATATTATGGATAACATGCCGCTGCACTGAGAAGGAGTCTCAGCTTGTGTTAAAAAACCTAAAAAACAAACCTTTAACAATTAATATTATTGCTGAATTCAGCCCTGTGCTAAAAAATATTATTAATAATTTAAATGATGCGTTTGAAATAACACATTTTAAAACCTCGATGGATGAAGGTTGCAATGTGTTGCTAGAGCAGGGTGACGTTGATCTTGTGATGCTTCATTACCCCTTAATAAATAATAAGATGAGTGACTGTATTGAGTCATTGCGGCAAACATCCAAATCAACAAAAATTCTTATTTTTGGTTCAAATGTGGAAGATAGCGTTTTACATAAAATGCTGCGTTTTGGTGTTAATGGTTATGTTGATGAAACGCTTAAACGTGTTGATTTAATAAAAGCAGTCGAACAAATTATGTTAGGCAGGCTCTGGGTTGAGCGGCATATTTTAGAAGAGTTTGCCTACCGAACTTTTGAGTTGGAATCGATTATTGAAGACATCATTAAATCTAAAGTTAAACAGCTTGGCGATGCGCTCACCCCCCGCGAAACGCAGGTGTTGCAACTGGTTTTAAATGGATTAGCAACCAGAGAAATTGCAGATGCATTGCATTTATCCGAGCAATCCGTAAAACTGCACTTAGGCCGAATGTTTAAAAAGTTTGAAGTAACCAACCGTTCTCAGTTAATATTATTGGCATTCGAGCGGGTGTGTCCCATCAGTAATATGATTCGCTTATTTAGAACCGGTATAGATAAAAAACGACTTGCACAGGGTAAAAAAGAACTAATCGTTGATCCGTTAAATATAAAAGAAAATTGTGTATAAATATTCTTTGAGAGCATGGTACAAAACCTCTTTATATTATCGAGACAGAAATCGAGACAGAAAATGAATACTCACATAACTGTATATCAACTGTAGGTGCGAATTTATTCGCATGAACTCATACAGAGCGCAGGTTGTGCGAATCAATTTGCACCTACAGTTTTAAAGGGTATTCTTTTAAATCGACTTGTTAATATTTAAATAGTATTCAAATTAAGAGATAGCAACATGTTTTTTGGTAAAAAAGAATTATCTATTCCAACAGCCGAAGATGCCCTGCCAGGGCGCGAGCAAACCATGCGAGTTCCCGAAAGTCATTTTGTAAATGGCAATACACTAACACCACCTTTTCCCGAGCATTTATCAAAAGCTATTTTTGGTTTGGGTTGTTTTTGGGGGGCTGAAAAAAAATTCTGGATGCAACAGGGCGTTTATTCAACGGCTGTGGGTTATGCCGCCGGTTTTACAAAAAATCCCACTTATCAAGAAGTCTGCTCGGGAATGACGGGACACAACGAAGTGGTTTTAGTTGTGTTTGATGAAGCCGTTTGTCGTTACGAAAGTTTAGTTAAATTATTTTTTGAAAATCACAATCCAACTCAAGGAATGCAGCAAGGCAACGATAAAGGAACGCAGTATCGTTCCGGTGTTTATACGTTTTCGGCGCAACAAGCAGAAATAGCTGAAGCCGTTAAAAAACAATATCAGGTCTTACTATCAAACAAAAATGCAGCGCAAATAACCACGGAAATTATATTAGCCACCGAGTTTTATTATGCAGAAGATTATCACCAGCAGTACTTGGCTAAAAATCCAAATGGATATTGTGGTTTAGGTGGAACCGGTATTACGTTTGGTTAAATATTAAATCAAGTGCGTAGACATAGGATGCTTGTCTTTGCAGGTATGAATGTAAAAAGAAAAAGACAACGTAAATGCGCGCTAAATTCCACAAATAAACGCAATGAAAATTAATGGATTTATTATTGTGAATTTAGTGCTCATTCGCATTTTTTATAGCGTTATTATTTCAAAGGCTTAAATTTAATTCGATGTGGATTCACCGCATCATCGCCCAATCGGCGTTTGCGATCGTCTTCGTAATCGGAATAATTTCCTTCAAACCAGGTTACGGTTGAATCGCCTTCAAAAGCTAAAATATGTGTGGCGATGCGATCTAAAAACCAGCGGTCGTGGGAGATAACCACCGCGCAACCGGGGAAATCTAAAATCGCTTCTTCGAGTGCGCGCAGGGTTTCTACGTCGAGGTCGTTAGTGGGTTCATCTAACAATAATAAGTTGCCGCCTTTTTTCATTAGCTTGGCGAGATGCACGCGGTTGCGTTCACCGCCGGATAATTGTTTGATATTTTTTTGCTGATCTTCGCCTTTAAAATTAAAGTGACTTACATAAGCGCGCGATGACGTGGTGTATTGCCCGACTTCAATATTGTCGAGACCATCGGAGATTTCTTGCCACACGGTGTTGGCATCGTTTAACGAGTCGCGGCTTTGATCGACATAAGCAATTTCAACTGAGTCGCCAATTTTAAATTCGCCGGTGTCGGGTTTTTCAGAGCCGGTAATCATATTAAATAACGTGGACTTACCCGCGCCGTTGGGGCCGATAATGCCCACGATGCCGCCTTTGGGTAAATTGAAGTTGACGTTTTCATAAAGCAGGCGATCACCAAAACTTTTGCTGACGTTAATGGCTTCAACCACCGAGTCGCCTAATCTGGGCCCCGGTGGAATGTACAGTGATTTAGTTTCACTGCGTTTTTGATAATCACTTGATTGCAATTCTTCGAATCGAGTTAAACGGGATTTACTTTTCGCGTGTCGGCCTTTGGCATTGGAACGCACCCATTCTAATTCAGCTTTAATCGCTTTTTGCCGCCCCACTTCTTTTTTAGCTTCGCTTTCTAAACGGGCTTCTTTTTGTTCCAGCCACGATGAATAATTGCCTTCCCAGGGAATGCCCTGGCCTCGGTCGAGTTCTAAAATCCAGCCAGCTACATTATCGAGAAAATAACGGTCGTGGGTAACGGCAACCACCGTGCCGCTAAATTCCGCCAGAAAACGCTCCAGCCATGCAACTGATTCGGCATCGAGATGGTTGGTGGGCTCGTCGAGAATTAACATATCGGGTGCCGATAATAATAACCGGC
>UOFH01000221.1_pt1 | contig 23678 bp, 18 predicted proteins | sample 1988451 | NCBI WGS metagenome assembly UOFH01 (sample SAMEA4712194, study PRJEB27164) | hydrothermal vent metagenome | biome: marine basaltic hydrothermal vent biome; feature: marine hydrothermal vent; material: mineral | place: Pacific Ocean | collected 2011-06-14/2011-07-23 | depth 1689 m | reverse complement strand
GAGGTGGGCATACAACGGAAATTCTCAAAAGTTTGGGAAAAAAGGGAAAGCTACTCGCAATGGATCAAGATGAGCAAGCGATAAAAGAAGCGATGAAAAAATTCGCAACAGATTCTCGATTTGAAATAGTGCAGCAAAACTTTGAAAACATAGAAGCGGTTGTAACCGAGCGAAACATGATGCACAAAGTGAATGGCATATTGTTAGACATTGGCGTTTCTTCTCCGCAGCTCGATGATGCGGCGCGGGGTTTTAGTTTTATAAAATCGGGTCCGTTAGATATGCGCATGAATACGCAAGCGGGGCAATCTGCAGCGCAGTGGTTGGCCGAAGTAAAAGAATATGATTTAACAACGGTGTTGATGCATTACGGCGAAGAAAAATTTGCACGTCGCATCGCGAATGCCATTGTTGAAGCAAGAAAAGAAACGGTCATTGATAACACGGTTCAGCTAGCCAATATTATTGAAGCCGCAATACCGGTTAAGCCAAAAAATAAACACCCAGCAACAAAAAGTTTTCAGGCCATTCGAATTTATATAAATCGAGAACTTGAAGTGCTCGAACATGCATTGCGTGCAAGTTTAAATGTGTTAGCGGTGGGTGGGCGACTTGCGGTAATTAGTTTTCATTCATTAGAAGACAGAATGGTAAAACGATTTTTTAGAGAAATGTCGCGGGGTCCGCAAATCCCAAAAGACATTCCTATTTTAGCAAAAGATTTGCAGCAGCCTTTTAAGTTAGTGGGCAAAGCCATAAAACCGAGTAAGCATGAGGTGCAAGAAAATCCGCGCTCGCGCAGTTCGGTTTTGCGGATAATAGAGAGAGTGATGTGAAATTGATGTGGATAATAATTGCATTAATAATAGTCGCAATTATGGGTTCAGCAATCGGCGTAATTTACAGTAAGCATCAAACCAGAAAAATATTTGTTAAGTTGCAAAAAATACACAAACAAATAGATGAGTTAGAAGTGGAATGGGGGCAATTGCAACTAGAACAAAGTGCATGGTCTTCACACGGAAGAATAGAAAAAATAGCACGTAAAAAATTACACATGACATTGCCAAAGGCAAATGAAATTTTATATATAAAACAATGAAAATAAAAAATAATAAACCACATTATCAATTCAGACGCATCGTAGTGTTGTCGGTGTTTGTGTTGGCGATTGTAGGATTGTTTTTACGCGCATTAGATATGCAAGTTATTCATCAAGCTTTTTTTCAACAGCAGGGTGATGCGCGACATTTACGGGTTGTACCTATTTCTGCGCATCGAGGTGATATTTACGATAGAAATGGTGAGCCTTTAGCGATTAGCACGCCGGTGAATTCTGTTTGGGCGAATCCAAAAGAAATTAAAAATAATATGCATCGTGTTGTAGAAGTTGCAAAAATATTAAATATAAACGCACAACATTTAAAAAATAAATTAATTAAAAATACGAATCGAGAGTTTGTTTATGTCCTTCGTCAAATATCACCGGCTGAAGGTGAAAAAATAAAATCATTGGGTGTGCCTGGAATTTATTTGCAGCGTGAATACAAACGTTATTATCCCGCGGGAGAAGTTACATCGCATGTCATTGGTTTTGCGAATGTTGATGATAAAGGTCAGGAAGGATTAGAGCTAGCGTACGATGATTGGTTAAGTGGTGTACCGGGTTCCAAGCGGGTTATTCGAGATCGGCTCGGGCAGGTGGTCGATGATGTCGAACGAATAAAAAATGCGGAGCCGGGAAAGTCGGTGCATTTAAGTATTGATCGGCGAATACAGTATCTCGCTTATCAATCACTAAAGTCAGCGGTAAAAGCGCACAAAGCCATTGCAGGGTCTGCAGTGGTTTTAGACGTTAATACGGGTGAAGTTTTAGCAATGGTGAATCAACCTTCTTTTAATGCCAATGATAGAAGTCAGTTAAAGCCAGGTGTTTATCGAAACCGTTCAGTGACCGATGTGTTTGAACCGGGTTCAACCATGAAGCCCTTTACCATTGCCGCGGCACTAGAAACAGGGCGCTGGCATCCAAAAGATAATGTGCGCACCGCGCCCGGTTATTACAAAGTGCAGGGCAGCACCATAAAAGATATTCGTAATTACGGAAAAATAAATTTAGAAGAAATTATTTTAAAATCCAGCAATGTTGGAATTAGTAAAGTTGCGCTTTCGCTCGATCAGGAGCAGCAACTTAACATGTACATGAGTTTAGGTTTTGGTGTTAATAGCGGCAGTGGTTTCCCCGGAGAGCGTAATGGCAATTTACGCAGTGTGCGGGTAAGTGAATTCGAACGTGCAACTATGTCGTTTGGTTATGGTTTATCGGTTACGCCGTTGCAATTAGCACGCGCGTATTCTGCCATTGCAGCAAATGGAATTTTATATCCGGTTTCTTTTTTACGCAGAGAAGAATCGGTTGACGGTGAGCGCGTGATGAGCGAAAAAACCGCACAAAAAGTTCGTCGAATGATGGAGCGTGTTGTTAGCCCTGAAGGTACTGCAAATAAAGCGTCAATTGCAAATTATCGTGTGGCAGGAAAAACCGGCACCATGCATAAATTTATTTCAGGCGGTTATGCGAAAGATAGATATCTATCTGTGTTTGCAGGAATGGCACCCGCATCAAATCCAAAATTAGTTATGGTGGTTATGATTAACGAGCCAAGAAACGGGCAGCATTTTGGTGGGCAGGTTGCAGCCCCGGTTTTTTCAAAAGTTATTTCAGGTGCGCTACGCTTGCTAGATATTGCGCCGGATAATTTGAAATACGCGCAGCAAAAAAGAATAAATAAAAAAGGTGATAGCGCATGATGGCTGCCATGAAAAATAATCATTCTGCAATGACCTTAAAGCAATTGCTAAATGGATTGTCATCGCTTGACTATTTGCCAGAAATCGAAATAAAAGGTTTAGCCTTAGACAGTCGAAAAGTAGAGCAGGGTTTTGCTTTTGTTGCATTAGAAGGGCATTTAGATCACGGACTGGTTTATGCCGAAGCGGCAATCAGTCGAGGCGCAGTGGTGATTTTGTGCGATGCAAAATTCGATCAATATTGTCAGCAGTTATTATCAAAAATAATGTCAAGAGCGATTTGTGTGCCAGTGCGCGATTTGCAAATCAAACTCGGTGAAATGGCAAATAAATTTTATGGCGCAGCGTCAGAAAAAATGTTTGTAACGGGAATAACCGGCACCGACGGCAAAACATCGGTGAGTCATTTTATTGCACAGGCAATGAATCAGGCGCACGGAGCCGCAGCGGTTGTGGGTACATTAGGTAATGGATTGATTAATCATTTAACAGAGTCTACACACACAACGCCCGATGTGATTAGCTTGCATAAAATGCTCGCTGATTTTTATGCGCAGGGTATTGCGCATTTGGCAATGGAAGTGTCATCTCATGGTTTAGATCAAAAACGATCAGCAGGAATTAATTTTGATGTTGCGGTGCTAACTAATTTATCCAGGGATCATTTAGATTATCACAGCGATATTGAATCGTATAAACAGGCGAAGAAAAAATTATTTACAGATAACAACAATAAATCATTAGTGTTAAATGTTGATGACGCATTCGGTTGTGAATTGTTTGCAGAAATTAAGAATAATAAAAAAATATGGTTGTATGGCTTAAGCGAAGAAAAAGTAAAGCAAAGTAATCATTATGTTTATGCCAGCAATATTAAAAACAAAGTCAATGGTATTCATTTTATTTTAAACAGTTCGCAGGGCGCATCAGAAGTTAATATTCAGTTGATCGGTGATTTTAATGTTTACAATGTATTGGCCTGTTTCTGTGTGTTGTTAGAAAATAATATTAATTTTAATCACGCCGTTAAATATATTGAAAAATTACAAACTGTAGCGGGGCGCATGGAATTAATAGCAGATGAAAATAAACCTTCAGTTGTCATTGATTATGCGCACACGCCACAGGCTTTATCGCAGGCACTGAAAAATGCTCGAAAACATACAGCAGGAAAAGTCATCTGTGTATTTGGCTGTGGCGGTGACCGTGACATGGGTAAGCGCTCGTTAATGGCACAGGCAGCAGAAAAATTATCTGATCTAGTTATTGTAACTAATGACAATCCACGAACAGAAAATGTAGAAAAAATAATTGATGATATTAAGCAAGGTATAAAAAATCAATTGCAATTGATTGTTGAAATGGATAGAGAGAAAGCCATACAACAGGCAATAAAAATGGCAACAAAAAATGATTTGATTTTAATTGCTGGGAAAGGGCATGAGCAATATCAAATTATTGGCGATAAAAAAATTGCCTTTAGTGATAAGGCGGTAGCATTATTGTCGCTAGGGAGGTATCAATGATGGCATTGTCACAAGCAACAAAAATTTTACAGGGAACATTGTCAGGCAGCAATGTTGATTTTTCAAATATATCAATCGACACGCGCAAGCTACAGGCGGGAGATTTGTATATTGCTTTACACGGTGATTCGTTTGATGGCCATGATTATTTGGATCAGGCAAAACAGGCGGGTGCGGTTGCCGCGGTGGTGCATAAAAATGTAACTACGAGTTTGCCTGTTATAAAAGTTGAAAACACGCGTAAAGCGCTCGCCGATTTAGCCGCAGATAAACGACAAAACTTTGCCGGAAAAGTGGTAGCGATAACCGGCAGCAATGGTAAAACAACCGTGAAAGAAATGCTTACGGCTATCGTTTCAAAGCAAGGTTCGGTATTAGCTACGCAGGGTAATTTTAATAATGATATTGGTTTGCCGTTAACATTATTGCGCATGCAAAAAGAAAAATATGCCGTTATTGAAATGGGAGCAAACCATCTGGGTGAAATTAAATATTTAACAAATATTACGCAACCCGATGTGGCATTAATTAATAATGCAGGCGAATCACATCTTGAAGGCTTCGGTTCATTAAAAGGCGTAGCGCAAGCCAAAGGCGAAATATATTCAGGGCTTGCAAATGAAGGCGTTGCAGTAATTAATAGCGATGATGATTTTGCAAATTACTGGCTTGAATTAATCGAAAATAAAAAAATAATAAATTATTCCATGCGCGATAAAACGGCAACGGTATATGGGCAGTGGCAGCAAACAGATTCAGGTGGTTGCTTAACGGTTGTTGTGGGCGGGAATGTAACAAAAATAAATTTAAATATTTACGGATTACATAATGCAATGAATGCGTTAGCCGCAATTGCGGTTGCCGAAGCGCTACAAATAAAACATGAAAATATAGCTCAAGCATTAAATGAATTTTCTGCCGTTAAAGGGAGGTTAAATTTTCATAAAATTAGTTCAACGCTCACTATTATTGATGACACATATAATGCCAACCCTGCATCATTATTTGCAGGCATAGATGTGTTAAGTGCAAGGCACGGAGAACACTGGTTGGTTTTAGGCGACATGGGTGAGCTGGGCGAAGACGAGCAACGAATACATTTTGATGCGGGAATGAAAGCGCGTAAAAGTGGCGTGTCAAAATTGTTAACAATAGGTGAAGCAAGTCAATACGCTGCAGATGCATTTGGCGAAGGTGCAATAAAATTTAAAACTAAAGGTGAATTGGTTTTTTTTATAAAAAAATATAAGTCGCAGGAACTGACTGTTTTAGTAAAAGGTTCTCGCTTTATGAAAATGGAACAAATAGTTGAATCGTTAATTAAAGGAGCAAGCTAATGTTACTTTGGCTTACTGATTATTTAACCCAATATCACAGTGGTTTCAGCGTTTTTCGTTATCTAACATTACGTGCAATTTTAGGCACATTAACTGCGTTAAGTATCTCACTGCTTATCGGGCCTTCAATGATTCGCAAATTAACCATGTATAAAATTGGTCAAAATATTCGCGACGACGGACCGCAGGCGCATTTATCGAAAGCCGGAACACCAACAATGGGTGGGGCTTTGATTTTAGTCGCAGTGGCAGTGAGTACATTGTTGTGGATGGATTTAGATAATCGACAAGTAATCGTTGCACTTGTGGTTACTCTGTTATTTGGTGGTATCGGTTTTGTCGATGATTTTAAAAAATTAAAAGGTGGTAGCAGCAAAGGTTTATCTGCAAAAGTCAAATACTTTTGGCAAACGGTGTTTGGTTTAGGCGCGGCAATTTATCTTTATCAAACCGCGCAACAACCCATAGAAACGACATTAATTATTCCATTTATGAAAGACGCAATGATTCCCTTGGGCGTCGGTTTTATTGCGTTAACTTATTTCGTTATTGTTGGCACAAGTAACTCGGTAAATTTAACAGACGGTTTAGATGGGCTGGCTATTTTACCAACGGTTATGGTCGCGGGTGCGTTAGGTGTGTTTGCTTATTTAACGGGTAACATTAATTTTGCTAGTTACTTAAGTATTCCCTATGTTAGTGGCGTGGGGGAGCTGGTTGTTTTTTGCGGCGCACTGGTTGGTGCCGGCTTAGGTTTTTTATGGTTTAACACGTATCCTGCACAAGTTTTTATGGGCGATGTGGGTGCGCTTGCATTGGGTGCTGCATTAGGTGTTGTTGCGGTTTTAGTCAGACAGGAATTAGTGTTGCTCATTATGGGCGGTGTATTTGTCATGGAAACCGTGTCGGTAATTTTACAAGTTGCATCATTTAAATTAACCGGTCGACGTATTTTTAGAATGGCACCGTTGCATCATCACTTTGAATTAAAAGGTTGGCCGGAGCCAAGAGTGATTGTGCGCTTTTGGATTATCACCGTTATTTTAGTGTTGATTGGTTTGGCTTCGTTGAAAGTTAGATAAGAATAAGTGAATTAAGGTTTAGGCGTTTATGGGCGTAACTGCAGATACATTGTCGAGTATTTCAGTAGCAGCATTGGTAACAGCTATGGTCACGAATGAAAGTCAAAATTCAGAATATGTTCTGGTCGTCGGTTTAGGCGTGACCGGGCTTTCAGTTGTGCGTTTTTTACATAAACAAAAAAAGAATATTGTGGTGGTGGATAGCAGAAATAATCCGCCAGGTTTAAAGCAATTAAAAGAAGAATTTGCAGATGTCAGTTTTTATTCAGGCGAATTCGATGAAGCGTTATTTATGGGCGCGCAGAAAATTATTGTAAGCCCAGGCGTCGCTTTAAAAGAGCCGGTAATACAGCATGCTATTGCGCAGGGTGTAAACGTTGTTGGTGATATTGAATTGTTCGCAGAACAAAATAACACACCGGTTATAGCAGTAACCGGTTCAAACGGGAAAAGTACGGTTATTAGTTTGTTAGGTGAAATGGCAAAAACGGCAAATGTAAATGCACAAGTTGGTGGCAATATAGGTGTGCCCGCATTAGAAATAATTAATGAAAATATAGAATTATATATTTTAGAATTATCCAGTTTTCAGCTGGAAAGTTTACAGAGCTTACAGCCGGTAGCCGCAGCGGTATTAAATGTTAGTCCAGATCACATGGATCGTTATGAAAGTTTTGAAGATTATATTGAAACAAAAAAACATATTTATAAAAACTGCAAAGTGGCAGTTGTTAATAGAGATGATAAAAAAGTAAACGCAATGCAAACAGGGCAAAATTTAGTTTCAGGTTTTACTTTAAATTCGCCAGCACAAGGTGAGTTTGGGTCGTGTGAATTTGGATTGCGTGAATTTAATAATGAAATTTTCTTGTGCAAAGGCGAAAAAAAATTAATAGCACAAAACGATTTAAAAATATCGGGTGCACATAATGTGGCTAATGTATTGGCTGCACTCGCCTTAGGCGAAGCAGCAAACTTACCCATGAGTGACATGTTAAAAACACTTAAAACATTTAATGGTTTAAAACACAGAACGCAGTGGGTTGCAGAAAAAAATAATGTAACCTGGGTTAATGATTCTAAAGGCACAAATGTAGGCGCATCGTTAGCGGCAATAGAAGGTTTGCAAGTTGAAAATAAATTACTGCTGATTGCCGGTGGTATTGCAAAAGATGCAGATTTTTCACCACTAAAAAATACAATTTGTGAAAAAGTAAGAGCCGTAATTCTAATGGGAAAAGATGCACCGCAAATAGAAAAAATACTGCAATCATGCGTGCCTGTTTTCTATGCAAAAGATATGCAGGACGCAGTAAATATTGCAGCTGATTTATCGCATCCAAAAGACACAGTTTTGTTATCGCCAGCCTGTGCAAGTTTCGATATGTTTAATAGTTACGAGCATCGTGGTGAATTATTTATTGATGCAGTAGAGAGGCTGTTATGAATGTAGGCCTGCTCTTTCAACAAACTCAAAATAAAGTCAACGGTGGTACGAAAAAAACCATCGCAAATAAATTAGGCTTTGAAAAACCCGTGTTAATAGAAGGTTTGGATGGCGTATTAATTTTACTGGTTATAAGTTTGTTGGCGATTGGTTTGGTGATGGTGGCCTCGGCATCCATTAGCATTGCAGATAGTAAAACATCAACACCTTTTTATTATCTGTATCGACAATTAATAGCGGCAAGTTTAGGCCTGATAGCCGCGATGATGATATTTAAAATTCGTCTGGTTTATTGGGAAAAATCCGGCATGATTTTATTGGCGTTATCATTTGCAATGGTGGTGTTAGTTTTAATACCGGGCATCGGAAAAACAGTTAATGGCTCAACGCGATGGATACCCATTGGTTTTTTAAATTTACAGGTTTCTGAAATTGTTAAATTATTTTTAATGGTTTATGTTGCCGGATATCTAGTGCGACACGGAGAACAGGTGCGCTCCAGTTTATGGGGCTTTTTAAAACCCATGATAATGATTGGGTTAGTGTGTTTGTTTATATTACTTGAACCCGACTTTGGTGCATCGGTTGTTATTATGATGACGGTGTTGGGCATGACATTTTTAGCTGGCGTTCGATTCACTCAATTTGCAGCAGTGCTGACATTATTTGGTTCGGCGGCAACCTTATTAGTTATTTCATCGCCGTATCGTTTGCAGCGTTTAACCGCATTTGTAAATCCGTGGGCTGACCCCTTTGATAGCGGTTTTCAATTAACGCAATCATTAATTGCAATTGGTTCGGGTGGCTGGACCGGTGTCGGTTTAGGATCAAGTGTACAAAAATTATTTTATTTGCCCGAGGCGCACACGGATTTTTTATTTGCGGTGCTGGCAGAAGAGTTAGGTTTAATTGGCGTGGTTGTGGTGATTAGTTTATATGCGGCATTGGTGTTTCGTATATTTATGATTGCACGAATGGCAGAGGCAAGTGGCAATCAATTCGCATCATATTTGTCTTACGGTATTGGAATTTGGTTGGGCTTGCAAGCGTTTATAAATATTGGTGTAAACATGGGTGTGTTACCCACTAAAGGATTAACGCTGCCATTAATGAGCTATGGGGGCAGTAGTTTAATTGTGGTGAGTGCCTCAATTGGTTTGTTGTTACGCATCTCTTATGAGTGTTCAAACGGTCAGGCGATGACAAAAAAATCATCGACAGGTAGAAAACAAAAAGTAAAAAAAGGCACAACAAAAAGAAAAAATAAAGACCTGCGCGATTTAATACAGGAGGCCGCATGAGCACAGAATTAATGCGCCCTGTAATGATAATGGCCGGTGGCACGGGCGGGCATGTGTATCCCGCACTTGCGGTTGCCGACGAATTAAAACAACGCGGTGTACCGGTGGTTTGGATGGGTACTAAAAAAGGCATTGAAGCCAGGCTGGTGCCAGCGGCAGGCATTGAAGTTGAATGGTTGGGCATGAGTGGAATTCGCGGCAAAGGATTATTTACTTTGTTGTTAGCGCCGTTAAAAATAATAATGGCGTGTTATCAGGCGGCAAAAATTTTATACAAACGAAAACCATCAGTGGTGTTAGGCATGGGTGGTTTTGTTTCTGCGCCGGGCGGCGTAATGGCAAAACTTTTACATGTGCCACTTTTGATACACGAACAAAATGCGGTACCTGGAATGAGTAATCGCCTGTTATCAAAAATTGCCAATAAAGTTATGGAGGCATTTCCAAATAGTTTTAAAACGAAAACAAAACACGTGGGAAATCCGGTGAGAAAATCGATTACCGAATTGGAAACACCGCAAAAAAGAAATGAAAAACGTCAAGGTGCATTGCGCATATTTGTTTTTGGTGGCAGTTTAGGTGCAGCAAGATTAAATGAAGTTGTACCGCAGGCCTGCGCAAGTATATTGAATGAACGTGATTTAGAAATTAAACACCAAGCCGGCCCAGGAAATTTTGATCAAACGCGTGCGAACTATAAACACTTAAATGTAAAGGCAGAAGTGCTGGAATATATTGATGATATGGAAACCCTGTATGCATGGGCCGATTTAGTTATTTGTCGTGCAGGCGCAATGACGGTGGCAGAATTAGCGGCGGCCGGTGTGGCATCTATTCTTGTGCCTTACCCTTATGCGGTTGATGATCATCAAACGTTTAATGCAAAATATTTAAGTGATGCAGGTGCGGCTATTTTAATTCAGCAGCGTGATCTAAGTGTTGAAAAATTGGCGACTATTTTAAAAGAAATGAATCGAGAAAAAACCTTAGAAATGGCAAACAAAGCCAAACAACTGGGTTTGCCCGAATCTACAAAATTAGTGGCAGACGCGTGTTTGGCGGCAGGGGGATATCATGTTAATTAAGACTCACCCCATGCGCAAAATACAACGTGTGCATTTTGTTGGCATTGGCGGTGTTGGCATGTGCGGCATTGCAGAAGTGTTATTGAATTTAGGTTATAAAATTTCCGGTTCTGACGTAAAAGAAAATGCGTCAATAAAACGTTTATTAAAAAAAGGCGCAACGGTTTTTATTGGCCAGCAAGCGAGCAATGTAAAAGATGTTGAAGTGGTTGTCGTGTCCACCGCAATTGCTGCCGATAACGTTGAAGTGGTTGCGGCAAAAGAGCATCGCATTCCGGTGATTCGTCGTGCAGAAATGCTCGCGGAAATTATGCGCTTTCGACACGGTATTGCCATTGCGGGCACGCACGGTAAAACCACAACAACCAGTTTAACGGCGAGTTTATTAATAGAGGCAGGGCTTGATCCTACTTATGTGATTGGCGGGAAATTAAATAGCGCAGCAACGAATGCAAAATTAGGCGAAGGAAAATATTTTGTTGCCGAGGCAGATGAAAGTGATGCGTCATTTTTATTATTGCAACCGATGATGTCAGTGGTAACCAATATTGATGCGGATCATTTAGAAACGCATGACGGTGATTTTGAACGATACAAACATTCGTTCGTTGAATTTTTGCATCACTTGCCTTTTTACGGCACGGCTATTTTATGTCTGGATGATCCAGAAATTAAACAAATTATGGGTGAAGTCTCACGCCCGATTATGACTTACGGCATAGAATCTTCCGCAGATATTAAAGCCAAAAATATAAAGTGCAACGGTATGCAATGCCATTATGATTTGATTTTACCAGAAACAGAAACGCCCATTGCAATAACATTGAATATGCCAGGCAAACATAATGTTTTAAATTCACTAGCGGCAATTAGTGTTGCGCATTTACTTGGTGTAGAAACGCAAGCAATGCAAAAAGCCCTGCAAACATTTGATGGCATTGGCAGGCGCATGCAACAGTACGGTGAAATTGAAACACAAAAAGGTCACGTGCTTTTAGTGGATGATTACGGACATCACCCTACAGAAATAAACGCAACCTTAGATGCAGCAAAAAATGCCTGGAGTGAGCGACGAATTGTGGTTGTGTTTCAACCGCACCGTTACACTCGTACACGAGATTTATTTGAAGACTTTAGCAAAGTGCTTTCACAGGCCGATGCACTAATTATCACAGAAATTTATGCAGCAGGTGAAGAACATATTGTCGGTGCCGATGGTCGCGCTTTATGTGCAGCCATTCGTGCAAGGGGCGGCGCAAACCCCGTATTTGTAGAAGATTTAAAAGATTTAAATGCAACAATTTTAGGAGTTATAGAAAAAGGCGATGTGTTGCTGACACTGGGCGCGGGTAGCATTGGTGCCATTGCCGAACAACTTCCACAGGCGTTAGCAAAATGATGGCGGCATCTAATTTACCCACTTTTAATGGCGCACTTTTGTTTGATGAGCCAATGGCAAAGCATACAAGTTGGCGCATTGGCGGACATGCAGATAAATTTTATACGCCGGTAGATGTTGATGATTTAGTTTTGTTTATCAGTCAGCTGTCCAAAAATGAAAACATTTTGTTTTTAGGTTTGGGGAGTAATTTATTAGTAAGAGATAAAGGCATCAGAGGCACGGTGATTTCATTAAAAGGCAGTTTGTCAGATATTGAAATTTTAAATAAAACTGTTTTGCGTGTGGGCGCAGGAAGTAGTTGTGCAAAACTGGCGCGGTTTTGCCACAGAAATAATTTAATCGGCGGCGAATTTTTTGCGGGTATTCCTGGTTTGCTTGGCGGTGCATTAGCAATGAATGCGGGTGCATTTGGTGGTGAAACCTGGGCGCTTGTTAAAGCGGTTACCACTATAAATTTGCAGGGCGAAATTAATCATCGCATGGCTGATGATTATGAAATTAATTATCGAAGTGTAAAAGGGCATAAAGATGAATGGTTTGTTTGTGCTGATTTACAGTTTGCAAAAGGTGACGGTGAAGATGCAGCGCAACGCGTTAAAAAATTATTAGAAAAACGCGCGCAGACTCAACCAACCGGTTTGCCGAGTTGTGGTTCGGTATTTAAAAATCCGCAAAATGATTTTGCAGCAAGATTAATTGAAAGTTGCAACTTAAAAGGGTTTCGAATGGGTGGTGCGGTTGTATCCGAAAAACATGCCAATTTTATTATTAATGAAAACAATGCGAAAGCCAGTGATGTAGAAAATTTAATTGCACACATACAACGTGTTGTGAAAGAACAATACTCAGTGGAGTTGAAAACAGAAGTGAAAATTGTCGGAGAAAAAGATAATGAATCACTTTGAAAATGTCGCGGTGTTTATGGGCGGCTGGTCTGCGGAAAGAGCGGTTTCGCTAAACAGTGGGCAAGCGGTTTTTGATGCCTTAAGTCGACAGGGTATTAATGTAACGGCGATTGATGTTGATCGAAACCTTTGTCAGCAATTAGAAAAAAAACAGTTTAGTCATGTGTTTAATATGTTGCATGGACGTGGTGGCGAAGATGGTGTTATTCAGGGGTTTTTAGATGTGTTAGGTATTCCCTATACCGGAACGGGTGTTTTAGGTTCGGCGTTAACGATGGATAAGTTTCGTTGCAAACAATTATGGCGCGGTTTGAGTTTGCCGACACCGGATTTTTTAGAATTAAAAAATGAAACAAATTGTGAGCAGGCGTTAGAAAGTTTGGGTTTGCCTTTAATGATTAAACCGGTGTTAGAAGGTTCGAGTATTGGCATTAGCAAAGTACGTGAAAAAAATGAAATGCTGCCCGCATGGGAAGTCGCAAAAAAATGTGGCGGAGTGATTATTGCAGAAAAATTTATACAAGGTAAAGAGTACACAGCAGCTATTTTAAATGGTGAAGTGCTGCCAATGATTCAGTTGAAAACCGCACGTGAATTTTATGATTATAAAGCAAAGTATATTTCGGATGATACGCAATATATTTGCCCCTGCGGGTTAACAGAAGAAGTTGAATCTGAACTGGCTGAACTTATGTTGCAAGCATTTAAAAGCACAATGTGTGAAGGCTGGGGAAGAGTGGATTTTATGTTAGATAAAAATCAACAGCCCTGGTTAATTGAAGTGAATACCGTGCCAGGTATGACCGATCACAGTTTAGTGCCGATGGCAGCAAAACAGGCGGGAATGTCATTTGAAAATTTGGTGTTAAAAATATTAGAAGGCGCGTCGTTTAATGCATAAACGAAATAAAAAAAATACGTTAAATAAACGCCAGGGATATCAGTCATCGCGTCAGGCTGTTAAAGGCAAGCGAATTAAAAAACGTGACATTGGAAAAATCACAAACAAAATTAAAATATTTTTTGTTTATGTGTGGAAACCAAAATTATTGTCGACAACGGCAATTTTGTTATTGTCATTAGTCATGTATAACAATATTAATTTGAATGAATGGTTGCCAATTCAATCGGTAAAAATAGAAGGAGAGTTTGCTTTTTTAAATAAAGAGCAATTACGCAAACAAACCATCCCCGTTATTAATGGGGGTTTTTTTAATGTCGATTTGCCGTTGATTAGAAATGCATTAGTGGATTTGCCGTGGGTAGAAGATGTATCGGTAAGACGGCAGTGGCCGGATACGTTATTGGTTAGAGTGATTGAAAAAAAGCCGGTTGTATTGTGGGGCGAAAAAGGGGTGATTAGTGCAAAAGGACAATTGTTTTTACCGCAACAAAAACCCGCACTTAAATTGCCACATTTGTATGGGCCAAAAGGTCAGCATGAACCGATGTTGCGAGAGTTAGCTCGAATGCAAGCGTGGTTATTAGAAACCGGTTTATATATTGAGAATTTAGAATTAAATGCAAGACGATCGTGGACGTTAACAATGAGCACGGGAATGGAATTAAGACTGGGGCGCAAGCAAATGCACGAACGATTAAATCGATTTGTTTCTGTTTATCAAGAAACATTAAAAACAGAAATGTTGAGAAAAACGGGGCGTAAAATTAAACATATTGATATGCGATACACCAATGGCTTTGCAGTAGCCTGGACAGAGGCATAAACGAATGACAAAAAAAACAGATAAAAATTTAATTGTGGGGCTGGATATTGGCACATCGAAAGTGGTGGCAATTGTTGGCGAAATAACTACGGAGGGTGAAATCGAAATTATTGGTTTAGGTTCGCATCCGTCGAAGGGTTTAAAAAAAGGCGTGGTGGTGAATATTGAATCGACCGTGCAATCTATTCAACGCGCAATTGAAGAAGCGGAATTAATGGCAGGCTGTCAAATTAATTCGGTTTACGCGGGCATTGCGGGGAGCCATATAAAAAGTATTAACTCCCACGGCATCGTTGCAATTAAAGATCGTGAAGTCAGCGAAATGGATTTAGATCGGGTGATTGATGCAGCACGCGCCGTCGCCATTCCGGCAGACCAACGCATTTTACATATTCTTCCGCAGGAATTTATTATTGATGCGCAGGAAGGCATCCGTGAACCGATTGGCATGTCTGGCGTGCGTTTAGAAGCGAAGGTGCATTTAGTTACCGGCGCGGTGGGTGCAGCACAAAATATTATTAAATGTGTGCGCCGTTGCGGTTTAGAAGTTGACGATATTATTTTGGAACAACTGGCTTCTAGCTACTCGGTGTTAACCGAAGATGAAAAAGAATTAGGCGTGTGTTTGGTTGATATTGGTGGTGGCACAACCGATATTGCGGTGTTCTCCGAAGGTGCCATAAAACACACGGCGGTGATTCCGATTGCCGGCGATCAAGTAACCAATGACATTGCCGTTGCGCTGCGCACACCCACACAATATGCCGATGAAATAAAAATTAAATATGCATGTGCATTACGCCAACTTGCGAATGCAGATGAAACCATTGAAGTGCCCAGTGTTGGCGATCGACCGCCGCGTAAATTATCGCGGCAAACGTTGGCGGAAGTGGTTGAGCCTCGTTACGATGAGTTGCTCACATTGGTGCAGGCCGAATTAAGAAAAAGTGGTTTCGAAGATATTATTGCCGCAGGTATTGTAATGACCGGCGGCAGTTCAAAAATGGATGGGGTTGTGGATTTAGCAGAAGAAATTTTCCACATGCCAGTACGACTCGGCTCGCCACAATATGTGAGTGGCTTAGCTGATGTGGTTTCCAATCCAATACACGCAACCGGTGTGGGTTTGTTGTTATTTGGAGAGCAACATCAAAGCAACGGTACGCAATATTTCTCAACTGACGGGGGTATGAAAGACATATGGGGACGCATGAAGAATTGGTTCCAGGGGAACTTTTAAAAAATAAAGTATTGTCGCCCGTGAAATATTGGGTGCAACAAAAATTTAAAACGAAGATGCCTGTTTTTAAAAACGGCTTAACAAATAAAATAAATGAGGAGATCGCAAATGTTTGAATTAATGGATTCAGTGGCACAAGATGCTGTCATAAAAGTGGTGGGAGTTGGCGGCGGCGGTGGAAATGCGGTAAGGCACATGATGTCTACCGGCATTGAAGGCGTTGATTTTATTTGTGCAAACACAGATGCGCAGGCGCTAACAAAAATTAATGGTGCAGCATCGTTGCAAATAGGCACTAACATCACCAAAGGTTTGGGTGCGGGTGCAAATCCGGATGTCGGTCGTCAGGCTGCACTGGAAGATCGCGAACGTATTCAAGAAACCATTATGGGCGCGGATATGATTTTTGTCACCGCCGGTATGGGCGGAGGAACCGGCACAGGTGCCGCCCCCATCGTGGCACAAATTGCCAGAGATATGGGCATATTGTGCGTTGGTGTGGTGACGAAACCGTTTGTGTTTGAAGGCGCGAATCGCATGAAAATTGCGCAGCACGGCATACAGGAATTAAGCCAGCATGTTGATTCATTAATCACCATTCCCAACGATAAATTGTTAAGCGTTTATGGGCGCGAGTTTGATTTAATGAATGCGTTTAATGGTGCGAACGATGTGTTGCACAATGCGGTGCAAGGTATCACCGAACTGATTACGCATCCGGGTGTGATTAATGTCGACTTCGCCGATGTGCGTACAGTCATGTCACAAAACGGCATGGGCATGATGGGATCCGGTTTAGCCACTGGGCTAACCCGTGCCACTGAAGCAGCAGAAGCCGCGGTGGCCAGCCCATTGTTAGAAGATGTGAATATCTCCGGTGCACGCGGCATATTAGTGAATGTAACGGGCACGAACTTAACCTTAGGTGAGTTTGAAGATATTGGCGCGATTATTAGCTCGTTTGCATCGGAAGAAGCCATCGTTGTAATGGGCACGGCAATTGACCCAGAGTTAGAAGATGAATTGCGGGTTACCGTTGTGGCAACAGGCTTAGGGCATCAAGTGCCAAATAAAGACAAAGATCCAATGAAAATTGTTAGACGCAACACAACTGGCGACGTGGATTACGGCGATTATGAAAAACCAACGGTGCAGCGCAAAAAAGCATTGGGCGATGTAGCGGGTTCACTGGATGATGAAATGCTGGATATTCCTGCATTTTTACGCCGACAAGCGGATTAGCACGAGTTATAAGCACATTGGTTTATAAGCACATTGGTGAGAATATTACTGAGTTAAAGTAATATCTCAAATATGTGTGTGAGTTTAATGTTTTATCAATAAATTTGTCTATAATATTCCGCTAACAGTTTATTATGTTCAAATTGTGACCAAAGCATGTATAATTCGTGCAGATTTGTTTCCGTGGGGCAGTAGCCTCTAAATATTAAGGAATATTGACTTGATTCGTCAACGTACCATCAAAAATGTGATTCGTGCAACCGGTGTCGGTTTGCACACAGGTAATAAGGTTTACCTAACCTTACGCCCCGCTGCGCCTGATACAGGCATCGTATTTAGACGTGTTGACTTAGACCAACCCGTAGATGTTCATGCAAAAGCAGAAAATGTATGCGACACCAAACTATCGACAACCATCGGTGAAAACGGTGCAAAAGTTTCAACCGTAGAGCATCTCCTATCTGCAATGGCAGGTTTAGGCGTTGATAATGCTTATGTTGATGTAAGCGCAGATGAAGTACCCATTATGGACGGCAGCTCTGGGCCATTTGTTTTTTTACTGCAATCAGCCGGTATTGTTGAGCAGGAAGTTGCCAAACGTTTTATTCGAATTAAAGAAACCATATTGGTTGAAGAAGAAGACAAGTGGGCAAAGTTTGAACCATTTGAAGGCTTTAAAGTGGGCTTTACCATTGACTTCAATCACCCCGTTTTTAGTGGTGCTCCTCAACAGGCAGAAATCGATTTTTCATCTACCTCGTTTGTAAAAGAAGTGAGCCGTGCGCGCACCTTCGGTTTTATGAGTGATTTTGAAAAGTTACGTGAAAATAATTTAGCACTCGGTGCGAGCTTAGATAACGCAATTGGCGTTGATGAATTTCGCGTGTTAAATGAAGATGGCCTGCGCTACCAGGATGAATTTGTAAAACATAAAATTTTAGATGCCATCGGCGATTTGTATCTTTTAGGCCATAGTTTAATTGGCGCTTATTCCGGATATCGTTCGGGACATGCATTGAATAACACATTGTTGAAAACACTAATTGCCAATCCCGATGCATGGGAAGAGGTGACGTTTGAAGATGAGGCTGCAGTCTCGCCTATTTCTTATTCACAACCGGTGCACGCTTAAACCCCTATAAATATAGATGCAAAACAAAAAGCTCTGAATGGATTCTTTGAATGCATTCAGGGCTTTTTTGTTTTACGGGCAAGGCGTAATAATGCGGCTTGTAAATCGGGATCGCTCATGCAGTTTGCGGTTTGCTCAATAAGTTTGGCGTTGTGTTCGGTTAATGTTCGGTACACCGGAGGCTTTTCTGGAATGACGCGTTTTTCTGGAATGAGTTTAAATGTGACTCGGTTGAGCTTAATACCCTCGTGCTGATGCAGTGCCTCTAAAATAGTTTGGCTAAACATGCGCAGCCGAGTTTGCCATACAGGCGAGTCGGTTAAAATAATTAACTGGTTGTTTCTAATATCTGCAATTTCCATGTGCGCATGGCAATCAACGGGTAAAGAAATTTTAACCGCACGATTTAAGCGCGCGAGTTCAAGCGCTTTTGTTTTGAATTTTAAACGTAATTTATTAGAAATATTATCCATTGGTTGTCAGGTAAGTCATTGTGATATTTTTCAAAAAAAACGGCTTTAGCTTGTGATTTAACTATTTTATGTCAAAATCACCGGTTCGAGTTAAATATTTTATGTTTTTACCTGTTACTATAGTTTACGGGCTTTTATCTGGTTATAAGCTATTCTTAAGGTGTTACATTAACAAGTAAAGTTGTTGCATGGATATTATATTATTAAGTAAATTTAGAGGTCGACCCTGCCGTGTGCAAATAGGCAGCCCAGTGCAACTCATGATGTTGTCTGTGTTTGCGCTATTATTCTCCGGCGCGCTAGGCATGATGGGTTACTGGGTCGGTCAGTCTCAGGCGTCTTCTTCCAGCGTGAGCGCTATTCAGCAAGAAATAAAATTACAGCGTCAGTTAATTAATCAAACACGTTTTAATGCGCGAGCCGATTTAGATGCGCTTGCTGCCAGATTAGGCGAAATTCAAGCGCATGCCATGCGTCTTAATGCGTTAGGGCAAAAATTAGTCACCATCGCCAAATTGGACCGGGGTGAATTTAATTTTGATGAAATGCCTGGCTTGGGTGGACCCGATGAACCCGGTTTGCAAGAGATGGATTTTGGTAGTGAAATCGATGCGGTTATCGCTGAGCTAGAAGATCGAGAGCAGCAGCTAAGTGTGCTCGAAGGTATTTTAATGAGCAGTCACATGCAAGTCGAAGTCTTTCCCGCAGGGCGTCCCATTAAGCGCGGGTGGATTTCATCATATTACGGCACACGCACCAATCCATTTACGGGTAAATTGCAATTTCACAAAGGAATGGATTTCGCGGCTAAATCAGGCTCTGATGTATTAGCGGTAGCTGGTGGTGTTGTTACCTGGTCGAGCAAGCGTTATGGTTATGGCAATTTAGTCGAAATCAATCACGGCAATGGCTACATTACACGTTACGGTCATAATAAAACCAATCTCGTTGGTGTGGGTGACACGGTTAAAAAAGGCCAGATAATTTCACTAATGGGTTCTACTGGTCGATCTACTGGCCCCCATGTACATTTTGAAGTGATAAAAAATGGCCGCCAAATCAATCCTAAAAAGTTTGTTCAACGCCGTTAAATAACATTAACGTCTTGTAACAATCCTGTCACAAGATATAAATAAAGCCCTGTCATAAGTTCACTTTAATATTAAATTATGTAGTGAACGCAATAAAACGTAAATAAAAGCCGTTAAAATTCAACTTTTTGCACGCTAGCCCTTAAGCCATTGCACTTTCTAAGGCATAATACAGCCTCACTTTTTTAAAGCAAAATAGTAGTTATAAGGACTCACAATGGCATCGAATGTAATGCGAAAAATTTTTGGCAGTCGCAATGACCGTCAGGTAAAAAAGTATCGCAAAATTGTAACAAGCATTAACAATCTTGAATCTGAACTCGAAGGTTTGAGCGATGAACAATTGGGAGGTAAAACGGCAGAATACCGTGAGCGTTTCAATCAGGGTGAATCACTCGATCAACTGCTGCCCGAAGCTTTTGCAACCGTAAGAGAAGCCAGCAAGCGCACACTGGGCATGCGTCACTTTGATGTGCAAATGATTGGTGGCATTGTTTTACACAATGGTAATATTGCAGAGATGCGAACCGGCGAAGGCAAAACACTGGTTGCGACATTGGCGGTTTATCTGAACACCTTATCGTCTAAAGGTGTTCATGTTATTACAGTGAATGATTATCTGGCACAACGTGATGCGGGCTGGATGAGTAAAATTTATTCATTTTTAGGTTTAAGCACAGGCGTTGCTATTGCAGGCATGGAGTCGCTAGCTAAAAAACAGGCGTACGAGTCTGATATTACTTACGGTACTAACAACGAATTTGGTTTCGATTATCTGCGCGACAATATGGCATTTAGTCCCGAAGAAAAAGTACAACGAGAACTGAATTTTGCAGTTATCGATGAGGTCGATTCAATACTAATCGATGAAGCGCGAACACCGTTAATTATCTCTGGGCCAACCAATGATAACTCTGAACTGTATGTAAAATTTAATGAGTTAATAAAAGAATTAGAGCAGGGCGAAGAAGCCGAAACAAAAGAAGAAGATCCCACCGGCGATTTTACAGTTGATGAAAAAAGTAAGCAGGTACACATCACTGAACAAGGTCATGAAAAAGTGGAAGAACTTTTAGTTCGTGAAGGCATTCTTGATGAAAACGATAGTTTATACAGCGCGACTAATATTAATTTATTGCATTATTTAAATGCATCCATTCGTGCCAATGTGTTATTTCAAAAAGACGTAAGCTACATCGTTCAAGATGGAAAAATTGTGATCGTCGATGAGTTTACAGGCAGAACAATGGAAGGGCGTCGCTGGTCGGATGGTTTGCATCAGGCAATAGAAGCCAAAGAAGGCGTTAATATTGAAAATGAAAATCAAACTTTAGCGTCAATAACTTTCCAGAATTATTTCCGTTTGTATGAAAAATTATCCGGCATGACGGGAACAGCTGATACCGAAGCATTCGAGTTTCAATCTATTTATGGTTTAGAGGTTATGGTGATTCCAACAAACCTTGATGTCGCCCGAATCGATCACGGTGATTTAATTTTCTTATCCGTAGAAGAAAAATTTAATGCGATTGCAGAAGATGTAAAAGATTGCATTGAACGTAAGCAGCCGGTTTTAGTCGGCACGGCTTCTATTGAAGCGTCTGAGCATCTTTCCAATTTATTAAAAAAATTGAAAGTTGAACATAATGTTTTAAATGCAAAACAACATGAGCGTGAAGCAACAATTATTGCCGAGGCGGGCATGCCAGGTGCTGTCACCATTGCAACCAATATGGCGGGTCGTGGTACCGATATTGTGTTGGGCGGAAATTTAGATATTGAGCTAGAAGAAAAAGGTGAGGTATCCGAATCAGAAAAAGAAATCATTACAAAGCAATGGCAACAAAGGCACAATGATGTTTTAGTCGCCGGTGGTTTGCATGTTATTGGTAGTGAGCGTCATGAATCACGGCGCATTGATAATCAATTGCGTGGTCGATCAGGGCGTCAGGGTGATGCAGGTTCAACGCGTTTTTATCTTTCGTTGCAAGATGACTTAATGCGAATTTTTGCTTCAGAAAAAATGTCTGGCTTAATGAAAAAACTGGGCATGGAAGAGGGCGAAGCAATTGAGCATCCCTGGGTGTCTCGTGCCATTGAAAATGCGCAACGTAAAGTTGAAGGGCATAACTTCGATATTCGCAAACAGTTACTCGAATATGATGATGTTGCAAATGACCAGCGTAAAGTGGTTTATCAACAGCGCAACGAAATGATGAGTGAAGATGATCTCAGTGAAATTGTTGAATCCATTCGCGAAGACGTGGTTAACACGCTGGTTGCAAGTTACATTCCAGCGGGAACATTAGAAGAGCAATGGGATGTTAAAGGCTTAGAGAAAGCACTGTTAGAAGAAACCGGAAATAATTTTGATATTCAAAAATGGTTAGATGATGATGATCAACTTAATGAATATTCATTGGCCGAAAAGGTAAATGCGGAATTAATAAAAGTTTATGAAGTAAAAGAAAGCGTCATCGGTAAAGATGAACTACGACGCTTTGAAAAATATGTGTTGTTGCAGGTATTAGATTCTCATTGGAAAGAGCATTTGTCGGCAATGGATTATTTACGTCAAAGTATTAATTTACGTGCCATGGCTCAAAAAAATCCCAAGCAGGAATATAAACGCGAATCATTTGAAATGTTCACAGAAATGTTAGAGCAAATAAAACAGGAAGTGGTTTCAACATTAGCTCGAGTTGAAATTCGTTCACAAGAAGAAATTGAAGAGTTAGAACGTCAACAGCAAATGCCAAGCGATATGAATTACGAACATGCGGAATCTTCAATGCAAAATGAAAGTGAAGATAATGGGTCTAATGAAAATTCACAAGACCCTGCGCATCAGCCCTTTGTTAGAAACGATAAAAAAATTGGGCGTAATGATCCCTGTCATTGTGGCTCGGGTAAAAAATTCAAACAGTGCCACGGAAAGCTAAGTTAAAATGGCGGTTAATTTATTAGAGCCGGAAACACTTCTACCAGTAAAAGGTGTTCGTTTATCATCGGTAGCTGCGGGCATAAAAAAAAATCAATCTAATGATTTAGTATTAATAGAAATCGCAGAAAATAGTCAATGTGCCGCGGTGTTTACACAAAATAAATTTTGTGCTGCGCCGGTAACGGTGGCTAAAGGTCACTTGCAAATAAAGGTGCCGCGTTATTTATTAATCAATTCTGGAAATGCAAATGCGGGTACAGGTGAGCAGGGAATGCGCGACGCAGTAGAAAGTTGCGAATTACTTGCGAATGAAATGGGTTGCCGTAAAGAAGAAGTGTTGCCTTTTTCGACAGGGGTGATTGGCGAAAATTTACCGCTAAATAAAATCAAAAATGCGTTAGCTGATTTGCATCAACAATTATTAGACGATAACTGGATTAATGCCGGTCGTGGCATAATGACGACCGATACTAAATTAAAAGGTATTTCTAAGCAGATAGAAATACAGGGTAAAAAAATCACAGTCAGCGGAATTTCAAAAGGCGCAGGTATGATTCAGCCAAACATGGCAACCATGTTAAGCTACATTGCTACCGATGCCGCCATTGATAAAAACGTATTACAACAGTGTTTAAACGCTTCGGTTAATTTATCGTTTAACTCTATTACTGTTGACAGTGATACCTCAACCAACGACGCCTGTGTTTTAATTGCAACGGCTCAGGCAGGGAATGAAAAAATCACTGAAAAAAACACAGATTATGAAAAACTGGCAAACGCAATTAATGAAGTGAGTTTGTATTTGGCACAAGCAATAATTCGCGATGCGGAAGGCGCAACTAAATTTGTTGCGCTGCAGGTAAATGCCGCGAAAACCGTTGAAGATGCAAAACAGGTAGCTTACACCGTTGCTCATTCCCCATTAGTAAAAAC
>UOFH01000002.1_pt1 | contig 24378 bp, 27 predicted proteins | sample 1988451 | NCBI WGS metagenome assembly UOFH01 (sample SAMEA4712194, study PRJEB27164) | hydrothermal vent metagenome | biome: marine basaltic hydrothermal vent biome; feature: marine hydrothermal vent; material: mineral | place: Pacific Ocean | collected 2011-06-14/2011-07-23 | depth 1689 m | reverse complement strand
TTTTTCGCTAAATACACTTAACCCATAAAGAGCCTGTAAAATTTAACGTTTCGAGAACTGAGTAGCACGACGCGCTTTACGCAGACCGACTTTCTTACGTTCAACTTCACGTGCATCTCGCGTAACAAAGCCCGCTTTACGTAATGCCGGACGTAGGCTTTCATCATATTTCATCAGTGCGCGTGTAATGCCGTGACGAATTGCACCAGACTGACCCGTGCCACCGCCACCTTTAACGGTGATATTAAAGTCAAACTTACCGTCCATATCAACCACACCTAATGGCTGCTTAACAACCATGATTGCCGTTAAACGACCAAAATAGTCTTCGATAGGCTGACCATTTACTTTGATTGCTCCGCTGCCTGCTGTCATAAATACACGAGCACTAGATGTTTTGCGTCGACCGGTTGCGTAATATTGTGTTTCTGCCATGAGAATTCTCTTTTATACGTCCAGCACTTGAGGTTGCTGAGCTGTGTGTTGATGTTCTGGGCCAGCATAAACTTTTAGCTTACGATACATTGCGCGTCCCAGTGGGTTTTTTGGAAGCATACCTTTTACGGCTTTTTCGATAACCATTTCTGGCTTCTTAGCAATTAGCTTCTCAAAAGAAATTTCTTTAATACCACCTGGAAAACCAGTATGGCTGTAGTAGATTTTATCTGACGTTTTATTGCCAGTTACTTTTACTTTTTCTGCATTGATAACGACAATGTAGTCGCCTGTGTCAACGTGTGGCGTGTACTCAGGCTTATGCTTACCGCGTAGGCGACGAGCAATTTCAGTCGCCATACGACCCAGAGTTTTACCGTCCGCGTCTACCACGTACCAGTCACGCTTAACCGTTTCGGGCTTGGCACTGAATGTTTTCATGTTGTTCAATCCTAAAATGTTCGTACTCTACGAAAGGCGGCATATAGTACAGAATTAATGGGTACGATTCAAGCCGTAACGTTAATAAAATTTATGCCGGATGGGTATGGTACAGCAACCACTTATTATTACCACTCGATTAACCTTTATTTTACACATAATTGTGCGAATAAATTCGCACCTACACTGTGCTTTAGTCATTTATATTTGTGCGAGTGAATTGCACTTAACATTACGTCTATTTGGGCTAATGCATAAATCGTAGGCAAAAAATGCACTTAACATTACGTCTATTTGGGCTAATGCATAAATCGTAGGCAAAAAAAAGCGTAACAGGGGATGCTACGCTTAAAAATTCTCTTTACAAAATGAGAATGAGGAGTCACTTAAATGAAAAAAAGCTACTGCTAATTCATAAGATAAGCAAATACTAATACTTGTGCGCGAACTTGTCAACAGATTATTTAGCATTCAATAATATAGGCTCACATTCGACTGAATCTGGGTTTGGCTTTTAGCCCAACATCAACCTTTTAACCGGTTGATTTTTAACAAGATGCTGCTCGATAATCTCATCAATGTCGGCTTCATTTTGGTACCGGTACCAAACTTCACCAGGATACACCACAATCACTGGCCCTTGCCCGCAACGGTCTAAACAGCCTGCTGTGTTTATTCTAACCTGACCTTTTCCCGACAACCCCAGCGATTTTATTTTAGCCTTCGCATACGCGCGCAATTGGCTTGCGCCGGCCTGCTCACAACATTTACGCCCATCTGTTCTTTGGTTGGTGCAAAAAAAGACATGCTGTTGGTAGTAACTCATTTATTTTCTCTTGTCGGTTAAATTATTTATGAGACCTTTGTTCAAACAACTTTTCAACTATACGCGCTTCGTACAAAGCGCCCTTATTGAATATTAAAAAACATTTATATTCTGAAGCGAATTATACAGTGATAAGATATGTTGCGATGAAAAACACACGCAAACTTGCTGACACCGATTTATGCGTAATGTGCGGCATGTGCCTGCCCAATTGCCCGACTTATCAACTTTATCAAACCGAGGCCGAATCCCCACGGGGGCGTATTGCGTTAATGCAGGCGATTGATCAGCAACGCATTAAAGCGGACTCTACGGCGCTTTTACATATCGACCACTGCCTTAGCTGCCTTAATTGCGAAACCATTTGTCCGTCACGGGTTCCCTATGGGGCATTAATTGATGCATTTCGAAATCAGCATTCCGACTCGATTCGCAAGCCTTTTGTTAGCAAGCTTATTTTAAAGCAGGTTGCAAAATTAAATGGTATTAATCAACTGGCTTCGATTATTAACCAGCTCGGCTTAAAACAACTTATTAGCTTGAGCCATCACATTGCCAAGACACCTGCAAATTCCTTCCCTTCTACAAAAACGCAATTGAGGGAATTTTATGCCGGTAACTACTCTAAACCCGAGCAACGCCAAGGCGAGGTTTCATTGTTTATTGGCTGCAGCACAAAGGCATCGGATAATAAAAGCATTGAAGATGCGATTTTTATTCTCAACCAGTTAAAATTTGATGTGCACATTCCTCAGCCTCAACATTGCTGCGGTGCACTGCATCAGCATAATGGCCAACAAACAATAGCGGCTGAGCTTTTGTATAAAAGCACTTCTCAGCTAGCGCAAATAAAAACCAAAACTGTTTTGTTTTTTAGCCCAGCTTGCGGGGAGATGCTACAACAATCTAATGATATTGTCGTAACGGATGCTCGCCACTTTATTTTAACGCAATTAAAACAACAGCCTTTAGCGTTTACGGCGTCAGCGCAAGCCATTGCGTTGCACGAAAGTTGCAGCCATCGAAACCGACTTAACTTAAAAACACTCAATGCAGACTTGTTAAACTGTGTCCCGAATATGCAAATTATAAAGTCCAGTAATCCATCACTGTGTTGCGGCGCAGGTGGAATACAATCGATTAACTACCCCGAGCAAGCCCAGGCATTGTTGAATGGTAAATTAGCCAGCTTTGATTTATCACAAACAAACATACTGATTAGCGACAATATAGGCTGCAGTCTGCATATCAAATCGGCAATATCCGCGTATAATCCCAATATAGAAATTATGCACCCCATTAGTTTTCTGGCTCGCCAGCTAGCTATTGAATAAACATTTTTGAGAACAATTGAATGCGACATTTAAACCCGCTAGATTTATTTATCGTGCAATCTGATCACGCGCTGCGCACCCTTTTTGGTAAGCCGACCATTACCGAACGAGAAAATCCATCGAACAATACTGCGGAGAACACGCTGAGCGATGCTGATCGTAAACTCTCTTCCAGTTTAATGCGGGTAAATCATTCGGGTGAGGTCTCTGCACAAGCGCTGTATCAAGGTCAGGCATTAACGGCAAAGCTTGATAATGTTCGCGACAGTATGAAGCGGGCAGCTTTAGAAGAAAACGATCACTTGGCTTGGACAGAGCAACGCTTAATAGAGCTATCGAGTCAAAAAAGCATACTCAACCCTATTTGGTATTGCGGCTCATTTGCAATTGGTGCTGCAGCCGGTTTGTTGGGCGACAAATGGAGCTTGGGTTTTGTCGCTGAAACAGAACATCAAGTTATTCGGCATTTAGATGAGCATTTAGCAAGGCTCCCCGCGAACGATGCGCGCAGCAAATCCGTGTTAACACAAATGAAAACGGATGAGGCTCACCACGCAACGGTGGCATTAGAGAGCGGCGGCGCAGAATTGCCCCTGCCGGTTAAACATTTAATGGCGGCAATGTCGAAAGTGATGACAACATCAGCCTACTACATTTAAAAATGTCACTTTAAAACTGGCGAAAAAAAACGCCGATGTTCGACGTTTATTTAGCTTGAATCTATAATTACACAATTAGCCAGCTTCAACCCAGTCTCGCTGCTCACCACTGGTATGCTCAATCGCTAAGGTTTGCTTGTTGCCCACTTCTGCCGTCCAATAACTGATTTTCTGCAATAGCGCATCTCGCTGCACGGGCTTTTTCATAAAGTCTTTAGCGCCTAATTTTAAGCCCCATGTTTTATCTGATTCCTGATTCGTGCCACTAATCATTATAATTGGAATATGCCCCGTATCGGCTTGACGACTCAAGTAACGCGTTGCCTGAAAGCCATTAATTTCAGGCATAACAATATCCATTAAAATTAAATCCGGCTTAACGTGTCTTGCCATAAGGATACCCTGCTTACCATTTTCAGCTGTAACCGTTTTAACACCTTCGGCTTTAAGTAATTTTTCAAGGGCAAATAGTTGAGTGCGTGAATCATCAACGATGAGTACGGTTAAACCTTCGCGAAGCTTAACGTCTGAGGAGGCTGACTTGGAACGCCCAAACCAACGATTTAAAAGATTTTTTTTCATTTTAGTTACAACTCAATCCGCGTTTCGCTCTTAAAAAATTTAAGAGCGATTCCTATATTTATTCTAACAAGTATTCGATATTGATTATACAACAGGGAAGCCTATTGTGATAACTGGTCTATTATGCTCATCTTTATGGGCGCTTAAATGCAAATTAACAGGCTCAGGTTGGCGCTGCCCATGCAGTGCTCCATTAGCTACACGATAAACTCGAAAGTCGTATTCCAAATCTTCTACTCGCCCGTGAAGCGCACTGGCAGCCATAAACAAAACATGTCGCAAACGCTGCAATACGGCTAATTCGTCATACGGCCGACCATCTTCAGTCATTAACTCAACACAATCTTCCCAAACCTGAGTAGACATAAAAACAGGACGCCTGAAGTTAAACAGGCGTGCCGTGCTCGTGACGTCTCGAAGATCAGGGCTCTGATCATAATTAAGTTGTATATTTTCGTCTGTAAACATAGCTACCACGTTGTCTACTCACCAGGATGTTTAATCGTTACCTGAGACTGATTTAGCTCGCTTATACTCGCGATGAGTTTAAGCGTTGTCTGCTCAGGCTTACATGCTGCACCGTCATTAGGAACACGATGAATACTAAATTCACATTCCATATCCGTTACACGCCCATGCAATGCACTGGACGCCATAAATAATACATGTCTGAGGCGTTGTAATACCGCCAACTCATCAACATTTCTACCTTTAATGCCGGTCAGTTCAACACAGTCTTTCCAAACACGCTCCGACATAAAAACCGAACGGTTAAAACTAAAAAGCTTTGCTGTACTACTCACATCCCGCTGAAATTGAGGCTCATCCTGATATTGCGCATTACTCTGCATATACATTCACCATAAGACACCTCTATTCTGTAAGTAAGTTTAGTGCGTAGCGTAAATAAGCACTGTTAATCGGATCACAAAAAATTTAATTTCAAACTCTAGCTATCTTTGTAGATTTTTTACTCAGTTTAATCAAGAACTTTGCCAGCACAGCCAGACTATTTCTGATAAACGGTTGCGTTTATACTTATATTCTTATAAAACGTTTTAACAGCTTATTTTATAACTATTTAAACACCCGCAATTTCAATTTCTTCCGAGATGCCTTTTGAGAGTAAAATAGCGTCCAATACTCCACTTAAATGAGCATGAATATCATCATTATCCAATGCGTCTCGATCTACGTTTTCAAGCCAGCCAAATAGCGATATTTTTAACTGTTGCTGATTATGCACATACTGCTCAATATCAAACGCTAATCGTTGCAATTCTACCAATGTTGGAGAAACATTCAATTGACTTAACAATGTTTGAAGCGGCTGTAACCAGTGGCATTTATCTTCATCTAAACCTAAATCCGCTGCACAAATTTTTACCTTTACCCGATTAGCCGAATCAATCCACAAACGAAATGAGGCGCTTTGCAAGGAGTGGTACAGCGCTTCATCTGAAATTAAATACACACTTAAGTTCAATTTATTCGCCTGATACTCCGCATCACTATAACGCCATAACCCCGTTTGTAAAAACTCATATAATCGAATGTGATTTAAAAATTGCGTTTTATGCAATTGATCCAGTATCAATACCGTTTGCTCTGCCTCGCTTTGCGCGCAAGCTTCTGTGAGAATTCGATCTAAAGCATCAACAGGGGGCTCTTCAATTATTTCTTCACCTTCCTGAATACGAATAATTTGTGGCACGGGTTTGTCTTTGCCAAATTCATAATAAATAACCTGCGGTGATTGCAACGCCTTTGCCAGTGCGTGCGCAAAAGCGGTGCGACGCCTGCCGCAATTTCCATCAACATGTAAGCAGCGAACTTGTTCTGTCGGATTCGTTAAAAAACACTGCACTGGGTGCTCGTATCAACATGTAAGCAACGAATTTGTTCTGTCGGATTCGTTAAAAAACATTGCACTGGGTGCTCGTAACTTTCAGTCGATGTGAATCCATTTTGAGACAGGTCTGACTTTAATGACAGCATAATTTTTTATCTATAAAAATAGTTAAAAACTTCGTGAGACAGTAAATCGTCGCCGCAAATCGCGCAGCACAATAAATAACCACGGCCAGATAATTGCGCCCGTTAATGAAGGTAAAAAATATAGTCCAATGCCAGGTGCCTGCCCCACCATGCCACTCACCCAAAGCACCAGCACCTGTTTAATAAGCAAAAGAAACAACACCACCAGCGCCTGTTGGGCAAGTGAAAACACCCGAATGCGTTGATATTGCGTGTTGATAATAAACGTAATAATCACCAACCCCACCGCGTGCTGCCCCAAAATCGCGCCCTGAGTAACATCTAGCAACAACCCCACGATAAATGCCACCGTCACCCCAACCTGCTCGGGCATCGCTAATGCCCAATACATTAATACCAGCACCATCCATTCAGGGCGAGCGTATTCAAGCCAATCGGGTAACGGCCACATGTGTAGCATTAACGCGACAATGAGCGTGGGCACAACAATACGAAAACAGTTTTGCGAGCGCATTATTTCTTTGCACCTTTTTTTGCGTCCACATTTTCGGACTTCTCAATCACATCTTTTATTTGTTTTTTATGCCACACCAGTAACACTTCGCGGCTTCGATCTAAATGTGCAACTGGTTCAGCCAACACCGTTGCAAACGATTCACCCGCAGGGCGCTCAATTGAAATAATTCGCCCCACCGGATAGTTAGGTGGAAAACGCCCACCCATGCCGGATGTATTTATCACATCGCCAATTTCCAGATCGGCATTATGAGGAATATAACGCAACTCTAACAATTGTGAATTACCCGTACCAAATGCGGTGCTGCGCAAACCACTGCGGTTAACCTGCACCGGAATCGCGTGACTGGGATCTGAAATTAACAATGCCGTTGAAGAGTACGCGCCCAGATGCACCACCTGCCCCATCACCCCCCAGGCATCAATAATCGGCTGCCCGATATACACATCTTTATTGCGACCCTTGTTGAGTATGACCTGCTGTTTATAGGGATCTAAATCAATTGCCAAAATTTCAGCAATCAACACCATTTCACCCACTTTGGGTTGCGCGCTAAGCATTTTTCGCAGGCGATCATTTTCTTTTTCGAGTACGCTGAGTTTTTGCAAGCTCACCTGTGCGCGTAATTGCTGCTCCTGTAATTTTTTATTTTCTGTCAGCAACTCTTCTTGAGCACTTAACGATTCATCCCACCAGCCGACTAAACGCGAGGGTAAATTAATGGTGTAACGTAACGGGTAAACCACATAACTTTCAATGCCGCCGCGCACAGTTTCCAGTGTTTGCCAGCGATGATCGGCCACCATTATGACAATAGATGCAATCACCAGCAAAATGGTGCGAAGTGTAACCGAAGGACCCTGTAGAAATAATGGCTGCATAAAACGCGGATAAGCCTAAGTTTTGAAATGGAGATTATATTTACTTTGAGACCTTTGCACGAAACACTTTTTGTCATCTCCGAATGCCTCTATCGGCAATGACGGTGTTTTTTAATCATTCGTGTTTCGAGCAAAGATCTCATTTTAATTTATTTTGTCGGTGCCGCTCGTTGTGCAAAAAAAAGACAGACAAAGGTTTTATTAACGTAAGCCCGCGCTTAATTTACACGGGCTAAAAATAACGCTGTCCGTTTACTCTATTGCGAAGAAATCGCCGCCGTGTTCGTCAATTAATTCTAAAACACGACCACCGCCCCGAGCAACACAGGTTAACGGCTCTTCGGCCATTATCACCGGCAAACCGGTTTCTTCCATTAGCAGACGATCTAAATCGCGCAGCAATGAACCGCCCCCAGTTAACACGATGCCACGCTCGGCAACATCGGCACCCAGCTCGGGCGGGGTTTGCTCTAATGCGGTTTTTACTGCACTAACAATACCGTGCAGTGGCTCCTGCAAGGCTTCAAGAATTTCGTTGCTGTTGAGCGTAAAGCTGCGAGGAATACCTTCAGACAGGTTGCGACCTTTCACTTCAATTTCCAGCAAATCTTTACCCGGATACGCCGAGCCAATTTGATGCTTAATGCGCTCGGCCGTCGCTTCACCAATTAACGTGCCGTAATTACGACGCACATACGAGATAATACCTTCGTCGAACGTATCGCCACCAATGCGCACCGAAGCCGAATACACAATGCCGTTTAGGGAGATCACCGCCACTTCAGATGTGCCGCCGCCAATATCTAAAACCATTGAGCCACGAGGCTCATCCACCGGCATTCCCGCACCAATTGCTGCGGCCATAGGCTCTTCAATTAAATACACTTTACGTGCGCCGGCACCCGCTGCCGATTCTTTAATGGCTCTGCGCTCAACCTGCGTAGCACCACAGGGCACACAAATTAACACGCGCGGGCTGGGGCGCAGCAATGCACTTTCATGCACTTTACGAATAAAGTGTTGCAACATTTTTTCAGTCACATGAAAGTCTGCAATCACCCCATCGCGCATGGGCCGAATGGCTGTAATATTTTGTGGCGTTCGACCCAACATACGTTTGGCTTCGTGCCCATAAGCTTCAATGGCTTTAGCGCCGTTGCCATTTCTGTCCTGTCGAATAGCAACAACTGAGGGTTCATCTAGAACAATACCGTCACCTCGTGCATAAATCAGCGTATTAGCTGTGCCAAGGTCAATTGATAAATCATTTGAAAACATGCCGCGAAAGCGTTTTAGAAACATTCGTATTTTAACTCATTATTTTTTGTAAGATTTCAAAGCCTGCAACCGCGCCCAAAAGCATTGCATCAGGCATTAGTTTAGACTCTATTTTAGAAATTAGCGGTACTGTAACAATGCGCACCGATTAGAGCAAGTATAGCGGTGGCTTAAACCCGCATAATATGCTAATTTTGCGCGGTTTTTAACGCATTTGATGTTTTGCAATTCTAAACGTCAAATCAATTTTATTGTGAAGCCATTTTAAAACTTCACATACGCGGAGATAAATATGTCATTGGGACCCGATGATGTGAAAAGCATTGCGCATTTAGCGCGCATTGAAATTGAAGAAAAAAATATTGCTGCATACGCCACTAGCCTATCGAGTATTTTAGATTTAGTTGAACAAATGAATGCGGTGGACACCACCAATGTAAAACCGATGGCGCATCCGATGGATGTATCTCAGCGTTTACGCGTTGATGAAGTTTTGGAATGCAACCAGCGTGAAACTTTTCAGAAAGTTGCGCCGAAAACGGAAGATGGTTTGTATTTGGTGCCGCAAGTTATTGAATAGGGTTATTGAGTAATATTTACAAGGTATAAAAACCAAAGTCACTGGATTCCCGCCTTCGCAGGAATGACTTCAAAAGAAAAATAATATAGAGAATTTATATGTACCACACAAAAACACTGAGTGAATTATCCGCCTTGCTTGCCGCTGGCGATGTAACTTCAGTGCAACTCACCGAACATTTTTTACAGCGCATCAAAGATCACGATGGCGAACTTAACAGCTTCGTTACCGTTACTACCGAGCAAGCATTAACAGCCGCCGCCGAAGCCGATGAAAAACGCAAGGCCGGAAATGCGGGGCCACTCACTGGCATCCCCATTGCGCACAAAGATATTTTTTGCACCAAAGATGTTAAGACCACCTGCGGTTCAAAAATGCTGGATAATTTTATCTCGCCCTACGATGCAACCGTCGTAGAAAAAATGCAGCAAGCCGGTGTAATTATGTTGGGCAAAACCAATATGGATGAATTCGCGATGGGCTCATCCAATGAAACCAGTTATTTTGGCGCGGTAAAAAACCCATGGAACACAAAAGCGGTTCCCGGTGGTTCATCCGGCGGTTCGGCATCGTCAGTTGCCGCACGTTTAACCCCTGCCGCCACCGGCACCGACACCGGCGGCTCCATTCGCCAGCCCGCATCACTGTGCGGCATCACCGGATTAAAACCCACTTACGGCCGAGTCTCGCGTTACGGCATGATTGCCTTCGCATCGAGCTTAGATCAGGCAGGCCCGATGGCACAAAGTGCAGAAGATTGTGCATTGTTATTAAATGCCATGTCGGGATTTGATCCGAAAGATTCTACTTCGCTAGAAAAGGATGTGCCGGATTACACTGCCGATTTAAACAAGCCGTTAACCGGATTAAAAATTGGCTTACCCAAAGAATATTTCAGCGAAGGCTTAAACGCCGGCACCGATGAAGTGGTAAAAAAAGCCATCGAAGAATACAAAAATATGGGCGCTGAAATCATCGACATCAGTTTACCCAATACCCATTTAGCTGTGCCGGTTTATTATGTGGTTGCACCGGCGGAATGCTCATCCAATTTATCGCGTTTTGATGGCGTGCGTTTCGGCCACCGTTGTGACGAACCAAAAGATTTAGAAGACCTATACAAACGCTCCCGCGCCGAAGGTTTTGGTGAAGAAGTTAAGCGCCGTATTTTAGTTGGCACTTACGCATTGTCTGCCGGTTACTACGATGCCTACTACATAAAAGCCCAGCAAATTCGCCGTTTGATTTCGGATGACTTTGTAAAAGCGTTTGAAAAAGTTGATGTGATTATGGGGCCATCATCACCAGAAACGGCATTTAATATTGGCGAGAAATCGGACGACCCGATTTCAATGTATCTGTCCGATATTTATACGATAGCGGTAAACTTAGCCGGCTTACCTGGCATGAGTGTACCGGCGGGTTTTGATAAAAATATGCCGGTGGGTTTGCAGATTATTGCGAATCATTTTGATGAAAGCCGGTTATTAAATGTGGCGCATCAATATCAGTTAAAAACAGATTGGCATAAAGCGATGCCTGAGGCGTTTAAGTAATACTTTTCGCTCAGATAGCATTAACAATTTAAACAAACTTCGTCGTCCCCGAACGCTTGTGTCGGGGACCCAGCGACTTTCGACGATTTAAGACACTGGATTCCCGACACAAGCATTCGGGAATGACGGCACTACTTTATTTATTTTGCTTAACTAAATGTTTAGCATAAAAAACAAATATAAAAAGAGGCATTCTAAAATGGAATGGGAAACCGTAATCGGTTTAGAAATACACACGCAACTGCGCACCAAAAGTAAAATTTTTTCATCGGCTTCCACCGCATTCGGTGCCGAGCCAAACACCCAGGCCTGTGCAGTTGATTTAGGTTTACCCGGTGTTTTACCGGTAGTCAATGCAGAAGCCATTCGCATGGCAACTAAATTTGGTTTAGCCACCGGCTCCGAAGTTTGTAAACGCTCGGTGTTCGCGCGTAAAAATTATTTTTACCCCGACTCACCCAAAGGCTATCAAATTTCGCAAATGGATTTACCCATTGTCGGTGAAGGTTCAATCGACATTGAATTAGAAGACGGCACAAAAAAAACCATCGGCATTACCCGCGCACATTTAGAAGAAGATGCGGGTAAATCGTTACACGAAGATTACGCCGGCATGACCGGCATTGATTTAAATCGTGCAGGCACGCCGTTATTAGAAATTGTTTCCGAGCCCGATATGCGCTCGGCAAAAGAAGCCGTTGCCTACATGAAAAAAATTCATTCGTTGGTGCAATACATTGAAATATCTGATGGCAATATGGCCGAAGGCTCGTTCCGTTGCGACGCCAATGTTTCGGTGCGCCCCAAAGGTCAAAAAGAATATGGCACCCGCGCCGAGTTAAAAAATATTAACTCATTTCGTTTTGTGGAACGCGCAATAAATTTAGAAGTGGAACGTCAAATAGATTTAATTGAAGACGGCGGTAGCGTTGCACAAGAAACCCGTTTATACGATGCAGACAAACACGAAACTCGCTCGATGCGCTCCAAAGAAGAAGCCAATGATTATCGCTACTTCCCCGACCCCGATTTATTACCGGTTGTGTTTGACGATGCGTACATTGAAGCCGTGCGCAAAACCTTACCCGAACTACCCGATGAAAAAGCTGCGCGTTTTGTTAACGATTTAGAATTAAGCGAATACGATGCGGGCATTTTAACCGCGTCGCGCGAACTGGCCGATTTTTTTGAAGCGGTCGTTAATGAATCGGTTGATGCAAAATTGGCAGCCAACTGGATGATTGGCGATGTTTCTGCACGTTTAAACAAAGAAGATTTAAGCATTGCACAATGCCCGGTTTCTTCGACATTGTTAGCCGGCATGTTAAAGCGCATCGAAGACAATACCATCTCCGGAAAAATCGCCAAAGATGTTTTTGATGGCATGTGGAAAGGCGAAGGCGATGCTGACGCAGTTATCGAGAAAAAAGGCTTGAAACAAATCACTGACGACTCAGCCATTGAAGCGATGATTGATGAAGTGATTGCCAATAGCCCGAATCAAACTGAACAATATCGTGCGGGTAAAGATAAATTATTTGGCTACTTTGTTGGGCAGGTAATGAAAGCGTCACAGGGTAAAGCGAATCCGGCGCAGGTTAATAAAATACTTAAACAGAAGCTTGATGGTTGAAAGATAAAAGCAAAAGATTTGCCGCAAATGAACGCGAATAACGCAAAGGTTTAGTTGTGCGCCTTCGGCGCACTACACACCAAAATGCTTTTGCTTTTATTTGCGTCCATTCGCGTTCATTTGCGGTAAATCCTTTATCTTCAAATAAAAAAACATGCCAGACAACGACCAACTACACAGATTTATAATAGAAAACACCCGAGTCCGCGGTGAGTTAGTGCATTTATCTGCCAGTTGGAAAGCCGTGCTTGAGCGTTACGATTACCCCAAAAATGTGCAACGGGTTTTAGGCGAAGCCTTTGCTGCCTGCGCATTATTATCTGCCACTATAAAATTTAAAGGCTCGTTAATTTTACAAATTCGCGGTGATGGCCCATTACATTTATTAGTGGTGCAGGCAACATCCGAGGGCACGCTTCGCGGATTGGCTCGCTGGAAAAATGATGTGCCCGAACACAATTTAAAAAATATTTTTGGCAATGGCTCAATGGTCATTACTATTGAACCGCCCAGCGGCGAACCTTACCAGGGTATCATTGCATTACAGGGTGAGCACATTCAAGATGCCATCGAAAATTATTTTAAACAATCCGAACAATTAAATACGCGCCTGTGGTTAGCCGCTAATGAAAATAATTGCACGGGTTTTTTATTGCAGGAATTACCCGAATCTGAAAAAGACAAACAAAGTAATTTGGGCGAAGATCATCACGACTGGCAACACGCCGAAGCGCTGGGCAACACCATTAGCCATGAAGAGTTATTAAGTTTATCCACCAAAGAAATTTTGCACCGATTATTTCACGAAGATGATATTCGTTTGTTTGAACCAACCCCGCTGAGTTTTCGTTGCAGCTGCTCCAGTGAACGCATTGCAAAAATGATTATTTCGTTAGGCGTAAATGAAGCACGTGAAATTATTGCTGAACAAAATAAAATCCAAGTCGATTGCGAATTTTGTAATGCACAATATAATTTTGATAGCGTAGATGTAGAAAATTTATTTGCAGCGCCCACCCACCCCGACAGCTCCAACACACAGCATTAATGATTATGGATTTTTTACAACAGGCTATTGATCTTGCCATTCATTCCGCAAAAAATAACGGCGGCCCGTTCGGCGCAGTTGTTGTAAAAGACAATAAAATTATTGGCACGGGGCACAATCAGGTTACTGAAAACTGTGATCCCTCAGCACACGCTGAAATTATGGCCATTCGTGATGCCTGTAAAAATTTAAACGATTATCAATTAACAGACTGCATTATTTATGCGAGTTGCGAACCCTGCCCCATGTGCATGTCTGCTATTTATTGGGCGCGGATTCCTAAACTGGTTTTTGCGGCAACCGCAGCCGATGCAGCAAAAGCGGGCTTTGACGATCAGTTTATTGTGGATGAATTAGCTAAGCCCTATGCGGCACGCAGTATTGATATTCAGCATGCGGAACATTCTCAATCGAATGCAAGCTTTGATGAGTGGCTGGCGAATAGTGAGCGTAAGAAATACTGAGTGTTTATGGCTTATAACCATAGTCAAAAGATTTACCGCTAATGAACGCGAATGGACGCAAATAAAAGCAAAGGCATTTTGGTGTGTAGTGCGCCGCAGGCGCACAAACTAAACCTTTGCGTTATTCGCGTTCATTAGCGGTAAATCCTTTGACTTTTTTAAAAAAAACCTCACCCAGAAACAATCGGAATTTTCAAATAATGTTGTCCATTAGATTCACTCTTCGGCAACTGTCCGGCAGTTAAATTTATCTGCACACTCGGGTAAATTAATTTAGGCAGCGATAAAGTCGCATCGCGTTTTTCCATAAAGGCAACATATTCGCTTTCACTTCGGTTCGCGGGCAAATCGACATTGGATTTTTTGCTTTCACCGATGGTTGTAGATGTTTGCAGCCCTCTGTCTTCCGGGTAATCGTGCCCCGGTAATACGTTTGTGTCATCTGCCAGTGAATACAATTTTTCTGTAACCGAGTGATACAAATCTTTTGCGCTGCCTTTGGGGAAATCGCAACGCCCCGTGCCAATGCTGGGCACAAATAACGCATCGCCGGTAAATACATTATTTTCTATTTTGTATGTTGTACACGCGGGTGTATGCCCTGGCGTATGCAGCACATCAATTTTAATTGTGCCTGCATTTAATTGATCGCCGTCTTTTACCAACACATCAAAATCGGCACCGCTCATATCAAAATCAACACCTAAATTAAAAACATCTTTAAAGGTTTTTTGCACAAGTGTAATTGCTGAATTAATTACCAACGGTGCTTTATATTTTTCTTTTAAATATTGCATGCCACTGAGGTGATCGGCATGAATATGCGTATCTAAAACATAATGCAGCTTTAATTTATGTTCGCTAACAAATTGATCAACCGACTGCAAACTTTCTTCATAAGTGCGCCAGCCGATCGTGTCTAAATCTAAAACCGGATCAAAAATAACCGCATCACAACTTTGTGGGTCATAAACCAGATGCGTCAGTGTGAAGGTTTGTTCATCGAAAAATGTTTTTATGTTTACCATGTTATTTTCCTGAAAAAGATTAAAAGAAAACGCAAATGAACGCTAATTAACGCGAATAGACGCAATGTAATAAAGCAGGATTGAAATTAAAATAAACATTCAAAATTTTTCACCTATCCAGCCATTCGATTATTGCCGACAACAGTAATTGCGCGTGATCGCGATCACTAAACAAATGATTCGCACCTTCAATTTTTTGCAAACAGGTTTGCCCCTTTGTATATTGCAAAATTTGCTCTGCTGCCTGCGGCTCGATCAGTTCATCCTCCCCTGCCTGAATCGCCATAATATCTTTTTTGCAGCCGCGCATGAGTTGCTGCATATCGTAAGATTCGACATCTTTTATAAAGCTAGGTTTCACAGGATAGCGTTGTCCTGCAACTAAAATTGAGGCAGGCTCACCTCGCTGCAACTGCCCCATTGTCTCACCGAAATGATGCAATACATGAGCTGGATAAGCGGGCGACGCCAGGGTAATTATTTTTTGCACCTGAGACAACGCTGCGTCAGCCTGCTGCGAAGCGGCCAGGCTGGCCGTGCCTCCCATGCTATGACCAATTAACACCCGCGCAGGTTCATAGTGTGTGGCGAGCCAGTTGGCGGCACAGGCGATATCGCTCACCATGCTGCTAAAGTGTGTGTCAGCAAACTCGCCGCCGCTTTCGCCCAACCCCGTAAAATCAAATCGCAGCACACCCAAACCCGCCTGTGCCAGCCCTCGACTTAAGCGTGCGGTGGTCAGCGTTTGTTTGGTGCAGGTGAAACAATGGCTGATAATGGCATAATATTTAGGCGATACTCCTGCCGGAAAATCGAGTGTTGCCGCTAATTGGCTCCCATCAAAACCCGCAAAATAGATATTTCGTGACTGATGCTTCACTTTTTTCTCAAATTCATTATTTTGACTAATCCTGATTTTAAAACATTATTTTTATAACAATCAATAAGTTAACTCAAACTCCACTCTAGTAGATCACATTTCTCTAAAATAAGTAAAATTAATTGTCAAATTATCTCACTTAGGGCTTTTATTGCGGCATAAGTTTACTATATAATCGCCGCCTGATTGAGATAGGCAAAACTCATACCTACCTCAATTAATTCTATATCTGTAACCACCCGCCAAAAAAAAACAAAAAACAGGGTCGTTAGAAATGCAGAATTTATTACTTTTAAGGAGACACGAAATGTCTAACTCAGCTAAAAACGCCAATTGCGGCAAATACGCTTATGCCATTACACAAACCGGCTTTAAGGGCGGCATGATTGTAAATGACCAAGGTGATGCGATTCAAATTACCGAAACGCATATTAAAAATGCGATTAACCAGGTGCACGAAGCCTGGGATGCTAATCGCGAAACTAAGCAGTCTATTTTACGCTAAACATTCTCTCCCCCGAGATGTAAAAAAACCTCCTTATGGAGGTTTTTTTATGGGTGAAATTTACCTGTATTTTGTGGCCAAAAAAGGTTGACCACTACAGGGTGACCCACATAGATACGGGGCATCATCCAGTGACTTACGTCGGCTTAAAGTCACTGGATCCCAGCCCATGTATATTAACAGGGGCATGCTGGGATGACGAAGCTTGTTGTTTTTGGTTATAAAATTTCATCTTTATAGCACTGTTATTTTATTCCAGACACCAATGCGCCTTCGCAGGTATCACGAAATGAAACATGCCACTCCTATTTAATCGACTCCCTTTCATCCTCAACCCGATGTCGCGCCTGAATAAAGTCTTTATGCGAAAGATGAATTAAATCGCTAATTCTACGCACCATATTCTCTTCGTATTTATCTAATACATTATCTGCAAACGCCACTCGCCAAAGCGCTTCAACTAATTTTATTTTTTGCAATTGCGTGTAATGCTCTGCAATTAATTTGGTGAATTGATAATAATCGGTTGACTGATGTTTTTCTTCTTCTGCTAAAACATAAAGCGTTTCAACTTCTTCTGCGGATAATTCAAACTGTGTTGTTAATGTGTTTTTTACGGCGTCAACTTCACTTTCGTTTACATCATCATCTTGCAACACCATTTCTATTAACAAGGCTGCCGCTGCTAAATTTAATTGATGTTCGACTGATGCGCCTTTTTCTTCATTAGCGGCAAAGTTTTTTTCGAAAAAATCTTTTATTTTTTTTAACATAATTTACTTTATTTCTCTTTTAAGAAAACACCTTTTCAGATGCCTTTTTCCAGGCCTCATCGCCAAATTCAAATTTAATCACTAAGGGTAACGCACACGATCCCACAGATAATAATCGATCATGAAACTGCTTTAAACTAAAATCTGATTTTTTTGATTCGTCTTCTCTCAGCGCTTTAATCAGCGCCCAACCTACAGCATAACTCATCGGCACAGTGGGTGACTGTGAGTACCAACTTAAATCGGCTTTTGCCTGGTCAATTGAAAAACCTAACTCGTCGCACATGCGTTGCGCGGCTTTATCAATGCTTAAATTTTGAGTGTGCAATTCAACATCTAACATCACTCTTAAAGCACGCCACAAACGATCGCGCAACATAATAAAGTGATGCTCTGGTTTATTTAAAAAACCTTCTTCTTGCATCATATTTTCACAATACAGCGCCCAGCCTTCGTAAAGTGTTGCAGATGAATTTAATAGCCGAGGCAAACTGTTTTCAGGATTAGTATTAGCCGTTACAAATTGCAGGTGATGCCCCGGAAATGCTTCATGTACGCAGGTTAAATCAATTGACGCCCAATTATGTTCCAGCAAATGCCCTTCGGATTTAACCGGTGTAACATAATAATACCCCTGCTGTTGCGGGTCTTTATAAGCTGGTTCTTCATACGCGGCGAATGGAATTTCATGGCGCAAAAAAAGCGGTGTTTCCATCACTTTTAGCGCTTGCGTTTGCGGAATCGTTACCAGCGACTTATCTGCAACAAAATCATGCGCCGCTTGCATACGTTTTCTATACGCATTCATTAAGTGCTCACCTTTCGCCGGCGGATGCTGTTGTCGAATAATCGCCAATTGCTCAGCGATATTATCGGACCCCGTCAATTTCTCACACGCGACTTGCAATTCTTTTTGCGTTTTATTAAATAATTTTTCACCAAATGAATACAGTTTTTTTGCATCAATTTCTAAACAATGCCAGTTATTTAACAGCGTATTAAAATGACGCTCTCCACAGGAAAAAGTTCCCTCTGCCTGCGGTAAAATGGTGTTGCGTAAAAACTTTTCAAAATCTTCCATGGCATGTGCAGCCGCATCAAACACCGGTTGCAAACGCGAGGGATTTTTGAATTTTTGAATAACAACTGGGTGCCGCGATAAATCACGAAAATACACAGCGCCTGTTGACGCACCTAAAATCGCATCTTCAACCCAGTTGGCAGGAATATTTTGGGGTTGTTGTGTTAAATAATTTCTAGCTGAGCGCAAATGCTCGGGCACACTTTCCAAACGATGCTTCAATGCCTTGTGAATATTTTCAACGGGCCGGCTCAGCAATTGATGCACCGCCTCTAACGGCAAATATTTTTGCGGCATTAAAAAACGCCAATCACGCTCAATTAATTCGTGCAACTCAATGCTTGCCGCATTATACAAAATACTAAAATCTAGTTTCTGATTCGCGCTGAGTTCACTTGTAGTTATCTCATCTAACGAAAAAATAATTTTTTGATTTAAGGAAATTAAAGCGCCGATATCTTCATCACCAAATGGGGTCAAGCATTCTTCATAGCCGACAACACCAACATGAACCGCTGCCTCTGGATGAAAACGAAACCACGCACTGTAATACTGTTTTTGTAGGCTATCAAATGTGGCCTGCGTTATATTTTTCTGCATTTATTATTTCTATTAATTTGTGTACGTTTCTATTCTTCGATTATTTCAAAGTCGTGTGTTACATCTGCCGTTGCGGCTAACATGATTGAAACTGAGCAATATTTTTCGGCGGTTAAATTAACGGCTTTTTTGACCTGTGTCTCACTCAAACCTTTGCCTTTCACGATATAATGCGCGTGAATTTTGGTGAACACTTTCGGAATTTCATCTGCACGTTCGGCGCTTATTTCGACAATACAATCTGCAATAGGCTGGCGTGCTTTTTTTAGAATCATCACAACATCAAATGCGGTACAGCCTCCCATGCCTATTAAAACCATTTCCATCGGCCTTGCTGCCAGATTTCGGCCTCCTGAATCGGGCGCACCATCCATTACAACTGAGTGGCCACTCGCCGATTCACCTACAAATGACATGTTATCTAGCCACTTAACTCTAACTTTCATACATTTCACCTAAAAATAACTTGAACAATAATTTATATTTTGCGTTAATAAGCATTGTTTTTATATAGGCGATCGTTAAATATCGTCTATCATGCTTTAAGCTTCACCAATAAGTGATACGGATAATTATGAGCCTGCTACCTAAAGTTGACAATTCAAACCCTTCGTTAGATTTACTTTTAAATCATTGCCACCGTAAAACCTACCCGGCAAAGAAAAACATCATCCACGAAGGTGATACCCCCCACAGCCTTTACTATATCATTAAGGGCTCAATTAGCGTACTCGCAGAAAACGACGATGGCGCAGAAATTATACTGGCTTATTTAAACAGCGGTGATTTTTTTGGTGAAGCCGGTTTATTCAAAGAAGACTTGGATCGCAGCGCAAAAATCGTTGCCAAATCGGCCTGTGAGATTGCTGAGATTTCTTACACCCAGTTTAGAAAATTGGTAAAAGAAGATCCTGAAATATTGTTCTTATTATCGGGGCAAATCTTTGATCGATTAATTCGCACCAGTCAGAAAGTACGCGACTTAATCTTTTTAGATGTTTCGGGTCGCATCGCCAGAACGTTGCTAGAGCTTAGCGAACAACCCGATGCAATGACGCACCCCGATGGCATGCAAATTAAGATCACCCGTCAAGATATTGCGAAAATTGTGGGCTGCTCTCGTGAAATGGCAGGGCGTGTTTTGAAAGAGCTGGAAGAAGATAAGCTTATTTCAGCGCACGGCAAAACCATTGTTGTTCACGATGAAGAGCATATTGCTAAATATAAAGCGATGATGCCGCAAGATATCATTGAAGAAGAGTAATCTTTTTCATGGGTGAACGTTAAAAATATTTTCGGAAATGACGACGTTTTTTTTATCTTATTATGGCTATTTGAAACAGAATCAAAAGACAAAGTAAAAGCCTTGCACTAAAGTGCATCGCCTTTACTAACGTACTGAAACAATAAACCGCTCATAATTTAATTTATAACCGGATATTTAAGCATTCAGCTAATAGAGACCTTTGCACTCAGGAATCATCTAACCACAAACTATTTCACTAAACATCACCCAAAAAATAATTCTGCTAATTTCTCACCTGGCTCATCTGCCCGCATAAACGCTTCACCCACTAAAAAACTATTCACATTATGCTCGCGCATTAGCTGCACATCTTGCGGTGCATGTATGCCGCTCTCGGTAACTAAAATGCGATCTTCTGGCAACATATCGAGCATATCTAATGTGGTTTGCAGACTGACCTCAAAGGTGCGTAAATTACGGTTATTTACGCCAATTAATTTTGCACCGCTTACAATAGCGCGCTGCATTTCTTCGCGGTCGTGCACTTCCATTAATACATCCATTTGCAACTCATTTGCCAGCGCTAATAATTCATTTAATCGCGCATCTTCCAACGCTGAAACAATTAACAAAATACAATCGGCATGCATCGCACGAGCTTCGTAAACCTGATAGGGGTCGATAATAAAATCTTTACGAATCACCGGCAAACTCGTTGCTTCGCGCGCCTGCATTAAATATTGTGTTGCACCCTGAAAAAAATCACGGTCGGTTAAAATAGATAAACAAGCCGCGCCACCTTTTTCATAACTTTTTGCAATTTCAGCAGGAATAAAGTTTTCACGCATCACGCCCTTACTGGGCGAGGCTTTTTTTATTTCGGCAATAACCGCCGCTTGATTGGCGGCAATTTTATTTTCAATGGATTGAATAAACCCGCGCACGGGCAATGCGGTTTTTGCTCGATCAGTTAAGTCAGCTAACGATTCTTTTGCTGCGGCCTCGGCAATTTCTTCGACTTTACGTTGCAGAATTTTTTTTAAAATATCGGGAGTTTTACTCATACTATTCACTATTTTTTAACGTTTAATGTAGGTGCGAATTTATTCGCATGAATTCATGCAGGGCGATTTTTTGTGCGAATAAATTCGCACCTACAATATTTCTGTCTCAGCCATACATCGGCTTAAAGTCGCGGGACACCAACTACAGGCACAACGAAGTCATATTAAAAACGATTACTATAATCAATTAACGCTTTAAATTTTTCACCCGCTTTGCCATTTTCAATTACCGATTGGGCTTTTTCTATACCCTGCGCTAACGATTCAGCCAACCCCGAAACATAAATGGCTGCACCTGCATTTAAGCAAACAATATCTTTAGCTGGGCCGGTTTGATTATTAAAAACAGCTTGAATTATTTTTAAACTATCCGCAGAGTCTTTGGCTTTTATATTTTCTAGCGAGGAAGTTTGCATCGAAAAATCTTCGGGCTGAATGCGATAGGTTTTAATTTCGCCGTCTTTTAATTCGGCAACCGAGGTTGCGCTGCCAATGCTAATTTCATCCATGCCGTCATCGGCATGAACAACCATCACGTGTCGACTGCCCAATTGTTTTAACACCTGCGCCAACGGCTCAACCCAATCTTGACTAAACACGCCGATTACCTGATTCGGTGCAGACGCCGGATTGGTTAACGGCCCTAGCACATTAAAAATAGTGCGCACGCCCATTTCTTTTCTGGGGCCAATTGCGTGCTTCATTGCGCCGTGATGTTTTATTGCAAAGAGAAAACCCGCACCCACATTTTTTATGCAATCGGCAACTTGCTCAGGCGTAATATTTAAATTCACACCGGCGGTTTCTAATACATCAGCACTGCCCGATTTACTCGACACAGATCGATTACCGTGTTTCGCCACATGCGCACCCGCCGCTGCGGTAACAAAAACCGATGCGGTAGAAATATTAAAACTGCCAGAAGAATCGCCACCCGTTCCGCAGGTGTCCACTAAAAATTCATCGGGTGCATCCACTTTAGTTGATAACTCACGCATCACCGATGCCGCGGCAACCACTTCATCAACCGTTTCACCTTTCATGCGCAGGCCAATTAAAAAACCACCAATTTGCGAATCGGTTGCTTGGCCCGTCATAATTAAATTCATCACCTGCGTCATTTCATCGCGGCTTAAATTTTGTTTTTCAGTTACTGCTTTTATTGCGGATTGCATGTCCATAATATTTTACCTTGCATTGATATTTGCAGTGCGATTACGCTTGCTAATATTAACCACTTAATTTAAAAGAAAACGCGAATAAGCGCTAAAAACATTATCACTGTTGCCTCGTTAACCCCCTCTCCCTCTGGGAGAGGGTTGGGGAGAGGGAGGCTGACTAATTAGATATGTCATTATTTTAATCCCCCTCATCCTAACCTTCTCCCTCAAGGGAGAAGGAACAGTTTCTTTTTTATTCACGGCCATTCGCGTTCATTCGCGTTCATTCGCGTTTTCTTTTTCTTTTAATCTTTTTCTCAATCACATAAATTCTAAAATAAAAAAACTATCGATTTAAAAAGTTTTTCAACAGATCATGCCCATGCTCAGTCAATATAGATTCGGGATGAAACTGCACCCCTTCAATATCATATTCTTTATGGCGCACACCCATAATTTCATCCATGCTGCCATCGGCATTTTCTGTCCACGCCGTAATTTCTAAACAATCCGGCAAACTTTCTTTTTCGATTACCAACGAGTGATAACGCGTTGCCACATACGGATTTTTTAGGCCTTTAAAAACACCCGTATTATTATGAAAAATCTGCGAGGTTTTGCCGTGCATAATTTCTTTAGCATGAACAATTTTTCCGCCAAATACCTGGCCGATACTTTGATGCCCCAAACACACACCGAGCATTGGTAACTTACCGGCAAATTGTTCTATCACTTGCATCGACACACCCGCTTCATTCGGTGTACACGGGCCGGGGGAAATCATAATGCGTTGCGGATTTAATTTTTTTATTTCATCTAAACTAATTTGGTCATTTCTGTGCACTTGCACATCCGCACCGAGCTCACCTAAATATTGCACTAAGTTATAAGTAAACGAATCGTAATTATCTATCATTAACATCATATCGATTACCTGTGTGATCCGTCTAAGCCAGCTTCGGCCATCGCCACTGCACGAAAAATTGCGCGGCCTTTGTTCATGGTTTCATCCCATTCGTTTTGCGGAATTGAATCATAAACAATACCCGCACCGGCCTGTATGTGTAGCGTTTTATTTTTTATTACGGCGGTGCGAATGGCTATTGCGGTATCCATATTTCCGTTCCACGAAAGATAGCCCACTGCGCCGGAATAAATGCCGCGTTTCACCGGTTCGAGTTCATCAATAATTTGCATCGCGCGAATTTTGGGTGCGCCGCTGACCGTGCCCGCAGGGAACGTTGCGCGCAGCACATCCATCGCCGATAATTTTTCTTTTAATTTACCCGTAACATTTGAAACAATGTGCATCACGTGCGAGTAACGTTCAACAATCATTTTATCGGTTAATTCAACACTGCCAATTTGGCTGACTCGTCCTGCATCATTTCGGCCTAAATCGATTAACATTAAATGCTCGGCCAACTCTTTTGGATCGGCTAATAATTCTTTTTCTAGGGCAATATCTTCGGCTTGTGTTTTGCCTCTTGGGCGCGTGCCGGCAATGGGGCGAACCGTGATTTCATCATCTTCTAAACGCACTAAAATTTCTGGCGATGAGCCCACTACGTGATGGTCATCTAAATTTAAAAAATACATGTAGGGCGACGGATTTAAACTGCGCAGTGAACGATATAAATCTAAGGGCTCGGCACTATAGGGAATGCTCATGCGTTGCGACAACACCACCTGCATGACATCACCATCAACAATATATTGTTTGGCTTTGGCGACGGCTTTTTTATAACCGTCTTCTGTGAAGCCGGAGATAAAATCTTTTTCGTTTACCGTAACGCTTTTTGCAGATGG
>UOFH01000022.1_pt1 | contig 24406 bp, 22 predicted proteins | sample 1988451 | NCBI WGS metagenome assembly UOFH01 (sample SAMEA4712194, study PRJEB27164) | hydrothermal vent metagenome | biome: marine basaltic hydrothermal vent biome; feature: marine hydrothermal vent; material: mineral | place: Pacific Ocean | collected 2011-06-14/2011-07-23 | depth 1689 m | reverse complement strand
GGTGACTATCTGTATTAAAATCTGAATTCACGTAATTTGACTGTCGCTAAAATAAGGAAAAAGGCGTTCGCTGGATAGTTTATAGACTCCACCGCAAAGAGATATAGCCCATCTGAAATATTTTCTTTTATAGAGACCTTTGCACGATAGAGGCGCAAAAGAAAAATGCGCTAAAATTTTACTGATTGAGGCAGGAAACGCAGTTAATATCCAGATATTGACCAGTTTTCTAACGAAAAGCAGTGAAATTTTAGCCATTTTTACTTGTGATTCTATCGTGCAAAGGTCTCTATAGTCTTTACGCGATCCAACTGCTAGACTTTAAGCATATGAATATAAACAATAAATCGGGCTTAGTTGATGATGCGCAACAAATTGCATCGGCGAATTGTGATGCCCGCCCCGACGCGCAAAACATCAGCCTGATTGTGATACACAATATCAGCCTGCCGCCAGGGGAATTTGGTGGGCCGTATATTTCGCAGCTTTTTACCAACCAGCTCGATCCCAATGCGCACCCCTATTTTGCCGATATTCACCAACTAAAGGTTTCATCGCACCTGCTAATTCGCCGCACAGGCGAGATTATTCAATATGTGCCGCTGCACAAACGCGCTTGGCACGCGGGTGCATCGAGCTATTGCGGCGTCGAAAACTGCAATGATTTCAGCATTGGCATCGAACTCGAAGGCACTGACAACACGCCCTTCGAAGCGATTCAATACATCACCCTGGCAAACTGTATTTTGAATTTGCAACAAAACTACCCGAGCCTCGCTAAAGATGCTATAACCGGCCACAGCAATATTGCCCCGGGACGCAAAACCGACCCAGGGCCGGCGTTTAACTGGGATCACTTACAACAATTATTAACCCAAAACTAATTAAGGTATAAAACCCACATGGCACTTATTTGCATTTTATTCGGTATTATTTTTGAGCGTTTCAGCGACATATTAGAAAGGTATCGCAACTTCAGCTGGTTTGATAACTACACCCGCTGGCTGCTCAAAACCCTGCCTGGCATCGGCTCGCAAAATCAGTCTTCTATTATTATTTTATTGCTGCCCATTATGCTGGTGGTGGCTGGCTTGCAAGTTTGGTTTGATGATCGCTTACTGGGGCTGATTGCGCTTATTTTTGGCGCGGTTATTTTTGCATTTTGCCTAGGCCCTAAAGACCTCAATCGGCAAATCGATCGCTATTTAGAGGCTCGAGAAAATGGCGACGAAGAAGCCGCCAATATTGAAGCCCGCGCCATTTTGCAAACCGAATCGCCCGCCGACCCAGACCAGCAAATTCTTGAAGTCATGCGCGCCATTTTGCACGAATCCAACGACCGATTTTTTGCGGTGATTTTCTGGTTTGTTTTGCTCGGCCCATTCGGCGCACTGCTGTACCGTTTAACCGCACACACCATGCGCAGCTCTGGCAACACCACGCTCGCCAATGCGGCGCGCCAGTTTCGTTTCAAGCGATGTTAGCCTGGGCTCCCGCGCATGTGGTGGCGATGGGCTTTGCGCTCACCGGAAATTACGAAGGCGCGAAACAGGAGTTTTACGGCAAAAATAAACAAAACGATTTGTCCGATTGACCACACACTCATCACTGCCGGCCAGGGCGCACTAAAAGATTGCGCCCCCGGCGAAGAAACGGCCTGCATTCGCTCCGCCCGTGGCTTAGTATTACGCACCTTAATTGTTTGGTTAGCCTTTATTTCGATATTAACGTTAATGGGCTGGATGTCATGAGCACAACGCAAATAGACATCATTCGACACGGCGAACCCGAAGGTGGCCGCCGCTATCGAGGCTCCAGCGTTGATGACCCACTCAGTAAAATCGGCTGGCAACAACTGTGGAATGCCATCCCCGAAAAACCACCCTGGGATCACATTATTACCTCGCCCCTTTCGCGCTGTTTAAAATTTAGCGAAGCGCTCGCCGACACTTTAAAAATTAATTACAGCGTAGAGAATAATCTAAAAGAAATCGGTTTTGGCAGCTGGGAGGGACGCACCCCCGAAGACATTCAAAAAAACGAAGGCGATGCACTGGAAAGTTTTTTAACCGACCCCATCAATAACCGCCCCGAAGGTGCTGAGCCTTTAGATGATTTCGCCGAACGTATATGGGACGTTTACGAAAACATGGCCGAACAATATAAAGGCCAACATGTTTTAGTGGTGGCACACGCTGGCGTGATTCGCGCCATCACCAGCAAAATTTTAGGCATGGCGTTAAATGATGTTTATAGCCAGTTAAAAATTGAATATGCAGCAATTGCAACGACGCGCATTAACGATGGAAAAAAGGCGGTAATGGTTTTGTGTTGAGGTTTGTTGAATAAGCCAAGAAAAGAACAACGCAAATGCACGCTAAATTCCGCACATAAACGCAATAAAAACACCCGCTTAATTTTTTAACATTTATACCTGCTGGCAAAATGCGCAACACCTGTCGCAATTAACATAAGCCCTGCAAATAACCACGATGCGTAATTCAAACCCAGTAAGGGTATAAAATAAAAACCTGATAATAAAACACTTAACACGCCACCAATTGTTGACGCGGCAAACACTAAGCCCGCAATTTTTCCTGTGTGGTTTTTTTCAAGTGTGCAGTATCGAATAATCATTGGCGACACCATGCCCATTAATAATAATGGCGGAAAAATAAATATCAGTGATGCAATCAAAGACCCCAAACGCACATCCATCATTTGTGTTGCTGACATAATTAAAGGGGCGGTTAATGGCATAACGCCAACAAATAAGGTGGCGAGTAACAGTAATTTTTTTAGTAGATTGCCTTGCGCCTGTCGATAACTTAAATGCCCGCCAATATAATAGCCAGATGCCAGCCCTAACATCGACACACCTAAAACCGATGTCCAGACATAGAGCGATGTGCCGAACCAGGGGGCAATTAATTTTGCGCCGATAAGCTCTACACCCATAACGGATGCGCCTTCTAAAAAGCTAACCGTTAAAATTATTTTTATATAATTTGAGTTCATTTCATTCATTATAAATTTTTTAGAAAAAAGGCAGACCCTGTTTATTTAATTCAAGCAAGTGATGCTCAATTGTGTACTGTCGCCAATTCGCATAAGCGGCTTTATTAAAACGATCTAACACCGGATATTCGTCTTGCAACACAACATCATTTTTATACATGGCTGCCTGCATTTTTATTAACACTGGCGGATTTTTTGCGCCCCACCTTAAACTGCAAGGTGTTTGACGATAGGTTTTGCTGCGAAAAAAATTTGCGTCCTGATTCAGGCTTGCAACAAATAAAGTATTACGCGCACCCGGCTCACCTGGCGTTAACATAAAGTGCGCGTTATAGCCTTCGGTAACTAAGGTTTTATAAACTGCGCGCGAACCGCGTCCGTCATCGCCTTCTAAAAATCCGTGAAAATTAATAATGAGTGTGCCATTTTTATTAAGCCGTTTTTTTATTATCGCTAAAGATTCACGCGTTAAAATATGATTGGGCACGCCTTCGCCTGCAAACAAATCAATCACAATCAATTTATATTTTTTTTCGCTGACATTTAAAAAATGCCGCGCATCATCTTCAATAATGTTTACTTTTTCAGAAAGACGAAAATATTTTTTAGCCACATCAAATACACGTGGGTCTAAATCAACCGCATCAACTTTAAAACTCAGCTGCGCTAATTCATTGGCGATGCTGCCACCGGCCACCCCTAAAAGCAAAACATTCGAACCCGTTGGGTGCATACCCGCAATAGTGCTTAAGTGGTGAACATAACTCCACAGCGAACAACCGTTATTTGTATCCATATTGGTTTGCCCAACACGATTACTTAAAAACATGCGCCGAGCATAAGTTTGATTGCCGTAAACTAATGGAATATCTGCCACCATTAATTCGCCGTATAAACCGGTTTGTCGATATAACACGCCAGGGTATAGATTACTGGATGAGCTGATGATGGAGGTGCTGATAACCAACAAGCTTAATGCCGATGTTACCCAGCTGACTTTTTTTGTTTTAAACGATTGCCCAATAATTAAAACAAAGCCCATTAAAATATAAATAACGGCCAAAATATTAACCGCAGTTTCTAAACCGAGTAACGGAATAAACCAGAAGCCGGTTAAAAATGTTGCGAGAACACCACCAATAGTTGATAACGAAAATATTTTTCCCGCGCTGCGCCCCGAGTCATTTTCATCGGTGGAAATAATATGCGTTAAAATGGGCGACACCATTCCAGCCAGCATCATGTAAGGCAGGATAATAACAATGGACGATAAAATGCTACCAGAAATTCCAAACTGGCTATAAGCAAAAGCGAAAAACACTTTGCCTAACAGCGGCGCTAAGGCAACGGTGATGGCCGCAAAAAACAATAAAGAACCGAGCGAGGTGACTTCGGTATATTTTGCAGAATATTTTCCGCCCAGCCAATAACCGATTGCCAAGCCACTCATCACTACCGCTAACGTAACCGCCCACACTTCTAATGAAGTGCCATAAAAAGGCGCTAACATTTTACCGCAAATCATCTCAAACGACATGATGCCTGCGCCATTAAGAAAGGCCAGAGTTAAAATTTTTTTATATTGCATTTGTTAGGTTTTAAAAGTTAAGTTAGGTTACCGTGCCATGATCTATTAATGCAAAGCAGAAAAAACATAACTCAAAAACACATCAAAATTAGATAAAAGCTCGAACATTCTACATGCGCTAATAAAATTTGTGAATGTTTTTAAATTCAAATGTGGGCATGTTGGTATCCCGAATAATTCATTCACATTTAATCTGTAATACAAACACCTGCGAATAAATTCGCACCTACATATTATTTTATTAGAATGTTAGCAGGAAGAATTACGGTATTAAAATTTAAATTTCATTTTAATACGCATGCACCAAAACAATAACACTTCGCATCTGTTACATTTTTTGACTCACAACGCAAAAAAAAGAATTCTAAAGTTTTACCTTTTACTTTTGTGTTACTGTAATCCGACTGGTGCACAACGGGGTAAACCACACATAATTTTACATGGAATAAAAGCCCCGACTATATCGTCTTATTTAAATCGTCTTCATTTTTTAAAAGGACGCTCCTGCAGTCATTTTTTAAATATAAAAATACGAGGTAGATTAAATGCAAAAAACTAAAATAACCGCTGCGCTTGCAGTTGGAATGGTGATGGTTTCCGCCACCGTGAATGCCCACGATGGCACTAACGAGGCTGGTACGCCGGTCTGCTTAGAAGCCAACTATATGGTCTCCGATGCAATGAATGCCCCCTTTGCCAGCGCCAATGGCCCAGGGCAAGTGATTGAACAAAATATTATTACCGGCGAGCGCGGCATTACCGTTGTTAATCCGTTTACTGATCCAACTAACACCGATGTTTGCCCACCACAAATGGAATGCCCCGGCCCCTGGAAACCCACGGGTAATTTCTCGGGCGGCATGAATGGACATGCGTTTATTACCAGCGCAGGCCAGCAAGCCATTACCGAATTTCAGCGCGATGGCACACCGGTGCGCACGGTTTCATTTCGTCCCCTGCTCGGCAATCCAACCGGCCCTGCCGGACGCGGCACCGTACCTCGCCCACTGGGCACGCAAATTTTGCCCAATGGCAATTTAATACAAACTATTTGTGATGCTAACTTCTTTAATGCCCAAAATTCAGATGTCGCACCCGAGGGAGGCCTTGAGGCTAGCCAGTATTTCCCCCCAGTAAATAGCACCGCGGAGCGTGCGGCTAATAGTCGTATTTTGATTCTTGATCAGGAAACGCTAGAAGTGATTGACGAATATTCTCAACCCAAAAAAGGTGAAACAGGCCATGATTTATGGGGTTGTTTTGCGGGCGTGATGACCGACTCCGATTACATGTACGTTAGTCTTTTTCACGGCGGCGCCATTTTAAAAATCGACTGGCGCGCTGGGATAGACAAGCATAGCCGCGGCGTTGGTTCAAATAAGCCGTTCAAACGCCATCACCCATTTAAGCTCGATAAAAAGAAAAATCGCGCTAAAGTGGATGGCGTGATTGACTTTGTTGGTGGTGCAGTCGATAACCCACATCGTCGAGATACTTTGCGCGCCATCAGCTTTGATGAATCGGGCAATATTTACGCAACCAATCGTCGACGTTCAAAAGAATGTTTACGTGGCGAAGTCGGCCCTGGCGGCTGTAACCCGGGCGTGTTCCGTCAGCGTATCAGCATCGACATCGTTGATATTGATAACGGCGAAAATGATGAAGATGCAACGCTGGCACTCGACCCCGGTGTAAATGTAATCGCCGGTATTCGTATTAATCGCATGTCTGCACTGGGCTGTGATTTTGTGATTGCCGAAGGTGGCACAAATGATGATTGCGATGTAGAAACACTTTATGTTGCAGCCTCTGCCTTTAACCCCGGTTGCGTTAACACGGGAAATGTTCCACCAAACCCGTGCTTCACACAAGGCGGTTACGTGGCTGAATACCGTATTGATGCAGCGCATCTCGATGGTGGCTCAGCATGGGGCGGCGGTACTTGTAATGGTGATCCAACCGATTTGGCCGCAAACACCGGTTGTGCATTACCCATTGCAACCTTTGGTGGCGAGATCAATGGCGATATTAATATTGACCCGCGTATGTTGATGCCAATTCAGCGTGCCTTCTTGCAGTAATCTTTTTTTAATTTTTTTATTATCATAATCTGTCGAGTGTTTTGCACTCGTCAGGTTGATGATTTTATTATCATCCCAAAAAATCATGAAAAAAATAATCTTAATCATTGTTGCATTTTATTTAAGCGCCTGTAATTCAACCGACGAACAGGCAACAACACAAATACCAAAAGAAAAACAACCCACGGGGCGAGTGCTGCAATACGGACTTTATACACTGGTGTCGGGCGGTGATGTTATTGATGACCCAAAAACCACAACCGGCAAAGGCGTTTCAAAACCGGTTATCACCCGCGATAGAACCGTTGAACGCATTCCATTGGTGCGCAATAAATACATGGCTTATCAATACCGTTTATCTAACTTGCCTGGCAAGGGGCGAATAAAGTTGCGCCGCGTGTTAACGCATCCTGAATTTAAATTGCCGGATGGTAGTCGCTCTAGCGGATCTAATTTTATGGTGACTAAAAAATTAGATCGCGGTGAAGTGATTGCGTATGATGCCTACGCTTTAAATGAAGATTACGAAATGATAGAGGGTGAATGGATTTTTCAAATTTGGTACAAAGACAAAAAACTGCTTGAACAAAAGTTTACAACTTATCACCCTGATGAAAAAGAAATGGCTAAATTAACGGCGCCATCGTGGCTGGATAAAAAGCACTCGCGTTAATATTTTTACTCTTATTAAAAAACAACTTTATTTAAAAAACTGCTGTATTTTATGTTTTATCCAGCTTTGCGTTTCAGCTCCGTTAATCGTTGGCACTTTCTCTTTTACTACTGGCACATAACTTCCGTCATCATCCTGTATGTGATCGATGAGCCAAATATTTAATAACTGTGAAAGTTCTTCAGAAATGTTTTCACCGTCAGCATATCTTTCTTTATAACTAATTATTTTATTGCGGAATGAATCATGCGTATTTTTATGAATAAGCGCCGCGTGATAACCCACATCATCCATTAACGATTCTTCAAAGGCAAAATGTGACAAAGTGTAATCAACTAAATTAATTAACACGTCGCCAATTAGTTCGGCTTCATTAAGATTTTGCGCATCACTTAACTGATTAATGTAATGAATAATGCGTTTGTGCTGACTATCAATCACATTAATGCCGGTTGCGAAATCATCTTGCCACTGAATATAAGCCATATGTAAAACCCTGTTACGTGTTGTTAATACTTTAAACTTGAAAGTAAAGTTATTTAATTTATTAAGCGCATTTCACTTAACCAAAAAATTTATTAACTGACTTTTTTAACCAACCATCATTGCTTGTGTTTATATTTTTCATATTCGATTGGACTATCGCAACATAATCGTTATCATCACTGCGAATATGATTAATTAACCAGGACTTCAGCATCATCAACAGTTCATCAACAATATCTTCACCCATTTTAAAGCGTTGTTGAAAATCGCCCACTCGTCTTACAAATAACTGATGCACCCGTTTATGCCCATTAATAAAAGAATAACCCGCATCCTCCATTAAGCTTTCTTCAAACGCAAAATGTGAAAGTGTGTAATCAACTAATTCACCCAGCAATTTTTCAACCTGCACTCGGTCATGACTGCTACTGATATCATCAAGCGTATTTATATACTCAACTATTCTCTTGTGTTGACTATCAATAACTTGAATATGGGTATTTAATTCTTCAGTCCACTTAATATGGGCCATTAAACTTCTCCTCAAAAATAAACAGTGCGAATAAATTCGCACCTACGCATTTCATTAATCAATATTATTTTTTTTCAATAATTCTTCCAACTCTTTTGCAGGTAAGGGCCGGCTAAAAAAATAGCCTTGAATCGTATCGCAATCATGGCTGCCTAAAAAATCCAGTTGTTCCTGCACTTCAACGCCTTCTGCAATTACATCCATTCCTAAACCGTGCGCCATTGAAATAATGGCTTTCACTAGTGCCGCATCTTCATGATCGACTTTTACATCGCGAATAAATTCCTGATCAATTTTTAGCGTATCAATGGGAAACCGTTTTAAATAACTTAGAGAGGAATAGCCCGTGCCAAAATCATCCAGCGATAAAGAAACACCCAGCTCTTTAATTTTTGTTAAGCGCGCAAGTGCGACTTCGGGTTCGAGTATTAACGCGGTTTCAGTTAATTCAATACATAGTTTACTTGCGGGCATTCCGGTTTCTTCTAAAATTAATGCTATTAAATTTGGCAAGCCTGCGTCTTTAAGTTGACGAGCAGATAAGTTAACTGAAATTTTTTGCAGCTGATACCCCGACTTCATCCAACGCACACCCTGCTCACAGGCTTCACGAAAAACCCATTCGCCAATACGCATAATCATGCCCGTTTCTTCTGCAACCGGAATAAAAACCGCGGGAGAAATAAACCCTTTTTCTGGGTGTTGCCAACGAATGAGTGCTTCCATGCCTACCATTTTATGTGTCAGCGCATTCACCTGCGGTTGATAATACAAACACAATTCTTTTTGTTCGATGGCTTTGTATAAATTATTTTCTAACAACAATAATTCAACGGATGATTCGTTCATTGAATCGGCAAAAAATTGAAAATTATTTCGACCCTGCGCTTTGGCATGATACATGGCCGAATCTGCGTGTTTTAAAAGTGCATCGGCATCATTGCCGTCATCAGGATATAATGCGATACCAATGCTGGTTGAGATATGCACTTCCTGATTATCTAACGTCATTGCCTGGCTCACGTTTTCTACAATGCGTTCGGCGATGCGAATAATTGCCTGCACATTTTCAACATCATCCAGCAAAATAGTAAACTCATCGCCACCCGAACGCGCAATAGATGAACTGGTGTCACTGGCATTAATGGCAACCGAGTCTGTTTTGCGCACCGCTTCAATTAAACGTTGCGAGGTTATTTTTAATAACTCGTCTCCCGCGGAATGCCCCATGGTGTCATTAATTAATTTAAAGCGATCTAAATCTAAAAATAAAATGGCTAAGATTTTATTATTACGTTCGGCTTGTGAAATGGCGTGCTCTAAACGATCTTTAAATAATCGACTGTTGGGCAGTGCGGTTAAACTGTCGTGATAAGCTAAAAAGGCAATTTGATCTTCGGATAATTTTCGTTCCGTTATATCTCGAATTAACGCAATCACTTCCTGTGATTTTAAGGGCATCATGCGCACTTCGTAATAATATATTTTTTTTTCAAAATACAATACAAATTCAAAATGTTTTGCGCTGAGTTGTTCTGCTACCTGTTTTATAAACACCAGAAACTTATCGACTATTTCAACATTAAAAACATCTTTAATTTGTTGATTAATCAGCCGTTCATTGATTATATAATGGTGACTGCTTTGACCTAATTTATAACTGATAATTTTACCGTGGGTGTCAAAGTGAAATAGTTGATCGGGAATCGCATGAAACACGAGGTTTATTTCATCGTTTGCGAGCATTAACTCCTGGGCACTTAAGGTGAGAGACTGGTCAAGCGTGCGCTTCTGCACATCAAATTTTTCATACGCTGTATTTACAGAATCTAAAAATTCTTTTATGGGCGATGACGAGATATCTACTGTGAGTAGATGCTCATCAATTTGTTGCTCGAGTAGATAATATAGATTTTTTTCAGTCATTAGCCGGTGGGGGTTATTGTGTCCCAACTATAAATCTAGCAGGGTTTTTCAATATTGCTGGCTTTGTTAACGACTTTATTAAGTAAAAGGGCAGCCAAATGGCCGCCCTTATTTCAGATCAATTGCATTTTAAAGAATGCCAAAAAATTAAGATTTATTATAAATCTCTGCACCCATATCAATAAACTCAATGGCTTTTTCCTGCATCCCTTGCTGTAGCGCGGCATCTTCACTAATGCCCTGCTGTTTTGCGTACTCGCGTACATCTTGAGATATTTTCATTGAGCAAAAATGCGGGCCGCACATCGAGCAAAAGTGTGCCACTTTGGCCGATTCTTTGGGCAGCGTTTCATCGTGATACTCGCGCGCGCGTTCGGGGTCCAGCCCCAAATTAAACTGATCTTCCCAGCGAAATTCAAAACGCGCTTTGCTCATGGCGTTATCGCGAATTTGTGCGCCCGGGTTGCCCTTAGCTAAATCTGCTGCGTGCGCTGCAATTTTATAGGTGATAATGCCTTCACGCACATCGGCTTTATTGGGCAGCCCCAAATGCTCTTTTGGCGTTACGTAACACAGCATCGCACAGCCGTACCAGCCAATGTTGGCCGCACCCAGCGCCGAGGTAATATGATCGTAGCCCGGTGCGATATCGGTAGTGAGCGGGCCCAATGTGTAAAATGGCGCTTCGAAACAATCTTGCAATTCCTTGTCCATATTCTCTTTAATCATCTGCAAAGGCACGTGGCCAGGGCCTTCGATCATCACCTGCACATCGTGCTCCCAGGCAATTTTGGTTAGCTCGCCTAAGGTTTCCAGCTCGCCAAATTGTGCGGCATCATTGGCATCGGCCAATGAGCCCGGGCGCAGACCGTCGCCCAATGAGAAGCTCACATCGTAGGCTTTCATGATTTCGCAAATGTCATTAAAGTGCGTATAAAGAAAGTTTTCCTGATGATGCGCTAAGCACCATTTCGCCATTATAGATCCGCCGCGAGATACGATGCCCGTCACGCGTTCAGCGGTCATTGGCACATATTGCAAGCGCACACCAGCGTGAATGGTGAAGTAATCAACACCCTGCTCGGCCTGCTCGATTAAGGTATCACGGAATATTTCCCAAGTTAAATCTTCTGATTTGCCGTTTACTTTTTCTAGCGCTTGATAAATCGGCACGGTGCCAATCGGCATCGGTGCATTACGCAAAATCCACTCACGGGTTTCGTGAATATTTTTGCCGGTGGATAAATCCATTAAGGTGTCACCGCCCCAACGCGCCGACCAGGCCATCTTCTCAACTTCTTCTTCAATAGAAGATGTCACCGCCGAGTTGCCGATATTGGTGTTCACCTTCACGCGGAAGTTACGCCCAATAATCATCGGCTCCACTTCGGGGTGATTAATGTTAGCGGGGATAATCGCACGACCCGCGGCAATTTCACTGCGCACAAATTCGGCGGTCATTTCATCGGGTAAATTCGCGCCGAAGCTTTCGCCCGGATGCTGCTTTAAAAACTTTTTATAAGCGGGATCTTTGCGCAATTCAGTTAATTTTTGATTTTCACGAATCGCCACATATTCCATTTCGGGGGTGATTATGCCTTGGCGCGCGTAGTGCATCTGGCTGACATTTTTACCGGCTAATGCGCGGCGTGGGTTGCTGATGTGTTCAAAACGCAGGCTGGCTAGCTCGGGGTTGTTTTGGCGTTCTGTGCCAAATTCTGACGTGGGGCCATCTAACTGCTCGGTATCGTTACGCTCTTTAATCCAGTTACCACGAATATCGGGCATGCCTTTCATTAAATCGACTTCGACATCGGGGTCGGAAAATGCACCCGATGTATCGTAAACGGGAATCGGCGGATTGATTTCAAAGCCCATGCTATCCGGCGTATTGTCTTGATCAATTTCACGCATGCCAACACGAATGTCTGCACGCGAGCCGGTCACATAAACTTTGCGGGAATTTCTAAACGGGCGCGTTACATCTTCGGATAGTTTGGCGGTATTTTTGATAAAGTCTTCTGGGATGGCGCTCATAGTCATTCCTCAATTAATTAGGTACAGCTAATTAGGTACAGCAATTAATAAAGGGAAGGCGCAAAGGCAAAGCTTCCCTTCATCAGCATAAACTGGATCAGGTTCTAAGGGTTTACTAAAGCCATTGATAGACAATGCTTTAGATAATTCTCAAAATTATGCCTCACCAAAATAACTAATGGCAGCATAAAATTCCCCTAGCTTGTGGGCGCTAAGTTTACCTGAGCAAGTTGCTCAGGTATAGGGGTATCCAAGTTTGTTGACAGGGGGTAGAATCACCCCCTATAAAATTATTAAATATAAGTTATGTATAGGGGAATACAATGTCGTCACATTTAGATCTTTGTCGTTACAATATGGTTGAACAACAAGTGCGTCCGTGGGATGTGCTCGACGACAGGGTGCTGCAAACCTTAGAAACCATCCCCCGCGACAAATATGTGCCGGCACAATATTTAAATCTGGCTTATGCCGACACTGCCATTCCCTTAAATGATTCGCAAAATATGATGCACCCGATTCTCGAAGGGCGCATTTTGCAACTGCTCGACATTCAGCCCGAAGATACTGTTTTAGAAATTGGCACCGGCAGTGGTTATCTCACCGCCTGTTTAGCGAATTTAGCCTGCCATGTTGAAAGCGTTGAAATAGATGAAGCACTCGCTAAACAAGCCGCACAAACTTTATTAGAGCAAGGCGTTTTTAATATTGATTTAAGTTGCGCAAACGGCCTTGAGCTTGCTCATAAAAATAAAAAATATAATCACATTATTTTTACCGGCGCAATTAACGAAGTACCGCAAGCATTTAAAGAAGCGCTGACCACAAACGGAAAAATATTTGTGGTGGACGGCGCAGCACCGGCAATGGCAGCACATGTTATTACCCGCACCGGCGATAAAAAGTGGTCTGAAGAAACGTTTTTTGAAACGGTTTTAACGCCATTGGTTCACGGCGAACAAAAACCTGAATTTACTTTTTAACGGACAAACAAATAAATATGAAAAAAATATTTTTTGGCATCATTACTGCCGCCTGCATTGCGTTTAGCTTTTCAGTCAATGCAGAGGAATATAACACGGACGAACGCACTAATTTTTCTCGGGCACTTACCTTAGCTTTGCAGAATGATCAAGATTTACAGGCAGCTGAGTTTGCCTATCAAGGCACATTGGCGACACGAGGAATTAGCAAGGCCGCATTATTACCTCAATTAAATTTATCGGGTTTCAGCAGTTCAACCGATCGAGATACGGTATACCAAAACCCCGGTTTTCCTAACACCAATGCCACCGTTGACACAACAGGCTACAGCCTTTCACTCAGTCAAACACTTTATAACCACGGCATTTATAAACGATTACAACAAACCGATATGTCTATTGCAGCCTCGTTGGCACAAGTTGAAGCGGCTCGCCAAGATGTAGTGGTTCGCTTAGCCACTGCCTATTTTAATGTTTTGGGTGCGCAGGATAATTTAAAATTTGCCAGCGCTGAAAAAGACTCTATTGGCAAACAATTAGAACAATCGAAAAAACGTTTTGAAGTTGGCTTAATCGCAATTACGGATGTAAAAGAAGCGCAAGCCAGTTACGACACGTCTGTTGCACAAGAGATTGATGCACAAAATATTCTATCTGCACAGTTTGAAGCGTTAGCGGTTATTCTTGGTGTTTACAAAACGAATATTTCTGCCATGAATGAAGACATTCCATTATTAATTCCAGAGCCAGCTAACATGCTGAAATGGACAGACAGTGCAAAGAACAATAATTTAGCGCTGCGTGCTGCGCAGTATGAATTTTTAGCGGCACAAAAAAGAGTCGATGCCGATCAATCTGAACACCTGCCTTATCTCGATTTAAAAGCACAACGCCAATACAACAATCAACAAGGCGGAACATTTGGTTCAGAAAGAACCGACACAAGCCTTACGGTGCAATTAACCGTACCCATTTATAGCGGTGGCAGCACCAGCGCAAAACACAAACAATCTGTCGCATTAAAAGAACAGGCGCGTGCGTTAAAAGAAAAAGCAAAACGTCAAGCCATGCAACAAACCCGCGATTCGTATCTCGGTGTCACCTCAACCATTGCGCAAGTTAAAGCCTTAAAGCAAGCGCTGCTTTCAAACCAAGCCGCACACGAAGCAACGCAAGCCGGTTTTGAAGTGGGCACGCGAACTGCCATTGATGTTTTAACCACCTTGCGCGATGTGTTTAGAGCGGAACGCGACTATGCTCGTGCACGTTATAATTATGTCATTAACACATTAAGCCTGAGACAAGCTGCTGGCACCCTGACCATGAGTGACGGCGAAAACATTGATATTTTTCTACAGTAAAAATATTTTTAGCTAACCCATTAAACACGATGCTATTTAAATCTGTTAACCCTTTAGAATATCTAGCTCCAAAATATTGGCCAACCTGGATTGCTCTGGCCATTATGCGGCTGGTTATTTTGCTGCCTCTTCCGGGCATCGTTTTTTGCGGCTCAGCACTTGGGCAACTCATTTATGTTTTGCTGCCGTCACGGCGCAAAGTCGCTGAAATTAATTTACGCTTTGCTTTTCCGAATGCCAGCGATAAAGAAATTACGCGTCTGTGTAATCGCAGTTTTAAAAACATGAGCGTCGGCGCTTTCGAACTCGCATTAAACTGGTGGCAAAGCGAAAAGTTATTAGCGTTATGTAAAATAGAAGGAGCTGAACATCTTTCCACCCCGCAGGGCAAAGGCATTATATTATTAACAGCACACTTCACCTGCCTTGAAATGTGCGGCCCCACACTCGTGCACAATCTTTCCATGCCTTTTCAAGTTATGTATAAACCGGCGCACAATAAATTATTTAATGCGTTTATGTTTTACCATCGCAACCGGCTTTATGAAGCGGTGGTTAATTATCATAAACCCATTGCAATGATACGCGGCCTTAAAAAAGGTAATGCGGCATGGTACGCACCTGATCAGGATTTTCGTGGCAAAGACATGGTGTTTGTACCCTTCTTTGGCGTGCAAGCATCAACCTTAACCGCACCGGCTCGCTTTGCAAAAATGACAGGCTCGCCGATTGTTCCCTATTACGTTAAACGCAATGATGACAATCGCAGCTATCGACTTGTTATATTGCCACCATTAAAAAACTTTCCAACTGACAATACAGATGATGATGCATTATTGGTTAATCAAACATTAGAACATTTAATTTTACAAAACCCCGAACAATATCTTTGGGTACATAAACGCTATAAAAACAGGCCCGAGGGTGAACCTGCTATTTATTCCTCTAAAAAGAAAAAATAAAAATCATTAAACACAATAGGTTTTTTACACCTTTATGACATACCGACTTCTAAGTATTTTGTTGTGGCCTGTGTTTTTAATTTACACATTAAAAACTTCCCTGCGCGACAAATCATTTCGTTATTTTTTTCAACGGCTAGGCTTCTCTTACCCATCACAAAAAACAAAAACCATCTGGATTCATTGTGCATCTGTAGGCGAGGTCAACACCTATTTGCCTTTACACCATAAATTATTAGCGCAATACCCCAACACGAATTTTGTTATTACAACAAATACAGTAACGGGCTCCAGCACTGTTTTGCGGCATAAACTTAAACACACACAGCATTGTTTTTTACCCATAGAATCTGCCTTCGCAATTTCACGTTTTCTTAATGCCTGGCAACCTTCTCAAGTTTTAATTATGGAAACGGAAATATGGCCATTACTTTATAAAAAGTGCCACTTAAAAAACATACCTATTTCAATTATTAATGCGCGACTTTCTCATCGCACATTAAACACCAACAACTGGATTAAAACTCTTTATAAAACCAGCCTTTCTTACGTTGGTAAAATTCTTTGCAAATCAAAAAATGAATTGAATAATTTTAAATTACTGGGTGCAACCGATAAGCAACTCAGCATAGCTGGAAACTTAAAATTTGCATTTACCTATAATTCACAAACAACGGAACCCATCAATTTAAATAATCGGAAATATTGCGTGGCTGCATCAACACACAATAACGAAGAAGAACAGTTAGCTGCTTTGTGGAACAAACTCGATACAAATATATTATTAGTGATTGTGCCAAGACACCCTAACCGCAGCAAACAAATTCAAAAACAATTAAACACACTAAATATAAAGCTTTCGATTCGCAGCAAAAAACAAAACATAGACAAGAACACACGCGTTTATTTAGCTGACACATTAGGTGAGCTTGCGCAATTTATGCAACAAGCAGAACTGGTTATTATTGGCGGTTCATTCATAAAACATGGCGGACAAAATATTCTTGAGCCCTGCCGCATCGGCAAGCCAACTATTTGCGGACCGCACATGTTTAATTTTAAAGATGAAGTTGAATTTTTATTGCAGCATAATGGCTGTATTCAAATTAAAGACATCTCTGAAATAGGCACAATTGTTAATGAATATATCAGCGCGCCTGAAAATTTAACATCCATTGGCAACAATGCAAAAAACGCATTACAAAAACAATCGGTTATTTTAGATGATTATATTTCATCACTGCTGTCCCGTTAAGAAAGTTTAAAATAATGTCATCAGTCTATACAGCATGTTTGGTTTAAGCATTGGGTTGTTAACGACATGAAAATAATTATTCAAAACATTGGTAAATGACTTTAAATCGTCGTCTCGAACACGTTTATCAGGAAGGGGGCTGTAAAGGGTACGCTGTATTGATATTTGAATTAATCGATTGAAGCGATAAGCTGTTGCCGCCCTTACCCTCACCCCAGCCCTCTCCCAAAGGGAGAGGGGGTAATAAGCGCCGTGATCCCCTCACTCAAAAAGAGAGAGCTAATAAGCGCCGTGACCCCCTCTCCCTTTGGGAGAGGGTTAGGGTGAGGGCTGGGGTGAGGGTGAGAATTACAATACCCAGCATAAGCACCTAGAAATGATATTTTTTATTTCAATTGTAAGCCGCTAACAACAACTGCCAATTTTCTTCTGTAAAAAAATAATCATTCCGAATACGTTGTTGTTTTAATAATGATCGTTTAAGGCGCTGTAAATTATTCTGCATCCACTGGTTGTTTTTTTGCGTAGTATTTCGTTGCTCACCTTTATCAAAATCAATCAGGTAAACTTTGTCACTTAAATCCAGCAAAATATTATTCGCATTTAAATCGGCATGATAAATACCCGCATCGTGAAATCGGCGAATACATTCGCCCACATTCTGCCACTCATGGGATTCTAATTTTCGCTCGCTGAGTAATTGATCTAATGTCTTAACATCCACAATGCGCTGCACTAAAATTTGTGCGCGATAAAAAGGGCTAAACGAAAACGGCCAACGGCACGCCGATGCCGCAATGGGTTGCGGAACCGGCAACCCCCGATCAAACATCCACTGCAACAAATGCCATTCTTTAATCGAGCGGGTGTTTTGCAAATTTAGGCTAATATAGGTTTGCCGATTCAGTTTCGCAACCAGCCCGCCGCGCATATATTTTCGATAAACCGCCGCTAAACCATCAAGTTCAATGAACCAGGCTTGCCCGCGCCCGCCGCTACTAATCATCTCAGATTCAGTGGCCTGCCGTAGAATGTCGCCACTCAGCAAGCTCGGGTGAGGGTTGACTAGCAAATGGGGGTTATAAAGTAATGTGCAGTTATTTTCGTGCACAATGCATTCGTTATTATTTTTATGGTTGTGTTTACGGCTCAATTCTTTTGCCTGATAGGTTAGCCAATAAGTTAATGTTAATAGTCAAAGCCCGACGCGCCAGCCTATGATACCTAAAACTTTAAAATAGACAGCATTTTTATGTTTTTTCTTCAATCTCAGGTGCGGTTATGCACAGTCAGTATATTTAACAGTTGCTGCCTATTTAAGCGCCTCGTAATACTTTAATAATGTAAAAGCTTTTTCATTAACCCGCTAACTTATTGTTTTTTATAAACTAAATTTATCTGCGTATTTTTTAAACAATCTGCTAACAATTCCGTCATACTTCAACTTCAGACCAGTTTTATAGTTTCATCCACAAAGTTATCCACAACTTTTGTGGATAACCTTTTTTGCACAAAAAACACGCGTCTTTTTAGATTTTTTTGTTTACAGAAAGCATATAAATGCGCTAATAAATTAGAATTTTTTACACCTTATGCGGTCAAAAACAGCGTATTAACGGATTGCACCTTATGGATTATTCTAAACTCAAACACATTCCCTTTTATCAGATCCCCCTGTATCGCTTAAGCATTTACGCCTTTGTTTTACTTGCGGGTCTATACACGTTTTCACCCAATTTATTTTCAGGGCAATTCAATGGCTTTGATATTGGACAATCCCCCTTAATTCCACTGAATGAAATTCGCCACGGCGGGCCGCCCAAAGATGGCATTCCCGCTATCGACGAACCCGAATTTATTTCTGCAGATGCCGCCGATTTTTTACAAAAGGATGACCGCATTGTCGGCACACTGACAAAAGAGGGCGCAAAGGCCTATCCAATCCGTTTTTTAAACTGGCACGAAATTGTTAACGACGGCGACATTGTGATTAGCTACTGCCCTTTGTGTGGAACGGCAATGGCGTTTAAATCGGCTCCGGCAGATTTTGGCGTATCGGGCTTACTTTATAATAGCGACATGTTGTTGTACGATAGAAAAACCGAATCGCTGTGGTCGCAAATATTGGGCAAGGCGATTAGCGGCGAGCGCAAAGGGGAGTTGCTGGAAACGATTCCCGTAGAAAATACCAGCTGGGAAAACTGGTTAAGCCTGCACCCCAACACACAGGTACTATCTGAAAATACCGGCTACCGTCGCAACTATTCCGCCTCGCCCTATGCCGGTTACGAATCGAGCAAGTCACTTTATTTTCCGGTGAGCAGCCAAAGCCAGCGTTACCACCCAAAAGAAAAAGTCATTGGCTTAAATATTAACGGCACGTTTAAAGCTTACCCGTTTGTTGAGCTGGATAAATCAAAAAATAAAATTGTCCGAGATACAATCGACGGAAAAGAGATTGAAATAAATTTTAATGCACAACATCGCAGCGGCACCGTGCGCTTAAATTCGGGGGAAGTGCTACCTTCTTTAATTAGCTACTGGTTTGCCTGGTATGCGTTTCATCCTGATACGTTAATTTACAATGCTGAAAAAGATTGATGGCTTTCGTTTTCTAAATTCACATCATCTGTTTTGATACATGTAATCACCCAGATCATAATTTAAATCACCAATGCGTATACTCATCACTTTTTCTAAGCAGGTAGAATCGGCTCCGCAAGCATCTCGCTGTTTCAGCCATTCTCTCTGCGATTTTTTCAGATCCGAAATAATCGACTTTGTATTGGGGTTTGACTTGTAATACGCCATAACCAATTTATAACTTTGGCTTAAACTTTTATCATAAGCCGCAACGCCAACCGACCCGCAAATTGTTTTTTCGACCAATGTTCCTGCTTTTTCGCAATTGAATGAAGCCACCGGTTTAGCATTTTTCGACAAGCGTTTTAAGATTAATATTGTTTCTTCATGCCAGCTCATAGCTAACTTATTTTTATCTAACTGAATAAACCAAACCACATTAGTTAAATCAGCCAGAGCGCTCATGCCTTCGTCTTTGGCTCGTAATTTTTTTTCACAAACTAAATATAAAACATTTACTAATGTATTATTTTTTAATGGCAGCCCCATATCTTGTGGCGTGGGATGAGAGGGCTCGGGAAATCGACTGGAAATACTTTTCGCTATTATTTTTTCTGCGCTACTTTTATGAGAAAAAAATTCAGGCATTTCACACGTTTCGTCATACGGTGTGTTGATGGATAAACGATCAGACTCTAAACTCACTATACGCCCTAAATATTTAGGAATAATGTATTTATCGCCTAGCCCCTGCACCTGTGTTTTTTTGCCCTGATCGGTAAGAACAGATGTTACCTGCCATTCTCCCAACATTAACTTGGGCAATGTCTCGGTTTGTTGACTTGAAAAAACATCAGCTTCACATGCTGCAGAGATAAAAAACATTACCGTTAAAATGAAAAAAAACATTTTCTTTAATATGCTCATATTTGCATCCAGATTAAACACATTTATTTAGTCAAACTATTCGTAATAACCCGTAATCACCTAAAGTATAAAGAGCGACTTCAAGCGCTCGGCGTTTTGTAAGGCCATCATTAATTTTCCCGTCTGATTTATTAGCTGCCTTCATTCGCCTCATGGCATCATTTATTTTCCCATCATTAATGTAATTTGCCATAGACGTCCACACTTCACCCAAGTTATAAGCAAAAGAGACTAATGCATCAAATTCATGTTGCACTAAATCAACTTTTATTTTTTTTCGAGCTAAGCGTTCATAGTGAGGCACTATTGTTTTCATTAATTTAAATTCAACTTTATCACTTAATGCAACTAAATTTCGATTGGTTTTACAAAACTCTTTCGCTTGCGCTCCTTTTAACCCTGCACCCTTTGCAATACTTTTTGCCTTCTCCGCCACTACCCCCACTTTAAATAAGTCGCGAGCAATTTCTGTTTCACTACGATGTTTCATGTCATATCCGGGGCCAAGAGTGACTCCGCTAGCCCCACCAGGCCAGTGCAAGCGATTGCTTTTATTTTTCCAGGCTTCTCGAGTGTAAATAAACTGCAAACCTTTGCTTGATGTTGTGAGTTGCGCCACGGGCTTAGCATTTTCATCAATCACTATTGTTTTGCCTGGTGTCATACCAAGACCCGCAAGTAAGCTATTTAATGAATTGACAGGTTTTACACCAGGGTTAGCGCTATCAACAACCCCAAGCGCATACCACGTATTTTTTCCTGCTATTCCATCTATAATTAAATTATGTTTTCGCTGTAGCTTACGAATAGCCGTATCTGTTTTTATACCAAAATAGTCCGTCATTGGCTGAATTGAATAACCTGCTTTATTGAGCCTTTCTTGAAGTGTGCGAACTAAGGGACCCTGACTGCCTTTTCGCAATGTTTTGATTGCGATAGCACTTTTTTTATTTTTAATAGCCGCTTCCAATGCGTCCCAGGTATCCACTCCTACTATACCATCAACTTTTAATTTTTTTTCACGTTGAAAGTTTGTCACTGCCGTATCAGTATTGGGACCAAACTTATCATCAATTGGATTTAGAGGATGCCCAGCAGCTGTAAGCTTTTCCTGTAACATACGAACTTCAGAGCCTTTGTCCCCTTTACGTAAAGTTTTCATTTTAAATTCCTTTTATTAAATTAATTATATTTATAAGTTTATCTGAATAGAAATTGATTTTAAATTATTTATAACTCCAGGAAAAACTGTTTATAAATTTATCGGGAGTACGTCCCATTTTAATAGCAAAAACGACAATTATTAATTAAACACAACAGCATGTTGAAGGAAAAATCAATACTTGAAAAAAGAAAACAATGAATGAAGCCAACTTCACATTATGACTTTCTACCCGCTAACCTTAAATTGATTTTCTTTAAAATTCATCCACCCAAAACCATATTGGTAATAATCGATCTGTTATAAAGATGCGCAGGAATTTTATCTTTGATGGTTTCATGAAGCTGTGGCAACTTTGACCAATGCACACCCTGCTTGTGATGATGCGCAGTGTGGTACCCCAAGTTGCCCGTTAAAAGATTATACAGTGTGTTCAAATTATTATTCGATGCTTCAAATTCGTTTTGCGTATCTAAACCCGAATGATGCTCATACGTCACATACGCGGTAAATAGCAAACTGGTAATCATTGGCAACACAAATAAAAATAACGCCGCAACAGGGTTGTACCAAATCAGCGCGGCGACAAAAACAAACGTAACAATAGAGTAGATTACAAACGGCCTTTGTTGCTTGGGGTGTTTTTTGCCAACCACAAAACCACGCGGGTAAGCGGTGATGGCAACATTGAAGGTATATTCAAGCACACCCATGGTTGAACCGTCTTTGCGCATCCATCGACTTTCATCTTTTTTCTGATCTAAAAAATTTAAGTGATGGCCTAACACATGATGCAATCGCCAAAGATGGGTGGTAACTCCAGTGTGCAACGCATAAGCTAATTCGAGCCCGCGATTAAGCGCGGTATTTCTAAACGTAAATAAATGTTGGTGGTGATGGTTCCACGCACAAATAGTGCCTTTGGGAATAATCATCACTAAATAATAAGCGAATAAAACCCACGCATTACTCACCGTGAAATATAAAATAAAATCAATTACGGTTAAAGCCAAAATAATTAAAACCGGCAAACGATCTTCCTTGTGCCTAAATATATTGAATCCTTTATGTGTAATGTGAGAATCACGCATAGATTGTCTCAGTTGTATTTTAAATTTAATGGCATTAGTTATCATAGCCCAAATTAGGCGATAACCAACGCTCGGTTTCGGCCAGTGTCATGTTTTTACGTTTTGCGTAATCTTCAACCTGGTCTCTATTTATTTTTGCCACTGCATAATATTTTGATTCGGGATTACTAAAATACCAGCCGCTCACTGACGCTGCAGGCAGCATAGCAAAACTTTCGGTAATACTGATGCCGGCGTTTTGATCCGCGTCAATTAAATCCCAAAGTTTGGCTTTTTCTGTGTGATCGGGGCAGGCGGGGTAGCCCGGTGCGGGACGAATACCTTTGTACTCTTCCGCAATCAGTGCGGCATTGTCTAGCGATTCATCTTCAGCATAAGCCCAAAATTCTTTGCGCATGCGTTTGTGCATGAGTTCGGCAAAGGCTTCGGCTAAACGATCGGCTAATACTTTTAACATAATAGATGAGTAATCATCGTGCTCGTCTTCAAAACGTTTTACATGCTCGTCAATGCCAATGCCGGTAGTGACTGCAAACGCACCAATGTGATCTTTTAACTCGGTTTCTTTTGGCGCAATAAAATCACTTAAACAATAGTTTGGACGACCGGGCGGTTGTTGCGTTTGCGTGCGTAAAAAGTTTAATGTGGTTTTTACTTCGCTGCGCGAATCATCGCTGTAAACTTCAACATCATCATCGTTAACCGAGTTTGCCGGGAACACACCGACAACGGCTTTTGCAGTTAGCCATTTTTCGCTGATAATTTTATCCAGCATGGCTTTGGCATCTTTAAATAATTTAGTGGCCTCTTCGCCCTTTTCTTTATCGGTTAAAATTTTTGGATAACGACCTTTTAATTCCCACGCAAAAAAGAACGGCGTCCAATCAATGTATTCTTTTATTTCTTCTAATGAATAATCTTCAAATATTTTTATGCCGGTAAATGCTGGTACACCAATGTCACTAGTATTCCAATCAATTTTGGCTTTATTTAAACGTGCGTCTTCAATTTTTGCCCAGTTGGTTTTTTTGCGACGCCCCGCGTGATTGATGCGCACGGTTTCATAATCTACTTTTAAATCATCGACAAATTTTTCTTTTAAATCTTTTGAAATTAAACTTTGCGCAACACCCACCGCACGGGAAGCATCTTTTACCCAGACGGTTGGGTGTTCATAATTTTGATCTATTTTTACGGCGGTGTGTGCTTTCGATGTAGTTGCCCCACCAATCATTACTGGCACATTCATATTTAAGCGTTGCAGCTCTTTTGCCAAATGCACCATTTCATCGAGCGACGGTGTAATCAATCCACTTAATCCAATGATGTCGACATTTTCGGCTTTGGCGGTTTCTATAATTTTATTGGCGGGCACCATCACGCCCATGTCCACCACTTCGAAGTTATTACATTGTAAAACTACACCGACAATATTTTTGCCGATGTCGTGAACATCTCCCTTCACCGTGGCCATTAAAATTTTGCCATTGGATTGGACTTTACCGTCTTTCTCCGCTTCGATAAATGGGATCAAATGTGCCACGGCTTTTTTCATCACCCGCGCAGATTTTACGACTTGCGGTAAAAACATTTTGCCATCGCCAAACAAATCGCCGACCACATTCATGCCGTCCATTAACGGCCCTTCAATCACTTGAATTGGGCGTTCAAAACTCAAGCGCGCTTCTTCGGTATCTTCAACCACATAAGCGTCGATACCTTTTATTAATGCATGTTCGAT